>Ga0256404_1008440_pt1 | contig 15473 bp, 20 predicted proteins | sample RumenRJG_01DNA_FD_185990 | JGI IMG/M metagenome (GOLD analysis project Ga0256404, IMG submission 185990) | Bovine rumen microbial communities from Lethbridge, Alberta, Canada - RJG_01 | ecosystem: Host-associated > Mammals > Digestive system > Stomach > Rumen | place: Canada: Alberta | collected...
GTTCAAGCCTTTGGAGATCATGTAAGACATCGGAGCTACGGTTCTGGTGCAATGGTCGATGAATCAGGAATCTCTGCACTGAGTCGGGAGAAACGAATCCCCCGGCTTCAGCCGTGGGGAGTGTCAACTCTTGATACACTTCTTAGTCAGAACAAGAAACGTCTCCAGTATAGCGATGGTATTCGTTATGTCCCTGAACAGGTTATTCGTGGTATCTATCAGAAAATGGAGCCAATTCCGAAAGGCATCTATACGATTGATGCAACAAAACCAGATGTCGAAGAAAATTTTGTGAAATCTGGGAGTAAATCCTGAGAGCAAACAACTTTGACCGAGAAAGGAGTCAATTATGGTAAATTATTCCAACGTCAGTTATTCTCATAGCTAAAGCTAAGTGTTTCCGCTACCATGATCCATATGAGTTTCAGTGTTCTTGAACACGAAGATGGCTTTGAACTTGGCAATGCCATCTGACGATTGAGTATCGCCAGAAATCACGATTTTTGAAGAACGAATCATCGAAAAAATCCGTTCTTTTTCTTTGCCGGTAAGGGGGTGCGCCACGCCTTTTGCGCGTGGCTTTTGTATGGCTAAAAAGAATTCTGTTTACGCTGTCGCGAACGGACGGTCATGCGGACTGTTTGCGACATGGGGAGAATGTAAGGAGCAGGTAGATGGCTTTCGTGGAGCGAGGTATAAGGGATTTACGAATCGCGCGGAAGCACAGGAATGGCTGGATGAAAACAGTTCCTCTCCCCGCCCGCACAATGTGGATCATATTGATTATACGATTTATACAGACGGTAGCTGCCTTAGAAATCCAGATGGCCCTGGCGGCTGGGCTGTTGTTGCGAAAGATGAGTCAACGGGTGCTGTCACCGAGCAGAGCGGTGGCAATCCATCAACGACCAATAATCGTATGGAGCTGACCGCTGCAATCAAAGCGCTCTCCTTTACGCCCGCAGGCGCGTGCATCGCACTCTATACAGACAGTCAGTATCTCAAGAACGGGCTGACAAGCTGGGTGGCTGGCTGGAAACGGCGCAAGTGGAAGAAATCAGATGGCTCTCCCGTGATGAATAAAGATCTGTGGCAAGAGCTTGATTCTCTCGCTCGGGATCGCAATATCATCTATCATTGGGTCAAGGGACACGCAGGAATTTCGCTCAATGAGCGATGCGATGTGCTGGCAAAGCGGGCGGCAATTAATGCAAAAAAGAATTGGGTATGAAACGTATATATTGGAACTTGATTTTTCAGAGCTTGAAGCCTTATGTCTTTGGCTCTTTTTTCTTTGCGCTTTGCATAAAAGGTGCGAAAATATAATTGTTAAGTAATTAAGTTTTATCGCGTCATCATGGCGCGAGAAAGGAGAAATTATTATGAGCAGTCTGGAGAATTTTGTTAAAAAGTATAAGAATGTGCTTTTTGAAAGTTCGGCGTTTGAAACGCCGGAATTCAAAAAATTTGCATCTTCTTTCTGCCGTGCGCTGAGGAAAGACGTGAAAGAAGGAGATTTTGAGATTGTAAATATCTCAAAAGGTCATTTCGAAATTTCTGGCTTCCTTAAGCATAAGGAAAGCGGGAAGTTTATCTACTTCGCGATTCCTGATGTACGTTGGAGTACATTAGGAACGTGGTGGTACGATCACGTTCTTTATCGCACAGCAAAAGACGACAGAGACTTTACAGGAGGGCACAACAATTTCTGCCCCCTGTCGAAGTTCTTGGATTCCGCAGAGGCACTCGTTCAGCGCGATATGCGGCGGCGTTCCGCTTGCTGAATCATTCCTTTTCCGAGCAGAGTTTTCTCTGCTCATTTTTTGTTCGACGTACTCCCCACGGCTAAAGCTGGGGGTTCGGCGTTTTTCGGTAAATTCCATAGTTCTCGTCGCAGGGAGAGTTAACGATACTCAAGATTGCGACCAAATTGCAACTAAATTGCGACCAATTTGCGACTAAATTGCAACTAACTTGCAACTAACTTGCAACTGGGCTGGAGGAAAGCAAGTTGCAAAATCACGATTTTTGAAGGGCGGATTATCGAAAAAAATCCGTCCTTTTCTTTGCCGTTTTCTGTAGCAGAAGCAGAAAAGCGAGATAATAGAACCATCGAAAGAGGAATGAAAGGAGAAAATAATATGACTAAGAACGAAGTTAAGAACAACATGGTTTGTCCGAACTGCGGGAGCCACGATATTGTATTTGTCACGACAACGGAAGCTCTTTACGAAGTAAATCCTGATGGCTCGATTGGAAAGCCGGTTTTAGATGCTGACGGAATAGAATGTATCAACGAGGGTGCTTCTCAGGATGTCGGCAATGTTGAAGTCCGTTGTCGTAATTGCCACAGCAGTTTCTCTGTTTATGAAAAAGACGAGAATGACTGGGGACACTTCGCTATCGATAGCGAGCTTTGACCAAGGGGAAGTTCACGTTCTCTATCGTCTCTTGCAAGAGACGATAGAGACTTCACAGGGGAGCACAATGAGATGATTGTATATACAGAGAGAATGGTTTCTGAGAAGCTAGATGTAGCTTTGGAGAAAGCGAAAAGATTTAGCAAAGAAAAGTATAAGAAAGTATAAATAAGTATATGGATTTTTCATCGTACAAATGGTATAATTATCGCAAAAGTAGAGGAGGTGTTGAAAATGTTTGTTCCGAATCCCTATCGTCCTGGTGCTGGCGAAACGCCGACATATCTCGCAGGACGGAATAAGACACTTGAAGAAGGAGAAAAAATTCTGACGACGATTTCTTATGGTTATCCTGCCCGTTCAGAGATTTTTTATGGATTGCGCGGCGTTGGTAAGACGGTCTTGCTTAATCGACTTATGGATATGAGTGTAGAACTAGGAGTTGTGTCTGAAAGCATCGAGATAGAAAATAGGAGCAAGTCTTTTCAGAGTGAATTAGCTCTGAAAGCATACAAGCTCATGGCACAACTGAGTCGAACGAAACAACTCGAATCATACATGGCACGTGCGTTCGGTATTCTCAAAGCGTTCAGTTTGAAATATTCGAACGATGGTTTTACTACGGAAATTTCCGTAGATCCTGTACAGGGGATTGCCAACACAGGCAATATTTCCAATGATATTTCTGAACTTTTCCTTGCTCTTGGTTCGGTTGCAAAGCATCAGAAAAAAGGCGTAGCGATTTTTATTGACGAAATGCAGATTATGCGGGCGGCAGACATGGAGGCTCTTTTTGTAGCTGTTCACCGCGTTAATCAAAAAGGCTATCCTCTTGTTCTCTTCGGTGCTGGTCTACCGAAAATTATCAAGATTGCAGGCAAGGTAAAATCCTATGCAGAACGACTTTTCTTATTTAAAAAGATCGATTCTCTAAATAAGGAAGCTGCCAAGCTCGCGCTCACAAAACCTGCCGAAGAACTTGGTGTTTCCTATACTAGCGATGCAATCGATGAGGTATTGCGAATCACTGAGGGGTATCCTTATTTTCTTCAGGAATATGGTTCGCAAATCTGGGAAATGAAGCGGGATAATATAATTACGCTCGACACGGTAAAAGTAGCATATCAAGAATTCGAACGTCGTATTGACGAGTCTTTTTTTCGCGTTCGATATGAGAAAGCGACGCATCGAGAGCTTGAATTTATGCTCGCTATGGTGAAGGCAGGGACTCTTCCCTGCACCATACGACAAGTCGCAAATATTTTGCACGTAAAACTCCAAAGTATTTCTGTATTACGTGCCCAGCTCATACACAAGGGCTTTATTTATGATTCATCGCGAGGAGAGATTGATTTTACAGTTCCTCAGTTTGGCGAATACTTGAAGAGAGTATCAGGGGCATAGACGGCAAAGAAAAAGAACTAGGATTTTTCGATGTTTTGATCTGCAAAAATCGTGATTTTAAGAGAGACTATATAATCGTTCCTCTACCAAGCACACGGTTTTGAGCAGGATTGCATTAATATCCTGCTCTTTTATTTTTATATTTCTTTTGTGCTTGTTTTTCTGCCCCCCTCTCTCCCATTTTCGGATTTCTCTCTCAAAAAATGGCATGATAGAATCATCGAAAGGGAACAAAACGAGCTGTAGAAGTAAAAAGATTTTATATCTGCACAAAAGAGGAGAGATTATTATGGCACTTCAGACTTTTGATCAGGCAATGCGACATGACCGCGAACCGTTCACCGTATTCATCGGTGATTCCGAATTCCATGGGTACGCAGCGAATACGCGTATCGACAGAAAGACAGTACCAGACGGTTGGTATGTGTATGATTTGCGCCATGATGATTATGGCGAAGATGTTTGCGAGATTAAGAACGCATATATCAGCGTTAATCATTTTGCCAGTTTCTACACTAAAAACAAACTTCCTCTCAAAGAAGGAGAGTCTTTGTTCAGAGGTTCAAACCTGAATGAGTTCGATTATAGCTACGACGAGTAAAAAGGAAACGGATTTTTTGATCGTTCCTCCACTGGAAAGTACATTTTTGAGCAGGATTGCATATATCCTGCTCTTTTATATTGTTCTTGCATTTGTTTTTTGTTCCTTCCTCTCCCCTTTTCAGACTCCTTTCTCAAGAAGTGGCATAATAGAATCATCGAAAGGAACATATGACGAGGCAGGCATGCATGCTTTTCCTTGCTTTTCCTCCGTTTTATGAGAGAACAGGAAATGAAGATTTTGTTGTTGCAAGAAAGGAGAAACTATCATGAAAAGTATCTATCTGATTGTTATCGACAATCACAATTCGGATCCGGAATATGTCGCTTGCGCATCCGAAAGAATGGCAGAACGGAAGTTCGAAGAAATTATTCGAGATCGGTATGCCCGCTATACGGACGAACAGATCGAGAATGAAATTTCAGAATCTGTCGACCAAGGCTTCTATGAGAGCAGCATGGGCGACACGCTCATTATCCTCATGGAGCCGCTGTACGACTGAGCAGAAGGAGAAAATCATGGAGATCAAGTTCGTTTCTTGGTCGGGGAAATATCCAAATCTCTGCTCCGGCACCCTCAAATTTCGTATTAGAGGGAAGCTCTATACGCTTTCTGGGTGCTTTCTGCTCGAAAGTGGCGGAACAGCAGGATTTGACGAAGATTGGAATGCTCATGTATCTCAAGGACCATGGAGCATTTCTTCCGATAAGCTTCCGTCCGAGCTTCTTCCTTTTCAGGAAGAAATTGAGGAAATGATCAACGAGAACATCCCGCAAGGTTGCTGTGGCGGCTGTCTGTGAATCATCTCCCCAGAAAAGAACAGGAATTTTGCAGTTCCTGCTCTTTCTTTTTATCTGGAATATCGAAAGAAAAATAGCTATTTCTCTCTTCGATTTCGGCAGTTTTTCTTCTTCTGTGGCATAATAAGATTATCGAAAAACAGGCAATTATTAAGAAAGAGAGGAAGAAAAATGTATTATGCGGAGTATTGCCCTTGGGGAACAAACATCAGCTATGAGTCTATGGGCGGTGATGCTTATCGGTTTTTCGCTTTTGAGGACAAAACCGATCGAGACAATTTTGTCGACGAGCACTATTGGGATGAAAACACCTATGCGGGATGCTGGGCATCAGTATCCCGTAAGACGGTAGAACGTCAGTGTGGAAAAAATTTCGTATTGGTCGCTACCGATGGCCCTTGGTACGTAGACGAAGCTGACATTGACATCAAAGAGTGCCTATCTGCTCGCAGAGCCGATTTATCCACTCGCAGAACCGATTATCGCTGACGACGCTCAGCGGGCGGTAAAAAATATCCATATTGCTTTTCTCTCATCGAGGGAAACGGACTGCAAAAAGAATCATGGCCGGAAACGGCTGATGAAGCATGCGCTATTGCTGATAACAAAAAATATTTTGAGCTGGTGGAAGGTGTATACATGGCTAGAGCAAAACACATTTGACGATCTAAACTTGCGACCAACTTGAGACTAACTTGCAACTAACTTGCAACTAACTTGCAACTAACTTGCAACTTGATCTAATGAAAGCAAGTTACAAAATCACGATTTTTGAAGGGCGGATTATCGAAAAAAAATCCGTTCTTTTTCTTTGCCGATCCTAGCCTCTTCTGCCTAAACGTGAGATAATAGAACCATCGAAAGAGACATACAAGAGCATCCGCCCGTGCGGCGATGAAGGGAGACATCAGCATGAAATTGACGAAAGAAATTATTCTCGACGCGATTGCAAAGATGCCTGTAGGCGAGCGCGCGTATTGGACAAATGAAGATGAGAAGCATGCGTATCCCGAGATGGAATATTGTGGAGAGAAATATATTCTTGTTTCGAGGCCAGAGCTTGACACTTGCAGTGTTGATGCTGCGTATCCTTGGTTCAACGCTTTTGCAGTAAAGATTGGAGATCCCGTTGACCCAGAGTATGACTGTGTATCAGTCTATGACGTATGTTGGTTCATCGACACGGAAGATGAGCGGAATTCTTGGCTCAAAGCAGAAATGGAATGGAATCATTCGATAGAGCAGATTATGCGCGAAGTAGTAGCAAACAAAGTATATACGGAGTGGGGAAATCCGTATGAGATCAAACCTTTTGATTATCAAAGCGGATTCGACATCAAAAATGGCAAACTTTAATTTTTGCAAGAGACTGCCCACTTTCGATAAAAATCAATATGGCTCGAAACTCAACGAAAATCAGCATCAGCTCTCTGCATGCTGATTTTTCTCGTTCTACGAATTTATCGCTCTGCTCTACCATTTTTTCTCCTTTGTTTCTTGTCTTTTTCTGTTTCCGAGGCAGAAATCTGCGATAATAAAATCATCGAAAGAGAACACCAAAGAGTGCTTGCAGGAGCACAAAAGGAGACGATATCATGCAATATGAAGCAAAGATTGAAGTTCCGAAGGAAGAGCTGGCGCTTATGGACAAGTATTGCGATGCTCGTCCTGGCGAATATCCAGAAGTTGTCAGACGACATGGAGGACATTTATTTAATGATGAAGTAGCCTTTCCAAACGGGATGATCATGGAGATTTCGGTTTGTGCCCCCTGCGATATAGACAGCGCAGCCTGGGCAGAAGCAAGTTTGCTTGCTCGGAGCACGGAAAGGGAAGATTCTTTTATCGAAGTCGCTTTGACTGAATGCGAGCCTGAGCTGAGCGGGCGCTGGGAACTTGAATACAAAGGGAATGTATATGTCGTCGATGTTGTAGGCGCGTCATGAACCCCACGCCTAAAGACGGGGCTTCTGGCGTTTTTCGATAAAAATCAATATTGCTCAAAAACCCACAGAAATCAGCATCCGCTCTCTGCATGCTGATTTTTCTCGTTCTACGAATTTTATCCAATTTTATCATCTAGTTTTGATATCACTTGTTCATTTGATATTGCTTATTTATCGTCAAATTACCAATATTTTGCGATAAAATTCGAGAAAAATCAGAAATTAGCGTTAGGATTCAAAATAATTATCAGAGATAGTTATTCCTCGAAGAAACAAAATCTATGATTTTTATCGTCATAAAATCGCGATTTTTGACAGGCAAATCTTTGAAAAACCGCCTGTTTTCTTTGCCGTTCCCATGTGGGCAGGCGCCTCTGCTATAATATATACAGATATCTTCGTTCTTTTATAGGCATAGGTGCGAACCTTAAGCGAACAGAAATTGCGATTCAGTATTTTCGCAGGTTTGGAAGATTGATTATATTCTCTTTTTCGAGGTTCGCACTTTTATGACTTTGAACCCTTATGCAACAAGTGGCTGAAATACCTGCTGTCTCATCTCGCACGTATGCGGGAAATGAAAGTGAACGGAGGAATGAACATGAAACCAGATGAGGTCTCATCTCGCACGTATGCGGGAAATGAAAGAATCTTAGGGAGAGAACCGTGGTTTTCAGGAATTGATGTCTCATCTCGCACGTATGCGGGAAATGAAAGCAGTATGTTACCGAAAAACAACCCCCCTAAAAACGTCTCATCTCGCACGTATGCGGGAAATGAAAGAGTTTCATGATGCATTCCTTTCCGTCCGACCAGGTCTCATCTCGCACGTATGCGGGAAATGAAAGTACCAGCCAGTCAACGTTCTCCCAGTTGATGAGTCTCATCTCGCACGTATGCGGGAAATGAAAAATAATAGCCGCGCTCGCAGCTCGCAACCTCGAAATCGTCTCATCTCGCGTGTATGCGGGAAAACGACAATGAAAAAACAGAATAGAAATATAAATGGTATTTCGTCGTTTTTTACATTTTGATTTCATATTTTGATTTCACATTGTGAATTCAAATTTCGCGAAATGCCAAAATTCGATAAAAATCAATATCGTGCAGAATCTCACGAAAACCAGCACTATCCTTCTGCATACTAATTTTCCTCGCCCTACAAATTTTATTCAATTTTATTCAAGAGCTTTGATAGTATCTGTCTTCATAATATCGCCCATTTCTCCGCTAAATCTTCAATATTTGGCGATAAAATTCGATAAAAATCAGAAAATAGTGTTGCCCTTCAAAATAATTATCAGAGATAGTTATTCCTCGAAGAAGCAAAATCTATGATTTTTATCACGTCGAAATCGCGATTTTTAACGGACAAATCATCGAAAAATCGCTTATTTTTCTTTGTCGATCCCCGAAGGCATCGAATCCTTGTTACAATATATACAAACATCTTTATAGGTATAGGTGCGAACCCCAAGCAAACAGAAATTGCGATTCAGTATTTTCGCGGGTTTCGGAGAACGATTGTTTCTCTTTTTCGAGATTCGCACTTTTATGCCTTGGAATCCTTGTGCAGCAAGAAACCGAAATGCCCGCTGTCTCATCTCGCGTGTATGCGGGAAATGAAAGAGAAATCGTATGCTGGCCGAGCTCGGCCCCACATGTCTCATCTCGCGTGTATGCGGGAAATGAAAGATCGACTGGCTAAAGTCTGGGAAAATCGAAATGCGTCTCATCTCGCGTGTATGCGGGAAATGAAAGGACACGACAAGCCAGTATTATGTCAACGAGAACATTGTCTCATCTCGCGTGTATGCGGGAAATGAAAGTTTTCTCGAAGGCTGCATGACTCGACCCTGCCGTCTCATCTCGCGTGTATGCGGGAAATGAAAGATGACGGATGATCCCCGATGCTGGTTGCGCTTTCGTCTCATCTCGCGTGTATGCGGGAAATGAAAGGGACTCTCGCTGAATGCAGTGCGGCGTCTTATCTCGCTTTATGCGGGAAAGGATCCCAGATGGTCGTCACTCATCTAATGCATATGAGAGGAAAGGCATTGACCGCAGCTTCCTCTATCAACGCTAAAAATCATAAAAATGCAATCCCTTAATATCGTTACCGACGCATACGTTTCCCCACGTTTGGACCGCATTTGCTCACTCTAGCCCAAGTTTGGACCATGTTTGAGCGAATCGGTCTATTTTTTATTTCCTATTTAAAACATCCGTCTACAGCAACTTCTTTTTCATTACTTTTCTCTTTCCCCCTCTTTTCTTGAGTAATCGTTTTCTTTCTCCTGCCTTATCCCTTTCTTTCCTCTAGTTCTTCCATTTCGTCAATCCCCTGCTTTATTAAAATCGCCAATTTTCCGCATTCTTATCTCTTAAACAAACAAATCTTCATAAAACACAATTTCGGCGCCAATTTCCCTGCATTTTTTGCAAAATACAAGGTCTTATTTTTTCTCTCCTGCCGTCTCATTTATTCATCTAGCTTCTTCTTCGCATCCTCTTATTCCCGATATATCCGCCCGCTCGCCTCGCTTATGCTTTGTCCAATCATCATCAATACAGCTCCTTTTCTTCACCAGCTCTTCCTTGCGTACTTTCCATCTTATCGGGCGGTCATCCGCTCTATTCTTGTTTGCTTTCGTGCCAGCTTATGTCTCTTTCATATGCACAATACTTTATCTAACTAAAGTAAATCCTCGGGAAAATACTTGCCTGCTCTCTAAGCTGTCTCTCTTGAGTGGACGTTTCCGCCTGTATTCTTCTTCGCTTTCCTCTTATGATCGCCTTGATTTCGCTCCGTCTGCCGCCCGAGCTTGCGAAAATCGTCTGAAAAACGCGAAAACATGCGTTCCTGCTACAATAACGGCACGGCATGGATTGAAAGGGAGGAGCGGCTTCGACTCCCAAAAATCGTGATTTTTCGAGGTCGAAAATCTAAAAAATTCCGCTTCTTTTCCTTGCCGCCCACCATGATTCTTCAACTTACTTACGCAACAGCTACTGACCTTATCTCCTTCACAGAGAAGCTCGTTGCCTTACAGAAAGCTAGACGCTCCCGTGTTTCCCAGATACAGAAGGAGTTCAACGACATCGCTTATGACATCTTCGTCATTCGAGGCATTCCCTTTACCGAGGTCGTCCAGTTCCTTCAGGAATTCGGCTCCAGCGTAGAGATGGAGCAGCCTGCGCGCGCTCTTTTCACAAATGACATGAAGACTGATACGGAAGACGAGAAGAAGAAAGAGCGCCTCGTGCGCCGAAATGCCATGCGGCGTGTCGTCCGCTTCTTCAACGACATGATGATCGGCTATTTCCGTTCGCATGCGCAGGCTGTCGAAGCCGCCCGCGCAGAGGCAGAGAACGGACCGAGGCTTCTCACCTTCTCTGAAGCTGCCGCCATTTTTTCACTCACGGAGAGCGATTTTCGCTATGTCGTAGAAAAGGCTAGAATCCCTGTGATTTCGCTTGGAAAAGATGTAAACGGAGTCCCTGTCGAGCGCATCAGCATGCGGTCTCTTGAGCTTTTCGTGCAGATCCTCTCGAACGCAAGCTTCGCGGATGCAAACACTTATATCTATCAGCACAGTGTGCTCTCGTATCCGACGGAAGATGAGTTTAACAAGACAAGACAATTCGTGCTGGATGCTGTACGGACGAGCAATAAAGCGAAAGAAAGCGCGGAGCGGGCGCAGTCAGGAAAGCCCGATGATGGTCATGAAAAGCCTAAAGACGCTAATACTAAGCCTAAGGAGCCCAAAAACGAGCGAGCATCAAGCTACGGGCATGCGCGTAATAGCTATCGCAATAATGACGGTATGGGTGGCTCTTATCGTGCTCCGCAGTATGGAGGCAAGAAAGCGTTCAATAAGTCGTTCGATAAGACGCGCCACAAGCCGTCTGAATCACCCAAAAAGCCTTGGGACGAAAACAAGAATGTTCCTGAGGAAAAGCCTTGGGGTAATAAGCCCACTTCACCTAAGACCTCTAAACAGAAGCTTGAAGCGGGCGGGAATACAGGAGACAAAGCCCTCGCAGAAGCAGTACAAAGTGACGCAAAGCCTGTTGAAATCAAGCAGGAATCTGTTGGCGCTGAAACGGTTGAGAAAGCAGAGACAAGCCTTGATGTTGCACCAGAGATGGGAAAACATAAGCTGGATGATGGTCAACAGAATCTTAGTAAAGCACCAGAGACTGAAGAACATAAGCCAGATAGCCCCGCAGAAGAAAGCAAGACGGATGATGAAGCAACGGATAGCGAGCAGGAGGCAAAAGCGGACGCAGACAAGAATGCCGATTTCGAGAATACGCAACACGTTCCAAACGATATCAGTGACCTGTTGGCATTCGCAAAAAGCACTAAAGCTTCTGCTCAATAAGCGTTCCTCCCCCGCCCAGTTCTCCCTCTTAGCGTATGCAGAATCTGCCCCGAAAAGCAAAATTTGGGTTCAAGTGTGAAGAAAAGCTCTTCATTTAGACTTTCAAGTCTGGTTTTCGGGTTAATAAGCCATAAAAACAAAAACTGGCAATATCCTGCGATAACACAAGATATTCTTGGATAAAAATCGATATGATTTTTATCTCACATACTTCTGATTTTTATTCAAGATTTTACAATTTGTTGGATTGGATGTCTTGAGCTATAGCTCAAGACATCAATATTTTTATTTTGACCCGCATAGAGAGAACAAAAACGTAATCCTTCAATATTCGTCAAAAATTATTGACGCGCTTCGATAAAAATCAAAAACACGCAACATGATTTTTATCAAATATAATCCATGATATTTGCATGCTGTCTTTTTTTAGGCAGAAAAACAGCAGCCTGTTCTTCCAACAGGCTGAGAAAGGAAGTCCTGCAATGTTTCTTTCAGATCATGAAGCCCCTATTCATAAAAAAAGTTTCAACTTCGGCATCCGCAAACCAATGGAATGCGTTGTTGATAAAAAGACGAATCAAGAAATCAAAGAGACGAAAAGGGGCCGTCTCAATAAGAACATTTATCACGATGATATCTGGATGAACTATCTTTTAGGGAAATGGGTATATACCTACGACAGAACCTATGGGTGCAACATTTATTTCAAACACATCCTCCAGGACAAGCGGATTTATCAGATCGTCTATTCTGGAATGGATATCATGGGCGACGGACTCTATCTTTTGTATAAGGTTGATCTGTATACTCAAGTACAGCAAAATAATAAGAAAGCGTTCTATGTCATGCCGACAATGTATGATATCTTAAAAGGTTCTTTCGAGTGCCGCGATTTTCTTCAAGAAATGATAGATGATGGATGGATGACAGAAGAAGATATAAGAATCGTAAAGCTCCCGATAGCGAAAGCTGATAAGATATTATCGATGATGGATGATGAGCTGATGGACAAGAGAAAAGCCATGAAGCTGAAGCTCAATGAAAGAAAAAGAGAAGAACGGCGGGCGGCTCTTGAAAAAGAACTGCAAGATGTTCCCTCAGGTGGTAACATTAAACCATGTATTGATTAGAAAGGGGGTGTGCGGCTTCAAGCCGCAACCATGTTTACAAAATCACTAGGACACGATGCGCTCGAAGAGCTCTTCGTCAAATATCAGGATATGCCGAACATCAATCATTTCGACTTCCTGCTTAAGCCATACTATGTACTAGGACAGGAAAAACAGCTCCTTCTTATGAGATTCCGCAAGAATTATGATGAAGACCCCAGTATTCCATTTGGAAAAATCATCATGGATGTTCCTTCCCAGAAGTTAACATTAAAAGATAGCAGGAATATGCGAATTACGACATTTACTTGCCCGACTCCTGTTATTCCGAAACTAAAAGCTCTGTACACCGAAGATTTTACAAGGACGAATTGTTCCTATATCAAGGGCTGTGCCGCTATTCAGGAAATGCGTCCACATATGCGGAATGATCGAATTCCCGAGTTTATGTCTATCTTAAAGAAAATCGTAATTGACAGTCTTGGTTATGATGTAAAGACGATGTATGAAATTTCTAAACTGATTGGTTTTTCTCCAAGAGCTCGGCTTAAGCGAAATACCCTCTATCTCACAGATATTGGGAATGGTGATGAAGAAGCGACTGCTCTTATTGATGCAGGCGAAAAACCAATCATCAACAAGATGACTCTGGCGGGGCTTGTTTATATGCCGCCATCCATTAACCGAGATATCCTTCAATTCAGAGTCCGCATCAAGCGTCCAGAAATTGACTATGATATTCCCAAAGATTACACGGCAGAAACAGGGTACGACTATATAAATGTCATCGTATCAGGGAAAGAACGTGCTGAAGAGATGTATCTCAAAGTGAAGCAGGGACATCCTGTTTATGTCGAAGGAACCGTCGAACCGACAAAATTCTGGACAACAGTCAAGCCAAAAAATCTCCCCGAAGTTTCTGAAATGCTCGGCGTAGATTATCATTCTATCTATATCGACCGCATCAAACAGTTCTTCTTCCCGTCAAATCCGAAAGCTCGTCCATCAATGGTTCTTCCCGTTGTGAACGTCTGGGCAGACGATATTGTTACTCAGAAAGAAAAAATTCTCGAAAAAGCTCAGAATTTCGCAGATTTGCGATAAGAAGAATTGATTTTGCTAGAATTAAGACAGAGGAATCGCCCTCTGTCTTAATTTTTTCTTTTCAGAAAGGAGAATTGCCTTGTTTACAATTATCGTATGTGCCGCCGTCATCGCGGCAGTCATCATCTTCGGCGTCATCTGCTACGTTAAAGCACCGCCGTCCACCGCTCTTATCATCTCTGGTCTTGGAAATACTCCTCGCATCCTGATCGGGCAGGGTGGTATCTGTGTTCCGATCTTGGAGCGAGCAGACAGGCTGTTTCTTGGACAGATCAGTGTTCCTATCCGTACAGAGACCTCTGTGCCAACAAATGATTATATCAACGTCAATGTTGATGCCGTTGCGAAAGTTATGGTCGGGCGGGATACGAACAGTATTCAGCTTGCGGCTCGAAACTTCCTTAATTTTACGCCAGAAGAAATCTCTAAAGATCTTCAGGATTCTCTTGAAGGCAACATGCGCGAGATTATCGGAACTCTTTCTATTGAAGCCATCAATACAGACCGCGACAGCTTTTCTAACGAAGTTATCACGAAGGCGGCTCCGGATATGAAAAAGCTCGGCATCGAGATCCTGTCCTGCAATATCCAGAATGTAACGGATGACCAAGGACTTATCGTAGACCTTGGCGCCGATAATACTGCGAAAATCAAAAAGCGTGCCGCTATCTCGAAAGCAGAAGCAGACCGCGACGTTGCTGTTGCTCGTGCTCAGGCATCCAAAGAAGCAAATGATGCACAAGTCAAAGCCGATCTTGAGATTGCCCAGCGTCAGAATGATCTCGCTATCAAGAAAGCCGAACTGAAACGACAGGCAGACAACAAGCAGGCAGAAGCTGATGCGGCGTACAAAATCCAAGAGCAGGAACAGAACAAATCCATTCAGGTCGCAACTGTCAACGCTCAGATTGCGAAAGCAGAGCGTGATCAGGAGCTCAAGAAACAGGAAGTCGCCGTTCGCGAGCAGGAACTTGCAGCTGAAATCCAGAAGAAAGCGGATTCTGACAAATACGCGATCGAGCAGGCAGCTGCGGCTGATCTTGCGAAACGACAGAGAGAAGCAGAAGCGGCTCTCTATGAACAGCAGCGTCAGGCAGAAGCTCAGAAAGCAAGGGCAGAAGCATCCCGATATGCGGCAGAACAGGAGGCGGCTGGTATCAAAGCAAAGGGCGAGGCAGAAGCCGCCGCAATCCGTGCCAAGGGAGAGGCAGAAGCCGCCGCGATGGACAAGAAAGCCGAAGCACTCAAGAAGTACGGGCGGGCGGCTGTTGCTCAGATGGTCGTGGATATTCTGCCCCAGGTTGCGGCTGAAGTTGCAAAACCGATGAGCACGATCGATAAGGTTTCTATTATCGGTGGCAATGGTTCAGAGGTAGGAGCTGTCTCGCAGAATGTTCCTCTTGTCATGGCCAAGACATTCCAGACCGTCAAGGAAGCGACAGGTGTCGATCTCGCAGAGATTGTACGTGGCGAATCCTACGATGCCAAGACAACGCGCAATGTCAATGTACGCGGAGCTGACGGCAAGGAAATGGAAACGGCTGCAATTTCCAAATCAATGAAGAAATAATCGCGATTTTTTCGGAGGGAGTCTTTGCACTCCCTCTTTTTGAAAGGAGATTTCCCATGGTTATATCAGAAACGATGTTCAAGGAAAGACCAATCTCTGCGAACCAGCTTGCCTTTCTCAAAGAGTTCTGC
>Ga0256404_1008444_pt1 | contig 15471 bp, 10 predicted proteins | sample RumenRJG_01DNA_FD_185990 | JGI IMG/M metagenome (GOLD analysis project Ga0256404, IMG submission 185990) | Bovine rumen microbial communities from Lethbridge, Alberta, Canada - RJG_01 | ecosystem: Host-associated > Mammals > Digestive system > Stomach > Rumen | place: Canada: Alberta | collected...
GTATGGTCCCGGGGCGGTGGAGTCGTCTATCTCCTTAAACTCTCCCACGGTCTTGGGATCTACTATCTTCTGGGCGCAGGTAAGTATAAACTCGCTTCCCTCTCCGTAAACGCTTTCACACCAGAGATTACCGTCCATAAGCTCAGCAAACTGACGGGAGATATTAAGGCCCAGTCCCGTTCCCTGGATTCCGCTGTTCTTCTCTTCATCGAGACGCTCATATGCGGAGAAGAGTTTATCGGTATCCTCAGGTTTAACTCCAATACCCGTATCTGCAACAGAGAATCGCAAGTTGCAGCTCAGGTCATTCTTCTCCTTTACCTCAACCTTTAATGTAAAACCTCCTTCTTCCGTGTATTTTACCGCATTTGTAAGAAGGTTTAATACTATCTGTTTGATCTTGCCCTCGTCTCCGTAAAGACGTTTGGGTAATTCCTTATCAATATCCACCTGGAAATACAGACTCTTGGCCTCGCTTCTTACCCTTATCATGGTGATGATACCCCGAAGCATCTCCTCAGTGCTGTATTCCTGCTCAACCAGGTGCATCTTTCCCGACTCGATCTTTGAAATATCCAAGAGGTCATTTATCAGGTTTAAGAGTGAATCCGTGGCAGTTTTAATATCCGTTGCGTAGTTTATCATGGAGAGGAAGTAATTATTGGGAACACCGGTAATGTCCTCCCTCATGATCATCTCGTCCATTCCCAGTATGGTGTTGATGGGAGTCCTTATCTCATGGGACATATTTGCAAGGAATCTGGACTTGGCCAGATTGGCCCGCTGGGCCTCGTCTCTTGCTTCCCTTATCTCTACATACTGCTTTCTGATAACAGTACCGTTAATTACCCTCCATACCACCAGGCCGATGAGGACTGCGATAAGCATGGCAAGGAGGATCCTTACGGAGAGCATCTCCATGAATCCCGGGGTCTTTACAATACTGTATTTGCTGTCAGAAAAGACTTCTCCCTCAGATTTGCCCAGGATCTGAATATGAAGTGTATAATTACCGTATTCAAGACCTGTATATTCCAAGGAGGTCAGTTTATCCAGTTCGGTGGTTATACCGTCATCATGTGCCCCCTCAAGAAAGACATGTACAGTGGGGTTCGACATGGAATAGTCCAGTACTGCCGGAGTAATCTGAATACGTCCTCTTCCTGAAGGAAGGGTATAAACTCCCTTATCATCGGGAAGTATCTCCTTATCATTAACAGAAACCGATCGGATCCGGGTCTTTATAGCCGCTGATTCATCATAATAGTTATTTATATTAACCTTTGAGACTCCGGTCTTTCCCGCGATGTAGAGGTTACCCTCTTCATCCAGGTAACTGTAACTGTTGCCGTTTGGCAGGCTGGTGAGGCCGTTGAAAAGATTGTATTTGCGGTAGTCCTTTACGTTATCGGCTATCATTTCATCTGCCTTGGCCACGTAGATACCAGCTGAGGCCAGGGCCCAGATGTTGCCGAATTTATCCTTCTTTATCTCGTAGTTATTGTTATAGGGGAAGGACTTAACCGGCCTTATAAGTCCGTCTTTCAGGTATTCTATGGAGTTGGAGGTAATGATCCAGTAGAGGTTCTTCTCCTCGTCTTTGACCATTCTCATTATTACGTCAGAGGTGAGGCCGTCGGATGTACTTAGCCTTTCAATTCCGGTTTCCTTTATGATGTATACTCCGTCCCCGTCACTTCCCGCATAGATTGCCCCGTCTTCGCCTTCACAGACTGTCAGGATAACTCCGTTGTGAAGTCCGTCCTCCACGGTAACTTTTCTTACCACGGCTCCGTCTTTTATTATAACTACACCGTTGTTTGTTCCCACTGCGATACTTCCGTCAGTAAGTTCCACGGTAGACCTGATCTCGTTACTGGACATACCCGTATCGGTAGTGTAATCCTTAATGGAGCCGTCAGGGCTCATGCATACCAGGCCCTTGTTGTTGGTAAAGGTGGATACCCAGAGGTTACCGGCGGAATCTCCCATGATACACCTTATACGGGTATCTCCCAGGTGCTTTGAGAGGTCATTTTCAATGGGTTTATTCTCCCTGTTAACCACCCTTATGCCCTTTTCCGTTCCTATGTAGAGATCGCCCCCGTGGAGGCAGGTAGTATTAACCACCTCGTCTGCAAGGCCGGCATTCTTCGTGAAATCCGAGAAGTTACTGGATACCAGTTTCATGATTCCCTGTCTGGAGGAAACTGCCCAGATATTTCCCTGGTAATCGGAGGTTGTCATCTCAATGGCAGTATCCATGGGGATGTTGGAAACCGTATAAACCTTATTATCGGTTCCCAGATATCCTATAACGGAATTGGAGGATAGCCAGATCCTGCCGCAATCGTAAGATATCCAGTGCATATTGCTTATGGGGGCGGTATTTATCTTTTCCAGGCTGTCTGCCTTATCCCCCAGATGTCCGTGATATAACACATCCCCTTCGGTGCCGATATAAAGCACACCTGCTTCTTTGGGGTCTGCAAATATGGTGGTGATCTTTTCAATGCCCAGATCTTCACCTTTAAAAACATTGGTAAGTTTTCCATCACTTACGGAAAATACCATGCCGTTCTGGGTCTGACCGAAGATCTCACCCTCAGAGTCCGTTACCAGGCGAAGTACCCTCTGATCATTTATACGTTCATCATCTATGGTATGAACCATCAATGCAGTGTCGATATAGTTCAAACCGGCAGTGGAGCCCACATAGATATTGCCCTCCTTATCCTCCGAAAAACACCTGTTGGAGGAGGATGAAAGTCCGTCTGCTCTGGTAAAATGAGTATTCCTGCTGCCGTCTATGACCACTACACCATTATCATTGGTGGCCACCCAGACCCGGCCTCTACTGTCCTCGAAAAGACCTCTGCAGTTGGTTAGACCGTCAGTGGATGGCAAGCGTTCAAAGGAAGATCCATCATACCTGATAATACCGCTGTAGCCTCCCAGCCATACATATCCGTCCTTTGCCCCCAGCACAGCATTTGCCTCGGAGGTGGGAAGTCCGTTGGAAGCGTCGTAGACTTTAGCCATATAGCCTACTCCCGTAAGCTGGCCGCTGATGGCATAGCCCCCTCCCACACCGGTGGCTGCTTCTTCGCTGCCTGTCCCTTCGGGGGCAGCAAAAACAGGGCTGTTAAAGCCAAAAGTCAAAACAGCCGCTAATGTTAAAGATATTAAGTTACGTAACTTACATCTCTTATCTTTCATACCTAAACCCTGTTGTATTTCATAAGGACTAACTTAACCTCTGAGAGGGAATCTAAAAATACTTCCACGCATTTTGGATCAAACTGGGTGCCTGAACCCTCCTGAAGGATAGAAAGTGCGGTATCCAGCGGAAATGCAGGTTTGTATACACGAGGAGATGTCAGGGCGTCAAATACATCCGCCACAGCCATGATCCTGGCCGAAAGGGGAATAACCTGACCGTGAAGGCCCTCGGGATATCCTGTTCCGTCCCATTTTTCATGATGGTAGGCAGCCATATTTCTGGCCTCTTTAAGGTAAATGCCGCCTTCAACCGTATCGATGGCATGCTCAAGTATCCTTTTTCCGGCTATGGTATGCTGCTTCATGATCTCATACTCTTCATCCGTGAGCTTCCCGGGCTTATTAAGGATAGCGTCGGGAACATGGATCTTGCCCACGTCATGAAGGGGTGCTGACATTTCCACGTCACTCATATATTTTGGTGTAAGCTTCTCGGCATAATAACCCTTTCGTTTGAGGCCTTCAAGGATGATCCGGACATAAGCGGCAGTCTTCTGGACATGGGCTCCCGTATCGGAGTCCCTGTTTTCAACCATATCCGCCATTGTAATAATGAGGCCTCTTTGCATGCTGCCGGTGGTCTGGGCAAGGAGACGGATGCTCCTCATCTGCTCCGCCGTACCTCCAGCCATGTCACATATTGCCTTATAGAGGACCTCTACCTCATCATTGGTACGTATATCCAGGCTTTTCAGCTCTCTGACCTTTTCATCCAGCCGGTCCTGATCTTCTATTTCTCCCATGAAGCCTTCCGCACATCCTGCCATGCTGCCTATGGGGTATACCAGGTACTGGCCGGAAATCCAGAGTCCGAAGGCCAGGATCAGAACGAAGAAACCTGAAAATGCCAGAATGGTCTTAACAAAATAATTTTTAAAAAATTCCTCTCCGGTATTTATAAATACATCAGCTCCGGCATAGGCCACGCAGCGGCCGTCTGCTCCGTAAATGGGCACAAGGACGGTAACTGTTTTACTTAAGTTTTTGGACGTAACTACCGGGGAAATGGGTTCCCCTTTTCTTATGCTTTCCAATTCAGCCTCATCCCATCCTTCTTCGAAATCGTAGTGTTCGCCCACCACACCTATATCTTGGAAGTTCTCATCAGTATCGAATATAATGCACCATCCGTCTTTTTTCGGGGCGTAAATATAGAGATAGGTAATAGCCGGATTTGAGTTCTTAATGCTCTGGATACGGTAATTACCCTCCCTGTAGCCGGGTCCGTTGTACGTCTCCGCCGGTTCCTTGCTTTCAGCATATTTTTCAAGCATCTCGGGCCTGAACATCCCTGCTAAAAGCTTAGCAGCGGCTTCGGCATCATTTGTTCCGTTTGTTATAAGAGAATCTGTGTATGAACCTACGGAGATCCAGCTTAGTATGGCAACCAGAAGGGTGGCCGCTGCCATAAGCAGGATGGTGGTTCGGGTCCTGAGGGAAGAAAGTCCGCTCTTTCTCTTGTAATTGATCTTATCAATCTCCTTGCGGCTCAAGGGGTTCTGGAGCCAGGCGCTGTTGTATACGGCTTTCTTTATGTCATCGGAGACCGTGTTGTATGCAAGAACGGCCAGGACAAGGGAAATAGCCTTGTCTGCCATATTGATCACTATGGATGAAAGGAAAAAGAGAAGGGGATACAAGGGTGCCCTGCCCCCGTTACTCATGTAATAAATATAATTGTGGACACTTTCCGAATCAGGACGTCCCAGAAGAAAGTACTGGAAAATGGTTCCCAAAACTCCGGCTATCATAACTATACAGAGATATAGATAGATATAATTTGACATTTTCTTATAGTTCTCTTTTGTGAAAAACCTGGCGGTCACCATGGCGATGAGGATGCTGATGAGCATATAATAAATGTCAAGGGGGTTAAAAAGGGAACATATAACATTGGTGGCTACGGCCGCAAGGATTCCGGGAAATGCTCCCCCTATGGCAGCCACAAAAATAGTACCCGCCGTATCGAGATACAAGGGGGTACCCAAAGAATTCATTATAAATGACAGCAGAACATTAACAGCGATCCCGCTGATCGCCGTTAAGGCTCTGTACATACTGTTTTTTCTTATGTCATGAAGATGAATGCTCAAGTACCTTCTTCTCCCTTTCGGAGCACTGTTTTCACAGTAATTTTAATTATACTATGATAGCATAGAATAAAGGATTTGTCTATTTTTTCGGGGAATATTCTGAATATAGCCCGGTACTGTGAACAGTAACAATAAGATTGCATTTTCCTGAGGACGAAAGTATTATTATTGTAAATTATTAGATGATGGGAGGCGCCTTTATGCAATACAGAAAAGACAAATACGGAAATGAGCTTTCAGTCCTGGGATACGGATGCATGCGTTTTACCCGAAAGGGACCTGCGATCGACGTGGATAAAGCCGAGAAGGAGATCCTGGAGGCCTACAATGCCGGGGTTAATTATTATGACACCGCGTATATCTACCCGGGAAGCGAGGCAGCCTTAGGGGAGATCTTAGAGAGAAACGGCATCAGGGAGAAGGTTAATATTGCTACTAAGCTCCCCCAGTACCTAATCAAGAACCGCCAGGCCATTGACAAATATTTTGACGAACAGCTTTCCCGTCTTCGTACCACATATGTGGACTACTATCTCATGCATATGCTGACGGATATGGAGATGTGGGAGAAGCTCAAATCCAACGGCATCATTAAATGGATAGATGATAAGAAAAAGGCAGGCCAGATTAGAAACATAGGTTTTTCATATCACGGCAATACCGAGAGTTTCCTGAAGATATTAGAGGACTACGACTGGGATTTCTGCCAGATTCAGTACAACTACATGGATGAGAATACCCAGGCAGGGGCAGCGGGCTTAAAAGCCGCTGCAGCCAAGGGGATACCGGTGATTATTATGGAGCCCTTGCGGGGCGGCAAGCTGGTAAACATGCTGCCCGAAGCTGCCAGGAAGGCCATGAAGGAGAGCAAGCGCAGGTGGTCTCCCGCCAGATGGTCCTTCGGCTGGCTCTACAATCAGCCGGAGGTTACGGTGGTTCTCTCCGGAATGAACTCCGTTAAGATGGTTCAGGATAATTGTAAGACTGCAAGTAAGATAGAGGCCGGAAGCTTCACCGAGGAAGACTTTGCCCTTATCGAGAAGGTTAAAAAAGCTATAAGGCGGAAGGAAAAGGTGGGTTGTACAGGCTGCAGGTATTGCATGCCCTGCCCCAAGGGAGTGGATATCCCGGGTACATTTGCGGCATGGAACTCTATGTACATGGAGAACAAGCATGAAGGCCGTCGGCAGTACTTACAGGCCGTCAGTCTCACCAAGGATCCTGTGTTTGCCTCCCAGTGCGTGGAATGCGGCAAGTGCGAGAAGCATTGTCCCCAGAACATCCCCATCCGACAGAAGCTTAAGGAAGCTGACAAGGACCTGAGAACCCTGCCCTACCGCATAGCCATCACCGTGGCAAGGAAATATATGATGGGAAAGAAGTAAGGGTGCGCCTGGGCGCACCCTTATAAAACTTTTGTAAAAAATTTGAAAATATGTATTGACAAATATCGGAAATAATGTTAATATACATCTCGCATGGAAATAGCATATATATGCTTGTGTATTCTAAAAAGTTCTGACATCTAATCTATTTTTTGATTGCGCAATCAAATGTCTTTTTCGAAAAATGTCAAATCTATGCTTTTACTGTGCTCTTTCGGGTCTTTAATTCCCCAAGTAAGCCGGATCTGAAAAGCACAGCACGAAGTGCCAGATATACCACTACTCCTATAATTGAATTAATAACAGCATTTATAATGGTGGTATAGGCTGTGATGGCCACCAGGGCCTTTATGGCTGAAGCTGCCTTGTCCGCATCCGGGAAGAGGAGTGTATACCATACATATTTCAGGGCAGGCTCAAAGAAGCAGTTAAAGCCCAGGCCGGCTACAGCCGAGATAGCTGACCATTTAATGATGTAGTGTCTTGGATGGCTCTGTGAGATCTTGGCGATATTGTGGGCTACAAGACCTACGATAAGGCCGATAACCAGCTTGCAGATAAATGTTCTGGGAGCTGAAGAAGCAAATCCGCCTAAGATATCCGCAAGGGATAAGCCTATAGCTCCGGCGATGCCGCCGTAGGGGCCTCCAAGGAGGAGGGATCCCAGTACAACAAAGGCATTACCGATGTGAATCTTGGTTCCTGCGGCATTAATGGCAGGGAATACTGCGTATCCTACATAGCAAAGGGCTGCCATCAGTCCTGCGTATGTCAGTTTTAGCATCTGTTCATTCTTTTCGTAAGTGTTCATCTTTTCTTTTCTCCAATCATTTTAGTAGGTTTTATTTCTTGTTGTACAATATACCACCGATGTGGTATTATTAAAACTACCAGAAACGGAGTTTTTTATATGACCAGATATATTGAAATCTACGAAGACATTAAAAGAAAAATAGTATCGGGAGTTTATGAGTACAAGTCAAAGCTCCCCTCCAAGCGGGTAACGGCCGACAATTACCATGTAAGCGTAATTACGGTAGAGCACGCCTACGAGCTGCTTATAGAGGAAGGATACGTTATTACCGAAGAGAAGAAGGGGTATTTCGTCAGCTACCTGGAGAATGAATTCTTAGAATATGACAAGGGGTCAGACCCCTTGTCATATGTGGTAAGGAGGGACCCACGAAGTGGGAGGACTCCTTATGACAAGGGGACTGTCCCCTTGTCACATGAGACTCACGAGGAGCTCTCCTTTAACATATACGCCAAGACCGTCCGCAGGGTTCTCTCGGAATACGGGGAAGAGATAAAGGAGCGGCCCCACTCCTACGGCTGCGAAGTGCTGCGGCGGGCTATAGCCGACTACCTTTTAAGAAACAGAGGGATTAAGACTGACTATGACCACATCCTTATAGGTTCCGGTGCCGAGTACCTATACGGCCTTATAGCAGAGACCTTCGGCAGGGACAAGATCTATGCCATAGAAGACCCTTCTTATCATAAGATATCCCGGGTTTACGAGTCCCAGGGAATAGTTACGGACAAGCTGCCTCTGGGCCCTGACGGTATAGAAAGCGAGGCCCTTTGGAGAAGCGATGCCCTTATCCTTCATGTAACCCCTTACCGGAGCTTTCCCACAGGAGTTACCGCTTCTGCCGCCAAAAAGGCTGAATACATAAGCTGGAGCAGGAAAAAGGGGGGATTTATTATCGAGGACGATTTCGAATCTGAATTTTCCGGCAGCAGAAAGCCGGAAGAGACTTTATTTTCAAGGGACAATGAGGGTCGGGTCATATATGTCAACACCTTCAGCAAGACCATAGGCTCATTTATGAGGACCGCATATATGGTAATCCCGGAGGCCCTCTCCCCGCTTTTTGCGGAAAAGATCTCCTTCCACTCCTGCTCCGTTCCGGCCCTGGAACAGTACGTCCTGGCAGACCTTATAAGTAACGGGGATTTCGTTCGTCATATCAATCGGGTAAGAAGAAAGAGGAGGATGTCCTCCTCCTCTTAAAAATCATTTTCAATTTCAATTGGCTTTCCCTGTGAAGGCCGCCTTTAGACCGAACTGCTCCATGGCTTTTGTGATAGCCACCATGATCACCGTCATCACGGGGGTAAGGATAATCTCCTTGGGCAGACGGCTTATCAGCAGGGGCATGTAGGTGGTGGTTCCGTAAAGGGTCATGAGCCAGTAGGTATTCAGCAGAAGATTTACGATAAGGGTATTAACCACTTCTGCCGCCAGGATCCTCTGCCAGGTCATGTTCTTCTTGTAGAAGAAGAAGCCGAAGATCAGGCCGGAAATGATACCGCTGATGGTAAAGCCCGGGAAAAACGGACCCGTGGGTTTTACAAGAAAGCCCCCGATGTCTGAAAGGGCGCCGATGGCGGCGGCTACACCGGGACCGAATATGGCGCCGCCTACGCTTATAGGCAGGGAACCAAACCGGATCTCGATAAACTGATTAATGGGGATCTTAAGCATTCCCAGTATGATACCGAGAGCCAGCAGCATAGCTGCAGTTGTTAAAGTGAACGTGTTCTTAAGTTTACTCATAAAAATACACCTCCTTTGCAGTCATTCCTTTTACTACAGAGGAGATGTGATAATCGCATCTTATGTAGCAGCGGGATGCAGCCAGGAAACCGTGGATAAATCTTCGTCCCACCGACAACTCCCTGTTCAGTGGGCACTTAACGCTTCAAGGCCTACTCTGCATAATATGATGAGCTTTCGCTCGTTTACTGATACTTTGATGATACATTTATTCATATAGAATATCAATACCATTTCATTATTTTTATCGACATTTTTTCACAAAACCTGACAAGGGGTCAGTCCCCCTGTCAGCTTTTTTATGAACCTGACAGGGGGACTGACCCCTTGTCAGGAAATTAGATGTTGACAAGTCAACATCGTTAGGTTAGAATGCGGATGTTGACAAATCAACAAGTAAAGAGTATGCGAGAAAAGGATGAAAACTATATGAGTATAAGAATAATCACGGATTCTACGGCGGACGTGGCGGACCGATACCTGGATAAGCTTATCCGAATCCCCCTTACCGTGGCTTTCGGCGAAGAGGAATTTATCGACGGAGTAACCATAGATAAGGCCACTTTTTATGACAAGCTGGAGACCAGCCCGGTGCTGCCCAAGACCAGCCAGCCCTCTCCCGCTGCCTTCGAGGCAGTCTTTAAAAAGCTGGCGGATGATGGCGACGAGGGAATCCTTATAACCGTTACCTCCAAGCTTTCCGGCACCTACCAGGGGGCCTGCATCGTGGCAGAGGATTTCCCAAACATCCGGGTAATCGACAGTTTAAATGCGGCCATGGGAACGGGAATACTTGCGGAATACGCCCTGGAGTGCACCGACAAGGGCTTTGGCTTAGACGAATTGAGCGCCCATTTGAAGGAGAAAGTATCCCGGATATGCCTGGTTGCCCGGCTGGACACCTTAAAATACCTGGAGAAAGGCGGCAGGATATCCAAGACTACTGCCCTGGCAGGGGGACTGCTTAATATCAAGCCCGTTATCACCATCGAAGGTGGCGAAGTGGTTGTCCTGGGTAAGGCCAGAGGCAGCAAGAAGGCCAACAATCTCCTGATAGAAATGATAAACAGCAAGGGAGTGGATTTTCCCATGCCCATAGTCCTTGGCTACACCGGCAGATCCAGAGAACTTCTGGATCAGTATATCGAAGCCAGCAACTCCATCTGGGAAGGAAATGTGTCCGAACTGGAATCCACCCAGGTCTGCTCCGTCATCGGAACCTATGCGGGGCCCGGAGCTGTAGCAGCAGCGTTTTTCACCAGATAAATATGCAGGGGGAAAAAGAAAATGATCCTTAGATTTGAACATTTCAGCGTATCAATATTTAACATAGCCCATTACTGGAATATCCTCGCCTCCGAGGAAATGAAGAAACATGACCTCAGGGGAGGCTACGCCCTCTACCTTGTTATCCTGAACAACAGTACAGAAGAGCTTAACGCATCAAGTCTGGCGAAAATGTGTCACAGGGACAAGGCGGATGTATCAAGGGCCATCTCCGTATTTCAGGAGAAAGGCCTGCTGGAGCCTTACGGCGAGGCTCGTTACCGGGCACCTCTTAAGCTTACGGAAGAGGGAAAAAAACTGGCCGCTCATATCAGCGACCAGGCCACAAAAGTATTATCAACCGTAGGCGAAGGATTAAGCGACGAGACCCGAAACCATATGTACAAAGGTCTGGACACCATCGCAGAAAATATGAAAAAACTTGTGGAGGAAGGCCCTTCCATCTAAGATAAGAGCCGCTCCAGAGTCGCTAAAAGCTCCGTCCTGTCCACAGGCTTACTTAAGTATTCCGTGAAGCCTTCTTCCAGGTATGATTCCCGCATTCCCACTATGGCATTGGCTGTGAGCACCACCATGGGAGTGTCGTGGTTTACATTATCCTCATCATCATGGATGGCGTGAAAGGCCTCAACACCGCTCATCTTCGGCATAAGATGATCCATAAAGATCAGATCATATTTGGTATTTTTAGTCATATCAACTGCTTCAAATCCTGAGGAGGCAGAATCTACCCGTATCTGAGTATCCCTGAGTAAGGCCGTAATGACCCGGATATTGGACTTGGTATCATCCACCACCAGAACCCTCTTGTCAGGTGCCTCAAAGACAATTTTACGGCCGCCGGACACACTGACATGTACCTTAAGTCTTTTTTCAAAATCCCCTATCTCTGCAGGATCTGCAATTCTTTGGGGAATCTTCACCGTAAAGACAGACCCCTTACCGTATTCGCTTTCTACTTCTATGGAACCATCCATCATACTAACCAGGCGCCGGGTAATATAAAGTCCCAATCCCGTTCCTTCAATATTCCTGTTCTTAATCTCGTCAAGTCTGGAAAAACGGTCAAAGAGGCTGTCAATATCCTCCTGCTTAATACCAACACCTGTATCTGCGGCAGAGATAACCAGGGTTCCTTCCTCTTCGGAAGTCTTTATAAATCTTACATTCAACTTAACCGACCCTTCTTCGGTATATTTTATGCCGTTGGAGACAAAATTATTTATTATCTGGCGGATCCTTAACTCATCACCGAAGTAGGCCGAAGGCATCCGGGGATCTTCTTCAAATACAAATTCCAGGCCCTTCTCCTCAGCTCGAAAACGGTTCATCTGGTAGCACTCTTTCAGAACGGAGAAGAGTTTATATTTCTCATCTTTAATCTCCATATTCCCGGATTCGATCTTTGTAACATCCAGAATGTCATTAATGATGGAAAGGAGGGCGTCTCCTGATGCCCGGATATTCTCGGCGTATTCCCTAATCCGGGGGTCAGTGCTGTCGTTTAATATCATGGTATTCATCCCCAGGATCCCGTTAAGGGGAGTCCTAATCTCGTGGGACATATTTGCAAGGAAGTCGCTCTTGGACCTGTTGGCGGTGTTGGCCTCTTCTCTGGCAATATCCAGGTCGTTTAAAGTTCTCAAAAGCTTACGATAGTCAGGGGTCTCTAAGGCAAAGAGCATAATAAGAGCGGAGAAAGCTTCTCCGAAAGCCACCAGAAGCACATCCCCTATAAACATCTGTATCACCGTATACACGCTGGGCAAAAAGAGGAACAAAACGACAATAGTGGATACCACCGCAGGCTGATCCCCGCGATTCCTGATAACGATATAAAGCATTTGAAATACAATGACCAGGGGCATCACATAGGCAGCAATGTAAAGGGGTTCATGTACATAGACGCCGCCTTTAAAGCTAAAGAGTATTCCGGTAAAAGCATTCAAAGTTAAAAGAGCGATGAGGAAAATGATCAGCCCCCGATTTACCATAACCGATGTTTTTGATGCACTTGGATAATAATTGATAATGGTCTGCATGGCTGCCAGAATGCAGAGAACCGACGAGTATTGGAAGAGGGTATTTAAGCCCATATTAAGGACATCCGGCACCATATAACCGTAGCTGATGGTATATGCGGTAATGATATCGAAAACGGCGCAGATCATCACGGAATAAACGTACCTCAGCACGTTTTTATGCCCCGGAGTATCCGTATATAAAACCGTCTTCATCCCCACCGCAATAACGATGAGCACCAGCACGGCAGCTATGTCAAAGGAAATATTGTAATACATGGGATTTCTGCCTCTATAGTCAACTTTTGGTTGTTCTATAGTATTTTATCCTATTCTTACAGAGTGGTAAAGGTGTATTTGGTCTCTGACCGGTATTCTTTTCCTTTGCGAAGGATCACGCATTCCGGGTGGTCAGAGTTAATGGCATTAGGCATGAACTGGGTCTCCAAGGCCACTCCCGTCCGGTCCCCGTAAGGCTTTCCCGTCTTTCCTGCGCAGCCCTGGGCAAAGAAATTCCCGGTGTAGACCTGGACTCCCGGTGCGCTAGTCCCGATAGCCACCTTTATTCCCGTTTCTTCGCTCCAGAGCTCTATCTGCGGACTACCGTCAGGCACTTCGTTAAAGATAAAGTGGTGGTCGATTCCTCCGTTTGCATTTTTTATCTGGTCGTTTTCCGGGTCGATTCCCCGGGCAATCTTCTTTCCCTTTCTGAAATCAAAGACAGACCCCTCTACTTCGACTATCTCTCCCGTGGCCATAATGTGATCATCTATGCAGCAGACCTTATCCGCATCCACCTTAAGAAAATGGTCCAGAACCGTCTTATCCTGCCCCTCAAGATTAAAGGAAACATGGTTGGTAAGGCTTACCGGGGTATCCTTATCCGTGGTGGCAAAATACCTGATTGTAAAGGTATTATCCTCAAGGATGTAATCTATGGTCAGATCCAGGTTTCCGGGATATCCCTCCTCTCCGTCGGGAGAGATCCGGTGAAAGGTCATGCCCTTAGAAGTGGTCCTGGCCTCAAATATCCTCTTATCAAAGCCCATTGGCCCACCGTGAAGGTGGTTGGGACTGTTGTTTTCAGCCAGTTTATAAGTCACCCCGTTAAGGGTAAAGGAGGCATTCTTGGTCCGGTTGCAGACCCGGCCTACGATAGCTCCGAAATAGGCGGAATCATTTACGTTATCGGAGAGGTCCTTTAACCCCAGGACGATGTCCCGCTTACGGCCCTCCCTGTCCGGTACCCAAAGCTCCAGGATACGACAGCCCAGGTCGGTAACCTTCATGGATATGTACTCATTTTCGAGGCAATAAATACTTATATTCTCATTATAATTCCTGATCTTTTCGGTTTTGACCATGTTTAATCTCCTTGTCATGCTTGTATTCTTTACTCTGTTTGGAATGACAGCCCATTTTTAATAATAATCATCTATATCTCAGAATTAACCAGATGTTCCATAACAGCATCCATAGCCTTAAGGCACTTTAAAGAAGCGGCTTTAAGCTCTGCGTAAAAACCCTCGGCACCGTCTGAGAGGCCGTCAGAAACAGCTTTCATCAGCAGACACTCCACCCCGTTGGCCTCGCAGGCAAGGACAATACCGGCGGATTCCATATCACAGATATCCCCACTGAATGTATCATGAAGATACTGCTTCTCCTCCATGGTGGAAACGAACTTGTCCCCCGAGCAGCAGGTGACAGGAGATACTCCCTCCATGGCTGCCATGGCACTTTTAAGAAGGCTCTCGCCGGTGCGAAGATAGATGGAATCATGGCCGTCCACCTGGCCTACGGCAAGATCCATAAATTCGGAACAGTCATATTTGTAATGGACAACCCTCTCCACAAGGCATATTTTCTGAGTCTTCATATCCGTCGTCAATCCGCCTACAACGCCGAAGTTAAGGATATAAGATACATCCCATTTGGCAATTAGGTACTGAACACCACATGACGCGGCTATCTCACCCATACCGGTCCGGAGGATATATATGTCATATGTATCCCGTTCCACCAGGTAGAGGTTAAATCCCGGGGGAGAAGGCAGCTCCTTCCAGGTCTTGTAATGCTCGAAAATGGCATCCATTTCTATGGCAACTATCAATCCGATCCTCTTTCTATACATACTCTTCCTCCATTCAATACTCAAAGAATCCCAAGGTCTTCAGCATCAATATCACGCTGTCAATGTAGTCCATATCCGTGATATGCCAGTGGAATCCCAGCCTGTAAAGGGCTTTAATGGTAAAGGCATTATCCACGTCATTTTCAACTATACTCTCATCATGGTCTGTCTTATAGTTTACAAGAGGCGATACACTGCTGTTGATGCTCTCATCCGCAAGGGCGGCTTTCAGCCTGTCATTATATTCTCTTTCATCTACCACATCCACCTTCAGATCATTGTCATTAAGGGCCTGCACAAGGTCTCCCATCTCCACCAGGTGGGAATTATAGGCGTGGAAGACCGTAAATTCCCTGTTGGTCCCGGATAGCAGCACTGTAGCTTTTGCCACCTCATCTATGGGGGAGAACTCATCCATCTCATCCATCTCCTGAACCGGGAAGCAGCCCAGTGCTACGTAAGCTTTCAGGGTATTCATGAAATTATTGGTCTTAAAGTTGATCTGGAACTCGCCGTCCTTATATCTTGCCGTGAGATTACCCATACGGATTATCTTAGCGTCAAGGTCCTTCTCCTCTATGGCATCTAATACCAGCTTCTCAGCCAGATATTTGGAGTATACATAGGCGTTGGATTCTACATTCTGGCCGATGTCAATGGCATTCTCCGTCAATGTATCCTCGCCCTTGGAATCCACATCTCTTTC
>Ga0256404_1008446_pt1 | contig 15463 bp, 10 predicted proteins | sample RumenRJG_01DNA_FD_185990 | JGI IMG/M metagenome (GOLD analysis project Ga0256404, IMG submission 185990) | Bovine rumen microbial communities from Lethbridge, Alberta, Canada - RJG_01 | ecosystem: Host-associated > Mammals > Digestive system > Stomach > Rumen | place: Canada: Alberta | collected...
ATGTGGCACCGCGCGGCGTCTCGACGCGTGGCGCGCAGGTCGATGTGCCGATCTTTACCTATACGTTCTTTTCCCGTGGCAAGGATACGCTCGGTGTGCGTATCGAGCACTATGCGGGAAGTTACCAGACCCTGCCGCGTTATGAGACGGCACCAGCGGATGGGGAAGTCACGCTGGCCGAGACGGATGCGGAGGTCACGATCACGAGTGGCCATGTGCGTGCTGTAGGACAGAAACAGGGCGCATGGCAGCTGGCCTTTTACTACGATGACAAATACCTCACGGGCAGCGGCGAGAAGGCCGCGGGCTATGCCGTGGATAAAAACACGCAGCAGCCCTACGTGTTTCAGGAACTCCACCTCGGCGTGGGCGAAATGGTCTATGGCCTCGGCGAGCGGTTCTCTCCCTTTGTGAAAAACGGGCAGGTCGTGGACCTCTGGAACCGCGACGGCGGCACGGGCTCGGAGCAGGCCTATAAGAATGTGCCGTTCTATCTCACGAACCGCGGTTATGGCGTGTTCATCGAGCAGCCGGAACGCGTGCAGCTCGAAGTGGCCTCGGAGAAGGTCTCTGCTGTGCAGTTCTCCGTGCCGGGCGAGAGCCTGACCTTATCATATCGTGGGCGGCAGGGATCTCAAGGAGGTACTCGCCAACTACACGGCGATTACGGGTCGTCCGCCGGAGCTGCCGAACTGGTCGTTCGGACTTTGGCTCTCGACGTCCTTTACCACGAATTACGATGAAAAGACGGTCATGAGCTTTATCGATGGCATGCAGGAGCGGCATATCCCGCTGTCGGTGTTCCATTTCGATTGTTTCTGGATGCAGGGCCTGCATTGGACGGATTTCGCGTGGGACAAGGCGACGTTCCCCGATCCCGAGGGGCTGCTGCAACGCCTGCATGAGAAGGGGCTCAAGGTCTGCGTATGGATCAATCCGTATATCAGCCAGCTCTCCAGCCTTTTCGCCGAGGGCAAGGCAAAGCATTATTTCCTCGAGACGGCGGATGGCAAGGCTGTATGGCAGTGGGACCGCTGGCAGCCCGCGATGGCCATCGTCGATTTCACGAATCCGGAGGCCGTGCAGTGGTATCAGGGCCATTTGAAGCGCCTGCTCGCGATGGGCGTCGATTGCTTCAAGACGGATTTTGGCGAGCGCATCTCAACGGAGAATGTCCGCTGGTTCAACGGCGCGGAGCCGGGTGCTATGCATAATTATTACGCCTACCTCTACAACAAGGTGGTGTTCGATGTGCTGAAAAAGGTTAAAGGTGAGGGGGAAGCCATCCTCTTTGCGCGCAGCGCGACGGCGGGCTCGCAGAAGTTCCCCGTGCACTGGGGCGGTGACTGCAAGGGCAATTTCGACTCCATGGCAGAGACACTGCGTGGCGGTCTCTCGCTGGGACTCTCGGGCTTTGGCTATTGGAGCCATGATATCGGCGGCTTCGAGAACACCTCGCCCGCGAGTGTCTATAAACGCTGGTGCGCGTTTGGCTTGCTTTCGAGTCACAGCCGCCTGCATGGCAGCCAGTCCTACCGTGTTCCCTGGGCCTACGATCAGGAGGCCGTGGACGTGCTGCGGCATTTCGTCAGGACGAAGTGCCGCCTGATGCCGTATCTTTGGACGATTGCCGAGGAGGCGCATACGCAGGGGGTTCCCATGATGCGCGCGATGCTGCTGGAGTTCCCGGATGATCCGACGGCAGCCTATCTCGATCGGCAGTTCATGCTAGGCAATGCCCTGCTTGTGGCTCCCGTGCTACGCGAGGACAATGTCTGCACCTACTATCTGCCACAGGGTACATGGACGCATTTCTTCACGGGTGAACAGAAACAGGGCGGCCAATGGTATACGGAGACGTTCGACTTCATGAGCTTGCCGTTCTTTATCCGCGAGAACACGATCCTCGCGTTAGGCAGCACGGATGAACGACCGGACTACGACTATCAGGATGGCGTCACGCTGAAAATCGCTGCGCTTGGTGACCATCAGCAGGTATGCACGGAGGTGCTCAGCACAGATCGTTCCAGCACGCTGCGCGTCATGGCTGTTCGCGAGGGCACGACGCTCAAATTGAGTTTTGCCGGCATGCAAAAAACGGCTTATCTCGAGCTCCCGGCAGGCTATCAGCTGAAGAGCGGTACGGCACAGGCGGGCAAGGGACGCTTCGCCGTACCGGCAGGTACGCGGGAACTGGTCTTCATGCAGTAAGGAGGCGGCATTATGGCTACAGAATCTGCAGTGGCTGCGGCGGCACCCGCCGAGCGTTTGCCGCTGCGCTCCCGTATCAGCTACGGGCTGTTCGATACGGCAGGCCAGCTGACCTGTTTCGTCTCGTCCTATCTCATGTATTATCTCACGGATGTCGTCGGCATCGCGGTGTTCTCCGTGGCTACGCTCATGCTGCTCACGCGTTTTGTCGATTTTGTCGATGCGCCGGTCTGGGGCATGATTATCGATCACACACATTCACGCTATGGCAAATGTCGGCCATGGTTCCTCTGGCTCGCCATTCCGTTCGCCGTGGTCTGCTCGCTGATTTTCTATGATCCGGGGTTCTCGATGGAGAACATGATCATCTACATCAGCGTGCTCTACGTACTCTACAACGTCATCTTTACGGGGCTCAATACGCCGATCACGGCTATCCTGCCGCTGCTCTCGAAGCTGCCGGATGAGCGCGTGGTGCTGAACTCGTTCCGCATGGTAGGCGGTCAGATCGGCGTGCTGCTCATGAATGCGACGGCGCTGCCGCTCGTCGGCCTGCTGGGCGGCGATGATGCGCACAAGGGCTTTTTCCTCACGGCGCTTATTTTCAGCACGGCTTTCGTGCTGCTGACATTCTTCGCCTTCGCCAATGTGCGCGAGGTCGATAGCGGCGAGGGAGGCAAAGAGCAGAGCGTGCCGCTGAAGGATAGCTTTAAGGCCATGAAAGGCAACTGGCCCTGGGTCATCATCGTCGTGGCCAATCTCGGCTTCTGGATTGCGATGATTTCGCGCAACGTGAGCCTGATCTACTACCTCACCTACAACATGGGACATAAGGAGCTCATCCCTGTCATGAACAGCCTCGGCACGATCGGCATGGTCATGATGGTGCTGCTGCCGATTTTCTGCCGCCACATGATGAAAAGCAACGTGTGGATCTGCGGACTCATCGCCTCGGTCATCGGTGAGATCGGCATGTGGGTCGTCGGGGACAATATCCCGCTCTTTATCGCGATGTTCATCGTGGTCTGCCTCGGCAACTCCGTGGCATGCTCGCTGCCCTTTGCCATGCTCGGCGCAGCCGTAGACTACGGCGAGTGGCACAATGGCATCCGCTCGGCCGGTTTCCTCACCGCCGTGGGTTCGTCCTTCTGCATCAAGGTCGGCTGCGGTGTGGGCGCGGCCATCCCGGGCTATATCATGGCCTATGCGGGCTATGTGGCGAATCAGGAGCAGACGGCGGAGGCACTCTTTGCGATTGATTTCTCGTTCATCTGGCTGCCTGCCCTGATCTTCGCTTTGTCCATCGTGCCACTGCTTTTCTACCGTCGTTATGAGCGGATGGAGGAGCGGATTCGCCATGATCTCGAGCAGAAGCATATCGCAGCGATGGCCGCTGAATCATAAATCGTCTTAGGAAAGGTTGTTTTACCATGAAAGGTATCAGCATGAAAAAGGGCTTTCTCTGGGGGGCGGCTTCGGCCGCCTACCAGATCGAGGGCGCCTTTGAGGAGGACGGCAAGGGCTGGAGTATCTGGGACAAGTTTGTCCGCATTCCCGGCAAGACCTTCAAGGGCACGAATGGCAACGTGGCCGTCGATCACTACCATCATTGGCGCGAGGACATCGCGCTTATGGCGGAGATGGGATTGAAGACATACCGCTTCTCCATCTCCTGGCCGCGCGTCATCCCCGATGGCGACGGTGAGCCGAATGAAAAGGGCATGCAGTTCTATGACAATATCATCAACGAGTGCCTGAAATACGGCATCGAGCCGATGGTGACGCTCTATCATTGGGATCTGCCGCAGGCGTTGCAGGATAAATACGAAGGCTGGGAGAATCGCGCCTGCGCCGACGCCTTTACGCGTTATGCGAAACTCATGTTCAAGCGTTACGGCGATCGCGTGAAGTACTGGATCACGTTCAACGAGCAGAATATCTTTACGAAATTCGGCTATGTGACGGCCTGGCACCCGCCAGGAAAATTCGATGAGAAGGCACTCTGGCTCAAAGCCAACCATCATGTCAATATCGCGCATGCGCAGACCGTGCTCGCGTTCCATGAGCTCGTGCCCGCAGGCAAAATCGGCGTGAGCTTCGCCTATGGCCCCGGTTATGCCTTTGACTGCGCGCCGCAGAATGTTATGGCCTGCCAGGACTACAACGAGCTCGAAAACTACTGGTGGCTCGATGTCTATTGCTATGGCGACTATCCTAAAGCGGGCGAACACTACTATCGCACGCAGGGCTTTATGCCCGAGGTCACAGCGGAGGACAGGGCACTCTTCAAGGCAGCGGCCAAAGAGCTGGATTTCCTTGGCTTTAACTACTACCACTCCAATGTCAGCGAGGCCAACCCGCTAGATGGTGCCACGCAGTTCGGTCATCTGAATACGTCGGGGGAAAAGGGCAGCGATGAGGTCACGGGGGTGCCGGGGCTCTACAAGAACCCGCCCAACCCGTACTTGCGCACGACCGACTGGGACTGGGCCATCGACCCGCTCGGCCTGACCTATGCCTGCCGCGTGCTCACGAGCCGTTACCATCTGCCGCTGATTATCTCGGAGAATGGTCTCGGCGCGTTTGATACGCTCGAGGATGGGCAAGTACACGACGGCTATCGCATCGACTACCTGCGCGAGCACATCGAGGCCATCGAACAGGCACAACAGCAAGGCTGTGATATTCTCGCCTACTGCGTGTGGTCGTTTACGGACCTCCTGAGCTGGCTCAACGGCTATCAGAAGCGCTACGGTCTCGTTTATGTGGATCGTGAAGAAGCGGAAGGCGGCAGTTTGAAGCGTTACAAGAAGGATAGTTTCAACTGGTATCGTCAGGTAATCAAATCGAATGGCATGGTGCTCTAAAGGAGATAACAGATGATTACTTTTCGCAAAGGACGAAGCCTCGCGTTGGCTTTGTGCCTGCTGGCCGGAGCCTGTTTTGGCAGTAATGCACAGGCTGCGGCTTTGACCGGACAGACCGCCGTGCAGACGGCGGAGGCGATGGGCCTCGGCTGGAACCTCGGCAACAGCCTCGACGCCTATGGCAATGGCAAGGCGGAGGAGACGGTCTGGGGTAATCCGGCGATTACGCCGGAACTCCTGCATGCGGCGCGGCAGGCTGGCTTTAAGACCGTGCGTATCCCCGTGACCTATATCGGCCGAGTGGGAGCATCGCCGGACTACAAAATCGACTCCGACTGGCTTGACCGCGTGCAGCAGGTGGTGGACTGGGCACGGCAGGAAGATTTCTACGTGGTCATCAACATCCATCACGACGGTGGTAACGACTGGGCGGGCGGCGGCTGGCTCAACTGCGAGGCCAAGGATCAAAAGGCTGTGCAGGCGAAGTTCCGCGCGATTTGGCAGCAGCTGGCCGCACGTTTCCGTGACTACGACCAGCACCTCGTGTTCGAGGCTATGAACGAAATCCACGAGACGGGCAACTGGAGCGAGCCGAAAAAGGCCGCTTCCATGCAGAACGTCAACCGCTACAATCAGATCTTTGTCGATACTGTGCGCGCCGCGGGTGGCGAGAACGCCGACCGCGTGCTCATCGCCTCGGGCTACAACACGAACATCCGTTATACGACCCAGCCGGCTTATGGCTGGCAGCTGCCCAAAGATCAGGCCAAGGCACGTTTGATGGTCTCGCTCCATTATTATGACCCTTACGATTTCACTATTAACAGTGATGAAAAGACGGGCGTCTGGGGCTGGGGGCGCGAGGCTCTAAAGCGCGGCGACAAAGTCCTGAGTTGGCATGCCGAAGAAAGCGTCGATCAGGCGATGCAAACCCTGCACGACAAATTCGTTACGCAGGGCGTGCCGTTCTTCCTCGGCGAGTATGGCGCCATCGACAAGAGCAAGCTGCATCCGCGCAATGCTGAGTACCGCGCGCACTGGTACCGCTACGTGACCAAAGCCATCAAGCAGGCGGGCGGCGTGCCGGTGGTTTGGGATAACGGTGCACCACATGAGGATACCTTTACCTTTATCAACCGCAAGACCAATACTGTGGGTGATCAAAAGCTCTTGCAGGCGGTGAAGGACGGCTATGCTGATGCCGTGGCGCAGCAGAAAAATAACAAGTAACAAACAGGTGATGGAAATGACAGCCCAATCAATACAGGAACGTCTGAACCTCCTCGCTTGGCTCGCAGATTTGCGGGCGGTGCGCACCGTGCGCTCAGGTCTGGGACTGGCAGGCACGCTGGCCCTGCCGGCCTCGGTGCTGCTGCTCGTGGCGGAGTTCCCCGTGCCGGGGTGGGGCGAGTTCTGGGCAGGTGTCTTTGGCGCAGGCTGGCAGGCACCGCTTTGCAAGGCGGCGCGGGCAGTCTTCAGCTTTATGGCACTGACGGCGGCCTTTGGCACGGCCTACCAGTACGCCAAGGATGACGCTCAGGAGCCTATGCCCGCCGGACTTTTAGGCGGGGCAGTGTTCCTCACGCTCGTGCCTTGGGAGACAGGGACGGCAGCTTCAGCTGCCCCCATGAGTGAGACGCTGCCTTTGCGCTATCTGGGCTTTGAGGGGCTTTTCGGCGCCCTCGTGGTCGGCTGTCTGACGGGAGCGCTCTATTGCTGGGCACAAAAGCATCCCCTGCCTTTGCCTTTTAAAGTATCCGAGGAGGTACCGGACGGCGTCAAGGGAACCTTCCGTGCGATTGTACCGGGCACTCTGGTGCTGCTGGTGGCAGCTGTACTGGCGGGTATTCTGGCGCAGTTGCAAGTGGAAAACAGCGTGGCGCTGGTTGCGGACTATATCGAAGGGCCGCTCATGGCCATCGTCGATACGGTGGCTGGCGGTGTCATCATCTTTGGCGCGGCGCCGTTGATGTTCTGGGCAGGCATGCACGGCCCCGCTATCGTGGGTGCCTTTACCGACCCCATGCTCACGGCGAATATGCTGGCCAATCAGGCTCTGCTCGATGCGGGTGGACAGCTGGCGGGCAACCCTGCCGCGCATATCGTGACGCAGCAGATTGGCGTCTTTGCCACGATGGGCGGCTGTGGCCTCGGCCTCGGTTTCCTTGTGGCGGTGCTGGTCGGTGCACGCTCACAGCAACTGCGTTCGCTCGTGTCGTATAGTGGTGTGCCGGCGCTCTTTAATATCAATGAGCCGCTCATCTACGGCGCGCCGCTATGCCTCAACCCGTATTTTCTGGTGCCGTTCATCCTGGCACCGGTGGCGGCGTTCCTGCTGACCTATGCGGCGATTGCTACAGGAGTCATGCCGCCGTTCTCCGCCGTGCAGGTGCCGTGGTGCACGCCGCCGGTCATCTCTGGCTTCCTTATGGCAGGACCAGCCGGCGCACTGGTACAGATCATTTGCATCATCATGGGCGGGGTGATCTATCTGCCCTTCGTCATCGCCCAGGACAGGGCGTATCAAAAGGAAGCACAACAGCAGTAACAGGATGAGGAAAATTGCATAGAGCCGGAGCACAGTCTCAGGGGAGGGTCCGTGCTGACTCTTTGTATGTCTTTAAAATTACAGAATTTACTGACAATATAAAGGAAAAGGGGTTTTAGTATGAGTTTCATGGCCAACAAGCAGCTGGTGCAGGCAGTGAGTATGGCGCTGTGCGGGGGCATTGCGTTTACTGTAGCGCCGCAGGTGGTGTATGCGGCGGATACGACCTATGCGGGATTCTGGTTCACCGAAGACGGCAATTATGGTACCTGGGGTAAGGGGGAGAAAAACTCGTGGGGCAGCACTTTGGCGGAGGTTGTAAGTGATGTGTACGCCAATGCGACCGCAGAGGCGCCGATTGTGCTCAACGTAGTTAACTCGGCCTCTGCGGATGGCAGTGATTTCACGACCAAGACGGGCAAGTCCTTCGGTGAACTGTTGGGGGCGGACAGTGTGACATTGCCGGCGGGGTCAGGTATCAGTATCAGCGACGGTGAGGGCAATAGTGTAGTGCTCACGGCGCAGACGGCGACGACTTTAAGCGGAGCGACGAGCACGACGACGGGCACGCTGGTCTACGATGGGGTACAGGTACAGGCGGCGGATGGTACATTGGCTAAGGTGGAGATTAGCAACGTGACCGTGACGACGACGGGTACGCTCAAGGCTACAGAGATTGATGTGAAGGGCACGGCGACGCTTACCTCCAGCGGAGCGACAACCCTGGCGGCGGACACGCTGGTGCTGGACAGTGCAGCTGCCAGCAGCCTGAACAGCAGCTATACTCTGACCTCGGCTTCGGGAGGCACGCTGGTGCTCAAAGACTCCAGTGGTAAGGCGCTGGATGACACGACGTTCCAGAGCCTGCTCGCCTATGTGCCGTCCACGGTCACGGTTACGAACAACGATACTAAAGATGAGTCGGGTAACGTCGCCACCTATCAGGGGACACAGGCGAGTACGACCAACAACTCCGGTAGTTCCAGCGGGAGCGGTGGCTCCAGTTCGTCTGGCGGCTCTAGTGAGTCCGGTGGTTCCAGCAGCTCTGGTGAATCCGGCGGCAGCTCCAGCACGACCACAACGGTGACGCCGGATGATGCCACAGCGGTGCATCAGGCCGAGGTGCTGGGCTATGCGATGGTTTATCAGGCCATGAGCATCGATACGACGGCACTCTCGGCTGCCGATGCCCGTGCCCTCAATTTGAGCGCGGATTTGTTCCAGAGTACTTTGCCGCAAAAAACCGATCTGGCTGTAGCTAAACAGCTCGATGCCTATGCCACGGCAAAGGCAGCCTATGAAAAGGCTTTGGCGGCCTTGAGCACCAACGATCAGGATATCGTCAGTCAGGCGGTCACGGGCACGAGCACCTCCACGACCAGCACGGAGACGGCGGTGGCCTCACTGCTCAGTGCCAGCCTGCTGGCGACTACGAGCACTACTACGACCACCACTACTACCAGTACGACCGATCCGACGAGCAGTTTGAGCGGCAGCGGCCTGACCAGCACCTCGGGCTCCTATGCGACGGACCTCGAGACGGCCATGCAGACGGCAGGGCGCACGACGCTCGCCCCGGTAGTGGGCGGCAGCCGGGCGGCTGCACTCATCGACGATGTCACGCAGGCCAACGTGGTGCGCCGCACGGAGGTACTGCGCAACCGTCCGCCCAAGACGGTGCGTCCGCTGGACGCCAAAGACCCACAGCAGGCGAGTGACAATATCTGGGTGGGTCTGCACCATAGCAGGGTTGATGTAGGCAAGGATGACTATGTCAGCAAGACCACGGTTGATCTCAACAATTACCAGTTGGGCTATGATACGAAACTCGGTACCAAGGATTATGTGGGTGCCTTTATCGGTATGAGCAACGGCAATGCTAGCTTCACCAGTTATAGTGCCAGTACCACTGACGGACAAGTGGAGCTCACGCATGCCATTGATGGTGGCCTCTATGGCACGCACATTTACCCGCGGGGCCGCTATGTGGACTACCTCGTGCATTATGGCCGTTTTGACAACAAATATCAGGATGCTCAGTTCAGCACGTGCGCGGTTAGTGCCATGCTGTTAGGCGGCTGGACGAAAAAGCTGCCGCATGGCACGGTCAACCCCTATGTAGCCGTGACGGGCAGCAAAATCACCACAGGCGACTACAACTGGTCGGGCAATACGATCAAGACCCAGCCACAGAAAAACTATGCGGTGAAGGTCGGCCTCGACTATGCCTATAACGGCGGCGTGTTCGGCGGCATCGCCTACAGCCGTGGCCTCAGCGGTGAGATCCAGTCCACGCTCAACGGCTTTGCCCTGCCTACGCTCGACTATGACACGCAGGTGCTCTATCTCAAACTTGGCTATCGGGGCAAGCTTTCCCAGCACCTCGCCTTTGACCTGCTCGCACAGGAATATCTGCTTGACTACAAAGGCTGGACAGTCAACGGCAAGCTGGAGCTGGGCTTCTGATACTTTGGTTTAAATCTTTTCTTTATGTTCCGCTGGGCTTTACTTAGTTTTGGCGGAACAATTTTTATGAGGTGATATAAAATGTATACTGTTCATGATGTAGCTTTCCGCCCCTATGGGCGGGTGCTGGCTTTACCCGTAGATGATTTTGTGACAGCTATCCGGCGGCGCCCGACCGTGGAGCCGGCGAATTGCACGGTTTATGAGCCCTCGGTACCGGAGTTTGAGACATTGCCGCTCTTTCAGCAGCTGCAGGCAGAGTGTTTTGGTGAGCTGCCCTGCGAGTTCGGGCATTGCAGTGGCTATAACCAAAAGTTGAATGCGCTCGAATATCACCGCTCGTCGGAAATCGATATCGCGGCGACCGATCTTGTGTTGCTGGTAGGCAGCCAACAGGATATTGACCTCGAGACGTATCAGTACGACACACAGCGGGTCGAGGCCTTCTTTGTGCCGCAGGGTACGGCAGTGGAGCTCTATGCCACGACTCTGCACTTTGCCCCCTGCGGCATCGGGGGTGCAGAGTTCCGCTGTGGGGTGGTGCTGCCGCGCGGCACCAACGCGCCCCTGCAGACGCAGCCCGTATCTACAGGCGAAAACCGGCTGCTCTTTGCCGTCAATAAATGGCTCCTTGCCCATGTGGAGAGTGGGCTGGAGCAGGACGGAGCCTTTATCGGTCTTGTGGGGAAGAATATCAAGGTGTAAAGTGTACGTTTAACCCTGCATGATTCAGCAAGGTTCATCAGAAACACAAAATATCAGCTGAAAATCAGCCGTAAAATCGGCCGTAAATAAATACGGTTGATTTTACGGCTGATTTTCTAAATGTTGCCTCAGATGGTTCAATATGAAATTGGATATACGAAAAGGCAGGCTGGTGTGGCCTGCCTTTTCGTGGTAGTAGGTGGTTTTTTATTTGACAAAAGGATTCTCTGTCGGATATGGCTGGCTGGCGGGGTGGTTGTAGTCGATTTCCGGCACGCCAAGGTAGCGCAGGATATCGAAGATGGTTTTACCGTAGTGACCAAAGGCTACGGCGCCGTGATGGGGGAAGTGCTTCTCGATGAGCACATGGCGGTAGAAGCGGCCCATTTCGGGGATGGCAAAGATGCCGATACCGCCGAAGGAGTGTGTGGGTACGGGCAGTACCTCACCCTGCGCGATGTAGGCGCGCAGCTGGCCGTCAGCCGTGCCCTGCAAACGGTAGAAGGTAATGTCGCCCGCAGCGATGTCACCCTCGAGCGTGCCCCGCGTGAAGTCCGGCGTCTGGCCCTGCTCGAGCAGGCGGTTTTGGATGAGCTGGTATTTTACGCCGCCTTTACGCAGCTTACAGAGCGGCGTGTTGCCGCAGTGGAAGCCCATGAAGGTGTCGGTGAGCCGGTATTTGTTCTCCGGGGCGATGTCGTGGTCGTAGAGATCCTGCGGCACGCTGTTGTTGATGTCGAGCAGCGTCACGGCGTCACCGGTCACGCAGAGGCCGATATACTCGCTGAGAGCACCGTAAATATCAACCTCGCAGGCGACGGGAATGCCGCTGGCTACGAGGCGGCTGTTGACATAGCAGGGCTCGAAGCCGAACTCCTGCGGGAAGGCAGGCCAGCATTTGTTGGCAAAGGCTACGTACTGGCGGGCTCCCATGTGTTCTTTGCGCCAGTCACGCAGCGTGAGCTCGTACTGGGCCATGCGCGGCAACAGGTCGGGATAGGGGTTGCCTTCTTTACCAAGTTCGGTGCTCATAGCGGCGACCACCTCGGCGATGCGCGGGTCGTCTTTGTGCGCGCGGTAGGCCACGAGCAGGTCGAGCTCGGAGTTTTCCTCGATTTCCACGCCGAGGTCGTAGAGTGGCTGGATGGGGGCGTTGCAGGCGAAAAAGTCCTGCGGGCGCGGGCCAAAGGTGATAATCTTCAGTCCCTGCAGGCCGAGAATGGCGCGGGCCTCCGGCTGGAACTCTGCCACCATGCGCGCGACATCTTTGGCTGTGCCTACGGGATAGGCGGGGATAAAGGCTTTGAGCTGACGCAGACCCAGATTGTACGAGCAGTTCAGCATGCCGCAGTAGGCATCACCGCGCCCGCTGATGAGGTCGTTGCCCGTCTCCTCGGCGGCGGCTACATACATGACCGGGCCGTGGAACTTTTGTGCGATGAGTGTTTCTGGCGTTTCCGGGCCGAAATTGCCGAGGAAGACGACGAGAGCATTGCAGTCATTTTCCTGTGCTTCCTGCACGGCAGACAGCATGTCCTGTTCATTTTCTACGGTTTGATTCACTTCATAGAGCGGCTTTGCCTGACCGCATACCTTGTGGTAGGCGGCAATGACAGCTGCCCGGCGCTTTTCCGCCAAAGAACGCACGAAGCAGTCCCGGCTCACGGCGATGATGCCGCATTTGACCTGTGGGATATTTTCCATCTTCATACTCTCCTTTGTAGATCAAACTTATTTCTACTGCTTAAACGTACCAGTTCAGAGGGATGGGGTCAATTATTGGAAATTATTATGGTTTATTCGTTAGCAAAGAAGCTTTATCTTGTGTTTGATTGTAACGGATTGTGCGCCGGGGTACATCTGTTTATCGTTGCCTGTTATGATAGAAGTGCAAGGATTATCATATGGAGGAGGATAAAAGATGACGTATCTTATCGGTGTCGATATTGGCACCTCGGCGACGAAGACGGTCTTATTTGATGAAAACATGCAGGTGCGGGCGGAGGCCTCAGCCAGTTACCCACTTTCTCAGCCGCAAAATGGCTGGGCGGAGCAGCAGCCGACAGATTGGGCACAGGCGGCACTGACGACGATCCGCGATTGCGTGACGTTAGCGCGTGTGCCCAAAGAGGAGATCCGGGGCATCGGCCTTTCGGGACAGATGCACGGTCTCGTCATGCTCGATGCGGCAGGGGAGGTTATCCGGCCCGCGATTATCTGGTGTGACCAGCGCACGGGTGCGGAATGTGAGGAAATCACCGCGCGCGTGGGACAGAAGCGGCTCATCAGCATTACGGCTAATCCGGCGCTCACGGGGTTTACGGCGAGCAAGATTCTCTGGGTGCGCAAACATGAGCCGGAGAACTATGCACGCTGCCGTCATATCCTGCTGCCCAAGGACTACGTGCGCTATTGCCTGACGGGCGAGTTCGCGACGGAGGTGTCCGATGCGAGTGGCATGCAGCTGCTCGACGTGCCACACCGTTGTTGGTCAGCGGAAATGCTAAAACTGCTCGCTATTGATCCTGCGCTGTTGGCCAAGGTATATGAGTCACCGGAAATCACGGGCCAGATTACGCCCCAGGTGGCGGCAGCCACGGGGCTGAGTACGCATACAGTAGTGGTCGGCGGTGCGGGCGATAATGCAGCGGCGGCCGTGGGCACGGGGATTGTTGAGCCAGGCAAAGCCTTTACGACAATCGGCACGAGCGGCGTGGTCTATGCGCATACGGCTCAGCCGCATATCGATCCGCAGGGGCGCGTGCACACGTTCTGCTGTGCGGTGCCCGGTTGTTGGCACGTGATGGGCGTGACGCAGGCGGCGGGGCTCTCGCTGCGCTGGTTCCGTGATACTTGTGCGCGGGATTTGCTGGCGGAGGCAGAACAGCAGCAGACAGGCGTCTATAACCTCATCAATGAGGCCGCACAGGGGGTGCCACGGGGCAGCAACCGTCTGCTATATCTGCCCTATCTCATGGGGGAGCGTACACCACATCTTGATCCCGACTGCCGGGGAGTATTCTTTGGCCTTTCGGCAATGCACACGCAGGCTGATATGTTGCGGGCGGTCATGGAAGGCGTGGGCTACTCGCTCACGGATTGTCTGGAGATTTTGCAAGGGATGGGGCTGTCTATCCAGTCGATGATGGCCTGTGGCGGTGGGTCTAAGAGTCCCGTCTGGCGGCAAATCCTTGCGGATATGTACGGCCTGCCGCTCCAGACACTGGGCGGGCAGGAGGGCCCCGCACTCGGCGCGGCCATTCTCGCGGGCGTCGGCACGGGGCTGTTCCCGGATGTACCCAGTGCCTGCCGCGAGTTCATCCGGCCGCAGGCGACCTGCACCCCAGAGCAGGCCGCACACGAATATTACCTGCGGGGGCATCGGCTTTATCAAAAGCTCTATGCACAGTTGCAAACATGCTATCAGGATTTAGCACAGTTATAAATGCTCTCAACGGGATATTTAGTCCCAAAAACAAAGGGTACAGCAAGCGGAAAATGCTTGCTGTACCCTTTGTTTGGCGTATAGAGAGTTTTAGCTGTTCTTTGAGGGATCCGTTCCCTTAGTATGAGTCGTAGCGGCTTGGTGGTTATTTCCTGTTAATGTATCTATTAGGGAAGCTGGGTGCGTGGCTGTAGTGGCGGCAGCTTGCAGAGCATCGGTTTGGCTTGCCTGGGTAGCTGCCTGTTGGCTGCTTTGCTTAGCCAGGGTAGCAGCTACTTGGTCATCCTGTGTCATGCGCTCTTGCAAGGCTTTTTGTTGCAGTGCTGTTTCGGTTTGGCCTTGTTGTTTGACGATATCTTTTTGTTCGTGGATTTCCTTCTCCAAACGGTTAATTTGTTCTGCCGCTATACTCTGAGCTTCTGGGGTCGCCTTGGCCAGCTTTTCCCAGTGATTTATCTCCTGGTACTTGGTGTGCATGAGATCCTCGGGTGTCTGGCTGCGTTTGACCAAAGTCTCCCGTTCTTTTTGCAGTGACGCCCGGTCATTGTCGGTAAGTTGACCGTCGTCGTTGTTGAGCGTCGCGTTGATTTCGTCGATACGCTTTTTATCGCTGGCAATTTGTGCCTTTTTGGCCTGAATGGCATCAAGACTGCTCTCGGCACCGGTGTCGTGATCGGCCCGCAAGCGTGAGGCGGCGTTGAGTTCTTGGCCACTTTGACTTATATAGACCTCGGTGGCCTGTGTCAGCCATTGTGCCGGTGCATTTTGGTGCGTGACTGTCTGGGCTGGATTTTTATTATTCGCTAGGGCGATGCTGGTTGTTGTCAGATTGTGCGATATTTTCATTTTTATACACCTCGCGTCACATATAGTAAAATCGCATAGAGTTGCTCATCGTTGGCTTATTAGATATTTTAAACATTTACAATATGTTTAATTCTACATCACTTAATGATTTCCTGCTTGCTTTATAATTATTCCGTAATTATGCTCGTAACATATTTATACCGCGTTAATGGGGGTGAGGCATCGTATACGAGAAAGGCGGGCTGAGTGTGGCAGCCCGCCTTTTAGGGAAGTAATAGATATTGGGGAATTAAGAGAATTAAGGGAAAAGTAAGTATAATGGCACGCTTGTCAAGACCATAACCCGAGATTTTTATAATGAATCAGGCGGCTGCTGTCGCTGCTTCCAGTAACATAGCTGGGAGGTAGGCCTCG
>Ga0256404_1008447_pt1 | contig 15463 bp, 20 predicted proteins | sample RumenRJG_01DNA_FD_185990 | JGI IMG/M metagenome (GOLD analysis project Ga0256404, IMG submission 185990) | Bovine rumen microbial communities from Lethbridge, Alberta, Canada - RJG_01 | ecosystem: Host-associated > Mammals > Digestive system > Stomach > Rumen | place: Canada: Alberta | collected...
AGCATTTTATATTCCTCCCCCCCCCCCCCCCATCCATATGGATGGGGAGTATTTTTAATTATTTTGTGGTTTTTGAGCATCTATTAAATCTTGTAAAGCTTGTTTTTACTTAGAAACTTCGTCTTTTCCCATTTGTTGTAATTGTTGATGACCATATTTTCTGGCCCAACGTTTATAGGTTCCTGCTCCTCTCAAAGCAAGTTGAGTGAGTCTTTTTATAACTTTAGCCAAAAGTGTTTTCATATTATAAAAAGCCTTTGCTATTATTCCATTTTCAGGTTTCGGGGTATTTTCTATTTTTCTTGTCCAATTTTTTAATCTAAGAAGCATATTATCTATCCATTTCATAGGTTTATCTTCAGCTATTTCGGATATATGCTTTAAATTTTGCATTTCTTTATCTATTCTATTAATATCATATTTATCAGGTGTATATGTATAATCATTTTTTAGTGATTCCAATAAAAACGAATCATAATATGTCTCTGTAAGTGAACCAATAACCATTTTTATTATTCCTCCTGCCCCCCCCCCCATATGAAATGAAAAGGGTCAAGGGGTATACTATTTTTATAAATTAACGTGTCAAAGAATGTAATTTAGCTGTAAGGGAAGCTACACATTTTGCAATGAAACCAAGAACTTTCTGGATTGCCGTTTTAGGGCCAGATACTTTGAGTTTGCTATATTTATCTCTGTACTTACGAGCAATAGAATTAAGACGTGCTATAACTTTAGCTATGAATCCTCTGTTATTAGAACGTTGAGCTTGCTGCTCTAGTCGTTTTATTTTTGCTTCGTTTTGTTTAGCAATATTTTGAATATTGTCTTCTTGTTTTTTCTTTAAATCAGATATTTCTTTATTCTTAAATTTCAATTTAGTATCATATTGACTTCTTTGACTGTCTAATTCATCTTTAAGATTCATTTTATCTAATTCAGCCATTCCCAATGATATTTCAGTATCTAAAGGAAGATTTTGAGAATCCTCCTCCTCTTCTTGATCTTTCTTTTGTTTATATGAGTTTTCTATTTGATCATCAATTTTTCTATTTTTTAAAATTTTTGCATTTTCATAGTCTTGATATCTTTTGACTTCCCAATCTTTTGCATATCTGCCATTTGGTTCTACTGTTACATCTGGATTATCATGAACATACCATGAAAAATCTTCATCATTTTTTGCTCTTCTTTGTACTGCAGACTTTCTATTATTAAGAACAAATCTAGCACGATATAGTGCGTTTTCTCTACCATCTTCTACTTTGCGCTTTAAAATCTGATATTTATCATAATCTCTTCCTGTTATCATACTGGGATTTGTTTCTTTTTTCTGTTTCAATTTGTTAAATATTTTTTGCTGAGTTGGAGTTAAATCTTTCCAGGCTTCTTGTATAAGAATCTGCCCAATTTTTGATGGAATATATCCTTGGCAAATTAATTCGCAATCTGCCTCTAGTATATCATACAGCTCATCATGAGGAGTAGATTTAGCTATAACAGGAATATCGTTTTCCATTAAGTTTATAGCATTCTCTGCAACTTCATCTTCAAGTATAATGCTCTCTTCTGCAACAGAGAATGCTATATCATCGCTATCTATTCCATTACTCTCACAAATCTGAGAAATCACATATCCAGGATCTGTATAGTTGTTATCACAGTATTCATTTATATCTTCAAGAGATACAATATACTTCCCCAATCTGCTATTCTCTGTAACAGGAATTACAGCAGGACTAACAGATTCTTCTATATATTGCAGTTTTCCTAAAAGTTTAAGTGAAGATGATGGTGGGACAATTAGACTTTCTTTGATAAGCATTTTGATTATCTCCTCATATTAAAATCTAAACTGATTTCTACTAGTACCATATGAAGACGAACCAGAATATCTACCAGTCTGATTAGCTCTCAGATTATCTCTTTCCATCTCTGTATATTTCAATTTATTCTTGAGTTTCCTGTTCTCATTTTGCTGTGCCCATATAGAGAAACCATTAACCGCATTATCAATGTTATTATCTCTCTTAGCCTGTTTCAGGGCATCTGGAAGCTCAATATAAACTTTCATGAGAAGATAAAGTTTTCCGGCTTCATCATCTGAAAGGCTTTCTGGCTTTTTCTTACGAAGGGCTAAGAGTTCTTTAATGAACCTCACATCATAAGCCCTTCCTTCTTTTCTAGCATTCATAAGTTCTGTTCTAAGCTTCTCTGTCACTGTAGGACCAGATAAGAGTTTAGTAATGGTCTTTCCCAAATCAGAGAAGAATCCTTCTTGAACAGGATTCATATTATCAAGACTAAATTTTGCCATATTACTATCACTCCGTAACAACTTGTTTAAGAGTACCTATATTTAGTACATAGGCCTCATTCTTATGCATAAATTTATATAGTCTAGCAGTTAGATAACGTATAGCTTTTCCAATATAATAAATCATCTTTTGGAAAAGTGTTTTAGGGCCGTTTACCTTAGTGTTAGAATATTTAACCTCGTATTTTCTAGCAAGAACATGAAGCTTAGCCAATACTTTGGTAATAAAACCTATATCTTTAGAAGTAGCTGCTCTATGGAGTGCAATAGAAGCTTGACGGCACTGCGGATCTCCATTCTTCATTTCTTCTATAATTTCATCAATAGAAAGAACATCTTGTCTACCAAGATCTTCCCAATTCTTTTTATATGCATCATAAAATTTAGGATTCATTGTAAGCTGGGATTCGTATTCATGATATTCTCTTGCATCTTTCTCAAAGTCTGGATCATTTGGATCTAAATCTCTTATACCCTGATTTATATAAAATTTTCTTCCTTTCCTATCACTATAATAATTTGGATCTTTATACGTTCCAATCCTAAAAGAACTTGAACCTGAGCCAGAATTGCTATTTGTACCAGTACTCATTGTACTAGTCCCCCCCCAATACATTTGTAGAACTTGTATTTGTATTGGTATTATTTGTAGTAGATTGTCCTGGATCTGGTTTAAATTGTCCTCTTCTTTTCTTTTTAAAAGTAGTTCTGTGCTTTTCATTAAGAACAAACATATCCATGATATTTCACCTTTCTTACAAAATTAAAAAAATAAAACCACCATCCCACTCTAGGGATGGTGGGTTAAGTATAAATTTATTTTATATTAGTTATCTTTATAAGTAGACGTACCAGTATTCGGATCATATGTTGCTACTCCGCCTTTTGCATTTGGGTTATTGCCTGCTGTCCCGGGTTCAAATTTCTTTTTATGAAGAAGACTGGTAAGCCAATTTATTGCTTTAGCAATACGAGATTTAATCGCCCCTTCTGCATTGCGATTTTTAAATGCCCAACGACGAAGAGCCGCAATCATCTTAGAAATCTGACGAATTGGCCAGCTTGCAGCATGTTTTACTTTTTCAAGCATAGCGGCTGCACCTGTCTTTGGGGCACGATTTGGATTTTCTGCAATTGTTGTTGCTGCAGAATCATCATCTGCTTCTGCTTCTGCTTTCTGTTTAGCTTCAATCCACTCAGCGCCACCACCTTGTGCTTTTTCAAGAAGCATGTCCCAATCACGATTTACATATGCTTCAAGAAGGCTATCATCACCATACTGGCAGGCCTCAAGAGCAACATCGGCAAGGATCATATGAGGATCATTGTCGCTGATAGGAAGTGCAGCAATACCAATACCTTCATTCATGATATCAGCAGCAAGGCCGGCAAGTTCATCATTGCCAATGATATTCTCTTCTTTAATCGTGAAAACAACATCACTTGGCTGAATCTGTGAAGCTTCGCAGATCTGAGAAACTGCATAGCCCATATCTTCAATGCCATTGCTCTCGCAGAACTCATTGATATCTTCGAGTGCAATCGTATATGCACCAATACGAGAGTTCTCTAGAACTGGAACCATTGCAGGATAATATGCTGATTCCTCTTCCGTAAGATACGCCATCTCGTCAAGAAGAGCGAGTGCATTATAACCAGCACCGATGCTCATGTCTGATTCTTTAATAATCATGATTATAACTCCTCCATTTATTTTTTCTTCATGAAGTTTTTATTTATTACTTGGTTGTACAAAGCTATGAAGCTTCTGTGTAAGATAACTGATGATCTTAGACACATAACCTCTTAATTTGGCAAATCTACCAGCATCTTGAGCTTGACCTTTATCTTCCCACTCTTTTAATTTAGTGTTAAGAGAAGCAATGAGTTTTGCAACATGCTCACGGCCTTTTCTAACAGCATTCTTAGCAGCATTGAAGATACCAGTCTCTTCAGAATTCTCTGCTTTTGGTGGATCACCAGCAGGAGCAGTATTCTTAGGTTGAGACTGCTGCTGAGCTGGTGGCGGAGTAGACGTAGTCTGCTGTTGGCTATTAGATTGTTTTGGAGTCTCTTGAGTTTTTTGTGATGGAGTTCCATTAGTTTTTGGTTCATCACTAACCGTAAATCCGCCATTAGATGACTGTTTAGGTTTAGACTCTTGTTTATTAGCATTAGAAACAGGACCTCTTGTAGAAGCATCTTGTTTCCACTGTTCGGCTTGTTTTTGTGGATTTATTCCTACACCATTGCCAAAATTTATTTGTGGAGTATTAGCAAGATTAAATCTACCATCATTTTTAGGCTCTTGTTTATTACCAGCAGATGTAGAAGTCTGTTGCGGTTTTGGGCCTTGTTTATTAGCATTAGAAACAGGGCCTCTTGTAGAAGCATCTTGTTTCCACTGTTCGGCTCGTTTTTGTGGATTAATACCAACGCCATTGCCAAAATTTAATTGCGGGGTATCAGCTAAGTTAAATCTAGATTTATTTCCATCATCAGAGCTGTTAGCAGCGGTAGTAGTTGTTACAGATTGTTGAGATTTGGAATTGGTTCTAGATACTCTCTGAGCATTGCTTTTGCCAATTTTTCGTGGTTTTCTATCTTCTAGAAAAGCCTCAATATCATCATTAGCCAAAGCTTCAAGAAGATATCCATCTCCGGTTTGCATATAGTAGTCTACTGCTTCATCAGTCATAATATACTCAATAGAGTTTTTGCTGATAGGAGCCACTACTACTGGAACCCCTTCTTGCATAATATCTAGTACAAAATCAGAAGTCTCTTGATCTGCAATGACACTATCTTCATTTACACTAAATACCACATCAGAAGGATTTATGCCGGAAGAATCGCAAATCTGTTGTACTGCATAGCCCATGTCATTTATGCCATTGGACTCGCAGAACTCATTGATATCTTCCAGCGCAATTGTATATCCAAATCTCTCATTTTCCCTAACAGGAACCTTAGCAGCAGGATAACTACTTTCATCCTCTGTTAGATAGTCTATTGATTCAAGAAGTTTGGAAGTTCCAATGTAAGGAGATAGCATCTGTTCAGTAATGACCATCTATACTCACTCCTTACATCCCAAATCCATTCTTCTCACCAATCTTAAAAGAGTCTTTCTCAATTCGTTCAATATCATCGAAATGGAATTTCGGATTGATCTCCTTGAAATTATAATTCTTTGGAGATTTGGCATTGATACCATTTCGTACTGTATGTGGATATGCAAAACCACCAGCAGTCTTTGCAGCAGCTACAGCAGGATTATTCTTTAGATTCGTTGCAGGATCTTCACCCCAAGCAGACGAATCTACAATGTTATGGTCCTGACCATAGTTTATGTAGTTGCTGGTGTCTCCACTCTTGCAATTGCAGTCATTTCGACCACAAGCGCATGTCTCAGCAAGCGTGCTAATGTCAAGTCGCATTTACTGATATCTCCTTTCTTTAGAATTTATCTATAGAAAAGAATGACGTTACTGAATAGACAGAGTCTTACAGTTCATCATCATACTTTCCATCAGCAATATCCCGCAGATACTGCAATTCAGAAACTTCCTCTGATGCTTCTGATAGAGAATCTTTTTCTTTAGAAGATGAAGGTTTAGTAGCCTTATCATCTGGTTCATTGAGAATCTCGTCATTTTTATCAGGTTTCATCTCTGCATTCTCTGCAGTTTCTGATAGGGCGGCTTTATTGCCATTATGTACTATGTCCCCATGCTTAGGATCTACAAGACCAATCTTGTAGTTTTTCTTCACAATAGGAATACCGTACTTATTAGCAACAGTGTCTACAATCTCACGAGAATTAGCAAAACGTCTAAACTTAGCTAAATCAGTATGTGAACCAAGAAGACCAACCGTTCCTATATTTCCCTCATTACTATTGTCACCACCGACATTGAATCCCAAATCCTCTGCTTCCTGAAGAATAGCAGATTCGTCAACAACAATGGCAAGATTATCAGTACTGAGGGATACACCATTAGCACTTGCTATATCATCCAATGCTTCAAGTAGATCATCTACTTTATTAGATGCCATATAACGAGCCAAATCCTCTGTCTCGATGAGATACTTCCTAAGACGTGAAGATTCCCTAATAGGAACTGCATATGCAGGGAATTGCATCTCTTGTTCATTTAGAGAAGGCATCATTTCTAGTTCTGCTAGAAATTCATCTACAATAGCTGCAGGAGCAGTCTGAGGTATTTGGGTTCCACTTTCCTGAATTGCCATATCTGACAAAGTCTGGATAGTTGATTTAAACAACCCCATATTATGATACCCCCTTTCTATTAGGCTTCTCCACCATTATTCCGATTACGGAATTTATTGGCAATAGCAGTGGCTTTATTCTTTACAAAACGGCCACCTGTAACTGCTTTGTCTTTAACAAAGCCAGCACCAGCAACTGCCTTATCTTTTGCAAAGACTGCACCACTCTTAACTTTTGAGCCAGCGTACTTAAGCTTATCTGCAACGACCGACATAGCAGACTTAACTTTCTCGTACTGACGTACAAGAAAAGCCTTAGCAGAACCAGCAGCCTGAGAAATCTTAGACTTTAATTCTCCAGCTTTCTGTTTAAGAGCAGCAAACTTCTTTGAAAGGGTATCCTTAGCATTAGAAGCTTTGCCTTTGGCAGTGTTGTATTTGTTAGAGATCTTGTCTCTAACTCCGCCTACTGTTTCTTTAGCATTATTCCAATTACGACTTACAGTATTTTTAACCCCATCAAATGCTTCATCGTACACACCGCAGTACTCAAGAAGATTTGGAGACTCTTCAAAAGTCGTGCAATCTTCATCCATAGCGAGTGCACTATCAAGCTGCTGATAATAATATGAATCTTTGCCAATTGGGCATACCGCGACAGGATATCCATTTTCCTGCATTAGCATTGCCGTTTCAGCAACATCTTCATTTGCAATGATTGAATAATCGTGAACACGGAAACCAATTTCATTTGGGTTCATATGATTTGCTTCACAAACACTTGCAATAGCATAACCAGCATCATCAATACCATTAGCCTCAGCATAGTCCATGAAGGATTCTAGCTGAATAAGAGATTTACCAAGACGGCTATTCTCAACAATAGTAACCATCACTGGAGCGACTGTTTGTTCTTCTATGAAATCTATTGATTCTAACAGGCGACTGCCAAGATTGTTAGCATTCACCTGTTCACTAAGACTAACTATCATAGTTGATACTTACCTCCTTTAGGGTATTATTACAGGATAGTCCAAGGCTTATTTTTGATAAATGATTCCTAATTCACTCTATAGTCATTCAAACTCTGATCTTATATAGTCTATAGCATCCAAAATATAATTAGCTACTTTATCTGCATACCTCTTTATAGTAGGTTTAGATCTAGAATAAACTCCAATGACTTTCTCTTTGACATAGGTAAACATATCATACAACTTCTTAAGAATAGAACGTATAACATGTTTTCTATCAAGACCAAGAGCATCTAGAGCCTTATTCTTAAGTTTATCTACTTCAAGTTTAAGCTCAGCTAATCCACCATTGTGTTTTCTCGTTAGATCTGGCATATCATCATCGCCAAAATTCATTGTACTAGCATCTTGCTGTTGATTAGGATCTAAATTTAATCCCATATCAAAACTCTGTCTTTCTTTTGTCTGAACTCCAACAGCTTCATCTATAAGATGGAAGTAATATTCATCTGCTGGTAGTTGCTGGAGATAAAAACCATATCTATTCTTAGTCAGTATCATTTTGTGTCTCTCCTCCAGTATAGACTATTTGGTCTATCTTCTTATCAAAGTTGTCTATATTAGATCTCATTACATTAGCAATCTCTTCATATGAAGGAAGCTCATATGCACCAGATGGATCTATATGTACCATCTGCATTGTAAGAACTTTAGTTTCTTTAGCATAATCATATGCTTCACTATATTTCTCCGTTTGTTCAAGAGTAGCTCTTAAATTAGGATCTATATAGTTGCCATATAACTGCATGAAGTTTCCATATCTACCAAATACTTTGTTTATTGGTATAAATAGAAATCCAGAATGTACTAATTCATGCACAGTCTCTGATAATGGAATTAATCCTACATGCATCATATAGTGATTCCACATAACTTCTCTTGCTACCATATTTGGAGATAGTGGTTCTCTATTAGCGATTCTCTTTTCATATACAGTACTTACTATATCAAACAGAGTTAATGGAGCGTGATGTATATGAATCTTAAGAGAGTAAGTGTCTATATTATTTATATTCTTATAAAACGAACACTTATTCATAGATACATGTTCTCTCAAGAAGTTTATCAATCTCTTATATGAATACGAGTTTCTGCATATTCTTTCTATATCAAAGAGATACTTTCTGTTCTCTTTAGGATCTGATAGATCATAATCTTCTATGCAATAATCAGGAAGATAAGATATTTTTATATCTGTTTTCTTTTCTGGTAAAAGAGCAGTATCTTCGGTATTGTCTCTCATCTGAAAACCTCCTCTCAATATTTTATTAACTAAATGTCGGGGATATCCTTGATCTAAGAAACAAAAAATAAAGAGCAGTACAAGACTGCTCTTTATAATTTTTTATCTCTCCGTATCTGTTTTCCAATACGTATCATTCTGTAATTCTGAGAGCTCTTTAGTTAGTACATTTATCAATCCAATTCATATCATCATCAGTATAATACTCATCTATTGTATCATATGAGTCAAATACATTGGGAAAATCAAAACGTTTGTTATTGGCTACTAGTGTTGCCTGTAAGAAATTTCCATTACATTTTTTGAGGATTTCTTTAAACGGATCGTTTTTCATTATGATTTATCCTTTCTCGTTCACATATTCTTTCTTCAGATTAAACTGTACGTAGTTCATAAAAGACACAAGATTATCCATCAATCTTTCTGCTTTGTTATAGAAAGATTCATCATTTACAAATAACTCGTAGTTCCAGAACTCAGTAGAAGAATTTGTAAGAACAGCCCATTTCTCAAACAAATCAAGATTCTTCTTCTCAATGCTGATATCTCTGATATATCCTCCATTCTGAATGAGAAACAAAATATACTGTTCTAGTTCCTTGAGGAAATAGTAGAAATCCAGAAGCCTGTACCCTCTTAAGTGTTTTACTTTGTTTCCATTAGCATCTGTGGATTCTACTTTGTGGTTAGACCCATGATTCAACTGAATATAATGATTATATAAATCATTAGTTTCAGAAAAAAGATTGGACAAAAAATTATTCATTTTGAATTCCTCCTTAAATAACGGTCTTAGTACACACAGAGTGTACTAAGACCTTTTTACTAGTTATTCTTCTTCTTTGTTATGCCATTTATACCAAATATCTCCATATATTGTATACCCATTGATCATATCACCAACGATGGAGTTCTTCCAATTTATCATATGAGGAATAGAATACCTCATAACACAGCGGAGTCTTTGCATCTTACAGATATCGCTGATATCTGGAAACACATTGGTTCCCTTGTAAACATTTGCAATCTTATTTGCTCTCCTGAGGATGGCATAGTCGCTGAGTTTTGTCTTTGGTTTGCCATTGATCTTGATTGATTTGATTTTGATTTGCTGCTCCCAAGCCCCTTTGAGATTATTCTCAAATCTAAGATTATCAGCAACCCTTTCAGCATCTTCTTTGTTAAAGTAGATTCCACACGTTTCTGTTTTACCCAGTTTCCCATCAGATGTAAAATATGCTCTGTCCTCCATTATAACTTGAAACGCCTTCATGTTTTCCTCCTTATCATTGATACGAATAGATTATATTAGCTCCAGAGCTCTTGAGTGTATTAAGATAACCCTGATTCTCTACTTTGAACAGAATCATATCAGAGTTTGTAAGATCAATCTCATCATTATGAGATACAATCAAACACTGATCATAGCACAATGTATCCATGAGCTTATTGATCAAAGATGAGAATTGTAATCTGTTAGAATTGTCCAGATTATCATCAACCTCATCCAATTTGATGATATTGTAATTCTTAGAAGCCTCGTGAAATATAACAAATGAGAGTATCATCGAGATCATACTTAATTGGCTATCACTCATGAGAGAGATATCATTTCTAATATTCCCTTCATCATCAATACATGGGATAGAAAACTCTGTCTCATTGATAACAAACTGCTGTAATCTGAACCTTCCTCCAAATAGCATCTTAAGAAGATTATTTGCATTCTGAAGAATGGAGTTCATGAATACAGACATGTAGACTGTTTGAATACCATTAGATCCAGAATACCTTCTTAGCATCTCTTCTTTGTTATACAAGTCTTGATACTTGTTAAGATCTGCTTTATACTGATCATACATAACTAATCTATATTTAGATTGCTCTATAGAGTTATTCAACTGAGGAATGCTGGTAAGAGTAAGATTGTTTAACTCAGTTTGTTCTTTGTTATATCTGATAGATATCTCATTGTATCTATTAGATTTAGCAGTAAGATCAGCAAGGGTTTTATCAGTTTCAGAGATTTCTTTAACCAATTCTTCATATCTCTCTTTAGATGCTTTAAGAGCATTGAGTTTGGACAACTCTTGTTTGTTATAGATAAGATTGTTCTTATACAGATTGATCTTCTCTAAGAGTTTAAGCTTCTTATCTGTAACTTTCTCAAGATTCTTATTCAAGAAATCTATCTCTTTCTTTAGAGACATGATCTTCTCATAATGGGATTCCAAATCTTTAACCTGTTCTTCTAATGCAGATTTGTCTTTCTTCAGATTAGAGATGATAGTGATATAGTTGGAGTACTCGATATATTTATCCAAATTTGCTTTAAGAGGAAGAGCTCTTTTAATATGGAACTCTAAACTTTGTTGAGTAAGATCCTCTTGTAAGAATCTAGATATCAGACTACTCATGGAAGAAGTATACTGCAAAATATACTTAATTTCAGAATAACACTGTTTCTCTCTTGCCATCATCTCTATCTTCTTGTTTATATCAGAAATAGACTGGATGATATTATCTCTTCTAGACTCTAGCTCTTCTAGCATCTGTTTAGAGATGATTTTCTTCTGATTAGATACAAGGGTTGCTATAAAAGGACAGCTATCTTTGTGATTGCAATCTGACGGAATCCTCTCATAATCTTTATTAGACTCTATGAGATTATACTGTTCTTGAATCTTATTCTTAACAGCATCTAGATTAGAGGTCAATTTGGAGAGCATAGAATTTAAACTCTCACTATCCATGGATTTATTAGATAGAGCATTTTCTATCTCTTCTTCTCCATAGTTTGCTCCAAGATTTGCAATAGAAGTATTGATAGATTTTATAGCAGATACAGCAGAGTCATAATCGGATTGAGACACACTTTCATACTCTTTAAATCCAATGGATTCAAATGCATACTCATATGCTTTTAGCTTATCTTCTATTGAAGATATCTTCTGTTTGGCCTCATCAATAATCTCTATATTACCAATACTTGATAGCTCCACTTGATGCTGTTGTATATCAGATCTGATAGAAGCTTCATCAGACATGTGCTCTTTTATTCTTTCTTCGCTCATATCTAGTTTTGCTTCATCAGAACTGATAGTCTTCTCTAGTTCAGATATTCTCTCTTCAGAATAAACAATATTTTCGCTATTGAGAGATTTGTATTCCTTCTCTAATTCAGAATGCTTAGACACAGCATCATTTAGTTCTTTGTGTAAATCTTTTCCATTACTCAGTAATTCCATCTCTGCTTTCATAGCATGAGTAGAATTCAATAGAGCATTCTTCTTGGACTCTAGCGATTTCAATTCATCATTTTGTTTTAAGAGAGTAGACTTGATAAGTTCTACATTACCAATCTGAGATAGTTTTGTTGCAACTGAGTTTAGAAGAGATTTGAGAATAGTATGCTTCTTGGTTAGAGTCTTATAGAGAGCGATATAGAAATCTATCGTAGAAAGAGCAGATTTGATAAACTGTTTTCTCTGAGAGGGTATCAAAGCTCCCAACCCTTTTTGGGTTGCGGAGATATAGGAAAGAAGTGGAAAACTATCATCAATACCAAATAATTCATATATGATATCTTTACCAGTTCCAATGTTTCCAGAGCTATTAAGCTCTATTGGTTTTCCATCAGCAAAAGTTCTTACTACAGAACACTTAGATGGCATCCTATCTCCATTCTTGTTGATTGGATATGTATAGGTTATTGTCAGCCTACTCATATCATTAAGAAGATAGGATATAGTTTTTCTAGCTGTAGTACCCGGAACTAAATCTTTGGTGTTATCAGATAATGGAGTGATAGTTCTAAGAAAGCTAGATTTGCCACATCCATTATCTGATTTTATAACCAAGATTTTATGTGTGCATCTCATGAAATCTATATATAGATCCGTTAATCCCATACCATTCCATGGACCAATGAAATTCTCTAGTCTAATGCTTGCTAATCTCATAAATGTTTTTCCTCCTACTGATTAGTCGTAGCATATTTCAATATTTAGTATTATCTGAATATCCCACAGAAGTCGTTTATTTTAACGGGATATAGTTTGGTCACTGTGTTATTTATAGGCATTATCCCGACAGGTACACCCATGAATATATACTCAGCATATTTCTTCGCCTGTCCTAGTTTAGCAAATTTTAGATTGGTTTTTATAAACTTACTTGTATTTGGAAGAGCATGTGTTTTATATACTATCTCTGGTTGGCAATCAGGCTCATTCATAAGAGAACTCAACACGCTCATAAACAAACTGCTATATGAATACCTAAGAACTTTAACAGCATTGGTCCTAGCGTTGGCATCATATTTATAATAGCTTGTCTTCTCTAGATTGTATATGTTCATGTCTATCTCACCTCTATAAAATAAACGGCATGGATATCTTGTATCCATGCACAATCATATATCTTCTTCGTAGTAGCATAATCTATGTGGCTTAAAATAGCCTAGTTTAGATATGATAGACATGATCGGTCCCCACTCTTTATAACTTGAGCTGATAGGATTATCCATAAGATAATCAGGGACTGATATAATCACATTTCCAAATTCATCTAGATTAGTATCTAGTCTAGAGTAGTATCCTGTTATGTAGGAATACTTGTCTCCGAATAATCTGTTAAATACAGAATCTGGGAGTTCTCCACTCTTAATATATTGAGCAGAGCTTATTACTCCTTTTAGTACTCTATTTGGCATATTAGCAATTTGATCAGGCATAAGAGTATCATTTCTAAATTCATAAATATCCATGTAGAACACATCCAAGTTTAATAAGCATACTTAAAAGACTTTGCTGGTCTTTTCATGCAATTTATTCCATTAAACCTGTTGTCCTCTACATCAACTATCATATCTTTTACGTCTTTAGTAGTCATATCTTCTCTTAGATATACTCTGTACTGTAGATGATTCTGGTTGTCTATGTAGGTAAGGGAGCTTACTCCAAATTCACTATTGAAGTATTCTGTGAGGTCGTCTTCTACTTCATCGCCACATCTCATTCTGTTCACTATATCACTCATAATAAACATATTCTCTCTGTAGTGGATAGGATGATCATAAATTTCCATGGGTAAGCACCTCCTCATGCATTACCCATAAGTCAAAAAATAATGGTATATGGAAATTCACCAATAAAAGAAAAGTCTATAGAAGAGGACTAATATCCTCTCCTATAGTATATGCCATTTTTAATATTTAAACTCGTAATGTTTCATCTTCATAATAGACTTTCTTAGTTTTAGATAAGCGTTTTTAATTCCGCTCATGTCATAGTTATTTAAATTCGTTAGTATATACCAGGAATTACCAACAAGGAAAGTAGACCAATCATCAGCAAATACAAAATGAGGAAAGAAAGAATCTTCTTTTCTAATTTCTTGCCAATAATATCCTGGCTTTAACATTAGATCATCGGTTACAGTTTCTTTTCTTTTTTGCAAATTTTTAGCATAATCATAATTTCTATATAGTATATCCAGATTATGCATCTTCCTTCTATGAAGAGATTACTTTTCTGATTTGATCTTATCTCGGATCTGCATAAGAAGTTTACCAAGAATGTTTTCTCCATTACCATAATGAACTCCATAGAATTCATCGTTGTAGGAGACATTATTGATCAGTTCTGCATTTCCAGTATCAAGGAGTTTCTTCTTGAGTTCTTCTTTGCCAAACTTCTTCAAGAGGATATTGTTCATGATATTAACTTTCACATCGTCCCAGTCATCTCTTGGGATAGCATTTATTGCTTTTGCTTTAGCCTTTGCAGGTTTAAGGCGAGCAAATTTAATACGAGAATGCTCATCTTTAGGACGTTGAGCCCAGTAACAAGCATCAACAGTAGCGTATTCAATGCCATTGAATTCTACAGGACTTTTGTAACTGTTGGAAAGAAAATCATAATCCCCTGTGAAAGAAGTAATCTGTTTCAAAACTGTTTCCTCCTATTAAATCTTATGAGTATTGCTATACTCTGCCAAAATAGCTAGCTTATTCATAGGTTCACCATCATTTTCAAAACTATCAAGAATGAGATCAACAAACCTCTCTGCATTCTTAATAGAACTCTCATCGTTATAGTTCCAATGAATTTGCAACAGATAATACTTTGCCAAATCTGTTAAACTAAATGGAACTGAATCAAGCTTAGAGACTTGTTTCATTGCAGAAACAAGAGCACAAGCATAGAGAACAGATGTTTTGATCCCAAAGATCTTCTCCTCAGAGAACAGATCAGTGATAAGATCAAGAGAATCTACAAAATCCCCCATGATAAATTCATCTGGGATATTGTATTTTGCAAAATCTGGAGCATGGCTGATGAAGATATCCCTATTAGCAAATGCTCTCCAGATTTCTCCTCCAAAAATAAGAAATCCATTCTGTTTGTATGGAAGTTCTTCTACAAAGCAATGTCTTCCTGAGATATCTCCGACAAAATCAATGCCATCAACAATAGATACAATTGTCCTGTTATAGTAGCTAAACTCTTTAAGAACAACAGCATCTTCATCTCTTACAGCATAAGCTGGATTATCTTTATAGATTCTCACAAGACAATTCTTAATGTTATTGAGAGTTGGGTTAGGAATACGGGATCCAGTCATTGCTTCCAC
>Ga0256404_1008449_pt1 | contig 15462 bp, 12 predicted proteins | sample RumenRJG_01DNA_FD_185990 | JGI IMG/M metagenome (GOLD analysis project Ga0256404, IMG submission 185990) | Bovine rumen microbial communities from Lethbridge, Alberta, Canada - RJG_01 | ecosystem: Host-associated > Mammals > Digestive system > Stomach > Rumen | place: Canada: Alberta | collected...
GCGGTGCCTTTCACTAAAGGTAGAAAGACCGATAAAGAAAAATTCGCTGGTGCGATGGAAACCTATTCTATCGAAGCTTTAATGCCAGATGGTAAAGCCTTACAAAGTGGTACCACTCACTATTTCGGTACAGGTTTCGCTGAAGCTTTTGGAATTAAATTCCAAGGTAGAGATGGTAAACTCTATAATCCACATCAAACATCATGGGGTGTTAGTACAAGATTATTAGGCGCGATTATTATGGTACACGGTGATGACAATGGCTTAGTTTTACCACCATATGTCGCTCCAATCCAAGTGGTGGTTATTCCAGTTGCTCAACAAAAACCAGGCGTCATTCCTGCCGCTAGAGAATTAGAAAAATTATTAAAAGATGCTGGTGTGCGTGTCAAATTAGACGAATCTGATAAGACACCAGGTTGGAAATTCTCTGAATATGAAATGAAAGGCGTACCACTCCGTATTGAAATCGGCCCAAGAGACATCGAAGCGGGCGTGGTCACAATCGCTGTCCGTCATGATGGTCGTAAAATCACTGTTAAGAAAGAAGAAATGGTGGAAACCGTTCTTCAATTATTCAAACAAGTCCATCAAGAAATGTATGAAAAAGCTTATAACTACTTACTTGACCATGTCACAGAAGTCACCAATATGGATGAATTCAATAAAGCCATGGAAAAAGGTGGCTACGCTAAGATGATGTGGTGTGGTGAACAAGCTTGTGAAGATAAGATTAAGGAATTAACAACTGCCACAGCACGCTGCATTCCATTTAATCAAATGGCCTTCGCAGAGACATGTCCAGTCTGTGGCAAGAAAGCCAAAAAGGTTGTCTTGTTCGCTAAAGCCTACTAATTTTTAAAAATTACTATTTAATTTCGTTCGCTCTTTATGTTAATATAAGGAGCGTTCGCTCTGGAGTAGTACCCAAGTTGGTGAAGGGGCTTCCCTGCTAAGGAAGTAGATCGGGTAACTGGTGCGAGAGTTCGAGTCTCTCCTACTCCGCCATCGAGCAAAATTGCACGTATCGTATCCATGGTACGTGTTTTTCTTTGCCTTATAATCAAAGATTATTATTTGCCAAAAACTTGCCGATAAAAAATTGGAAATGGCGAGAGAACATGTCGATAATCATGTCCCTCTATATCAACTTTATGAGAAATATGGAATTGGCGGGCAGCATGACCCCATTAATATTATTCTCGCTTAAAAAGAACAATCAAACAAAATCCGTATAGATAATTCAAACACATATAAATTATATTTATAGTTTATCAAATGACATAATTATGTTAAAATTATGACATGAAAGAAAAAATTATACCGATTACCGTATTAAGAAATACACAAGAACTAGAAAAAATGGTCAAAGAGTCTAATGATCCAATTGTTGTAACCAAGAACGGTTATGGCGCTTTTGCTATATTATCTAATGAACTTTATCAAGAACGAATTCAAAAAGAAATAAGGGACCGTGCTATCTATTATTCTGGGAATAAAACCATTTTTAATGAGAAAAAAGCACTCCCTGAACAAGATGATCCATATGGTTTTGTCCGTGTTGGATGTGCGAGTTTTCCTTTAAAGATTGGTAATGTTAATCATAATGTTGAAGAAATTAAAAAGGCCGTATTAGAAGCAGAAGAAAAAGGTGTCTCTATTTTAGTTTTCCAAGAACTTTCCATTTGTGGTTACACAATTGGAGATATGCTTTTTCAAAGTAATTTACATAAATATATTATTAAAGGGTTACAAGACTTAGAAAAATTCTCCTTTGGTCATGATATATTCTTTGTGGTGGGCGCTCCTTTAATTAAAAATAACAACACTTATAATTGCGCGATTGCTTTTCATAACGGAAATATATTAGGGGTTGTGCCTAAAACCCATGTCCCTGAATACAATGAATTTTATGAAAAACGTTATTATGCATCAGCGCACCAAGAAAACGGAGAGATATTCATTGGTGGTAAATCATATCCATTTGGTACCCATTATCTTTTTGTGAACGAACGCTATGTTAATTTAAAAATTGGCATTGAAATATGCGAAGATGCATGGGTGGGAGACTCCCCATCAATTTTTGCTTCTTTAGCAGGAGCAACTGTTATTTTAAATTTGTCTGCCTCTAATGAAGTAGTGGGCAAAAAAGAGTTCCGTGAACAACTAATTAGTGTTACTTCTGCTAAATCCATTTGTGCCTATGTATATGCAGCTGCCGGTATGGGTGAATCAACATCTGATTTGGTGTTTGCCGGAAATCACATTATTGCAGAAAACGGCATCATTTTAGCGGAAGCAGAACCGTTTAATGGTCAGTCAATTTATACCGAAATAGATTTGGAAAAACTAAGTATTGAAAGAACAAGAGCGACTAGTTTTGATGATCATCGTTCCCCTGATTTTGAAAAGATATATTTTTCGATGGCATTAGAAAAGCCAGAGCACCTATATCGCCATATGCCCAAGAATCCATTCATTCCTGAAAACAAGAATGTTGATTTAAATCGAGTGCAGATGATTTTAAAGATACAGGCTATGGGTTTAGTAAAGAGAATGCAAACAGTTAATCAAAAGAAAGCGGTTGTTGGTTTATCTGGTGGACTAGATTCAACGCTTGCTTTGCTTGTCATTGCCGAAGCATTTAAAATTCTCGGATATGATTCTAAAGGTATTACAGCGATAACAATGCCGGCTTTTGGTACCTCTAAAGAAACACATGATAACGCAGTTTCTTTAGCAAAAGATCTTAATGTTTCTTTTTTAGAAATCAATATTACTGAAGCAGTAAAAATTCATTTAAGAGATATAGGTCATGATGAAAAGAATTTAAATGTTGCTTATGAAAACGCTCAAGCTAGAGAACGCACGCAAGTATTAATGGATTGGGCAAACGATAATGGAGCTTTGATGGTTGGCACTGGCGACTTATCTGAATTATGTCTTGGCTGGTGTACATATAACGGTGATCACATGTCTTTTTATGGAGTTAATGCCTCTATTCCAAAAACCTTAGTTCGTTATTTATGTCATGGCTATGCTTTGTTACATCCTGAAACAAAAGACAGTTTAACTAAAATTATCGGTACACCAATTTCTCCAGAACTTCTTCCACCTGAAGAAGGTCACATTGCTCAAAAAACTGAAGATATTATTGGTCCATATGAATTACATGATTTCTTTATTTATCATTTCTTACGTTTTGGATATCAGCCTAAAAAATTATATTTCCTCGCACAAGAAGCGTTAGGTGATGAATATAGCAATGCAGAAATTAAAAAATGGTTAGGAGTGTTATTAAAACGTTTCTTCCAGAACCAATTTAAGAGAAATACCATTCCAGATGGTCCTAAAGTTGGCACTGTTGCGGTTTCTCCACGTGGTGATCTTCGCCTTCCTTCAGATGGTGATAGCGCTATATTTATGAAGGAATGGGAAGAGATAATTGAGTAAAACAAAAGACGCTAAATACCAACTTTCATATATAATATTGTGGTATGACAAAAAAGAAGAGACTTGGATTAATATTAGGTATTTCTATTCCTTGCGGTTGTATTCTAATAATCGCGTTATGTTTTGGAGTCTTTTTTTGGTTGTTTTCTAGGCCATTTACTTATGAAGGCGAATATAAAAATTTATATACGACTGCTGTTTGCAATATTTTTGGGATCCAAGGGCATATATCTGATGGTGAGGCCTTATATAATCCTATAATCACTATTGAAGAAACTGATGAATATGGAAGAGTTATGTTCTTATATCAAGAAAAGTCAAGCATTTCTAAAATGACCGATTTAGATTGGTATGGTGGACTTGTCATTATGCAAAAAAGTGATGAAAGCAAGGCATATTATTTAGACAATTGTTATCTACCACTTTATGTTCCGACTACAGAATATAAGACAGTTTTTACTGAAGAAGAAATAATTACATTTAAAAATCTAAACAATTGGAATAAAGAACTAGATTCAACAGATTTGCTATGTTCCGATTTTGTTGTCAGACACCCAAAAGGAGCTCTAAATTTAAAAGATAGTGATTTTAAACAGCCCCTTAATTAGTATGTTTCTAGCGTTGCTGATAAAGCTGAGTACAACGTGTATAGATGGTCAGAGTATTCTCAAACTGATAAAAATGGTCTTGAATTGTATTATGCAAAGGGTATTAATCGTGATGAAGAGCCAACAAAAGATTACCATTTTGCTATGATTTTTAATGCGGATAAAGCGTGTCCGCAAAATAATGTTATAGAGATAAAGAATATTGAAAATACAGAACAATATTTAACAGAACTTAAACAACGCGTAGGATGGGATAGATAATTAGGTAACTACAAAACAGACAAGTGCCCAGTTGAGCTAAAAACAATATTTAATCTTTTAAGTAATGTCTTAAGTGACAAAGTAGAAGATAGAGAATTATTTATGAAGGGCATTGATTACTCTTATTATTATGAGGAGGAAGAATAGATATGATACACTTGAAAAAAATCGATTCAACTAACATATGGGAGATTGTTGATTTAAAGGTATTCAAATCTCAGAAACACTTCGTTGCGGCAAATTGGATGAGCATCGTTCAAGCGTATGGTGTTCAGAATTCGGCCACATCTGCTTTTCCTTTTGCTATTTATAATGACAAAAGACCAGTTGGATTTCTAATGATTGGTTTTAACGAAGCTGCAATGTATGAAAACTGGGATGACATTGAAGCTCCGAAATCACTTATCAACAACTACTCCATCTGGCGTTTGATGATTGACAAACGATATCAAAAACGCGGTTATGGTAGAGAAGCGATAAAATTGGCGCTCGACTTTATTAGAACTTGGCCATGCGGAAAAGCTGAGTATTGTTCCCTTTCTTATGAGCCAGAGAACGAAGTGGCTAGAGAGTTATATCGTTCCATGGGGTTTATTGAAAACGGTGAAATGGACGGCGATGAAATTGTCGCAGTGTTGAAACTGTAACACAAAGTATTTTCAGTCTGTACGATGATACCACAATCTATACGGTTGGTATCAAATCGCTAATTTATAGCCATGAAAGAGAATTATTCTGATACGATAAAAAGTGTCAGAATTTTTTCTTTTTTGCGTTTTTTATTTATTTTTAAAGGATTATGTGTGTTAAAGATGCAATTAATGGGCTTTTTTATTGTTTGTTCAAAAGTAGGAACGAAAGGAAACGCCAAAAAACGAAAGGTACAAAAGAATTATTGATATGGTAATATTGTTTTATGAAAATAAAAGGTATTCCATATATACGTGTTTGGTTTAAACTTTTCGATTATCGTAGTAAAGATACCCCTATAGTTTTTGTGCCTGATTGCTTAATTCTCTTCGCTGTCAACGTAGTGTTGTTCACTCTTTTGAATCGTTTTCAAGCTTATTTCATTCCTTATTCGCTAGGCGTTGCAATATTACTTATCGTTTTATTTTACTTGCAATTCCTTTCTTTGAGCGCTAGAAGAATTTACGATATTGGGGCGCCTCGTTTATTATGCCTGATTTCTTTGACAATTATTGGAATAGTCTTTGTATTTGTTTTTTGCTTGTTTAATACCAATTTCTGTGCAAATGATGAAGTTCACCACAAAAAACGTTCTAGACCAGCTCCTTATATAGTTTCTAGTAGTGTGACTTTTCTAAACATTTTACTTTTACCCATATATCTTTTTGTTTATGCATTTGGAAGAGATATAGTTTGTGATTGGTTTATCGGTCCAACAGTTTGGACAATTGATAAGAATTTTAATCATTATGAACAAAGAAAGAACAATACAAAAAACGCAAACGCAATGATGCCTGACTTGTCAGAAGTTGAAGAATATTCGGAAGTTCGCTTTGCCTATCAGCATACTAAAGAAAGTCTCATCTTAGACTTTGACTCCTATAGTGTTTCTGTATTTCTTTCTTATGGTGATAACTATCAGTCCGCAAAAGAAAGCACGGATGATAGATATGAATCGCTTTATTTGGATAGAGAGTTTTATTCATTCATGTTCTATGAATTCGAGTATAAAGGATATTATTTGAGAATTGTGCCTGATCGATATTACAACGATAAAAATGGTGATGGTCTTCCTACCGTTAAATCATTTATGTTGGTAGGATTCAATGATTCAAAGAAGACAATATCGTACATGTATTTTTATGATTTTGATTTAGATGTGATTTCGGATAAGGGTACTAATGATGGGGCATCAGAGGCGCTTAAACAAAGGGAAATGCGTCGCTTTTTGAAAACATATTTCTATTGGTATCAATAAACGAAAGTTGTACGAACTGTACGAGGGTGTACAAACTTTGTATCAAAATGGTGCTTTCGACCCATGAAAGAGAATTATTCTGATACGATAAAAAGTGTCAGAATATTTCATTTTTAGGGCATTTATGAAGAGGTTCGTGGATTTCAATCCGAAAACCTTAGGGGCGATGATGAGGCTGTTCAGGGTAAGGGCCAATATGACAAAAAATAATTAAAACAATTTAAACAATCTATACAATCTTTGTTAAAATAAAAAACGTATGAAATATTTGGTAATAATATCGACCTTATTTGTCATTGGCTCATTGCTAGGATGGGTGATAGAACTTTTCTTCCGTAGATTTGTCTCGCAAAAGAAATGGATGAATCCCGGCTTTTTAACTGGACCTTATTTACCAATTTATGGTTTTGGGGTAATTGTTCTATATGGAGTCAGTAATATCCCTTTAGGAATTAATACACAAGTATGGGATATTGTTGCTCGTGTCGCTATCATAGGAGTTGGAATGACGTTAATAGAATTTGTCGCCGGCCTCATATTTATAAAAGGTCTCAAAATAAAGTTATGGGATTATTCAAACCGCAAGGGGAATATCATGGGCATCATTTGTCCATCGTTTTCTTTAATATGGTTAGTTGTTGGCTCATTATACTATTTCCTATTGAATCCGATTTTGGTGGAAGGCATATCTTGGATAAGTGAAAATCTTATCTATACATATTTTGTTGGAGCGGTCATTGGTGCAATGTTGGTTGACTTTGCTTATTCCGTTCGTCTTGCTTCGAAGTTAAAACAATTTAAAGAATACAGCGATTTAAGATTCGAAGAATTTAAGAAAGAATTCAAAAAGAGAATCAAAGAAATTAGAAACAAAGATAATCTTTAATTTATTATTTGTTTTTTTACCCAGTTGGCAATTCTTTGAAAATAATCAACTGGAAACTATTAAAAATATTCCTTTTTGCATCAATATTGTTGTACTAACACATATAAGGACTCAAGCATGAGTCTTTTTTCATGGATAAAACATATTTTCCTTTTTCTTTTAAGTTTCATTTAAGGTTCATCTTTTAAGATTATTGACGTAATAGGAGAGAAAAAGATGTCTAAAGAAAAGATCATCGCAGTCATGAAAAGATATGAACTTAAATATTATTTAAGTGAAGATCAACTTTCCTATTTTTTAAAGCAAATCAAGCAATATATGAAAGTGGATAAATATGGTTTAACCACAATCGCTTCACTATATTTCGATACTCCAAATTTTAGATTGATTAATAAATCAATTGAAAAGCCTAAATATAAAGAAAAATTAAGATTAAGAAGCTATGGACTCGCTAAAAAAAGTAGTCCGACATTCTTAGAGATTAAACGTAAGTCAGATGGAATTGTTTATAAAAGAAGAACTTCACTTCTTGAAGATGAGGCTTATGAGTTAATAAGAACAAAAGAAGGAAAAGATAATGAACAAATATCTCGCGAATTAGAAGCCTTCGTCGAGAATTATCAAAATTTAGAGCCAAAATATCTGATCATCTATGATCGATTAGCTTACTACCGAGATAACAGTGATCTAAGAATAACGATCGATAAAAATCCTCGTTATCGTACGAAAGACTTAAACTTGCATACTTCAATGGAAGGAACACCTCTTCTAAATGAAGGCGGAGCAATTCTAGAAGTAAAAGTCCAACATTATCATTCTCTATTTCCGCTGGAGCTTATCTAATCTTATTCGCGCTTATATTCTTTGGTTCAAAACTAGTCTTCAAACCAACTGAAGAAGCATATAAGAATCAAAAGAGATTCATTACTAATGCGTCTCATGAATTAAAGACTCCACTTACAATTATCTCCGCAGATCTCGATTTAATTGAGATGGATAATGGTCTACCGAATGGACAAAATCTATCAGAGATCAAGTCATAAGACTTAATGAAATGACCAATCAACTTGTTACACTTTCTAAACTTGAAGAAGAAGATAATCGTTTTCCATCTAACAAAAAAGAAGGCTCTGGAGTCGGCTTATCTATTGGTCAAGAAATAGTTAAACTTCACAAAGGAAAAATTAATGTTGATAAAAATAGCAACACTATTTCCTTTGTCATCACTTTTAATAATTAGTCTTTTGCCTAACTTTTAGATACTGATATACTTGTATATGTCGTTTTTAAAAATATGAAATACAAAGCAGTAATCTTCGATCTTGATGGGACGTTGTTAGATACCTTAAAAGGAATAACTGACGCTGTTAATTTAACCTTTGAGCAACTAGGTTATTCTTTAAGGCACGACTATGTCACTGCTAAAAACTTTATCGGCGCTGGAGCAATGAATTTCGTTAAAAAAGCAATGGCTGGATTAGATCTAACCGAAGAAGAAGGTCGCAAGATTGGTGAAACCTTCCTAATTAATTACGATAAGCTTCAAGGACCAAACACCGTTCCATTTGAAGGAATAAGCGAATTGTTAAAAGATCTTAAAAAAGCTGGCTATATTGTTTGTTTGGCTTCAAATAAACCTCAAATGCTTTTAGAGCATATCATTGATGAAAAATTTCCTGATATCAAATTCGATATGAGATTAGGCCAAAGAAAAGGTATTCCTGAAAAACCTAATCCACATTGTCTATATGAAGTGATGGAAAAATTTAATCTTAAAAACAAAGAATGCCTATATGTTGGTGATAGCGTCTATGATTATGAGACTGCTAAAAACGGAAAAGTTGATTGCTGCATCGTCAAATATGGATATGGTTTTTATGACCAAGATTTCGTAAAAAAATCCACTTTTGCCGTGGATTCTGTTTCAGATTTAAGAAAATTACTTCTTTAATTCTAGGTATTTTCAACCGGAATTTCATTAGCCTTATTAAGGGCTATTTTTGTTATTAATGGACCAACAAGTTCATAGATTATTGTCGAGGTTAAAATGACTGCTAAAATAAGAGAACTTTCTTTTTCAAAACCGAGTTTAGAGAATGTTTGTGAAGCAGTGGTAGCTAAACCAATTGCCACACCTGCTTGTGGTAAAAGAGTAAAGCCTAGATATTTTTGAACAGTTGGTTCGGCATGTGTAATTTTTGAAGAAGCATATGCTCCAGTCCATTTACCAATGCTACGAGAAACGATATAAACAGCAGCAACGATAATAACAAGAAGTGCATCTTTTGATGCAAAGATAGTTATATTTAGATTTGCACCAGAAATAACAAAAAAGAGCATATATAAAGGTGGAGTGAATTGATCGATTCTTTCGATTGTCCTTTGAGCATCTTTTTGGAAGTTGATGAAAATTGCTCCAATCATCATGCATGAAAGAAGTGAAGAGAATGAGAAATCTTCGCCAAACATCTTCCAACCTAAAGTAGTTGCAAGCATTGATAAGCCAACAACTACTAAAATTGAGGCAATAGCTAAAATCATTCGATTCGCTCTAGATTTAAAAAATCTACAACCAAATGTAACAACAAAACCTAAAGCAGCTCCTAAACCTAAAGAAATGAGAATTTCTAATAGTGGAACAACGATAATTCCGACGAATGATAAGTCACTGCTTGAAGCGAGTGATTTAGAAATCGAAAATAAAACTGAGAAAGCAATTAAGGCAACAGCGTCATCAAAAGCAACGACTGGGATAAGAGTGTCTACAACTGGACCTCTTGCCTTATATTGTCTAATAACCATAAGCGTTGCTGCAGGTGCAGTTGCACATGCGATCGCACCGAGAGTCAAAATAATTGAAATAGGTAAAGTTTCCTTTAGGAAGATATAAGCAATAAATAGTCCGCCAATCGTAATTAATGCACCACCCAAGGCCTCACAAATAGTGATGACAACAACGCGTTTTCCAACGGCTTTTAATGACGATGCTTTAAAGGAACATCCAATGGTAAAAGCAATGAAACCTAAAGCAATTTCACTTATCCAAGATATAGCTTGAATATTTGTAGGTGAACCTGCTTCAATGGTCCAACCGCCTATATATTGACCTAAAACGTATGGACCAAAAATGATGCCAGAGATTAAATAACCTGTGACATTTGGAAGGCGAAGCAATTTCATTAATCTAGAAGAAAGTAGACCAACAAAAAGCGCTATAGCGATACAAAGTATTTGGTTCATTTATTAAAAGCTACCTTCGTATGATTCAAGTGGAGTGGTGAACATTCCACCTTTCGTATTAGTGAAGTCTTTCGTATATTTTCTAATTTCACCTTTGACTTCTTCTAATTCATCATCCTCTAAAATGAAATAAACTGTCGTATTTTGAACAAATTGATTTTCGTGTAGATGGGCTAAAGAGAAGAAGGATGGAACATCTTCATTTTCATCATGAATAATGTGTTTTAATGATGAACTGGAAAGAACAGTTCCATTATATCCTATCTTTGATAGGTAATGAATTAAATCGAATGTTTGTTTGGTGTTTTCAAGTGTTAAGAATAATAAGTGTTTCATAAACTTCTCCGTAACAATTATAGACCTGTAAAAGAAAAACGGCTCAAATATTATAAAATATTTTATTTATTTGTTGCGAAGAGACTTCTTTAAAAATATAATTATCACGTTTCTAACGAAAGGAGCACATATATGCTTCAATTAAAAAATGTCGTTAAAGATTATGTTACCGGTGATTTAGTCACCCATGCTCTTAAAGGATTAAGTGTCAATTTTAGACGTAATGAATTCGTTGCAATTCTTGGTCCTTCAGGATGTGGAAAAACAACATTACTTAACATAACTGGTGGACTTGATCGCTACACATCTGGTGATCTTCTCATCGAAGGTAAATCCACTAAAAACTATAAAGATGGAGATTGGGATACATATCGTAACCATTCTGTCGGTTTCGTTTTCCAAACATATAACTTAATCACTCACCAAAGCATTCTAAAGAATGTTGAGCTTGCTTTAACTATTTCAGGCGTTGGTAAAACCGAAAGAAAAGAAAGAGCTGAAAAAGCTTTAGAGATGGTTGGCTTAGGTGGGCTAGGTAAAAAGAAACCAAACCAAATGTCTGGTGGACAAATGCAACGTGTCGCTATTGCGCGTGCTTTAGTCAATAACCCAGAAATCGTATTAGCTGATGAACCTACTGGCGCTCTCGATAGCGAAACTTCGGTCCAAATCATGGATATTCTTAAAGAAGTCGCTAAAGATCGTCTAGTTATCATGGTTACTCATAACCCTGAACTTGCTCAAAGATATGCAACTCGTATCGTTTCAATGAAAGATGGTGTTATCACCTCCGATACAAATCCATACCAAGGTGAAAGCGAAAAAGAAAGAAATGCCGCTCACGCTAAAAAGGAAGAAATTTCCAAAGGAAGTAAGAAAAATACTTCGATGTCTTTTGTTACAGCAGCAGGATTATCTTTCTCAAACTTGATCTCAAAACTAAAAAGAACAATTCTTGTTACAATTGCTGGTTCAATCGGTATCGTTGGTGTTTCAGCTGTTTTAGCGGTTAGCCAAGGTGTCCAAGATTATATTCATAACATGCAAGATGATATGCTTTCATCTTATCCAGTTGAAGTTGCTGAAGAGAGTGTTGATATGACCTCACTTTTAAGTGGTTTATCAACAAGTAGGGCAAAAGACGCCTTTAAATTTGATCCAGCCAATCCAAAGATTGGTTTAGATTCAATGGTTGAATATTTGATGTCTGCTTACAGTGATTTCACCAATGTTAAGACCAATACAATCAACGCCGAATTAATCGATTTCATCAAACAAATTCCAGAAGAATCCGTTTATTCAATCTATGAGAATTATGGAATTGATCCAACTAACAATATTTTTGCTGATTGGGTAAGTGATCCAGCTAAAGAAGGCGAAGAAAAGAATACTGAAACAATTTCTTTAAATGGTTTAACTCAAAGATATATTGCTGAACTTAAGACTGTTAAAGGTTTCTCTAAATACGCTACCTACGTCAACTTATTTACTGATTTCATGAAAGAATTACCTGCTGGTAAAGATTACATTCTTTCTCAATATGATTTGTTAGGTGATTCAACTTTAGATGAAACTGAAAATGGAATTACATTAGTCGTTGATTCCAATACAACTCTAACCGACCTCGTTTTAGCGCAAATGGGATTCTTTGAACACGATGAATTCCTTAACATTGCTAAGAAAGCAGTTAAAGAAAATGAACTTCCAGATGATTTAACTCCAGAAGAAAAGGCTGCAGAAGAAGCAAAACTTGCCGAAGAATATCCATATCGTAAGGAATTTGCTTATGAAGATATTATCGGTAAAGAATTCTTATATTTCCCTCAACATTCTTTGTACACAAAAGGAAAAGTTGCGGATGATAAAACAACAGCATCATTTGTCTCTTTTGGAATGCCAAAAATTTATTCATTCTCATACGATGAAGAAAATGACACATTAAATGGAAATATCATCACAATATCTCCTGTTTCATTTGATTCATATGTTCTAAATAGAATTGGGGATAAACCATCAAGTGCTACTTCTCCAAAAGATTATATTTGTGGAAAATGGGAGGCTTATAACGAAGATAACAAAGTCATCTACGCATTAGATTTCACTAATTTCGATGGCACTCCAACTAGTTATGTCACTGTAAAAGATGAAGATGGAAACGAAACCAAACTTTATGGTGCAACCTCTAGCATCCAAGAAACTACAACTCAAATCACTGGTTATCATTATCAAGCTGAATTGGGCGAAGAAATGAGAAATGATCCAGCTAAATTTGATGGTCAAAAGATGAAGATCACTGGAGTTCTTAGACTCAAAGAAGGTAAGACATTCGGTTGCCTTAATCGTGGAGTTTATTATTCCCACGCTTTTGGACAAAAATATATCGAAGATAGCAACAATGAAAAAGCGTCCTTAACCAAAGAATTCAAAGAATATATTGGTACCGAAACTGAACAAACTGCTCAATATAATGCTTATGTTAACTTTGATTATTGGGATTATACCGATGATCAAAATCCAGTTAAAAGAGCTGGATATGCTTCATCACTCAATGGTGATTTAACAAGTTCGTTCTCTGATTTGTTCTCATCATTTACAGGCGTTAATTATGGTGAAACAGATAAAGTTCATCTTCGTTCTGTTTGTGGTTATAAAGTCGTTGAAATAACTGATGAAGATGGTGAAGTTACTTCTTATGAATTTGATAAATTACCAGTAGAAATTGATATTTATCCAAAATCATTTGAACAAAAAGATATCGTTACTGATCATTTAAATGAATGGAACGAAGACAAGGATATTACCGTCTTTAAAGGTACTGCAGATGAAAAAGTCCTTAAAGCATCTGATAGAAATGAGTTATCTTACACAGATACAATTAAGTTAATTATATCAATAATTAATACTCTTATCACAACCGTTACAACAGCCTTAGTTGCCTTTACATCCTTAGCTCTTGTTGTTTCTTCATTCATGATTGCTGTTATCACATATATCAGCGTCGTCGAAAGAACTAAAGAAATTGGTATTATTCGTTCTGTTGGCGGTCGTAAGAAAGATGTTTCACGTCTATTTATTGCTGAAACATTTATGACTGGTTTGTTTAGTGGTATCTTCGGTTTACTTATCACTTATACATTTGAGATCATCTTCAATATCGCTATCTTTGCAGCATTCGGTATTGGTGGTCTTGCAAACTTAACACCTGTTACCGCTCTAATCATGCTTGGTATCTCGATCTTGCTAAGCGTTTTAAGTGGATTAATTCCATCAATGAAAGCATCTAACCAAGATCCAGTTATCGCTCTTAGAAGTGGTGAATAATTTAAATATAACAAAAAGTTATATTTATATTCCTATTCAAAAATTGAGACTTTACGGAGTCTCTTTTTTTGTTTATTATGCTTTTAATGAGAAGGATTGTAATTGCTCCAAAAGAAGCACATCAGAATCTTTATAATCTTTACCGTAAAGATAATCCTTTTTGTGATGTTAAATTTTATACATTAGAGTCATTTCTAAATGAAGCAAATTATCAAAGTGATGACTCTTCTATTCTCTATTTGATCAAGAATCATTCGTTAGATTATTACGAAGCTCAAGAATATCTTTGTTATATAAAAAGAATTAAAATATCTTCCTCAAATAGCCAAAAGATTAATAGATTAATTACTCTTCAAAAAGAATTATTAGAAAACAATCTTTTATTCAAAAACGAATATTTTGATTACGAGATATCTAACGCTGAAATTGATATCTATTTTTATAGCGAGTTTAACCAAGAATTATTAAATATTATCAAAGATAAAAAATATAATTTTTGCAAATTAGAGAAGGATACTTATCCAAAAGTTTATAACTTTTTTAATAACAATGATGAGTTGTCTTTCTTGTTTAATAAGATATCTGAGCTTATTTCCAAAGGAACAAAAGCAAATGATATTTATCTCTTTGGTTTAACCGAAAGCGATGAATTAACTTTTAAGCGTCTTAAAGAAAGTTATGGCTTAAACTTCAATAACGCTTACCGAAAAAACTATCTTTCCAAAAACTATATCAATCAATTTGTAAATGATTGTTTAGATCACCCAGTTGATGAAGCATTAGCTAATCTAGGCGAAGTTAGCGATGAAACATATGAAGAATTCCTAACTTTAGTTAATCGATTCAAAATTGATGGAATTTCATTAGATAAACAAAGCGGAATCTATAAAGCATTATTTAAATCCAAATATTTGAAAGAAGATTATTTCGTTGATGCAGTTAATGTGGTGGATAAGCCAATCGCTAAAGAAGGTTGCTATTTATTCATCATTAATTTTATCCAAGGAAAATATCCTGTAGTTAGCCGTGATAACGATTATTTATCAAACATAGAAAAAGCAGAAATTGGCCTAAATACCAGTGATATTAAAAACGCGATAAATATTGCTGAATTTAGCGAATATCTCCGTCAAAACTCGAATATTTTTATTTCATTTAGCAACCGTAATTACACGGATAAATATAGTCGTTCACCTTTAATTAAAATCCTAAATTTAACAGTTATAGATAAGATAAAATTAACCAATTATTATTCACTTAAAGAGGCGAAACTTGCCTACGCTAATCTCAAAGATTTAAGAAGAAATTATCTCGATCCAAATATTCTTTTAGAGTCCTTTGATAATCTTGGAATCTTTCTTCCATATCGACTCTATAATTACCGTTATAAAAAAGTTAACCATTTCTTC
>Ga0256404_1008450_pt1 | contig 15462 bp, 13 predicted proteins | sample RumenRJG_01DNA_FD_185990 | JGI IMG/M metagenome (GOLD analysis project Ga0256404, IMG submission 185990) | Bovine rumen microbial communities from Lethbridge, Alberta, Canada - RJG_01 | ecosystem: Host-associated > Mammals > Digestive system > Stomach > Rumen | place: Canada: Alberta | collected...
TCCTCATGCATGGCGCAGTAGGCTTTCGAGCCCAAGAGACCCCGCTCTTCGCTGCCGCAGAAGACAAAGCGCAGATGGTGGCGCGGCTGATGTTCCTTAAAGTAACGGATCAGGTCATAGAGTGCCACGCAGCCCGTCGCATTGTCGTAAATGCCGCGGGAATTCGGAACGCTGTCATAGTGGGCACTTAAGACGATGACATCCTTATTTTCATACCCGTCGATCTCCGCCAGAACGTTCTGCGAGACTTTCTTGCCTTCCGTCTGTTTCACCGTGATCCGTACGCGCTCGGCCTGTTTCTGCACCAGCTCCATGGCGTCTTCCACCTTGATGTTGATGCCGACCATGCTGCCGAGGGCTTTGAGCGGTTCGCGAAATTCCCGCTGATCGAGATCGTAGTCCTCACAGTGGTCGATCTTGCCGTTATAGGAGATAAAGGCCTTGGCTTTGGTATCGGCAAACTTCTTGTAGCCGGCAATGCCGACGTATCCGTTGACCAATAAGACTTTGCCTTCCGCCTGCTTCTTTAAGACGTCGCTTTCCTGCTCGTAGTACAGCAGGTCCGCTTCCAGATCTTCCACGCTGCCGCTGTTGTAGTAGGCGGTTGCTTCATACTGTTTATAGTACGGAGTCAGAACTTCGAAACTGACCTTCTCAATGACGGCCCCCTGCGTTTCAAAGCTTTCCTGATAGGCTTCCACTCCGGCTTCCTTGATGGCCTGTTCAATGATATCGGCCCCGCGCTTTTCCCCTTCGGTGCCGCTGACACGTTCGAAATACAACTGCTCCAATAATTCCCAGGCTGTTTTCATAGACGTCCCCCTCACATTTTATAATTACTTTATCACAACTTCTCCCATAGAAAAAGGGGAGATTATTCTCCCCGGAGTTCGATAATGATATCGCGAAGTTCCGCTGCCCGCTCGAAGTCCAGCACTCTGGCAGCTTCCTTCATCTCTTTCTCCAGTGACGCCAAGAGCTGCTCTTTCGCCACTTTGTCGTTCTTTGTTTTCTTCTTCATGTAACGGGACGTCATTTCCCTGGTTTCCTTGCCGTGGATGGCCTCCCGGATCTCTTTTTTGATGGTTGTCGGCGTGATGTTATGGACACGGTTGTATTCTTCCTGGACTGCCCGTCTCCGGTTGGTCTCTTCAATGGCTGCCGCCATGGAGTCCGTCATCGTGTCGGCATAGAGGAATACCTCGCCGTTGGCGTTACGCGCCGCTCGGCCGATCGTCTGGATCAAGGAGCGCGTGCTGCGCAGGAACCCTTCCTTATCGGCATCCAGGATCGCCACTAAGGAAACTTCCGGAATATCCAGACCTTCCCGTAACAGGTTGATACCGACCAGAACGTCGTATTTCCCTTTCCGCAAGTCACGGATGATATCCGTCCGCTCCAAGGTCTTGGTTTCATGATGCAGATAGACGACCTTCAGATTCATCTTTTTCAGATAGGCTGTCAGCTCTTCCGCCATCTTTACCGTTAAGGTGGTGATCAGAACACGCTCATTGCGCTTGGAGCGCAGCTGGATCTGGTCGATGAGGTCATCGATCTGTCCGGCGGACGGTTTGACGGTGATCTTCGGATCCAAGAGTCCCGTCGGACGGATGATCTGTTCCACCGTCTTATGGTCCACTTTCTCCAGTTCGTAGTCGCCCGGCGTCGCCGAGACAAAGATGGCCTGATTAACCATGCCTTCCCACTCCTCAAAGCGCATCGGACGGTTGTCCAAAGCACTCGGTAAACGGAAGCCGTAATCCACCAGTACCTGCTTGCGGGCCCGATCCCCGTTATACATCCCGCGGATCTGCGGAATGGAGACATGGCTTTCATCCACCACCAGCAGGAAATCCTTCGGGAAGTAGTCATACAGGTTCCACGGGCGCACGCCCGGTTTTCTGCCGTCAATATGCATGGAGTAGTTCTCAATGCCGCTGCAGTAGCCGAATTCCCGTAAGGCCTCAAGGTCGTAGCGGGTCCTCTGCTCCAGCCGCTCATACTCCAGCGGCTTGTTGGCTTCCTTGAAATATTTCAGCCGGTCTTCCAGCTCTTCCTCAATGTGGTCGCAGGCCACCCGGATCGATTCGATGCTCCGGGCATATTCCGTAGCCGGGAAGATATTGTAGACCGTAAAGCTGTTCAATACCTTATTGGTGACCGGGTGCACCTCGCTGATGCGCTCGATCTCATCGTCAAACATCTCAATGCGTAAGCGGTACTCATCGACGTACCCGAGACAGATCTCAATGGAATCGCCCCGCACCCGGAAGGTGCCGCGCACCTGATCCATGTCGTTGCGCTTGTACTGCCGCTCCACCAGCATGCGTAAGAGCTCGTTGCGGTCCCACTTTTCTCCGACATGCACCGTGAAGAACATGTCCTTGTATAAATTCGGGTCCGAGCTGGCATAAATGCTGGCCACGGAAGCCACGATGATGGTATCTCTTCTCCCCAGTACGGCATTGAGTGCCGCCATCCGCAGCATGTCCAGTTCGTCGTTGATCATGGCTGTCTTTTCAATGTAGGTGTCCGTCTTCGGCACGTAGGCTTCCGGCTGGTAGTAGTCGAAGTTGGAGACGAAGTATTCCACCCGGTTGTGCGGGAAGAGTTCCTTGAACTCCGAATAAAGCTGACCGGCCAGCGTTTTGTTGTGCACGAAAACGAGCGTCGGTTTCTGGACGTTCTGAATCACGTTGGCAATGGTAAAGGTTTTCCCAGTTCCGGTCGCACCTAACAGGACCTGGTATTTCTCATTGTTGATAACACCTTCCGTTAACTGCCGGATCGCTTCCGGCTGGTCACCGGTCGGGGAAAACGGGGAAACTAACTCAAATTTATTCATTCAGATATTCTTCTGCCTTTAACAGCTGTAAATCGTATTTGTAGGTATCCAGGTTGTAAAGCCGTGTGACTTCCGAACACATCAGATTCGCCGTTTCCGCGTCAATCTCACCGGTCACATTCAAACCGAGATCATTCTGGAAAGAGCGTACGCACTCTTCGGTCGCTTTGGAGAAGTAGCCGTCAAAGCGGTCCACCGGATAGCCTAAGAAGTCCATCGCATACTGCAGGGTGCTTAAGCGTCCGTCCACCTGGTCGTATTTCAGAAATTCTTCTTCGCCCAGCGTCACATAGCTCATGTTTAAGATCGGATGGAGGTCCACCGCAATGTCCGGCGTGATACCCACCAGGTTGATGATGGAGCCGTTCGGTGTCTTCCAGATGCCGTGGGTATATTTTAATGTCGAGCCGTCCGAATAGTAGTAAGGAACCTGGATCGTGCTCTTGCCGTATGTTGTCGTTCCGATAAAGACGGCCTTGCCGTTCTGCGTTAAGGCACCGATCAAAGCTTCGGAGGCCGAAGCGGAATTCTCATTGCCCAGAATGACCATCTTGTCATAGACGTACTGATTCTTACCCGATGCCGTACTCTGGATGATCTCCCCGTCGGAATATTCCTGCGTCAGGATCACCTGTCCCTTATCCAAAAACAGATCCGCCACCCCGATGAGGCTGCTGAGGTAGCCGCCGCCGTCGTCCCGGACGTCGATGACCAGCTTGGTCACGTTGTTCTGCTTGAAGTATTCCAGATATTTCTGCACTTCCGTCGGAGCGGCCGTAGAGAACTGATACAGTTCCAGGTAGCCGTAGCCGTCGCGGATCTCGCCGTAGATGGAGTTCTCCACCACACCGCGGGTGATATCCACGCTGAACTCTTCGTTCTGACGGATGTAGGTGATGTTAACGATGGTGCCTTCTTCGCCCTGCACCGCATTCTTGATCTCTTCCGTCGTCCAGCCGGCCACACTCTGATGGTCGACTTCACTGATGAGATCGCCCGGCTGCAGTCCGGCACGGTAGGCCGGTGAGTCGTAGAAGACTTTCAGGATGAGGATCTTATCCTCCAGGGAAGTATAGGAAACACCGATTCCGACAAAGCCCAGATCGATGCCCTGCTGGAACGCCAGTGCCTCTTCTGCCGTCATGTATTCCGTATGCGGGTCGACATCCTTGCCGATCATGCCCCGGATGGCCCGGTCAATCAGAGCTTCTTCCGGATTTTCCAGGTCGTTCACAAACCACCAGTCGCTTAACAGTTTATTGTAGATGGATTCCATGCGCGTAAACGGAGACGATTCATGGCTGGACGGAGCCACGGAGCTGCCGTTGGAATTCCGGCTGCCCAGCACCATGCCGAGACCGAACGAAGCACATAAAAGACAGAAGACCGCCGCAAACAGCAGTACCTGCCCCTTTTTCCTGGCTTTTTCTTCTTCCAGTGCCTGTTTCTCATCCGGCCAGAGATGCCGTTCCAGCTTGATCTCCACCCGTTTTTCTTCTTTATTTTCGCTCATAGTATCACCTTACCTGTCTGTGTTTAAGTTTACTCTTTTTTAAGGAAAATGAAAAGGAAGACGATGTCTTCCTTTCGCATCATTATCTGATTATTTCTAATTATTTAATGACTTTCTGGTCACGAAGAACCTGTTCGATTGTTGCGATTGCTTCGTCTTCGTTTTCGCCGTCGACAGTGATTGTGATTTCAGACTGTGTCGGAATTCCCAGGGACATAACGCCCATGATGGATTTCATATTAACGGAACGGCCTTTGAATGCCACGTTAACATTGCAGCCTTTGAATTTGCTGGCAGCGTTGACCGCAACTGTTGCCGGCCGTGCATGTAAGCCTACCGGATCGATTACGAATACGTTAATTTCTTTCATTATAAATTACCTCCATTGCTAAAATAATTCTATATTATTTGAATTCAATTTACAAGAATGGAATATTACTTACCAATAATTTGCAGTATCTTACCGGCATTGACCGCTTTGAGGATAATCGTATCGGCTGTATAGAGCGGTTTGTCGCTTTTGTGCTTTCTTAATTTGGCCGGATTGGTCTCTTCTTTTGGATTCAGAACCAGGTCGCTGAAGCTTCCCGTAACCTTTTCCTCAACGACTTTGTTGATGCCGTTGATGTTGATTTCCTTCTTCACGTTGTCCTCATTGTCACAGACCAGAACGCGGACGTTAGTGACATAGTATTTTTCTTCCGGCTTGCCGTTAAAGGCCTTGACGTAGTTGTAACCGACATAGGCAACACCGGCCAATGTGATCAGTCCGACTAAGATCAAGAGCGGATAGAAGTTCGGAATGGACTTCATGACATAACGGAAGAAAAAGCATAAAGCTAATAAGATGACCGTTCCGATCAAATATGGGCGCATCGCCTTTCTCGCCTGGGCAACCTGATTCGGTGTTGCTTCCAGTTTTAACTCTTCTTTTGGATTTAATTCATACTTCTTCATTACATTCACCCCTATAGAAATAAATCGTAATACCTTTTCTATTATATCATTTCTCTTGAATTCCTCAACCTAACAACTTTCCAAAGCTTCGCATACAACATGAAAATTTGATGAACGAATTGCGTCCTCCCGCAAGAAAAAGCCGCATGTCACCATGCGGCCTGCTTTCCCGTTTCCTACTGTTCCGGCTTGTCTGCGTCGTGGGTATTGAAATATCTCGGCTTGTTATCGGCCATCATTTCCGCCATCGGCGGTACCGGTACGCCGAAGTCCGCAGCCAGGCGGTAGGCAATGATCTGCACCACCGGCGCATATTCAATGGCGATGAAGTTCTTCGATGCCGGCTCAAACGCCAGGTCTGTTTCGTCCTGCGTGTTGCGTCCGACGATAAAGCCGTGGCCGTTGAATTCCTTCTTCATCATCGTGGAGACACCCTGAACGAGCTTGTCGTCCTTGCCGCCGTCACTTAGGGTGATGACGATATGGTCCTTGGTGAAGCCCATGGTCGGTCCGTGCAGACCGTCATCCATCTCATAACCGACGGAGATGAAGCGCTTTGCGGTTTCCAGAATCTTCAAAGCACCTTCCAGTGCCACACCGTATAAGGAGCCCGGTCCGTACAGGATGATATCCGTCCCGCCGTTTAAGACATCTTTATACTTATCAAACCATACCATCGTCTTTTCCGAGATGGCTTTGTGGCTTGCCGGCACCTTGCAGGCGTCTTCAATATAGGCGTTGTAGCATTCTTCACTGAGATAGCCTCTGGCTTTGCCGACTTCCATGCCCAAAAGCATCTGCGTTAAGACGCTGGAGCAGTAGCCGATCGTGCGCATGCCGTACTCTTCAAAGCCGCAGCCCATATCGACCCAGACATCCGCCTCGTTATCGAGCGGTGTATGTTCCTTGCCGGTAATCGCAACCGTCAGACAGCCCATGTCCTTGACTTTCTTTAAGGCTGCCTGCGTCAGAGTGGAAGTTCCGCTCTGGGAAGTAAAGACATAAATCGCATTCGGGTTATAGGCCACTTTGGCTAAGAACGGATTTGGAATCATGGCTTCGCAGCTGACCCCGCTGGCGACCTCCGCAAAGCGGACGGAAGTCTGTGCGCTGGTGTTGCTGGTGCCGCTGCCGACGAAATAGATGCCTGTAATTTCCTTTCCCGCAATGGCTTTGCGGAAGGCAGAGAAGGTGGTATCCCGGTTGGCGATGATCTTTTCAACGATACTCGGGACACGGTTGATACAATCCAACATTGTTACCATAAATTATAAAATCCCCCTGTTTTCTTTATTGTACCACCGATTCCGCTGCTCTTTCCCTTCTCTGAATGGGAAAGCATAGATAATTCATTGCCGCAAAAAAAACCGGGCTGGTAAGACCCGGTTTCACTGTCTATTTATGGTAAGGTTCGTGCTTCATGATCTTGAAGGCGCGGTAGATCTGCTCCAGAAGCAGCACGCGCACCAGCTGGTGCGGGAAGGTCAGCCGGGAAAGCTGCCAGCGGAAATCCGCACGGGCAATGACCTCTTCCGAGACGCCCAGCGACCCGCCGATCACAAAGGTGAGATCCGGTTTTCCTTCCGCAAAGAGTTCTTCGACTTTACTGCTGAGCTCTTCCGAGGATAACATCTTTCCCTTCAGGTCCAGAAGGATCACATATTCCTTGTCTTTAATGCGTCCGAGGATGCGCTCCCCTTCCTTTTTCTTCACCTGTTCGTTTAAGGCTTCGGAGTTATTCTGCAATGTCGCCTCATCCGCCACTTCCTCAATCTTTAAGGTACAGTAGGCACCTAAGCGCTTCGCGTACTCCTGAATGAGTTCCGCGGTAGCCTTTTCCTTGATCTTGCCGACACAGACGATCTTAATCATTGACCGTTTCCGCCACCGGCGGTTCCTCCACCGTCAGGATCAGTTTTAAGGTATCCAGTCCGCGGTGCACTTCCAGCGTCAGCTGCTTCTCCGCATTGTGATACATCCATTCGCGGTACGTCTGATAGCTGTCCATATCGATGTCGTTGATCTTGGTGATCACATCCCCGACCAGTAATCCTGCCTTGGCGGCCATGCTGTCAGCACTGACATCCGTCACCACCAGTCCGCTCTCCAAGGCAATATCCACCTGATAGGCACTCTTTAAGTAAAGCGGTAAGACCTTCAGATCCTTCGCAAAGAAGCCCGTCAGGGTGCGGTGGATCTCTTCGCCGGTCAGCAGCTGCTCCACCACCAGTTTCACTTCGTTGATCTCAATGGCCGAGGATTCCGAAGAGAAGACTGCGGCAGAGGAATTCACGATGCCGATCAACTCACCGTTCAAATTGACCAGCGCGCCGCCGGAGATGGCCGAATCGACACCCGCCGTCGTCTGGATCAGATTCATGTCATAGTCGTAAATGGCCGCTTCCGTGCTGTACTTGCGCGTGGTGCGGTTGACGGAAGAAACGATGCCTTCCGAGAAGAAGCCGTTATAGTCCAGCGAAGAACGGCATCCTGACGTCAGGACCCATTCCCCTTCCTTCACCAAACGGGAATTGCCCAGGGTAAAGGCTTCAATATTGAATTCCGGATAGATGATTAAAAGCGCAATGTCGCTGAGCGGATCCCTGCCCAGTACCGTTCCCTTCACTTCTTCGCGGTTGGCGAAGTAGACGGAGACTTCATTGCCGCTGACAATGTGGGCATTGGTCACAACCAGCGTGCCGCCGTCATCCGCTTTACCGTAGATGACGCCGCTGCCGAAGGTGTCGCTGTAGGCACCGTGCGAGACGATGCCGACCACTTTGGTGCGCACCACATCGATCAGTTCCGTATAGTCGGTCTGAAATTCCGTGGAGATCTCCCGGTAGTTGGTTTCCACCGGCTTGGAGGCGTCTTTTTTCATCTCGACCAGATTCATGGTCAGAGCCACGTTCCAGACGGCCAGTAAAGCCACTAACAGAATCATCAGTTTCCTCATTGCCTGCTTCCTCCTTCCACCGCTTCTCTCTGATTTCCGCAGAGGATGCGGATCTTTTCATCGGTGATGCGGCTCTTCGTTGCGGCAAGAGCCAGCTCCGGCGTATTAGCTTCCTCGGAAAGATGCGCCAGGATGATCTCCTTCGTCTTCTCTCCGATGACTGTTTTCAAAATTTCCGCACAGGTGTCATTGCTTAAGTGTCCGCTGTCCGAGAGAATTCTCTGCTTCAGGGAATAGGGACGGTTGCTTTTCATTAACATCTGTACGTCATGGTTGCTTTCCATGATGTAATAGTCCGCATTGCGGATGATATCGTAGTAGGTCTGCTTTAAGTAGCCCGTGTCCGTAATGTAGACCAGCTTTTCCGTTTTGTTTTCAATCACGTAGCCGACCGTGATCGGGGCGTCGTGACTTAAGACCAGCGGCAATATATGCAGATGGGCGATCTGAAACGGTTCATAGGGAATGACCTTATGGACTTCCCTGTCCTCCACTTCAAAAGGACTGTACGTTTCCACACTCGCAAACATCTTCAGCTGGCTGATATGGTCCGTATGGCTGTGCGTCAGTAAGAGCGCATCGCTTCTTTTATAGTCCAGCCCTTTCTTTAAAAAGGCTCCCAATAGATACCGTTTGGTATTTCCGCAGTCGATCACAAGCTGCACGTCTTCGTCCAGTAAAACGAAGCAGTTTCCCTTGGATCCGCTGCATAAGAGATAATACTTCATACGCTAACAGCCCAGCCACCTGCAGGCGTCGTGTTTCTCCCTGCCCGTATAGATAACGAAGTGTACGTGCGGACCCGTGGCGGCACCGGTCATACCGATCTGTCCGATGACCTCGCCCTTTTCCACATTGGTTCCGACCGGGAAGTAGCACATGCTGGCCATATGTCCGTAATACGTACGGTAGCCGTTATTGTGGTTGATATAGACATAGTAGCCGTTGATGCTGTTGTAGCCGACTTCTTCGATCGTTCCTCTGTCTGCCGCGAGTACGCTGCCGTAACGGTTGCCGTTATTCTGGATGTCAACCCCGCTGTGGAACCCCCACGCGGCATTGTTGTAACAGCCCCAGTGGCAGGAGATATGCGGATTCGCCACCGGGTAACGGAAGGAACCCGTTCCCACGCCCGGAATGATCATCGTTCCGTATTCCACCACTTCCTGAACCGGTTCCAGTGTGATCTCTTCCTTGGTGACTTCCTGCTGGTCCAGCAGTCCGTTGATATAGACTTCCGAGTAGTAGACGTTTTTGGAACCGTCTTTTTCCTCGACGACGATATTGTTGATGCCCTCCCGGACTTCCGGGTTCGCACGGTAGATCGTATTGCCGGCGTAGACCGCTTCCTTGGCGATCCGCTCCTTGGTGACGATGACATTGATCGGGGACTGGAAGAATGTGACATTCAGCTTGGTCCCTGTCGTTAACAGCTGCGTCGGACTCTTCAGTACGTCCGCATTCAGCGTGATCAATTGCTGCGCCGTCAGGCCGTATTTGGAGGCTACCCATTCCACCGTATCGAATTCCTCGGTGGTATAGGTCTCCAGGTTGGTACCGTAACCGTAGGAGAAGAAGTACAGGATCTCCTGGACCGTGTTACGGATATCTTCAATCGGGGCGTAGGCCCGTGTGACCGTATACTGCTCGGCCACCTGAATGCCGACGATCCGCTCTCCGTATGTGGTCAGTTCCGGCGGAAGCTGATTCACCCGGATCAGATCCAGCGACTCCTTATCCACATAGTTGAGAAGGTACTGGTCCTTGGCTGTTTCAAAGTCTTCCATGTTTTTGACGTAGACGACCACGTTGTTGGAGAACTCCACCCGGTTGACCTCCAGGGCAAACAGCTTGTTCTTCCGCAGGTACTCGATGATCTCCTCGTCCTTGTTTTCATAGTAAAAGTAACTGCTCTCTTCCGTAAAGTAAACGCTTGGCGATAAGGCCAGAGAGCTGTTGGGATAATCTGTTTGATATTCGCTGACATAGATATTGTTTAAGGCGTTTTTCAGGATGGAACGGTCGTTAAAGACCCCGATCAGTTTCCCCTTGTCATACAGTTTCGCAACCTTATGACCGAAGAAGGTCTGGTCGGTAATTTCCTGCGGCACGATGCTTTCCTCCAGCTTCACATCCGAATTGACCGCCAGATAGCGGTAGCGGATGACGGAAGAGAGCAGGGTGCATGCGACTGCCAGCACTCCGCAGACAATAATGATCAATGTATTATTGCTCTTGGACTTCACTCTTTCACTTCCTATTCTTCACTCTGATAGCCGTCGTAGTCATAGAACGCGTTGATGGAACGGTTGTAGGCCAGCTTGATGGTACCCGTGGCACCGTTTCTGTGCTTGGCGATAATGACTTCCATTTCTTCAATGCCGTCACTGTCTTCCGAACGTTCGTATTTCTCTTCCTGGCTGCTGTCTTTTTCCTTGGTATATTCGTAGTAGCTGTCACGGTAAAGGAACAGTACCATATCGGCGTCCTGCTCCAGAGCACCGGATTCTCTTAAGTCCGATAACATCGGCCGCTTGTTGGAGGAACGGGATTCCACCGAACGGGACAGCTGGCTTAAGGCGATGACCGGCACCTGCAGTTCCCTGGCAATGCCCTTTAAGGCACGGGAAATGTCGGAAACTTCCTGCTGACGGGAATCGCTGCCGCGGCTGCTGCCGCTGCTCATTAACTGAATGTAGTCGATGACGATGGCGCCCAGCCCTTTTTCATTCTGCAGTCTTCGGCAGCTGGAAGCCACGGCTCCGACCGTAACGGCATCGGAGTTGTCGTTGAAGTACAGCGGCAGATTGCGCAGTTCCTCTTTCGCTTCCAGTAAGCTGTTCATATCGTTGGTGGTGATACCGAAACCGCTTCTGAGCTTGTTGCCATCAAGTCCGCTCTTGGAGGATAACATACGCTTGATCAAAGCGGAGGAATCCATTTCCAGAGAAAAGATGGCCACCGGCAGGTTGTTCTGCTCGGCCATATTCATAGCCAGATTCAGCGCAAAGGCCGTTTTCCCCATGGAAGGACGGGCTGCCAGAATGATCAGGTCGCCCTTCTGGAAACCGTTGGTAACGCGGTCCAACTGCTTGAAATCAGTCTTCATGCCCGTGACCGGGGTCCGGTTGGCGGACATCTTCTGAATCAGTTCCACCGTCTCGTCGACCACTTCCTTCGCACTGACAAACGCCGTGCTCCTACGGGAACGGGTGACTTTTAACAGAGATTTCTCCGCGCGGTCCATGACGTCATCCATCTCGTACTGCGCGTCAAAACTGTCGGACTTGATCAGTTCGACCGTATCGATCAGTCGGCGGATCCGGGCTTTGTCCTGGATCAGCTCCACATAGTGCTTGGCATTGGAAGAGCTGCCGGCCATATCCACAAGCTGAATCAGATAGTCTTCCCCCTCCATGGCGTTGGACAGATTCAGATCGCTGAGGCGCGTTTTCAGCGTCTCCATTAAAACCGGCTTGTTCTCCTCGTAGAGCGACTGGATCGCCTGATAGATATTCCGGTTGGTGACGGAATAGAATTCTTCCGGCGTCAGCCCCTGTTCCACTGCGGTTTCAACCGCATCCGGATACAGCAGCATGCTGCCTAAAAGAGCCGCTTCCGCCTCCACTGCCTGCGGCATTTGACGATTGCTCATCGGAAATCACCTCTTATTTTTCTTTCAGTTTGACATTTAACTGGGCGATAACACCCTTGAATAATTCCACTTTCACTTTATGCATACCGACTTCACGGAACGGTCCGTTGTCGATAAATTTCTTCTTGTCGACCGTGATGTTGTGTTTCTTCTGCAGCTCTTCGGTGATCTCCTTGGTGGAGACGGAACCGAAGGTGCGTCCTTCCTTGCCGACCTTGACCGCAAATTCCAGCGTCAGCTGCTCGACGGCTTTCTTAAGTTCTTCCGCTTCCTTCTTTGCGGCATCGTAGGCTTTCTGATCTTCCTCTTTCTGCTTTTTCAGATCGCTTAAGCCTTTTTCATTGGCAATGACTGCCAGTCCGTTTTTGATCAGGAAATTCCGGGCGTAGCCGTCCGCGACTTCCTTCACTTCTCCCTTTTTTCCGACGTTCTTCACGTCATTCAGCAGGATTACTTTCATTTTGGGCCTCCTTTTCTTCGAAATAGAGTTTGATATTGTCCAAGAGTTCCTTCTTGATGCTATCTACCGTGGCATTGCTGCGCTGCAGACCGGCCTGGGAGAAATGTCCCCCGCCGTGCATCTTTTCCAGAATCAGCTGGACGTTGATATTGCCGATACTTCTCGCGCTCATGGCAACCGTATCCTCATTTAAGTTGGAGATAACAAAGGACGCTTCGACATCCTGAATGCCCAGTAAGCTGTTGGCCACCTGAGAGATCAGGGCACGGGTGAGCTTCCTTTCCCCGTCGTAGGTTGCGATGACGATTCCGTTCGGATAACGTTCCGCATTCTTCAGAACGTTGGTCTTGATTTCAAATTCGTCGAAGTCTTCCTTCAAAAAATCAAACGATTCCTGCGGATCGGCTCCGAGTTTCTTCAGTTCGGCGGCCGCCTCAAAGGTACGGCTGCCCGTGCGGGCTTTAAAGCCCGTGGTATCCACATAGATCCCGGTATACAGGATGGTGGCTTCCTCTTCGGAGATATCCACCCGGCTCAGCTGATACGGCAAAAGTTCCGTTACCAGTTCCGAGACGCTTGAGGCGCTTGCTTCGAGATAGACCATTAACGGGACGAACTCGAAGTCGCCTTTTCTGCGGTGGTGGTCAATGACGACCACGCGCTTGGCTTCGGCAACGATCTGGGCCGCATTGCACTGCTGTAAGTCGTGATGGTCCACCATGATGACCAGTGTCTTCTTCTCCAGTAAGCGCAGCGCCTGCTCTTCCGTCACGAAGTCATGACGGTGAATGAGCTTATCGTTGTACTTGCGCATGGCCAGGGAAAGCTTGTGTTCCAGATCGTCCGGATCGGTGACGATGCAGACCGGCTTGCGGTAAGTCGCCACGATACGGCTGACGGCCAAGGCGGAAGCCATGCAGTCGAAATCCGCTTCCTTGTGTCCGACGATGATGACATTCCGGGACTGCTGAATGAGCTCGCGCAGTGTCTGCGAGATAACACGGACTCTGACCTTGGAGCGCTTCTCTTTCGCTTCGGAGTTACCGCCGATATAGCGGACGTCTTCTCCGAACTTCTTGACGGCGATCTGGTCGCCGCCGCGGCTCTGTGCCAGCTCCATTAAGTCGTTTAACATGGAATCCAGTCTCCGGTAATCCGCCGTTCCGCGGGCAAAAGCCATGGAAAGCGTAATCGGGATCGGATATTCCGCGGAAGCCCGGCGGACTTCCTGCATGATGGAGAAGTTCTCCTCCATCAGTTTATTGAAGATCTCTTCGTTTAAGGCTAAGAGGAAGCGGTCGTTTTTCACACGCTTGATCAGCATGTTGTGCTTCATGGCCCAGTCGATGATCGGCTGCTTGATCTCGGCATCGATGATGGAGATCCGCGTCTCTTCCTCATACTGTGTCGCTTCATCGTAGTTGTCCAAGTGGATCAGACCCAGGACCACCTTTTCGTTTTCATAGCTCTCTTCCAGTTTGTGCTTTTCCGTCACATCAAGGAAGAAGAGGATCTGGGAATCCGACTTGCGGATGACCTGATAGAACTGTCCCTTTTCCTTGTATTCCACTAAGATCTCATCTTCCGTCCCCTGGAAGATACGGTTGACTTCCGGCAGCCACTTGGTGACTTTCTCACCGATGAAGTTAATGTTACGGTCCAGGAAGAAATCGCTCATCCAGGTGATCTCAAAGTTGTCGTTATATGTCAGCATGCCGATGTTGCCGTGCTTGAAGGCCTCATTGGCATCCTTGCCCAGGACCTTGTTTAATTCGATCAGTTTTTCCTTTCTGGCAGCGGCATTCCGCGTGATCAGAAAGAGCAACAGGATGCTGAACACGGAGTAAAAGCCGATGGCCGGCAGATTCCAGTAACCGTTGACTCCCATCAGAATCAAGGCGATCAGTCCCAGAATCAGAACACTGATAATTATGGTATTAAATCTTCTTTCACTGCTTCTGTCCATTGGCATACCTCTCAGTCAGCCGTTCCCGGTAATCGGTCACGACATCCAGAATACCGAACACCATCAAGAGGGTCGGCATCAAAAATACCAGAATCACAGCCGCCAGCGACAGCTGCTTTCTTCCGGAGATCCGTGCGAGCATTAAGACTTCCATATAGCCGAAGGCAATAAAGGCGAACTGGCAGATAATGGAAAGTAAGGTCAGATAGGTATCCAGTGCCGGTGCCCACTTGAAGCGCGTATTGGCTACGGCCAAAACAATCACTGCCAGCATGGCCCAGCCCAGCCACTTCGGAATGCGGATCATCTGCATATCCTTTAGAGGAGCTACCGGTACCTTGAGTCGTTTTAAAAGAACATGGGCGAGAATGTGGACGATGACGGCTTCCAGAACCGCTGCCAGCATGATGGAAGCAATCGTGAACTCCTTCACCATGTCGTACATCCTTGAGACATCCATCTGCGGGATGCTCTGCGCGATCGCATCGGCAATCATGCGGGTCTCTTCAAAGATGTCGATTCCGTACATGATCGGAATGATCACGGATGTCAGGGCGTAGTTGACGATGGTCGTTAACAGTGCGCTGCCGAACAGCCAGGCATTGCTGCGGCCTTCCTTCACGCCTCCCCCGTACACCATTCCGGTCAGATTGGTGATAGCGACAAGCACGACGCCGTAAAGGTCTCCTGTAATAATGAAGGACAGCAGTGTCACACTCACCCAGACGACGGCTCCTGCCCGGTATCCGTGCCTTGCGGCATATACCACATTGAAGAGCGGCAAGGCCCAGAACACGTAGGCCGAGATCAGCCCGCCCAGATATTTATCCAGTAACAGAAAGACCGCCTCAATCGCAATGATCATGGCTCCTTCCGTAATCTGTCTTGTTTTCGTATTCATGAATCATCTACCTTTCATACATACTGATTCAATTTATTGTATCATATTTCACTTCCGCATAGAAACCACGCCCTTTCCGCACCCCTTCTTTTTTCACAAAAAATCTTCATTTGCACCACGTGGATGGTAAGTGGATATAAAATCGTAAAGAGTATATAATTGGTTTGTTCAGAAAGGAACATTAACAGCCTTTCAGGAGTGAATCAGTG
>Ga0256404_1008453_pt1 | contig 15457 bp, 15 predicted proteins | sample RumenRJG_01DNA_FD_185990 | JGI IMG/M metagenome (GOLD analysis project Ga0256404, IMG submission 185990) | Bovine rumen microbial communities from Lethbridge, Alberta, Canada - RJG_01 | ecosystem: Host-associated > Mammals > Digestive system > Stomach > Rumen | place: Canada: Alberta | collected...
ATCCGGCGATGTGACGCCACAGGAGGTATAATCCTCGCTAGCAGAAACCAGGAGGCTTATATGAGCACGCTTGTACTGGTGGAGGCAGTCACAAGCCTCGGCCCTTTACGGGACGGGGTAATTGACAATGTTTCAGGACTTTCATCGGTTTTCTGCGTTTTCCTCCGATATACTCCGGAATCAGAAGGAGGTCTGCATGAAACTTCAGATCAACCACCTTACCTGGAATATTATCGGAACCGACAGCAGCGATCAGAACCTGCTCGGAAAAGAATCAGAATATACTTTCGGAATTACTTATTTTGACCGTACGTGTGCTTATATACGCACGGATCTGCCGGAAGAGCTTGTCCGCAGGACCTTGCGTCATGACTGACGCATATGGCCTTATTTTCTTCGGGGATGATTCCGGAAACGATGGATGAAGAAGCCATCTGCAACTTCGTGGAATCGTATGGCGAAGAAATCTGTAGAGATACAGATCTTGTCTGCAGGACCTTGCTGCACCAGAAGAAGTCTTCCGAAAAGAATACGGAACGGGTCTTTCCAGCCTGAAGGGATTATCGGAAGATGATCGTTCCGCCTTCCATGGATTCCACGATGGCAAGGCTCATGACATCATAGCCCAGTGCACGCAGCTCTGCGCCTCCTGGCTGAAAGCCCTTCTCGATGCAGATGCCGATGCCAGATGCAGAAGCACCTGCTTTCTTGCAGATGTCGAGCAGGCCATGGACCGCCTGGCCGTTAGCGAGGAAGTCATCGATGATCAGAACACGATCCGAAGAAGAAAGATAGGAACTGCTGACAATGATCGTATAATCCGAATCATACGTATAGGAATGCACGGAAGCGGTATAGAAGTCGTTTCCGATGTTATGGGCGCCATGTTTCTTGGCAAAGACCATCGGCACATGCAGGGCACATGCCGCCATCAGGGCCGGCGCGATGCCGCTTGCCTCGATGGTCAGAACCTTCGTGATGCCCTGGCTGCGGAAGTGATCGGCAAAGGTCTCACCGATTCTCTGCATCAGGTCCGGGTCAATCTGATGATTCAGAAAACTGTCTGCTTTCAGGATATTGCCAGGCAGTACTCTGCCGTCTTTCAGAATCCGTTCTTCCAGTTCCTTCATTGTCTTTCCTCAGTCCAGCTCGTACAGCTTCGAATATTTCTCTTCGAGATAATCCAGATAGTATTCCGGATGGAATTCCTCTCCGGTCGCCATCTTCATGATTTCCGGGGCGTCATACCGGCATCCGTACTGGTGGATATGCGTCTTCAGCCAGTTCATGCACGTACGGTAATTGCCGCTGCGCAGGCATTCATCGACATCGAGGTCTTTCTTCATTGCCGCAAAGAACTGTGCGCCGAACGCACTGCCTAAGGCATACGTCGGGAAATAGCCGAAGTCGCCGGAAGACCAGTGAACATCCTGCAGGATTCCTTCCTGATCGTTCGAAACATCAACTCCGAGGTATTCCTTCATCTTCGCATTCCAGAGCTCATCCAGATGATCGACGGAGCCATTCTCTGCAAACAGATATTTCTCGATCTCATAGCGGACAAGGATATGCAGCGGATAGGTCAGCTCATCTGCTTCGGTGCGTACCAGAGAAGGCTCTGAAGCGTTGACGGCCTTCATGAAGGCATCCAGAGTCACATTGCCGAGCTGTTCCGGGAAGTATTCCTGGAGCTTCGGATACAGGGCTTCCCAGAAGGAAGTGCTGCGGCCGAGATAGTTCTCGCAGAAGCGGGACTGGCTTTCATGCATTGCACTGGAGATGCCGAAACTCAGAATCGATCCGTCATAGGCAGGATCCACATCATGCATATACCAGGCATGGCCGGTCTCATGAATCGTGGAAAAGATGCTGGAGACCACATTGTCTTCCAGATACTTTGTCGTCGTGCGGCAGTCGTTCTCGCAGGTGAAGTCCGTAAACGGATGTTCCGTTTCGTTCTGGTAGCCCCAGTCATGCGTGAAGCCAAGATACGGCAGCAATACTTCCTCGGTGAACTTCTTCTGGATATCTGCCGGATAATGGAGATGCAGAAACGAAGTATCCGGCTGCCTGGAGGCAGCGACTTTCTGAATCAGCGGCACGAGACGCTCTTTCACCTGGCTGAAGAAGGCATCATACTTCTCCATATTCATGCCTGGCTCGAAGTCATCAAGCATCTGGTTGTAAACCGATTCCGTGCTGCTGCGATAGGAATAGAGACTCTTCTTGGCCGCAATCATCTCCTTAAGCACCGGTTCGAATTCCGCATAGCTGGAATTGAGCTTTGCCTGATGCCAGACATCATAAGCCTTGTTCTGAAGGGCCCGGAAAGAAACATATTCCTCTTTCGGAATGGAGAGAATGTGATTCATCTCCTTCTGATATAGTTCAATCTCTCTGCGTTCGGTATCCGTCAGCCCATCCGAAGCCAGAAGATTTCTGAACAGCTCAGCAATGGCCGGATCTGTCTCCATCGAGAACAGCTCTCCGGAAAGATAGGCTTCTCTGGCATCGCGGTAAGCTGCGCCGGCAGGCGGAGCTACCGTGAGCTTGTCGATGCTGATGATCGTGATTGCCATCTGATAGGCAGATGCTGCAAACTTCCAGTCCTGAAACTTCTGCTTCATTTCTTCCAGTGTCATAAATGTTCTCCCCCTCTTATGCAAGTTTCATTTCTTCCAGTACCTTGGCGACGCCGTCATTGACGCACGTATCTGCCACCAGGTCTGCTGCGCTCTTCACATCGTCTTTGGCGTTGCCCATCGCAACCCCGATTCCTGCCTTTTCCAGCATCGGCCTATCATTGCCAGCATCGCCGAAGGCAATCACATCGTCCCAGGTCATGCCATATGCTTTCAGCACAGCTGGAATGGTCGTTGCCTTATTGACCGTCTTCAGAAACACATCATAGCCATCATGATACGACCAGGCAAAGACGAGCTCCGGAATCCGGCCGGCAAAGGAAGAGATGATGTGCTCATCTCCGATCAGAAATGTGCCGAGCGGCAGTCCGGCCTTCAGATGATGCGTGCGCTTCTCGTCATCATTGAGCACCAGCGACCGCAGTCTCCGGTTATTGCCGCAGTATCCTTCAATGAACTTCTGATAATTCGCATAAGTTACGACCGTATCCTCGAACTTGAAGCCGAGGCCGATGTCATTCTTCTCACAGATTTCCGTGATCAGATTCATCTGTTCTTCACTCATCGGATGGCGTTCCAGAACATTGCCATTCCGATCGGTCAGACATCCGCCGTTGATGCAGGCGATGTATTCCATCGGCAGATCCTCAAAGAATGACGGCGGCAGAAAACGGTAGTGCCGGCCGCTGTTGATCAGGATCTTATTGCCTTTTGCAAGTGCGCTGTCAAAATCTTTCTTCAGGCGTTCTGAAATACGATCTTTCCCAGGGGGAAGAATCGTATCGTCGATGTCGCATACAATCAGTTTTTTATTCATGTGATTATTATAGTCAAATATGATAATATATAAAGGCAATGCGCTCGTAGCTCAGTTGGATAGAGTATCAGATTCCGAATCTGAGGGTCATGGGTTCGACTCCCACCGAGCGCACCATGTGCAATATGAAAAAGCCGTATAATCATACGGCTTTTTCTTGTCTTATTCTTCGATCTTCCTGTGTTTCCGGTGAGCATTCTTCCGGAGATTTCCGATTCTTTCGCTTCTCATTTCCCGGAGTTTTCCGAGGCCTTTGATCCCTGGTTTGGTCATCCGTTTCGGGTCCAGAACGGCACTGACTTCCTTCTGGTCCATCAGGTGGCAGGAGAGCAGAATGTCCTCCCTATTAAGTCAAGACCATTTTGGCTTGAAATAAAGCTTTTTTGGATGTACCTCAAAGTACTTGCCGTGGTTATGGATCGATCATTTCCTGCATTGAATGCGAAATCATAGAAGAACGGGTTCGTTGAAAACAAGAACGTCTTATTTCTTCAATAAACAGCACTTGTTCTCCCATCGCTTCTATGGCGGCGAACCTCCCGTGTCTGCCAGGATCACTGCATACTGCGCAGGTCCCAGCTTCCTTCGTTCCGCTTGTCCATAACCTGGGCGTCGGCTAAGTTTAATTACGAGATCATGTCCCAAGGATAATATATCTGCCGACCGCTGGCTTGTACTTTGTCTTTCTGAATCTGCTGACTTGCCCTGACAGCACTGCTTGCGCAGCGGACGCTGGCCTGTCATGGCTTATCGGTAATGCTGAACTGCCTTATAATCCGTCGATCACAAGGCAGATCTCAATGTCTGAGCTTCAGGCACTCAGATCTGCCTGTGACATCATTCTTTGATTCTTACGCTGCAGATGGACGAATAATGTCTGCCGTCATCTTCTGACCATCATATGGAATTCCCGTTGTCAGAATCTTATAGAAAACTTTCAATGCTTTACAGCCAACCGCAATCAGCGACTGCATCTTCTTTAACGGATTCTCTTTACGCGTCGTGTAGTATGCATGGATTGCCGCAGAATCTCTGTTTCGACTTATCAGTGATATTGCCAGCTGATAGACGCACCACCTTAATCTCTTGCGCCCCCGATAGCTGATCCCGCTCTCTCCGTTATGTTTGTCGGAGCTGTCGGCCGCGATCGCAAGTCCAGCCAGCTTCTGAAGAGCCTTGGCATCCTTGATTCTGCTGATATCTCCGACCTCAGCTACAAACGTCAGTACTGAGATCGGTCCAACCCCAGAGATCCTGAACAGTTCTCTGGTGTTCGGAATCTGCCACAGCAGATCAGTTACTTCTTCCATGATTCGATCCACTCTTGATCCGCACGTCTCCAGATCATTCAGAAGATCCGTCAATTCCATTCTTGCGGATCTTGAGGCCTCTTTCCTGCCAATACTGTTCTTCGCGGCTTCGTACAATTTCTCTGCTCTTCTTCTGCCTGCCCCCGCACTTTGTTATCGCTCCACACCTTCAGGATGCCGTCAATCCCTGCCGCCACAATATCCTGCGGAAGCGGGTATTTCCTCAGAATCATGGTTCCTGTCACACTTAAATGTTACAGGAAGCGTTCAGATCCGGCAGGCGGTCGATCTTCTCAATTGCCCGCAAGGTGATCTTGGAGAGCAGATCTACTTTTTCCGGATAGTCCGGAGTGCTTGAAGTCGTCATCTTTCCATAGCTGTCATAGATATTCTGACCAGTCAGAAGAATCGTTCCAGCCCTTAACCCGCCCAGAAGAGAAGAAACCACAAACAGCGCAGAACTCTCATTCTCCAGGGCAAGCACATGGGCATCCGTCCACTTCTGTACCCGTTCTTCAAGTCCTTCATGTGCGCCAGGACTTTCCATATAGAATGCATCATGACTGCGCAGAATGCCGGTATAAGGAGTCACGCCGAATTCCCGGCATGATTCTCTTAATGCCAGCACCACATCCAGATCAGCTACAGCCGGATAGCTCTCATCGATATATTCCTTTGTGCAGCCGTCCCCGCGGACCGCTGCCGTGCCGATGATGAACGATCCCGGCGGAATATCTCTCTGCAGACACCCTCCGGTGCCTAAGCGGATCAGGGTCTTTGCGCCGATCTCCTTGAGTTCCTCGACGCAGATTGCCATCGCCATGCAGCCCATGCCGGTGGACATCACGGAAACTCCGACGCCGTCCTTCGTGCCGGTATAAGCAGGGTTACCTCTCGACACCCCGGCCAGTCTCTGCTCATCAAACTGGGCAGCAATCAGCTTGCAGCGATCCGGATCGCCAGGAAGAATCACGTGCTTTGCAATGTCGTGTTCACCCAGGCCGATGTGCCACATCTTTCCTTGTGCATTCACAAGTTTCTGAGGTTGGTATTTCATGATCGTTCTCCTAAAGCAGAGCGATTCTGCGGTTCAGGCCGCTGATCACTTCTGCACCTTTTGTCAGTATTTCTTCTTCATCCAGGAAGGTCAGCTTTCCATGTCTGACCAGCACGTCGCCATTCAGAATCACGGTATCCACGCAATGTCCATCACCGGCATAGAGATAATTATTCAGCCGGTATTCCCTGCTGATCAGGCCGATGTCATGATCCATATCGACTAAGATCAGATCAGCAGTATTTCCTTCTTTCAGCTCCCCGATGTCTTCATAGCCAAGGGCCCGCCAGCCATTGACCGTCATCATCCGGTATACCGTTCCGGCATCCATGACCGTCGGATCATTGGTCACTGCTTTCTGCAGGTAGGCACCGGTTCTCGCCTCCCGGATCATATCCCGATTGGAACTGGAAGCTTCGCCATCGCATCCGAAGGTCACTGGGATGCCCTTCTTCAGCATCGCCGCGATCGGCGGAACGCCATCCCCGATCTTCATATTCGTGCATGGACAGTGAACCGGAACTGCACCCGTTTCCTTGATCAGATCCAGTTCATGATCATTCAGCCAGATGCTGTGGGCAAGCAGCGTATGCGGATCAAGAATGCCGAGCTGATATAGAGCTTCTGCTTCTCCATCCAGTCCATAGCTCTTTGCGACCCGTTCGGTTTCCATCTTTCCTTCGGCAAGATGCGTGTGATAGAGAATGCCATGTGCATCCGCAAACTTCTTCAGAGCAATTGCCATCTCTGCAGAAACAGCCGGAAGACCAGCCGGTGCTACCGAGGCTTTCAGCTTTCCATCGAGACCATTCACCCGATCAAAGACGCCCTGATGAATGCGCAGTGCTTCGTCAATCGTGAACATCGGCATCTCTTTGTTTTCCGGAACATCGGTCGTGCTGACCCCATACACTGCCCGGATCCGGGAATCCCTGATTGCCCTCAGATTTCCTTCCATCAGACTTGGCCAGGACATTTCATTCAGCACAGTGGTACCGCATTTCAGTGCGGTCAGACAGCCGAGCAGAGAGGCATAATAGTTCTCTTCGTCCGTCATCATGGCATCGATCTGAAACTTGCGCACGAGCCATTGCGTGATCGGATAGTCATCCATCGGTCCCTTCAGAATGCTCTGGCTGATATGGCTGTGGCAGTCCGCAAACGAGGGCATTGCAAGCATGTTCTCAGCCGAGATCTTCTCATAGTCTCCTTCCGGGAATATGGAATCCGCGATCTTCACGATCTTTCCATCCTGAATCAGAATGGATTGTTTCTTTGCCGTCAATGTGCTGAAGTCGGCCAGCTCGCAATGTTCAATCAGAATCTGTTTCATCATTATTCTTCTTTCAGAATCAGATGCTGTCTGGAACTGAAACCCTTCTGCTTCAGGTCAGAGCAGAGATAGTCCATCCGTTCCGGAATCACCCGGATCAGATACATCGGGGAAGGAAGCTTCTTCAGTGCTTCCGCAGGAATTCCTCTTACTTTCAGGATGTTCAGATATAGTTCTGAGAATGGTTCAATCAGCTCTGCAGTCCCGGTAACCTGCAGACTTCTCAGATGACCGAATTCCGGGCTTTCGTCATAGATGGCTAAGCAGACATGCGCATTGCTCTTAAGCGCTCGGAACTTCAGACCGCCTTCGGAGAAGATATAGAAGCTTCCATCGTGATACGTATATTCGAGCGGCGTGCAGCGGACAAAGTCCCCTGCTGCCGTTGCGAGTGCGCATACCCGATGAGAAGCGATGAAGGTCTCAATCTCTGTTCTGAGTTCCACAGGATCCATCTGTACCGCCTGCCTGTCTTTTTCAATCCAGAAATGTTCTGCTGCGTCGTAATCCATACTATTCGCCTCGTTTTCTCAGTTATTTCTCATGGAGCTTCGAAGAAGCAGTACCGTAGAAGTTCGGATACGTATTCTTCAGCCACCATGCATTATCCACGCTGTTGATGAGCAGCAGCCGGTATACCTTGGCAAAGTCTTCATCCAGATGCTCAATGTCTGATGCCTGCAGATTCTCCCAGGATCCCCTGAGCCTGAACTCATCAATGAGATGAAACAGACCCCAGAGAAGCTTCGTAAAGTTCTCTTCTGCCATCAGATTCTCATTGGCCGCAAGCACGAAGAGGTTTGTCTGATTATCCGTCAGTTTCTTTTTCACGGATTCATAGACTGCTTCATTCAGAGAAACGGTGAATTCCATTTCTGAGATCGTCTTCTGCCTGGATCTTACTTCTGCTTCATCTGCAGGAGAATACAGAAGATTCCTGCAGGAAGGCTCTGCGCAGTCATTGAGCTCCAGCAGGATTTCTGCCCCGATGCCGGTGAAGAACGTACTTCTGAGCATTCTCGTTCCCTGCAGCTTTTCTCTTCTCTCCCGCCGGTCCAGAATTGCTCCGACCGCAATCGTTGCGATGGCAATCGAAATCGGCAAGAACGCCATGTCCTGGAAGATATAGAAGAATGTATCATGCAGATCATGAAAGAACAGAATCTGCAGCAGATAGATCACTGCAGAGACTGCAAAGAGAATCAGGATCTCTGCTCGCCGGCTAGTCTTCATCGGTTCCTCCGATGGTCCAGATACCCTCATAGAGAGCAGGTTCTGAAGTCATTCTGGACCAGTTGCGGTCGCCGTATTCAAAGTGCCACCACTCGGATGGAAGATTCGTGAACCCGGCATGAATCATCTCGTGATAGAGCATTCTGCGGTTCTCTCTGACTGCAGGATTCTCATCGTGCTGTTCATACCAGGCAGTATTCGTCTTTTCCGAGAACGCATCAAATCCGGTTCCGAAGTCCAGCTCGATGCCGTCTTTCTCCATGGTGAGATCAATGGCCCCGCCGGTGGTATGCGCAGGCGGAAATATTCTATCCTTGATGGGGTCGGCAACAAACTGCGAGATGAAGACAGTCCGTTCTTTCTCTGAGAGGTTCTCCAGATGGAAGTCCCGGATGATATCTGCCGAATAAGCAGTAAACAGTTCCTTCTGCAAGGCAAATGGACGCCATGCATCCCAGATCAGAAAGGCATAGCCTGGCTCAAGCGACTCTGAGGCCTTCTGAAGCATGTCATAGACGGTCTTTCTCAGCATGCACCGTTTCTCTCCGTGCTTCATGCCGAGCAGCGGATACTGCATACGGATATGGATGCGTTCCGTTTCCTGAACCGGCACTAATGGTTCGGAAACAAACTGCGGCTCTTTTTCCTGATCCGGAATCTGAGCCAGCGGAATCGGTTTCTTCAGATATTCCTTCATATCAGGCTCCTAACAGACTTCCGACAATGATGCCGAGATACGTGCCGATCACATAGCCAAGTGTTCCTACGAGCATTGCCGGGCCGACCAGCTTATACCAGCCCTGCGAGATGGCCATGCCTGCAGCCGTGGTCGGTCCGCCGATATTGGCATTGGAAGCGATGATGACATCTTCTAACGAATAGTGAAGCATCTTACCGCCGACGAAGCAGAACAGCATATTCACAGCAACGACGATCAGGCAGAAGACCAGCAGCAGCGGTGCATTGCGCAGAATCAGCGGAATGCTTGCCGGAACGCCGATGGCAAAATAGAACAGATAGATCAGCCAGGTTCCGAGTTCCTGGGCCCCATGCATGGATTCAGCCTGTTTCGGGCAGAATGTTGCAAACAGCATGGCAATGGTCGTAATCCATACATACTGAGATCCGAAGAACGTGCTGAGCATATTCAGGAACCAGTTCCCGGTCGGAATCAGACTGCTGAGTCCGGACGCAATGAGCTTGGCAATCGTGACGACGATCACACTGTAGGCCATGCAGTAGGCAATATCCTTCAGGGAAATATCCTTGCGGGACCAGTACTGTTCGGCCTGGGTTTTCCCGTCGTCTTTTCTTCCGGCTTCGAATTCATCGATATGCGGGTGCGGGTAATGTCTCCGGAACCATGCATTTCCGGCAACCCCGAGCAGCACCATGAAGTAGATGGCCATGTTCAGATTGTCTGCGACCGTGGCAGCCGAAATCAGGGTATCGTCCACCTCAAACGCTGCAGAAAGCGCGGTGAAATTGACGCCTCCGCCGATATAGGAGCCTGCCATCATGGCAGCTACGCCAGCCAGTCCGGAAATGGCATTCTTCAGCAGTTCATAGCCGAGAATCACGCCTGCGACCGTACCGGCAGCACCGATCAGGAAGATCGCCAGCATCGGTCCGGTTTCATGCATGATCTTCTTCAGATCGGACTGCAGCAATAGCAATGGGATTGCCATCGGCACTGCAAAGCCCCAGACGACATCATCAAAGATCGGTGCACTGGTCGGAATGATGCGGAAGTTCGTCAGACAGACAGCAATAATCAGAACGATGACCGCACCGCTGATCCGGCTTCCCCAGACATATTTCTGTTCCAGGAAAATCGTGAGTGCGACACTGCCAAACATGACTGCCATCAGCATCCATGTATTCTCTGCGCTGATCAGTGTATTCATGATCGTTTCCCCCTCGGCTGTTATGCCCATTTTAGCATTCAGAAGAGCAAGAAAAAAGCAGGCACAATCACCTGCTCAGGAATTCTTCAGACGCTGCTTTGCGCCTTCCTGAAGATGCTGATTGGAAAGCTGGTGATACTTCATCGCCTTGTCCCGGTCGCCTAGATTCTCATAAATCTTTGCAATCAGGAATTCATTGACTGCTTTCTGTGCCAGATCTTCCGTCTCATTCTTCTTCAGCAGTTCATCCAGAGAGTCTGTCTGCCCATCATAGACGATGCCGAATGCCTGGTTGGCATATTGCTTCATTTTCTCATTGCCCTTCAGAGTATCCAGCATCACTTTGTACTGTCCGCACTCTTCTTTCCGATCAAGCGGCAGATAATACTGGAATCCCATCATGGCATAGGCTGCTTTCTGCTGATCGGTCATATTCGTCTTGCCGATCTCTTCGAATAATTCATCCGTCTTCTTCATGTCTCCGCGCATGATCGACGCATTGAGTTTCAGATAGAGGCGGTTGTAGACAGGAAAACTCTTCTGCATCTCAGGACTGTCCACAAACTGATCCAGCTCATCCAGGTTTCCATGCAGTACCAGATCCATGGCTTTCTTAGAAAGCCTGTCCTGTCTCTTCTTCTGCACATAATAGAAGATGAGTTCTGCTGCAATTGCAGCAATAGCAATAATCCAGATCCAGACTGTATTTGTCATTCAATTTTCCCCTACCTGATTATTATCTCCATTCGGAATTGATTTGCAAAGGATACAGAATTCTGAATCTGGTCACTCTGTGACAGAAAAAGAAGCCACCGGTTTTTACCCTGATGACTTCTTCTGGTTCTATCTGACGTAAGGAAGCAGAGCTTCTGCGTACGCATCGAAATCGATGTGATTCGTTTCTTTCAGAAGCTTTGCTTCGGAAGGATCAAATTCCGGATTCATCGCTCCGCAGATTGCACAGGCGATCGCCCCTGCGGTATCGGTATCACCGGCAATATTTGCCGCAATCCTGGCTGCTTTCATCGGTTTTCCCTCAGCAAGCTCAACGATTGCAAGCACAGCAGGCACAGTCTCAATCGTTTCCATTCCCATGCCGAATTCTGTTTCGATCATATGAGGAACTTGTTCTGGAGTCTCCCGGATCCGCTCTCTCAGAAGTTCTGTGCGAATCCTGAGAGAAGGACCAGGAAGCTGAAATCCTCTGGTTCTGCCTTCTGCTTCTGCCTCTTCTGCCGCAGAAATCAGTTCATCCATGGAACCATTCCCGCGCAAAGCATAGCTCACGGCTGCAGCAATCATGGATGCCCCGGCAATTGCAATGGAATTGTTATGAGTGGGAAGGCACAGCTGCTCGGTTCGGTCCACCAGCCGCTTCATATCATGATAGTCGCTGATCAGACCGATCGGGCTCACTTTCATGGCTGAACCGTTCGTGGTTCCGAATCTCCCTGCTTTCTCAATCGGAGTTCCTTCTGCAATCAGCTGCAGTGCCCTGGCAGTGCTCGGGCCGATGACGGATGCACTGGTTTCCTTGTTCTCTGCAATCCATTTCCGCAGCATATCCAGATAGGCATGAACGTCAAATTCTCCTTTTCCATCAATGATCGACTTGCATACCAGCAGCGTATTGACGGTATCATCCGTCACTTCTCCCGCTTCAAATCGGCGGCCGATGAAATCAAATTCCGTAGAAGGAGAAAATGTCTGAACTCCTTCCGGAAATGCCTGATCGATATGTTCTCGCGTCATCATCTCCGTCGGCATTCCCATCGCATCGCCATAAGCGCATCCGATCAGAGCTCCGCGGACATGATTCAGAAGTTCCTCCTGTTCCATAGCACCTCCTAAGCTGCAGGTTTCGATACAACGGTGGCGAGCAGATCATCATTGAAATCTGCTGCCGTTTTCCCGAATCCGACGACATCCAGATAATCCGATGAATTCGAGACCACGACTGCGGTGATCGGATCATATCCGGCTTCCTTCAGCTGATTGATATCGAACGTGATCAGAGTATCTCCAGCTCTGACATGATCGCCCTGCTTCACATATTTTCTGAAAAGCTCTTCCTTGAGATTGTAAGTATCCTTGCCTACATGGATCAGGACTTCTGTACCATGATCAGAGGTGATGCCGATCGCATGGCCAGTCGGGAATAAAGCAGTGATGGTTCCGCTGAATGGAGCTGTGATCTTTCCTTCCGAGGGAATCATGCAGACCCCTTTTCCAAGAGATTCATTTGCGAATGCATCATCCTTCATCTCCGACAGCGGTCTGACTTCACCCTTCATCGGAGAATGGATAACTTCTTTTTCATGAGTGATATTGGCAACCTGCTTGTACTGCACATCGTCTTCGTTCTTGCCGTCTTCACCAGGCTTATAGCTGAACCAGGTCAGTGCAAATGTAACTGCCATTGCTGCAAGACATGCAATGATGCACCAGATCAGGCCGCTGAAGCTCTTGGAAGCAGGATTCACGAAGGCCATGAAGCCGGTAACACCCATGCTGATGGCATACATCGGAGAATTCGAGAGGACAAGAATCAGGCCGCCGACCAGACCGCCGGCCATGCAGTATCCGAACCGTTTCTTCACTGGCAGCGTCACGCCATAGATCGAAGGTTCAATGATGCAGAAGCAGGCACTCAGGAATGCCGGAAGTGCAATGTTCTTCATCTTGGTGCTCTTGGTGCGGAGGAATACTGCCAGGCAGGCGGCCATGTGCGTGAAGCTCGCCGGGAAAATCGAAGAAACGATCAGCGTGCTTCCGCCTGCTGCGAATTCCATAATGCCGAGGGTAATCAGCGGCCAGTGCAGACCGAAGATGACGAGCGGCTGGTAGATCAGCGTGATGATCGCAAATGCCAGGATCTTCGACTTCTCAATCAGGAAGTTGAGCGCTGCCTGCAGACCATTCTGCAGAATCATGGATACCGGACCGATCAGAAGAACGCCGATGATTCCTGCAACAAGAATTGTCAGGAACGGAACCATGAACTGACGGGTAACTGCCGGCAGATGGTTCTTGAACCATTTCTCAATCTTTGAAGCAATGTAGTTCACCAGCATGATCGGAATTACCGTTGAGGTATATCCGGTTGAAGGGAAAATGATCGGAATGCCGAAGAAGGTCTTATAGACCGGCATTGCTAATACAGTTCCTTCAAAAGCAGTGAACAGCGGATCGCCTGCATTGATGGAGTCCACAATGCCCGGGAAAATCAGGAACGCGCCGAGAATCATTCCGACAAACGGATCCATTCCGAAGGCAACTGCGCTGGTATATCCGAGAATGACCGGGAAGAAAGTCAGACATGCACTGCCGAGATCAGAGAGCAGGATATTGGCCCCATCTCCGGCTGTGATGACTCCGGTTGCCAGCAGAATGGAATTGATGCCCGCAATGATTCCGCAGGCACACAGAACTCCGAGTGAAGGAACCACGATCTTCGTGATTAATGCAGCAAAGCGGTTCATGAAGGATCCCTTATTCTGTTCTTCCTTTTCTTCACTCTCACCTGCTCCGGTCAGACGGACAAAATCTTCATAGACATCTCCGACCTGTGTTCCGATGATGATCTGGAGTTTTCCTTCTGCTGCCTGAGTTGAAATGATGTCTTTATTTGAATCCAGTGCTTTGCGATCTGCCTTGCTGTCATCCTTCAGCTTGATCCGGAGTCTGGTCATGCAGTGATTCGCACTCTCGATGTTATCTTTGCCGCCGACATGATCAATGATGAAAGCGGCCAGTTTCTCATATTTGCCCATATTATTCTCCTATTGCTTGTTGTAGATTGCTCTCTGGATATGAATCACCAGATAGAGCAGTTCTTCGTTGCCGATATCCACGTCATACCTTCCCTTGATGAATCCTCTGATATTGACTGCACAGAGATAGGACTCCCGATAGGTGAGCTTCATCATATTCAGCAGATCAGCATCCTTTTCGTCTTCATGGAATGTGGAATGGCTGACGATCCGCTGTGAGAAATACCGAAGATGATTGATGAACCGATAATATGCCAGAGATCCTTCCTGGATATCTTTTCCGAAGTAATCCCGGATCAGATCCAGAATTTCTTCAATGATCTTCGTGGACTGCTCTACTTTATCAGTTCCGATGGAATTTTCGGTTTCTGCATTGATGATGTGAAGTGCAATGAAACCTGCCTCATCATCCGGAAGTTTCACGCCCGTAGATTCCTTGATGATCTCAAGCCCTTTCTTTCCGAGGGCGTATTCATCCGGATAGAAGCGCATGATGTCATACAGGAGGCTGTTCGTCACTTTAATGCCCCTTCTGTAATTCTTCAGCGCGTAATGAATATGATCGCTGAGCGATACATAGATGGAATCTCCGAACTTCTTGCCCAGCCCCATCTTGATCATCTCAACAATCTTCTCTACCAGGGTGATTTCTTCCATTGGCAATGAGACAATGATTTCCTGAAACTTTGCTGTCAGCTCTCTGGAAGACAAGCTGAATTTCTTTTCAACTGATTCCGGGTTGATGAGATCACCCGGTTTCTTATGAAAGGCAATCCCGCGGCCTACGACAACAACTTCGCAATTGTCATCGTCGATCACGACTGCTGAACTGTTATTCAGCACTTTGCTTATCTTCACGAATTTCTCCTCCTTTCACTTTCATCCTGCGGTCTGCAGAACAGCAGGATGAAAGAAGCTTTGCAGCAGACAAGAAAAAACCCGTCTGCCGCAGAAAAAGCACTAATGCACTAGTCCCTATGCAGACGAGTTAAGCTCATAAATGATGATAACCTTCCCGTCAGATTACATTCATAAAATAATAATTATTTTCATGCATGTCAATATGAATTTTCGGATTTTCAGACAGCATATGATTCAGAGTAACTATTCACCGATAGATTCCAGTAATCTTCACCAAGGCGATTATTTCCCGGCTTATTTGGGAAATATGCAAAAAGTTTTCCACATCTTTTCTGAATGAATCAGCTCCATACAGCGCACATTAGGTACTTTATTTCTTCGACCCTGTTTGTTTTCATCCCGCAGGTGAAGCGCCTCGCGAGGGCTGTTTCTGCGCTGCTTCTTCATATATTTTTCATGCATGGCATATATATTGAAAAACGGCTTTGTTATCGAGTTTTCCACATGTCTACGGGGGTTGAATT
>Ga0256404_1008455_pt1 | contig 15455 bp, 14 predicted proteins | sample RumenRJG_01DNA_FD_185990 | JGI IMG/M metagenome (GOLD analysis project Ga0256404, IMG submission 185990) | Bovine rumen microbial communities from Lethbridge, Alberta, Canada - RJG_01 | ecosystem: Host-associated > Mammals > Digestive system > Stomach > Rumen | place: Canada: Alberta | collected...
GTGAAGAAGAAGGATAAGGGTTGCTATTAAACTTCGGAAACTATCATAATTAATTTTGATACCTTAATTATAATCATTCCTGATAATTTTGTCAATAGAAATCGGAAAACGGGGTCCTATTATTCATCCTGCTTCCTGTCTTCCGGTACCGGGTTACTTGTCAATTTCCTTTTCCCATTTGTTCACCACTTCGTCGCGGTGCTTGCCTGACCACAGGAAATTGTATTTGATCAGCGGGGTGCCTTTCAGTTCGTCTGCCTGTTTCGGCGGCTTGGCATCGGGGTGGGTGAGGAACTGGTAGGAACCGACGGTCTGGCCGATTTCCTGGGCTTTAGCCGTCAGGCACCAGTCGATGAACATTTTGGCCGATTCCTGGTCGGGGCCGCCCTTGATCAGCGATACGGCGCCTACTTCATACCCGGTTCCTTCTGAGGGGGAGGTCAGGATCAGATCTTTCATGCCGCTTTCCCGGAATTTGATGGCGTCGTGCAGGAAGGAGATGCCGATCATGCATTCACCCTGACCTGCCATTTTTGCAGGCGCGGAACCGGACCGCTGGTAGGTCCTGATCTGTTTGTCCAGTTTCTTCATATATTCCAGTGCGTCCTCCTCGCCCCGGAGCTGGAACATGGAAGCCAGCAAGGTGTAGCCGGTTCCCGACGTTTTGGGGTTAGGCATGACGATCTGTCCCCGGTATTCCGGTTTCAGCAGGTCGTTCCAGCTTTTGGGCGGTTCCAGATTCTTCTCCTTTAACAGTTTGCCGTTGGAGGCAAAACCCAGATAGCCCACATAGACGCCTGTCCAGAAGCCGTCCGGGTCTCTGAACCGGTCGGGAATCTTGGCAGCGTTGGGAGAAACGTATTTTTCCAGCAGTCCGTCCTCTTTGGCCTGAATCTGGCCGTCTGCCGGCCCGCCGAACCAGACCGATGCTTTCGGCGCGTTTTTTTCCGCTTTCAGCCGTTTCAGGGCTTCCCCCGATGACAGACGGACAGCGGTCACTTTGATTCCGGTTTCTTTTTCAAAGGCGGCCACATCCGCTGCCATGAAATCCTCCAACGCGCCCCAGTAGACCGTTAGCTTCTGGGTACCAGGCTTAACCGTTTCTTTCTTTTCACCGCCGCAGCCGCTGAGGGAGAACAGCAAGAGGCCGGCGAGAGACAAGGCGCAAACAGCTTTCAATTTTTTCATAACACAGGCTCCTTTACCATTAGATTCATTGTGAGAGTTATTGTAATTCTTCTTAACTTATTTTATCAGAAAGTATACAGTTCGACAATACCGTGTGATAAAACTCGCAAAAGAATAATGAGTTGCATGTAATACTAAAACCCGCATGGTCCGGATGCGGGTTTTGTTGTTAAAAAACAAATTGCAAATTGAGGCTTGTTGTGATATATTAATTACAAATTATCATAAATAGTAATGAATATCGTTAAATAAGAGAGAAAAGAGGTGGATGCAATCATGGAAGTGAACCGGGACGTAACGCGCCGGGATATTCTGTATGGCGTACTGAAACGGATGGACGAAGTTATCGACAGCATCAGCAACACGGTGAGCACCAAAGATTTCCTGGTGCGGGATATCATTTACGACCTGGACCGGCTGGAGGAGGCCAAACTGGCCCTTGTGGCGGTGCTGGAAGACATGCAGCAGGAAGAGAGAAAGAATTAAGGAAACGCTGATTAACCCGGCTGGCACACAAACTCATTAATCAGCGTCTCCTTAACGTAAATCGGATGCAGAACCGGATACGGTTCTGGCAGCAGGCAAAGCTCTGCAAACTCCGAAACAAACGCCCGTACCTGTAACAGGGTGCGGTCTTTTTTTCGCGCAGTGCTTCGGCCCCCAGGATGCTCATGGCCAGGTCCCGGTTCCGGCTTTCCGGATGGGAAATAAGCCGGTGGAACGTAAATTCCACGTCTTCCGCGGTGAGGGCGGCCCCGTTGCTGAACGTTACGCCGGGATGGAGGCGGAACGTATAGACCAGGCCGTCCCCGGATACTTCCCAGGAATCCGCTATGAACGCATCCGAAAAACGCATAAATTTCTCAATTATTGCTATTTTATAAAACTATATGGGAAAAACATTCAGTGTTAAAAACGTAAGGTTACAATAATTACAAATCAGTATTGACCATATTAATAAGAATTATTATAATTAAGACAGAGTTTTAATAAATAACTATTTACAGCATGAACGTTGCGTATCTAATTATCACGTAACTACCGACTTAAGTTTTAACGATATACTGTTGTCATTGGAAAGGGATCAGAAATAATGTTTCGCTATTTCTTAAAACGTGTAGCAGTCCTGATACCTGTAGTTTTAATAGTTTCTATATTTTCTTTTGGGCTTTTGTACATGGCTCCCTCCGATCCGATTACCATGAAATACGCAAAACGGGGAGAGATGCCGCCCGCTGAGGTTATAGCCCAGGAAAAAGCTGCTTTGGGGCTGGACAAGGGCTTTGTTGAACAGTATTCAGCCTGGCTGTTCAAAGCGTTAAAGGGTGACTGGGGTTCTTCTTATAATACCAATCAGCCTGTCGCGGAGATCATGCGGACAAAACTGCCTAACACAATTGTGCTGACGTTTTCGGCGGTTTGTATCATGCTGATATTCGCGTATCCGCTGGGTATTTTGTCGGCTGTTTACCGCAATAAATGGGTGGACTATGCCATCCGGCTGTTTTCTTTCTGGGGTACGGCCATGCCGACGTTCTGGCTGGGACTGTTGCTGATGTACTGGTTCGGCGTGCGGTTGCGGCTGCTGCCTGTCATGGGAAGCGGCGATGTGAAGCACCTGATCCTGCCGGCTGTCTCCCTTGCGGTATGGCTGACAGCCTTATATTGCCGGCGTATCCGCTCCGGCATTGTAGCCGAAATAAACAAGGATTATGTGACGGGCCTGAAGGCAAGAGGTTATTCTGATTTGCGAATCATGATCCGCCACGTAATTCCTAACGCTTCTATCAGTATTTTGGTCATGTTGGGGCTTTCCATCGGCGATTTGTTAGGCGGGTCTATGATTGTCGAAGTAATCTTTGGCTGGCAGGGCATTGGCAGCGTTGCCCTGGAGGCTGTGGCGTATCGCGATTATACGGTCTTGCAGGCTTACGTGGTCTGGATGGCGATCATCTATACCCTTGTAAACCTGGCGGCCGATATGCTGGTGTGTCTGATTAATCCAAAGGTAAGGTTGGCTGAAAAAGCAGTATGAATGTCTGGATTAAAAAAATATTTGACAACAAAATATTCTGCCTGCTTCTGATATTGAATATTATGCTGGTGGCGTTCTTTTTAATGGCGCCCTATATGGCGCCTAACAGCCCGATTGAAATTAATGCGGACCATGCGCTGCTGGAGTCTTCGGCGCAATATCCGTTAGGGACAGACCAACTGGGCCGGTGCTTTTTGTCGCGGCTCATGTACGGCGGAAAGTCGTCGCTGCTGATGACCATCGGCATCGTTATATTCATATCGCTGGCCGGGACGACGGTGGGCATTATGGCGGCCCTGGCCGGTGGCATAGTCGAACACTACTTTATGCGTTTTCTGGATGTCGTGCTGGCGATTCCTTCCATGGTACTGGTTCTGGTAATGGTCAGTATTTTTGGCAATGGGATTCTGACTACGGCCATTGCGATTATGTCCGTGAGCTGGATCACTTACGCGCGAATCGCCCATTCCCTGGTCCTGGAGTTCAGGGAGAGTAATTTTATCAAACAGGCGGAAATGGGCGGCGTCGGGTTCTGGCGTCTTTTGTTCAATTATGTGCTGCCCAATGTGTTTCCCCATATCATCGTGGTGGCTACACAGGATTTTGGAGACAAGCTGCTGCTGCTGTCGTCTTTGTCCCTGCTGGGCCTGGGCGCACAGCCGCCCACTCCGGAATGGGGTTATATGTTAAGTGAGGGGAAACAGTTTATGCAGCGGGCGCCGTGGCTGCTGTTCTATCCGGGTTTTCTGATTTTTATCCATGTGATTATGTTCAACCTGCTTGGCGATCGTTTACAGGATGTCCTTGATCCCAAGGAGACCTGATAAGAGATATATCAAATTTTAAGGAGGAATGAAATCGTGAAGAAAGTACTCGTATGTCTGTGTTCGCTGCTGGCGTGCCTTCTTCTGGTAGCCGGCTGCGGCGGCGGAGGCGGGAGCAAAGAACCTGCCAAAGCGGAAAAGAAGAGCGCGCCTAAACATCTGAACGTGGCACTGTTCTGGCTGGACAAAAGTCTGGAACCTGCGGAAGGATGGAACGCCTGGAGCCTGACCCGCGCCGGAGCATCCGAATGCCTCACCACCATTGATGAAAACATGAAGCTTACACCAGTGCTTGCGGACAAGTGGGAAAAGGTCGATCCTGTAACCTGGAAGATCCACATCCGTAAGGGCGTCAAATTCAGCAATGGCAAGGATATGACTCCGGAAGATGTAAAGAAGACCATTGAACGCGCCGTAAAGAAAGACAAACGCGCGGCGGCCAACGCCAATCTGGATTCTATCAAAGTTGACGGGGAAAATATTATCTACAAGACAAAGGCTCCCTACGGCGCGTTGATGTATAACCTGTCTGAACCTTTATTTACTATCATCGACACTTCCAAGCCTGACGAAGAAATTGCCAAGACTCCGGTCACCACGGCTCCTTACATGGTAACTTCTTTTAAAACCGGCGAAGTGATCGAATTGAAAGCCAATCCCAATTACTGGGGCGGGAAACCGGGCCTGGATTCCATCACGGTTAAACTGATCAAAGACGACAACACCCGCGCTATGGCGTTGCAGTCCGGCGAAATCGACATTGCCCAGAAGCTGGACAAAGCGGGAGCCGACATGTTTAAAGGCAAGAACGAATTTACCACGCTGGAAGTTCCTTCCTTGCGCCTGGATTTTGCGTTCCTGAACCTGAAGCACCCCTTCCTGGCTAATGCGAATGTACGTAAAGCCATGGCCATGGCTGTGGATCGTGAAGGTATGGCCAAGCTGTTTAACGGCGAACCCTGCGGCACTGTATTCCCGAAAGCTGCAGGCATCGGCTTTGATAAGCTGGACAAGCAGACCTTCAATCTGGAAGAAGCGAAAAAACTGTTAGCCCAGGAAGGTTTTAAAGATACCAACGGTGACGGCGTGATTGAAAAAGACGGTAAACCCTTTGAATTAAATCTGCAGATTTTCAAACGTTCTGCTATTCCGGAATCCCTGCAGGCCAACCTGTCAAAGGTCGGAATCAAAGTTAATATCAAGCAGATGGACGACACCCAGAAGAATCTGGAAGAAGGCAAGTTCGACATGTCCCTTAACAGCTACATTACGGCTGTTACTGGCGACGGCCAGCGTATTCTGGAGCAGAACTTCTCCACCAAGGGCGCTGATAACTATGGTAAATATTCCAATCCTGCCTACGACGCCGTTATTGCCAAGTTAGCCGGTGAATTTGACGCGGCGAAACGCGTTGAACTGGAAACGGAAGCGCAGAAAATCCTGTTACAGGATAATCCGGATCTGTTCCTGGTTTCCGGCAAGACGATTATTGTAACCAAGAACACCGTAAAGAATCTGCACAAATATCCTTTGGATTATTACCTGATCAGCCAGGATACCACGATACAATAAATTAAAAAGGCCATACCCGAACCGGGTATGGCCTTCGCAAAATCATATTATATTATATTATATTATATTATGTTATGTATAGTTAAAAAGTTAGTAAGGCTGAATATTGATGGAAAACTTACTTGAAATTGTTGATTTGTCAATTTCATATGGAGACAGGCCGACGGTTCGCCGCGCCACCCTGTCCCTTAAGGAGGGGGAGATACGGTGCCTTGTAGGCGGTACGGGAAGCGGGAAGTCTACGATATTGCATGCGATAGCCGGTATTTCATCGAAGGCTGTTCGTATTACGAATGGACAGATTATTTTTGAAGGAACTGACCTTGCGTCATTATCGGACGAAGAACGCCGCAAGCTTTTGGGAAACCGTATTGCTATCATCTTTCAGAACCCCGAATCCTATTTTGACGCCCTTATGACAGTCGGCGACCAGTTTACGGAGTTTTTGCGGCATATCAAACCTCAGATGCCAAAAGAAGAGTGCCTGCGTATTTCCGCGGATGCGCTACGGGAGATGCGGCTGGATAATCCGGAAAGGCTCCTGAAGCTGTATCCTTTTGAGTTATCCGGCGGTATGTTGCAGCGCTGTTCTATTGCTATGGCCATGCTGACGAAACCGAAACTGCTTTTGGCCGACGAGCCTACCAGTGCGCTGGATATTGTGACCCAGGCTAAAATACTGGGCGAATTGAAGCTGCTGAACCAGGCCACAGGGACTGCGATCCTGATGGTGACCCATAACATGAGAGTGGCGGAAACACTGGCGGATACGGTAAGCGTTATGTACAACGGCGCCATTGTGGAAGAGGGGGACACGGAAGATGTCCTGCATCACCCTGATCATGAATACACACGGAAACTGATATTGTCCTTACCAAAAATGGAGGAGGCGCGTCTCATTGACTGAGGAAAAGGTTCTCTTACAGGCAACGGATGTAAGGCAGGTTTATGGAAAAGGAAGCAACCGGTTGGAAGCGTTAAAAGGCGTTTCCATAAATCTGCGTAATAACGAATCCATTGGCATCATAGGACTCAGCGGCTGCGGCAAAAGTACGCTGTTGCGTATTCTGGCCGGTCTGGAAGCGCCGCTGTCAGGGGATGTGCTGTTCCATGGGAAAAAGATTGATTTTTCGTCAAGGGAAAGCCTGCGGCATTATCACAGCAAGGTGCAGATGGTCTTCCAAAGCCCGATGTCTACATTCAGCCCGTATATGACGATACAGACGTATTTATTGGAGAGCCTGCGCAGCTTCGGTGGCCTGGAGAAAGACGAAAGGGAACAGGCTGCTGCATTATTGGCCCAGGTGGAACTGAGCGGGAACTTTTTGGACAGGCTGCCTCACCAGCTTTCCGGCGGTCAGCTGCAAAGGGTGGTCATTGCCCGGGCTTTGGCGCTGAATCCGGAGGTTATCCTGCTGGACGAACCTACCAGCGCTTTGGATATTCTTACCCAGCGGGCTATCTTGGAACTGCTGGCGCGAATCGCCAAAGAACGGAAAATGTCTTTGGTGTTTGTGGGGCACAATTCTTCGGCTGTACGGCTTCTTACCCATCGTATTTATGTGATGGAGGCGGGCAGGATTATTGAAGAAGTCCCCAGTGAAACGCTGCTTCAGGATGCAAGTGAGGAGTACACCCGTCAGTTCTTCCCTGAATATGTGAAGAATGTGGTTAACAATTTTTGATGTAAGGTTAGTACTGAAATGCAACAAACACCAACGGAAAGATTACGGCAGATCATGGGGAGGTAGAAGCTGTGTCCACGGAAACAGGCGATAAGAAAGATTGGCTGTGGATCGTATTGTTTCTGATTGTGTTTATCAACGGCTTTGAGGCGGGCGGATACAGGCCAGCCTTTGGAGTATCGGGAAAAATTACGATCTGACAGTGACGTCTATGGGGCTGTTCGCTGCCATGGAGCTGTTCGCCACCATGCTCGCTCCCATTTTGCTGGGCCGGTGGGCCGACAGTGTGGAGAAGGCCCGGAGTATCAGCCTGATGCTGAGTCTCCAGTTCCTCGGCGCGGCGACGATTTTGCTTACCAGTGCGGACAGCCTGTTCCTGATTTGTATATTCTTCCTGGGGCTGACCACCAGCGCGCTTCAGTTTATTGCCATCGCGGCGCTGGCTGATGCCTATCCGGTTAGCGGAGCCAGAAGGATTGCCTATATGACGAGTATGTACGCTACCGGGGCGCTGATTGCGCCTCTGGTGGTAGACGTTTACTTGGGGCACGGGTTTGGTTGGCGTACGCTGTTCGGGCTTCTGGCAGTCGGCAGCGCCATATGTTTTGCCGGTATCCTGTCCAGCGGCAGTAAGCCGCGGGAGACCGTGGCAGGGCAGACCGGGGAAGGGGGCGGCGAAGGACGGTTCGTTCTCAGCGCCATCCTTTTGCTGGGTGTCATCATGTGCATCTATGTAGGCTTCGAGAACGGTTTCGCTTTTTTTGTCGATACCCTCTTCACAGATGTGCTCAGGTCTTCTGCCGGGAAGTTTGCCCTGTCGCTGTTCTGGGCCGTAATGATTCCTTTGCGCATCCTGGTGGGGCATTTTACCAGATACGCCTCAAGGATCCTGATCGCGTCCATCCTGATGATTCCGGCCACGATGCTTGTTTTGTCGGCTTCTTCCGATCCCGTCGCCGTATTGCTGCTCTGCATCCCTCTTGGTTTTGCCAGCGGCGCCATCTATCCCAGCGTACTGACGATCATGCTGCCTTACGCCGGAAAAAATACTGCTACGGGGATCATCACAGCCGCCACCGGTATCGGCGGCGTGGTTTTTACCGCAATTACCGGTTTTCTAGCGGATCGGTTCGGTTTGCAGACCGCTATGCTCATCTTGGTCAGCTTCTTTATTATTTCCCTTCTGTCTGCGCTGCGGGTGATCAGACGGGGGAAAGATTGAAAGAGTTATTCATGTTGATTTCTTACGGTATAATTCATACAGACTGTAATACAACAGGTTGAAAACAAATAGCGGGGTTACAGACTATTCTCAAAAATAGCCTGCAACCCCGTTTCATTTTACAGTAAAAGGCCAACAACAAACTGTTCAATTGATGTTTTACTGCTTCGTCTCTTCTTCCTTTGCGTCCGCTTTCACTTCTTCTCTTGCCTCAGCTTTCACTTCGTCTTTTGCGTCGCAGCAGTTTTCCAGTGCTTTCTTTGCCAGATATTTCTTTACAATGTCTGCCCCGCCGATACCGAAAGCAATGGCAAAGGCCAGCGCAGCACCGGTGAGGATGATGATGAACGCCTCATTTACAATGGATACCGCAATACCCAGCTGGGTCAAGATCATGAACCCGGCGATGACCAGGACTAGCCCGCGGATGAAGGTGGCACAGCAGGTGAAGCCGTTCTTTTCGAAGGCGCGCTGCGCAGCGGCGGAACCGATCCACGCGGCGGCCATAACCAGCACTGCTGCCAGAATATTGGGCAGGTAAGCAATGATTGCCGTACCCACTTTGGTGAGGATATCCAGCTTCAGCAGGTTTACGCCTTGTACCGTAAAGAGGATGACGATGACGCCGTTGATGATGGAGCCCACGATGCCTGACAGGCTGAATTTATAGGATGTTTCGCCGATAAACTCTTTTACCTTTTCGTCTGCGCCGGAGGCGGCAATCAGACGGGTGACAATCTGGCTTACCAGTTTGCCTAACACTACGCCCAGGCCAGCTACGAACAAGGCAGCCGCCACCAGCGGAATGTAGGTGAGGATCTCTTCCAGCATGGCGGTTGCTGGGACTGTCAGTACATCCAGCTTCAGTACCTGCAATGCGGCAATGATGATGGGAATCAGGATCAGCACATAGACCAGATAGGCCAGGGTTTCAGATAGGCTGGCGCCGGTCGCGGCTTCACAGCCCAGCTTTTCCTGCAGCTTGTCTACATTGGCTTTTCTTAATGCGGGGGCCAGCAGTTGGCGGATCAGTTTGGCCACCAGGTTACCCAGCATTAAAATAATGCCCGCGCCTAACAGGTTAGGCAGAAAACCCCAGATGGAACGCATCATGTCCAGGATCGGCGTGGCGATCGAGGAAGCGCCCAAGGCGGAGAAGATGCCCGGTACGAACAGCAACATTACGAACAGGTAGGCGATATCGCCAATGTATTCGATGATGTTGTCCCGTTTGGGCCCATCTTCCTGGGATTTACAGAAGCCGGTCTTGTTCAGCAGCGCTTTCAGCATACTCCGGATGGCAGACGCGATAAAGTACGCGAGCACCAGCAGTAAAATTGCCTTTACCACGCCCATCATACCTTCGCCTAACAGTCTTGCTAAGGGTGAAAAGATTCTTTGTTCCATATAAAACACCTCCTCGTTACTTTTATTATATAGTACAAAGCGTGCTGTTACAACAGGTTATTTCAGTTCCGGATGCATTGCTTTCGCCATGCGTTCCAGGGCGTCAACGGTACGTACGCCGGGGCAGATTTCGCTCAGCTTGACTTTGATGAAATGGTTTTCTTTGATGGCCTTTACGCTGGCCAGCTGCGGATTGGCTTTCATCTTTTCGATTTTCTGCTTGAAGTCGTCGTCGTTACGGTCGCTGGCAGAGTAGTCGCAGATGATGATGTAATCGGGATTCGCTTTCACGAACGCTTCCCAGGTGGTCTTGGCCCAGGTCTTGTCCACGCCTTGGCCTGCCATTACGTTTTCTACGCCGATGAGCTTCAGTACGTTGGTGGTGTAGCCTTCAAAGGCGGTGAAGGGCTGGCCGTCGTCGCTGTCAAAGATAAAGGCTTTGACTTTGGGCAGGTCTTTCAGCTTGGCCTGCACATCCGCCAGTTTCTTCTTCTGGCCGTCTACCCACTTTTTCGCGTTATCTTCCTTGCCGAAAATCCGTCCATATTCCAGCATATCCTTAAAGTTGGCTTCCAGGTCCGCTTTGGTGTCCTGCATGGAGTCTGGAACAAAGATGGGGATGTTCTGGGAGGTCAGTTTTTCTGCGGGAATAGCCCGTTTGGTGAAGGCGGTTTCCCAGCCGGTCACAAAGTCTGGTTTTACAGACATCAATTTCTCATAGGAAGGCCATTTTTCCGCTAATACGGGAACCTTCTTATATGCTTCTGCCAGGGGCGGATAGATTTCCTCTTCCTTAAACGCCGTGCCTGCCATCTGGTCCTGCAGGCCCAGGGCCAGCATCATTTCCGTGGTGGCAAAGGACATGGATACCGCGTGTTTGGGAACGGCGGTCATCTTCATTTCTACCTTTTTGCCATCGAGGGTTTCCGTCCAGGTGATAGCTGTCTTTGCGGGTTCCGCTTTTTTCTCCGGGGCTTTCTTATCGCCGCTGCCGCAGCCTGCGACCATTGCGGTTACGGATGCAACCATCAGAAAAGCTGCCACTGCTTTTTTCAGTTTGCTGTTTGCCATAGTGTCCTCCTTGTTGCCGGTTTATTCCGGCATATTATAATTAAAATGCTAACTATACAAGTATCTCTTCCCGTCATGCACGGTAGAGTGGAACGGTACTTCAAAGGTTTCCCCCAGCTTTTCCGGCGTCAGGATATCTTCCGTCCGTCCTTTTTCAATCAGGCGGCCTTTTTTCATCAGTACCACATAATCGCAGTAGCGGGCAGCCAGGGACAGGTCGTGGAGCACCACGACGACGGTTCCGTGCTGGTGGAATGCTTTCAGGTTTTCCATCAGCTGCAGTTTGTATTTCACGTCCAGGTGGTTCGTAGGTTCATCCATCAGCAGCAGCTGCGGTTCCTGGGCAAAGGCTTTGGCAATCAGCACCCGCTGTTTCTCGCCGCCGCTCATGTGCCGCATTTCTTCCCCCTGGAGGGGCATAGCGCCGGTTTCTTCCATGACCCGGCGCACGATTTCAAAGTCATGCTTGCTGTAATCCCGGAAGCGTTCCTTAAAGGGGTAACGGCCCATCAGCACTACTTCTTCCGCATGAAGCTCGCCCACCATACCCATGCCCTGCTGTACCATGACTGCTACTTCCCGGGCGTATTCCTTGCGGGGGATCTCTTCTATTTCTTTTCCTTTGTAATATATATTCATCTTACTGGGCAGCTTGCGGGAAATGTGGGAAAGCAGGGTGGACTTGCCGCATCCGTTGGGGCCTACGATGCAGGTCATGCTGCCTTCTTCCACGTCAAAGGAGACGTCATGCAGTATTTCTTTTTCGCCTACGCGGTAGGACAGATTTTTTACCGATAAGATGCTCATGCCTGCTCCTCCCCGTAACGGTGTGTTACAATCCACAGGAAAATGGGTGCGCCCACGATGGATGTCAGAACGCCTATGGGAATTTCTTCCGGCGCAAAGAGGGCCCGGGACAGGACGTCAGCCCAGACCATGACTAACGCTCCGATGACCGAGGAGAAGACCACGAGTTTTCCATGGGTGGGACCGCAGACGGCTCTGGCCATATGGGGGGTGATTAACCCGACGAAGCCGATGATACCCGCTTTGGAGACCAAGAGGGCTACCACGGCGGAGGAAAGTACGATGACGAACAGCTGCATGCGTTTCATGTTGATGCCCAGGTATTCTGCTTCGCCTTCACCCAGCAGCATCAGGTCAAGGTCTGCCCTAACGGCCCAGACGATGAGAGCCATGACCGCAACGGTGATGGCGATGACCAGCAGGTCGCCCCACTGGATGCCGGAAAGGCTGCCCAACAGCCAGAACATGGCACTGCGGACCTGTGCTTCATGCTTGGCCCCGTAGATGATCATCATGGTGAGGGCGCTGAACATGGCGGAAACACCCATGCCCACCAGTACCAGCCGGATGGGATTGGAACTCCGGCCCGCCGCCATGGTCACCACAAAGGTGGAGATGGCCGCGCCGATAAAGGCGCCGGCAGAAACGTTATAATTACCAAAAAACATAAACCAGCCCCAGATGATGGCGATGACCGCGCCGGTACTTGCGCCGGAGGATACGCCTAATACATAGGGGTCGGCCAGATCGTTCCGGGTCATGGTCTGCAAGACCATGCCGCAAAGGGAGAGTCCCATGCCGCATAATGCGGCGAAAATGGTCCGGGGGATACGGATCTGCCATAGGATCATGGAATTTGACGAATCACCGGGATGGCCGGTCGACATCATGATACTGATTTCGTGCATGATTTCCGAAACCGTTACGTCTACGGAACCGAATTTAACGGAAAGCACCATGCTGGCAATTAAGATAACAAGAATTATCAGGAATTTTACGGTAAGGCTGAAGAAGCTGCTGTTTTCGGTCTGGGGATCTGTAGTATTTTGCATCAGCGCTTTCGCCTCCTCAATTTTGAAATACTATACGAAAAGCCCGCATGGTCCAATGCGGGCTTTCCGTCTTGCTGTTTAAAAGGTGAAGAAGAAGGATGGGGGTTGTATCTGAAGCTTTGGCTCAAAAGCTATCATTTAATTTGTTATTTTAATTGTAATTATTCCTGATAAGATTGTCAATAGACTTTTGGGATTAATTTTGAAAAGCAATGAGCTTTAGCGAACGAATCGTAATATTTCAGCCGCAGTGACGCCGAATACCTGCCGTACGAAAAATAAATTGTAAATTATGAGTTGATGTGATATATTATCAATAAAAGCAGTTTAATAATAATTATTATTGATAATTGGAGCGAGAATGCTTTATAAATACGCGAACGTGAACAGAGACGCACAAGGGGGCGGAAAGTAATGGACGAGATCCTGTCGCTGCTGAAATCTGCGGAACAGCAGGACAGCATAAAAAAGTATGAACGGTATGTACTGGCGGCGGTTCTGGTGATCCTGATCGGGCTGGTGGCGCTGATGATGATAGATATCCGCCATCTGCAGGGAACAGCCAGGGTCGTGAACTATGCGGGGATCATGCGGGGCGGTACCCAGCGGCTGGTAAAGCTGGAGATGGAAGGCTTTACCAACCAGGTGCTGGAGGACCGGATCAACAGGATCGTGTTGGGCCTGCGGGACGGCAGCAAAGAGCTTAGGCTTATTTCGCTGGAGGACGAGGAGTATCAGAAGAACCTCAGCGATACGATTGCTGTATGGAATACCATCCGTGCTAAAATTGCTGATTTCCGCTACGGGCATACCGGCGTCCGGGACGAACTGTTATATTTAAGCGAAGATCATTTTGTCCTGGCAGCCAAGACGGTATCGCTGGCGGAGGAATACTCCCAGCGACTGGCCAGCCGGATCGAAAAACTGGAATACGGGATCGATGCCTGCTTCATCATCATCGCCATTATGTTTTTGCGGCAGCTGATGCATATTATTTTCGTGATCGGGAGCAACAAGGATTTCCGGGAACGGGACGCGGTCAGCGGCCTGTACAAGAGGGACTACTTTTTTGAGCACGCGGACAGCGTCATGAACGGGGCCGATAAAGGCTCCTATACCGTCCTGTGCACCTACCTGGAACATTTCAAAGTGCTGAACGAGCGGTACAGCACCCAGAAGTGCAATGCCATGCTGCAGGAGCTGGTGGATATGCTGCATCAGTACATTCCGGACTGTGCGGCCCATGGTCGGCTGTCGGAGGACACCTTTGCTTTCCTGATTAAAAAGCAGCCGGACAACGCCTGGCTGCACCGTCTTCAGAAGGCCGTGGAGCAGGATTTCTTCTATCCGGTCAGCATCAAGTACGGCGTGTATGACGAAAACTCACAGGGTCTTTCCATGTCCAAGATGTGCGACCGAATCATGATGTCGGTGGAACAAATTAAAAACCAGTACGGTTCCAACGTGGTGCATTATGACGAAAAGATGATGGAACAGGCCAAGAAGCGGCACTTCATCCTAGAAAACATGGAGGCGGCCCTGACAGGACATCAGTTCAAACCCTATTTCCAGCCAAAGCATTCCCTGCATACAGACCGGACGGACGGTGCGGAGGTACTGGTGCGCTGGATCCATCCAAAACAGGGTTTTATGAACCCGGGCGAATTCATCCCGCTCTTTGAGGAAAACGGGTTCATTGCCCGGATGGATTTTTATATCTGGGAAGAAGCCTGCATCGCCCTGCGCAGCTGGAAGGAAAAGGGCGTGCCGGTAATCCCGCTGTCGGTTAACATGTCCCGGAAGGATTTTGACGAGCCGGACGTTGTGGCGAAAATTATTGCATTGGTTAATAAATACGGTCTGGAACGTGACCTGTTGCACATTGAAGTTACGGAATCGACGATTTCCGACGATCCGGCCAGACTGGAAAAAATAGTAAAGGATTTACACGACGCGGGCTTTGTTATCGAGCTGGACGACTTTGGCAGCGGCTATTCGTCCATCGCCACGCTGAATGAGCTGACCCTGGACGTGCTGAAGCTGGATATGAGCCTTGTGCGGAAGGACGACCCGGCGGCTGATAACAGCGCGCTGAAATTTGCGGTGATGATGGGTAAGATGCTGAACCTGAAGTTAGTGGCGGAAGGTGTGGAAACCGCGGAGCAGGTGGAGCGGCTGCGGGGTATGGGCTGCGACTACATCCAGGGCTACTATTATTCCCGTCCGCTGCCTCAGGCGGACTTTGAGGCTTATCTGGCTAAGGAATAAATTAATAGATAATAGGAAAGACCGGACGAAATCCGGTCTTTTTTTATAGCTCATTTGCATAACCGTCCTGCAATCAGTAACGATTTTTATTAGCAAGTAAAAATTAAAATCTTATGATAAAAAATAATAAATGACTTGACATTCTTAATAATAATTATTATTATATAAATGGACAGGGAAACCGGCAAGGCTTCGACTCAAATCCTCTGGTTTCCGGTGAAGAGTGTTAAAAATCGAATATTGCAAACTGTACAGGTGCCCGAAAGGGCCCAACAGAGAAGTCCGGTGCAAGTCCGGCGCGGTCCCGCCGCTGTAAGGGGGAGC
>Ga0256404_1008456_pt1 | contig 15455 bp, 6 predicted proteins | sample RumenRJG_01DNA_FD_185990 | JGI IMG/M metagenome (GOLD analysis project Ga0256404, IMG submission 185990) | Bovine rumen microbial communities from Lethbridge, Alberta, Canada - RJG_01 | ecosystem: Host-associated > Mammals > Digestive system > Stomach > Rumen | place: Canada: Alberta | collected...
CAGAAAGATAATCATGCAGGAACCAGAGTATTTCCTCGTTGTCGTCAACCACAACAACGGTAGGACGTGACGGATTGATGTCGGTAGGCGTAACCTCGTTTATGGCAATATCCTGTGTCAGCAATGGTGAGAATACTGTTCTTGACTTGGCTGGCGGAGGTGTCATGATGGCACTTGAGGTTGTTGTTTCTTCACGTTTTGGAAGTACCACCTTGAAGCATGTTGTCTTGCCAGGTGTGCTTTCTACATCTATCTGTCCCTGAAGCAGATGAACGAGTCCCTGACAAGTAGCTAATCCTATTTCGTTTTGTACCTGCCCTTGAAGCGTTTGCTGTTCAAGATTCCCTATTATCTCATATCTGTTGAACACCTTATCGATGTCGGCTGGTTTTATGCCCTCTCCTGAGTTCTCAACGCTAAAGATGAGTTGTGATGAATTTACTTCGAGTGTGACATTTATGAATCCTCGTACTGGTGTGTAGTTGAATGCGTTAGATACCAGATTGGTTATTATGGTAGTAAGGGCTGAGCGATCGGTGTTCCATTCATGCAGTCCTTCTGTATTAACGTTGAACAGTATGCTTTTCTGTTCAGCAAGCAGACGGAACGATTCGGTGATTTCATTAGTAACTTCTATGGCATCAACTGTTCCGATGTGTATGATTCGGTGTTCAGTATCTACACGACGGAATTCAATCAGTTCCTGGATCAGTTCATTGAGACGGATGGAGTTGCGCTGAATAAGCGATACGTACTTCTTTACTATATTGTCGGTGCGCTCGTAGTTCAGCAGTCGCTGACATGGTCCGCCAATGAGTGTAAGCGGTGTACAGAACTCATGGCAGATATTGGTGAAGAAACTAAGTTTTGATTCGTAAACCTCTTCCTTGCGTTTTTCTTCCATATCGCTGATGAGCTTCTGTTCTCTGCGTTTCTGCCTTTGTAAATAATTGCGCATCAGTGCCCCGATTATAGCAATGAAAAGTAACCAATAAAACATTTTTGCCCATATTGAGGCATACCATGGAGGGAGAATTCGGAACGGCTGTTCATAAATGTTGCTCCAAAAATTCCCCTTTTGGTACTTCACCTGTAGAGTGTAGCTGCCTGCCGACAGATTTGTAAATGCAATAGTGCGGTTCTTGCCGTTGCTGATCCACTCATCGCCTACTTCTTTCAGTCTGTAGTAGTAGGTGTAATCGCTTTCGTATATATAGTCTAAGGCATTGAAACTTACGGAGAAAAAGTTCTGATCGTGGTCGAGTATGAATTTTCCATCTTTCATTAGTGAACCAATACTATATTCCTCGCCATTGACAGTTACGCTAAAGAACCGAATTTCTGGATTAAAAGTTTTTTTCTTTGCCTGTTGTTTTGAAACTGTTAGCAGTTCATTGGTGCTTCCAAAATATTTTGTTCCTGTTGTGGTATCAAAGAAAGCAGCACGATCGCAGTATTCCATAGCCTCAATACCATTTTGAGATGTGTAATAGCTTGAGGCTCCTGTGTGGCAGTTATATAGTAGCAGTCCATGTGATGTAGAGCACCAGATGTGTTGTCCTGCATGAAGCAGTCCACGAATTGCACAGTTGCCAAGGTGTATCTCTTCATTGATGTTCTTAACGTGATTATCGGTTGTGTTAAGTTCTACAAGTCCTGTAGCTGTTCCACAGAATAGTTTTCCTGGAACCGAAGCGTCGAGGGTTAGCACATCGTTCAATGGTGAGTAATGACGAGAATCTAACAGTATGTGTTTTGTCTTTCCTGTTCGTCGGTCTATCTTATATATACCGTTCTCACGGTTTGCAGCCCAGATATAGCGTCCTTGTTGTTTTATGGAGCAGAACTGAGCCTTTCCAGGTATTGAGCTGTCGTACAACATTTGTTTTGCACTTTGTAGCACTGGCGTGTCGTCTGAGCCAGAAAGAGTTAGTTTATATACCCCATAACCACCTGTAGCCACCCATAGTTCGTTCTTATTTACTTCTATTACATCTACAACAAGCGATACAGGTTGATTCTTAGGATTAGCGAGAGTGTGTATCTTATTATCTTTCAGCGAGTAATAGTTAATCATACCACCGTCTGTTCCTATCCAGAAGAGGTTTCGCTTACTTGGTGAGAAGCAATAAACCGTGTTGTGTTGCAAACTGCTGTTTTCGGCAGTGTAGTGAATCACAGATGATTGTTCTTTGCGTGTGGAAAGTCCTGCCGGAAGTAATACAATACCATCGCCCTTTGTGCCCAACCATATACGATTTTTATTGTCTTTGTATATTGCGCGTAGTGGTTTCCGTAGTCCCATGCTGCTTATTGGGAAGTTATTGAATGTAAAATCCTCTCGCATGTAACAGAACACTCCGTCGCCATCGGTGGCAATCCATATAATATCCTGTCGTTTGTCTTTCTTTATGTCATAAACTCGCACAGAGAGTCCAAGGTCTATCGGGGTGAAATGGTCTGCAACCATAGGGTTGTATTTCATGCGAATCATTCCGTTGTCGCTATATCCAATAAGCAGGTCGTCGGCATCTCGAACAATACATGATATTTTACCATGATGAAACACGTTATCGGGTAATCGGCATACAAATTGTGTTTTCATGTTTTTGATGTTTGTTTGGTATAGAATGGCATTTTCTGTAAGCTGAAAAGCCACATCACCATCTATGCTTGTTCTTAAAACCGGTGACTGATGTTTTATTTCCTTGTATATTTTTATCTTTACAGCACCGTCTTTTTCGGCTGTTATGCGCCCCACTCTTGTGTTGTGCTTTGCAAAGATAATGATATTGTGTTTGTCGTCAATATATACACGTTGTATGTCCTTGTAATTAAGTTTTTTAAGTGACTGTTTATAAAAGCGTTTCCTCTGTTGGTTATAGTAATAATAGCAGTTGTTTCCTTTGAGGGCAATAATTTCTCCTGAGGGTGAAACAGCCGATTTATATGAGCCATTTATTTCTGGATGGTATTCTATCAATCCGTTAGATATGTCAAAGCGGTCAAAACCTAAGTTAGTGTGTACCCATAGTAGCCCGTTGCTTTCTTCGTGTATTTGCTCTATTAGGTTACCCGAAAGTTGATTTTTCCCGTTGTGTCCTGCCCCGAAAGACTTCACATAACTTCCACTAAGCAGATTAAGTCCGTCGTATGTGCCTGCCCACATATATCCGTTGTGGTCTTGAAATAATGATAACACAAACATACTTGATAGTCCTTTGTGACTATCAAATACACGCAAGTTGTCAGAAAACGATACTGTGCATAATAGCACCATATAAACCAATAGAAACGCTCTTTTCATCATGGATTATTACTTAGGTTATATATTCGGGTGTAAAAATACGCATTTTTCTTTGTTCGCAAATAAATACTCAAAAAAATATTCATCATTTCTGCGACAAAATTGTACGGTTTTGTGCCGTATCACACAGCTACCTCACCATAACATATTGATTATCAATCAAATAATAACACATCTACATTGTTGCGTTTTTGTGCAACAAGTCCCTTTGTCGTACTAATCTGTCTAAAAAATGTACACACCTACAATATTACTATGCCTAACTTTGCAACCGTGAAATTTAAATAGAAAAACCTAAAATCAAAATTAAACGACAATTAAACAATGAAACTTTTCAAAAACTCAAAACTGCTGAGTAAGCTTTTCTTGTTTTTGGCGATTTTTTATGCCAGTGCTGCTTTTGCACAGAAGTCTTCGCGTATTGTTGGTATCGTGAAGGATGCTGCAGGCGAGCCAGCTATTGGTGTGAATGTTGCTGTCAAGGGAACAAAACAGTTAGCCATTACCGATGCTGATGGTAACTATGTTATTAATGCCCCATCCAATGGTACCTTGGTTTTCTCTTACATTGGTTTTAAGACCCAGGAGGTGAAAATCAACAATCGTGCAAACATTGATGTAACATTGGAAGAAGATAATGCAAAGATTGACGAGGTTGTTGTAGTAGGTTATGGTACTGCACGTAAGATCTCAACTATTGGTGCTCAATCAGGTGTGAAATTCACCAACGAGCTGAAACAGCCAGTAGCAACTCTTTCTTCTGTGTTGGCAGGTCGTGTAGCTGGTGTTATTGGTTTACAGCGTGATGGTCAGGCTGGTAACGATGAGAACACCCAGATTTGGATTCGTGGTGTATCCACTACAACATCCACAAAGCCATTGGTATTGGTTGATGGTGTGGAGCGTTCATGGACAAACATTGACCCAGAGGATATAGAGTCGTTCCAGGTGTTGAAAGATGCATCTGCAACAGCTGTTTATGGTGTAAAAGGTGCTAATGGTGTGATTCTTATCCAGACGAAGAAGGGTATCAAGGGTAAGCCTACAATTAAATTTGAGGTAAATACAGGTATTACAAGCTTTACAAAGGTACCAGAGTTGGCTGATGGTATTACCTACATGCAGATGGCTAACGAGGCATCAATGAATAGAAATGGTGTACCTGTATATTCTCAGGAAGTAATTGAGGCAACATATAATCAGGCAGATCCAATGCTTTATCCTAATGTGAACTGGTTGAAAGAGATTTTCAAGCCATGTGGCACCAACACTCGAGCAAATATAAACATGTATGGTGGTGGTGAGTTCTCGCAATACTATGTATCACTTGGTTATTACAATGAGGGAGGATTGTATCGTATTAAGAATGATGAGCAATATAATGGACGCATGGAGTTCAACCGTATGAACTATGTTTCAAACATAACGATGCAGCCAACAAAAACCACTCAGGTTGATCTTGGTATCAAGGGTGAGATAGGCGATTATGACACTCCTTATGCTTCTGTTCGTGATGTGTTTGCCAATGTAATGATAGCCTATCCTACCCTCTTCCCTGTAACATACGATGATTACAAAACTCCATTCATAAAGAGTGGTGGCGGTGTGAGAAACCCTTATGCCATGATTCACCGTATGGGTACTAATAAAACAAGTACTACAGAAACGCGTATTGACCTTACGGTAAAGCAGGACCTTGGCTTTATTCTTAAAGGACTGGATACTCGTGTGTTATTGGCATACGATTATTATTCAAGCAATTTCGTTTCACGCATTGGTAACAACCCTATTACCTATGCAGCAACAGGACGTGATCCAGAAACAGGAGAACTTATTCTTGAACGTACCGACGACATGAACGGAACAAATTCATGGAGCTATGGAAAATCGGTATGGGCACATCGCCAGTATTATCTTGAGGCTGCATTGAACTACAACAATATCTTTGCCGACAAGCATCGTGTATCGGCAATGTTGCTTTATAATGTTACCGACTACTCTAACATCACAGCAGGAAGCCTTTATCAAGGAATTCCTTATCGTAACTTAGGTGTTGCAGGACGTGCCACCTACTCTTTCGATGATCGTTATTTTGCAGAGGCAAACTTTGGTTACAATGGTGCAGAGAACTTTGCTCCAGGTCATCGCTTTGGTTTCTTCCCTTCTTTCGGTCTTGCATGGGTACCATCAAATGAGAAGTTCTTCCCAAAGAACGATATTCTGAACTTCTTCAAGATTCGTGCTTCATGGGGTCAGGCTGGTAACAGTATACTTGACAATGCAAAACGTGGAGAGAGCAGTTTGCGTTTTGTTTATCAGTCAACAGTAGATGGTGGTAGCGGTTACACCTTCGGAGACCAGCGTCAGAATGGTTTTGGCGGTACTTCTGTTGGTCGTCCTGGTGTTGACGTTACTTGGGAGACATCAACCAAGAGTAATCTTGGCTTCGACATGAAACTCTTTAAGAGTGCTGTAGAACTTCAGATAGACTTTTTCAAGGAACGTCGTGAAAATATCTTCCTGATGCGTCAAGGTGTACCTGATTTCATAGGTATTGTAACCCTGCCATACGGTAACCTTGGTATTGTAGAGAATCATGGTTATGAGGTTACTCTTGATGTAACCAAGAAGTTAGGTCAGTTAGATGTTATGTTCCGTGGCAACTATTCTTTCAACCGTAACAAGATTATAGAGAACGATACTCCAAGTAAGCCTTATGAGTGGCAAGAGCCAAGAGGTCATTCGCTGAACACCTATATTGGTTATATCTGCGATGGTTTCTATACTGATGAAGAAATTGCCAATCCTTCAGTGGCTAAGCTTAGAGGTGTGAATACTCAGGCTGGTGACTTGAAATACCGTGATTTGAATGAGGATGGCTTTATCGATGCTTACGATCAGGCCTATATTGGTAAGCCTACTGTTCCAGAGATTGTTTACGGTCTTGGTTTCACTCTTGGTTGGAAGGGAATCACCTTTGGTGCGTTCTTCCAGGGTGTGACAAATACAAATATCTGTGTAGGTGCATCTGCCTTCAAGCCTTTCAACGATGCATCAGCCAAGGGAAACCTGTATGCTAACATCGTGGAACGTTGGAACCCACAGAATCCTTCACAGAGTGCTCTGTGGCCACGTCTTGACTATGGTATGTCGGCAAATCCAGAAAACTATGCAACTTCTACATTCTGGTTGCGTGATGCTTCATACCTTCGTTTAAAATCAATGGATTTAGCATATAGCTTCCCTAACACATTCGTTAAGAAACTTGGTTTAAAAAATCTGCGTGTTTATGTTCAAGCATACAATGTCCTTACATTCACAAGTTTTGATATGTGGGATGTTGAGTTGGGTGCTGGTAATGGTGCTACTTATCCAAATATTCGTTCTTACAACATTGGTTTTAATTTATCATTCTAACGCAGAGATAAATGAATTTAATCATTAAGTAATAATGATAACAGATCTATAATGGAAACAATAAAATTAAATAGTATTAGAAAAGTGTGGGAAAAAACATTATGGCTTTTCTCTATGCTGCTGGCTCTTGGTAGCTGTTCTGATTTTGATTGGAATCAGAATCACGATACCACTCTAACCGATTTTCAGATTACCACCACTGATGCTGATGTGGTTATAGCAGAGGATAAGAGTAATATTGGCGAAACAATGAGTTTCAACTGGTCGGCTTCTAAGGCTGCCGACTACTCAACAGTATTCTACAAGATACTGTTCTCTGCAAGTACCGATTTTTCAAATCCTGTTTATCAGGCAGAAACAGAGAAGTTGAGTACTGTGAACTCAACAGAACTCACCAACAACCAGCTTAATATCATTGCAGAAAAGGCTGGTATTGCTCAGAGTGGTAGTGGAAAGATTTATTGGACAGTAGTGGCTTCTAACGGTATTGTGAAGAAGCAATGTGCTGATGTGCGCACTATCAATATTACTCGTCCTTCTGGATATGCTTATAACCCTGAGAATATACAGATTTCTGGTAAGGGTCTTGAGCGTGTAGGCATGAAGAAACTTGATGATGGAATCTTTGAGGCTTTCGTATATCTGCAGGATGGCGAATATACATTCTATGAGAAGGGTTCTAAGACCGATCGTCACTTCGGTTTCAGCACCACTACTCTTACTGAAGGTACTTCGTTCTCAGCTTTGAAGAGCAATAAGATACATCATATTGTTATTGACTTCAACAACGCTACATCAACTATTACAGCTGTAAACGAATTGGCATTGTGGTATAGTGCTGCCAATGATGTTGTTGCTATTATGAACGAAGCTGATGATCATTCTGCTAAGTGGAGTACTAATTATCTGTTCACACCACAGAGTAATGATTTCCGTTATAAGTTCCGTATGACAGAGGAACTTCCTAATGGAACTGTAAAGCAGAGCTTCTTTGGTTATACCAGCAAGAATGCTACAAACCAGAACGCTACAACAGCTGAGAAGTATTTCTATCTATTCAAGGAGAATGGAATGTCACAATCTGACTATTGCTTTAAGTTCAATAACAGGGGTTTGCATGCAGATAAGAAACTTTTGATTGAGGTTGATATGACACCTTCAGCAGCTAACTACGCACATAGTGTAACTGTTGTAGAATGAGTAGAGTGAAATTAAAAAAGGAAGACTTAAAGAATTAAAAATATGTCCACGAAAGATATTCTTAGAAAATGCAGCATTGCTGCTATGTCAACAATGTTGTTTATTGGCACAAGCTGCTCTGAAAATTTCCTTGACAACAAGCCTGATAATGTTGATACAATGGAAGAGGTGTTTGCACACAGAAACAGAACTCTTTCGTTTCTTGCTAACGTATATAGCTATATTCATATGCCAATAAACTGGAGTAATGGATGTATCTGGGCAGGAACATGCGATGAGATTGATGTAACATATACTGATTATGAGATTTCAAAAATCAACTTGGGGTTCCTTGCACCAGATAAAGAGTCTCAGCGTTTTGGTAACTATTGGGATGGAAACTATCAGGGAATACGTGCTGCAACCTATTACATGCAGCATGTGGATGAGAATCAGGAGATGACAAAAGAGGAGATTCTGAAAACAAAGACTGAGGCTCGTGCCCTTCGTGCATGGTATTATTTCCTCTTGGTACGCCAGTATGGTCCTGTTGTTATCCTTGGCGATGACCTTATCCCTGCCGATGCTCCTGTTTCTGATATGCAACTGTCACGAAGCACAATAAGCGAGTGTTTCAACTATATTGTTAAGGAATGCGATGAAGTTGTCAAGACAAAGGCACTTGCTGATTTCCGTGATAACAACATCGACTATGGACGCATGACTAATGCAACTATGTTGGCTCTTAAGGCTCGTGCCCTACTCTATGCAGCAAGTCCGCTGTATAATCGTGATAAGACTCTTGATTGTCTTAAGAACCTTAAAAACAACGATGGTACTTATCTGCTTGATTATACCAATGAAGGTGAGAAGCAACGTTGGGAAGCGGCTGCAAAGGCCACAAAGGAACTTATGGAATTTACTCCAGATTTGAAACTATATGATACTGGCGATCCATATGAGTCGTATAAGAATCTGTTTATTAAGGATTGGAACTGTGAGGTTATATGGGCTCGCCCTGCTGGTAATTTCTGGGAACAGGATAGAGCATGTTCTCCACGTACCTGCAATGGTTGGAGCGGATGGGGAGCTACTCAGGAAATGGTAGATGCCTACTTCACCAATACAGGTTATCCTGTCTTGGAGGATGAGAATGGTAATCACTATTCTGAGGATGGAGTTTATAGCGAGGAAGGCTTCTCAACAGCAGCTGGTGACGATGGTCACACACAGAAAGGAACATTTATGATGTATTGCAACCGCGAACCACGTTTCTATGTGTCTATCGCTTTCGACAACATGAAATGGATTTCTAAGTTCAATGATGGAACTGTTCAGTTCTACTATGGTGGAAACTCAGGCCGAACAGCAAACGAAACACGTAACTACTCACAGACAGGTTATCTATGTTGCAAGTATGTTCATCCTGAATCAAACGTAGCAGTAGGTACTCTTATTGAGCATGCAGCTATCTTCTTCCGTTTGGGTGAGTTCTATTTGAACTATGCCGAGGCACTTAATGAGATTAGCTTTGAACAGAACAAGGAAACAATTCTTTATTACATCAATGCTATTCGTAAGCGTGCTGGCATCCCTGGTTATGGCGAGGGCGATGGATTTGTTCCTACTCCAAAGAATCAGGAAGAGATGCGTGAGGCTATCCGCAGAGAACGTCGTGTAGAGTTGGGATTTGAGGAAAATCGCTATTTCGATTGTTGTCGTTGGTGTGTGGCTCATAAGTATTTCAATGGTCCTAAGCATGGCATGAATGCTAATGATGCACGTGGAAAGAGTGTGTTCTATCAGCGTACTGTTTTTGAAAACCGTGTATTTAAAGACTATAATGCTTTCTGGCCTATTCCATTAAGTGAGATTTACAAGGATAAAAATCTTGTTCAGAACCCAATGTGGAGCACTGTAAGCAGTGATAATATGGAAGAATAAAAAACTATTAGAAGATAAAAGAAGTTAGAAGTGCTGAGCTGTGCACTTCTATCTTCTTAGTCTTCTTGAATTCTAAAGATATTATACTTTAATAACTAAAAATTAAAAGACTATGATTTTATCTTTACTCCAAAAAAACATGAGAGCCATAGCACTCTCTACTTACGCACTTGCCGCAATGACTTGCTATGCAGATGACGATGTAATAACCATCGAATGCGAAAACCCTTCTGAGAAGAGTTATGTGGAGATTGACGAGAGAACGGGGTGCTCTGGTCAGAGCGGTCTTTGTTTCCACTCTTGGAAGGGTGGCTATGCCAACTATGAATTTGAAGCTCCAAAGGCAGGTACCTATGATTTAACATTCTATTATGTTACTTGTGAGGAACGTTGGTTCTCAGTTAAAGTAAATGATCAACCAATGAAGGCTATTTGCTGCAGTGAAACTACACCTAACTGGTCGGGTGAACCTGTTTTAGACGAAGTAACAGGTGATGTGATTACCCCCGGTGTTCTCACCAAGACAGTAAAGGTGTATATGCAAGAAGGTTCTAACATTATTCAGATGCAGGGCCTTTATAAATACTATGCTGATAATGCAACTAACACAGAAAAGCCCTACTCTCCTATTCTTGATAAGATAGAGATAAAGTATTCTGACACTCAACTTGGTGAAGTTACAGATGCACCAGAACAGATTATAAGAGAATGTGAGGATTATAGCACTATCACAAGTCCTGCATTTACTAAAAACATGGGAGCCTTCTCTGGTGGATGTGGTGTTAACTTAAAGAGTGCAGGTGGCGCATTTAGTTATGTTGTAAATGCTGCTACTGCTGGTGTTTATAAGCTTGACATCTACTATACCTATAGAGCAGAGCGCTGGATTTCAGTAAAGGTGGGTGATACTAAACGTATGAACGTGCAGTTTAAAACTCAAACTGATCAGTGGGAAGGTGAAGGCAGTAACAATATAGACGATCATCCTGCTTTCTTCCAACGTAGTGTTCTTATTTGGTTAGAGGCAGGTGATAATACTCTCACATTTGAAGCCTATGCAACACCAGGATCAAATAATGCCGACTCACCAAGTTTGGATAAGTTCACTCTCGATCTTATTGAGTGCTCTGAATTCGTTAAACCAGGTTACGATATTTTAGCAAAGAAGGTATCATTGGCTGATATTGCTACATTTACCGCTGACGAAGAAATAGATGTTACCAAATTGAATGATCATAACGAATATACAGGTGTTACCCTTGCAGGCAAGACTGCTTTAACTGTTACTGCCGAGCTTCCTTATGCATTCCAGATTACAAGCTACTCTTATTCTACCAATAATAATAATGAGGACTGGACAGTAGAAATATCTGCCGATGGTAATGACTGGACAGCATTATCAGCAGGAAGCAAAAAGGATGGTTCTATCTATACGTATTCTATGAGTGATCCATCAACTGCAGCAAAGTATGTTCGTGTTGTTGCTTCTGGAACAGAGGATGTAAACTTGAATGAAATTCAGTTATACGGAAATCCATGTGTTTCAGAATCTCAGAATTTTCCAAAAGGCATTTTCGAGGCTAACGATATTACTATAGACTATAATCATGAGGGTTTCCCAAGTTGGAATCAGAAGCCAGAAAACCTTTTTAATGATGCACTCAATGATCTCTATGCTTTTTCAAGAGGAGCAGAGAATGTATATGTTACAGCTAGCTTGCTGGAAGATATGAAAGCCACCTCATATATGATATCTGTTTCTGAATTGTGGCATCACCCTAAGAACTGGGAGATCTGGGGACATGACAGTGGAACAGATGACTGGATTCTTCTTGATGAACAGACTGATATAGAGTTTGTTGCAGCTAAAGGTTCAACCCTTTTCTTCCCTATCGCTGATCCTAAGACCTGCTATGAATACAAGATTGTGTTCAAAGACAAGGATGGAGAACTCTCAAAATGGCAGATGTTTACAGATGAGCAGAGTGTTGTTACAGAAATTAGCACTATTAAGACTGATGACCAGGCAACGGTAGGTATTGCAGTAAGCAATGGTAAGCTAACCCTTTCTTCTGACACGGCAACAAATTATGGTATCTTCTCTTTGCAGGGCGTAAATGTTGCTACTGGTGTTGTTCAGGGAACATCTAATGTTTCTCTCCCAACAGGTATCTATCTCGTAAAGGTTGGTAATAAGGTTATTAAGGCTGCTGTAAAATAAGACCTCTCCTCCCTCCCCTGCACTTTTGCCGCAGGGCAAAATGTAGAGGGAGCCTCGCAAGCTCATATTATTTGAATAATCTGAATATTTTGCCCTGCGGCAAAATCCAGAGAGGGTTGGGGGAGCTTTTTATTTGCAAAATATTTATAATAATATTATATTTGCAGCATAATCATGAAATGCCAAAATACACTATGAACAAAAAAGCAAAAAAAAGTATTATTAAAAGGATTTGTTTTTTCATTGTTTTGATAGCAATATCCTTAACCGTTGATGCCCAGCAGATGCTGGTAGGTTCTTTTAATATCAGATATAAAAACTCTGGTGACAGCATTAACGGTGAGGTATGGTCGAAACGATGTCAGGTGATGTGTGATCAGATAAACTTCCTTGCGCCCGAGATATGGGGCGCACAGGAAGTGCTGCACACACAATTACTCGATTTATTAAAAGGTCTCGATGGGTATGATTATATAGGTGTAGGTCGTGATGATGGAAAGACCGATGGCGAATATGCTGCTATATTCTATAAGAAAGACAAGTTACGCTTGCTTGATCAGGGACATTTCTGGTTGAATGAAACACCTGACAAACCTGTTAAGGGCTGGGATGCAGCTTGTGTGCGTATCTGCACATGGGGAAAGTTCCAGGCTAAGAAGCAAAAGCCATTCTATTTCTTTAATCTACACATGGATCACGTTGGAATAATAGCTCGTAGAGAGGCTGCTAAGCTTGTTGTTGCCAAGATTAAGGAGGTTATTGCTGCCGACAAGAAGAGTAAGCAACCTTTAGTTATTCTCACAGGCGATTTCAATGTTGACCAGTACAACGAAATTTATAATATCTTTACTGAATCAGGTGTGCTGAAAGACAGTTATCATGCAGCACGTATTCGTTTTGCTGAGAATGGTACTTGTCACGGATTCAAGAGCGATAACTTTACAACAAGTCGTATAGACCATGTTTTTGTGTCGCCTTCTGCTGATGTTGAGGCTTATGGTATTTTCACTGATAGCTATTGGACTCCAGACCCCTCGTCAATGGAAACAAAACAAGGCAAGGATATGCCTAAGGAAGTTTTGTTTAAACGATATATCCGTCGCCAGGCATCAGATCATTATCCGGTACTTGTAAAGATAAAAAGGTAAAAGAGTAAAAAAGGAAAAGAAATTAAAAGGTAAGAAATAAAAAAATGCTGAAAATTAAACATCTAACAATTTGTTGTTGCCTATTCGTACTTGTAAATAGCAGTATGATAGCACAGAAAACTACACGTGCTGATTACAAGATTATTCCATCAGTAAAAAGCATACTGATGGATACTTCTAAGGTGTTTACACTTAAAGAGGGCATGACTGTTGCCTATGATGCCAATAATCAGGAAATGAAGCGCATTGCTGACTTTCTGTGTCAATGGGTGGAACAACAGACTGGTACTAAACTTAATCCAACTACTTGTAAAAAGAATGCTGCTATTCAGCTGAATATTGCTACTCCTGTTGGTAAGAAGAAATCAAAGGCGTCACTCACAAAACAAGAGGAAGAAGCGTATTCTATTACTATTAACAAAAAAGGTATAGACATTAGGGCTTATAAGCCTGTAGGACTTTTCCGTGCTGCCGAAACATTGCGTAAGAGTATTTCTACATCTGCTCTTATGTTGCCTTATGCACAGATAAGTGATGAACCTCGTTTTGAATATCGTGGTTTGCACCTTGATTGCTCACGTCATTTCTTTACAGTTGACTTCATTAAGCAATATATTGATGTGATGGCTCTTCATGGCTGCAACCAGTTCCACTGGCATCTCACCGATAATCAGGGATGGCGATTTGAGGTAAAGGCTCTACCAGAACTTGCTATTAAGGGAAGTGTTAGAAAGCAGAGCATGATAGGCAGAAACTCAGGAATATATGATGGCACTCCTTATGGTGGCTATTACACTCAGGAGGAATGTAAAGAGCTTGTTCGCTATGCTGCAGAGAGATATATCAATATAATTCCTGAGATTGATCTCCCTGGACACTCGCAGGCAGCACTTCATGTGTATCCTAACCTTGGTTGCACTGGCGGTCCCTACCCTGTTGTGACTCATTGGGGTGGTTCGCACGAAATATTCTGTGCAGGAAATCCAGAAACAATGAAATTCCTCAAGACTGTGATGAGCGAATTATGCGATGTATTCCCTTCAAAATACGTGCATATCGGTGGTGACGAGTGCCCAAAGGATCGCTGGAAGAAATGTCCTAAGTGTCAGGCAAAGATTAAGGAACTGGGATTGAAAAATGATGGTAAGCATAGTGTAGAAAATCAGTTGCAGACATGGATGAACCACGAGATAGAATCGTTCTTGGCAGAACGTGGTCGCAGCATCATTGGATGGGACGAGGTTCTTGAAGGCGGACTTACTGCTGATGGCCTTGTTATGTCGTGGCGAGGTGTAGAAGGTGGCGTTGAGGCTGCCAAACAGCATCATGGCGTTATCATGACTCCTACCTCACATTGCTATTTCGACTATTACCAGCTTAAGGATCGTGACAGACAGCCTGTTGCTCTTGGTAATTACTTGCCTTTGTCAAAGGTTTATTCTTTCGAACCATTACAGCCAAATGCTCTTAACGAAGAAGAACAGAAATTTATTCTTGGTGTGCAGGCAAACCTATGGACAGAATATGTGGGCTATCCTCAGCATGTTTACTATATGCTCTTGCCTCGTCTCGATGCTATCAGTGAGGTGCAATGGTGCCAGCCTGAGCAGAAAGACTTCGAGAGTTTCAAGAAGCGTATGCCAAATATGAAACGTCTGTATGATAAGTTGGGAATAAACTATTGTAGAGATTCCGAATAATTAGAGATTAAACAACTAATAAGCAATAATTAAAAACAGAATTATGTATCGTAAACTATTCTTTGCAATGATGTTGGCGGTATTATCCCTCAACACTTATGCCCAGAAAAACTGGACAGACTACAAGCGCTATGAAAAAGCAAATGTTGCTGACAAGCAGTTGCCACAGAGCCAAAGAAAAGTGGTGTTCATGGGAAACAGCATTACTGATAACTGGTATTCTATGCATACCGATTTCTTTAAGAGCAATGGATATATAGGTCGTGGTATTAGTGGTCAGACAAGTCATCAGATGCTTGTTCGTTTCCACGAGGATGTTGTGAACCTGCATCCAAAGGCTGTTGTCATCAATAGCGGTACTAACGATATTGCAGAGAACAACCACGATTATGTAGAAGATCGTACTTATGAGAATATCATTGCTATGGTTGAGATTGCTCAGGCAAACAAGATCAAGGTTATCCTTACAACCATAACCCCATGTGATAAATATCGCTGGCGTCCACAGCTTACTGATGTAGTGGCAAAGATTAAGCACC
>Ga0256404_1008457_pt1 | contig 15455 bp, 8 predicted proteins | sample RumenRJG_01DNA_FD_185990 | JGI IMG/M metagenome (GOLD analysis project Ga0256404, IMG submission 185990) | Bovine rumen microbial communities from Lethbridge, Alberta, Canada - RJG_01 | ecosystem: Host-associated > Mammals > Digestive system > Stomach > Rumen | place: Canada: Alberta | collected...
CTCCTGCACATCAGCATGGAAGATCTCCGGAACGAAGAGCCCTTTCCGGTTGTGATCCGGGATTTTCTTGCGTGGTGCGGAAAGGATCCGCTGTTCTGCACCTGGGGACCGTTAGATCTCACGGAGTTGCAGCGCAATATGCGGTGGCATGGGCTTGCGCCGCTTGCGGACGGGCCGCTGCCGTTTCTGGATGCGCAGAAGCTGTTCAGCATCGCCTTTCAGGACAGCCACGAGAGAATTTCCCTCGAGCACGCCGTGGACCAGTGCGGAATCCGCAAGGAGATTCCGTTCCATCGCGCTCATGACGACGCATGGTATACCGCGCTCATTCTGCAGCGGATTCCGAGACATCTCTTCTCCTACTATTCCTTCGATTATTTCACCATTCCGGAGAATCGCGAGCATGAGGTACATGTCCGGTTCGATTCCTATGCAAAATACATCTCGCGCGGATTTCAGGATAAGGCGGCGGCGCTGGAGGACGCGGAGGTGATGAGCACGCGCTGCTATGTGTGCGGAAGACGCGCCGCCCGGGAGATCTCCTGGTTCACGCCGAACGGCCGCCAGTATTACAGCGTGTCCTGCTGTCCGGAACATGGCCTGATGAAAGCCAAGGTGCGGCTCCGCAAGGCGGAGGACGGAGAAGTCTACGTGGTGAAGACGGAGCGCTTCATCGGGGAAAAGGATGTCAGGGAACTCAGCGAGCGCGCGAGGAAGGCGGAGAAGACAGAGGGAAAGAAGGAATACCGCATGCGTGCGGGACAAAGAAAAAAGAGAGCCGGGAAGGGCAGAACGTGATCCGCGTGTGCGGATTGCCTTTCCCGGCTCTCTTTTTATATTCCGTACGATAGCCCGTGCCGCGTTTTTTTTGCGGCACCCGCGGGAGAAATGGTCCGGATGGGCTTTCTCCCGGATCGGGATCCTGGTGCCAGCGGCACCAGGATCAGTTTGTAAGCGATGCATCGGTGTCACTTTCAAATCTTATGAATCGTGATCTCCGGTGTTATCCACGCCGGTGTATCCGCCGGAATCCAGCGGACCCATATCCAGTCTTTCGCCGGAACCGCTGCGGGCGGACCCACTGCTATAGGACCCGCTGCGATATGAACCGGTGCCGGATCCGGTATCGGCATAGCTGCCGGGTCCGGATTCACTCCAGCGGTCATTTTCGTAGTAGAGATTATCCTCTCCCTCGAGCGTGTCATATTTCAGATAGTCGTTGTGAGGAAGATAATCGCGGCTCTTGTGCCGTCTCTGCCGCTGCCTCCGTTCCTGATGAACCCGCTCCGGGCGGTTGAAGGAAGCGAGGTAGGAGAAAAGCAGGAGCAGCATGATCACGGCAGCCGAGACCGCGGCAGTGAAGAGCAGGATACGGCGGATATTGATGTATATCGTGCCGGCGTCGTTGATCTTCACCATAGATGCAAAATACGCTTTGACGCGGGAGACAGGCGTATCAGTCTCCTGCCCTGTCCGGGTGTCATCCGCTTGTTTCGTTCCGGCTTTATCACCTGACGTGTCTGATTTTGGTGTGGCGCTGCCGGATTTGTCTGCCGTGTCTGCCTTTTCCGAAGCCGTGCCGGATTGGTCTGCCGCGGAGGTGAGGAGGTAAAGGTTGGCGCTGCCGACTGTGCGGCCCTGCCAGGAGTAGACGAGGGAGGCGATGGCAGGAGTCGTCTGATTTATGGCGGCGGACTGCTCTGCGCCGGAGGTGTCTTCGGAGGACTCAAAGTCGATGGAGTCAGTGCTGTCTGCGGCGGACTGCTCTGCGCCGGAGGCGCTTTCGGAGGCAGTGCCGGTGCTGGCTGCAGTGGCGGAAGCAGTCGCTGTGTCTTCGCTGACGCTGAGGTCGTCAGGGGAGACGCAGGTGTCGTCGGCTTCCGCATCCGTGGAATAGACGAGTCTGCCGGTGAGGTCGGAGAAGGAAGTGCCGACGGGCAGGGTGATCCGGGCGTCCGGAGACAGCGCAAACGCAGGTCCGGAATCGCCGAGCAGGCAGCGGCCGCCGTCAAAGAACGATGCTCTGCTCACGGAGAAACGGGTTTCGTTCTCTGCAATATTCCATTCCGTGAAATTGGCGTAGCCCCAGTTCAGCAGGGCGGCGGAATCTGTGAACTGATTGGGGGATTCCTCCTTCATGACGACACAGATCAGACGGATTCCGCCGCGCTCGCATCCGGTCACCAGGGTTTCGCCGGCGTACTGGTGGTAGCCGGTTTTGCCGCCGATGACGCCCTCACACGGCGTCTCTCCGGTGATGAGAGCGTGCTTGTTGCGGATGGTGAAGTCGTCCGGTTGCGTGGCTGTTGCGCTGAAGTGATAGGACGGTGTGTTGCCGATCCGCAGACAGAGCGGATTGTCGAAGAAGGCCCGGGCGATCAGCGCCATGTCGTGCGGCGTCGTGTAGTGATTTTTATCATGAAGGCCGTTGGCGTTGACAAAGTGCGTACCGGTGCAGCCGAGCTCCTTTGCCTTTTCGTTCATCAGGTTTGCGAAGGCAGACACACTGCCGGCGGTCTTCTCCGCGATCGCGGCGGCCGCCTCGTTGGCGGACCCCACCATGATGCCGTAGAGGGCCTGCTCCACGGTGATCGTCTCTCCGACGTCGAGGCCGATGTTCGAGCCGTCCGCCGGCACGGAATGCACCGCCTCCTCGGACATCGTGACGGTGTCCGAGGGATCGAGCCTCTCCGCCGCGAGCAGAACGGTCATCATTTTCGTGATGCTGGCGGGATACAGATGCTCGTTCATGTTTTTCTGGTACAAAATGGCACCCGTGTCGGCATCGATGAGAATCGCGCCCTCAGCGCTGACTTCCGGCGGTTCGGGCCAGGCGCGCGGCGAAGCGGACTCCTCAGCCGCCGCATCGGCAGAAGAATCCGCGGAAGAGTCCTGCACATCGGTACCGGAGGAAGAACCGGCGGATGAATCCGCGCTGCCGGCGGCATCGGCAGAGATGCCGGAAGCGGATGTCTGCTTCGCCGCTGCGTTGTCCGCAGCAGGCACAGATGTCTCGGCGTGAAGCTGTGCAGGCAGGGAGAGAAACAGTCCCGCGCAGATAAAAACACTCACTGCCGTCCGCAGGATGTGCGGCGGGAGTGAGTGACGGATTTTGACTTGGATGAAAGACACAAGAGCGTTCAATGCAGTGCCCTTTCCAGCTTTTCCTGAAGCGTCGACTTCGGAACGCTTCCGATTGCGGTTTCCACCGGCTTCCCGTCCTTGAAGATGAGAAACGTCGGGATGGACATGACGCTGTATTTCTCTGCGATGTCCGGGTCGTCGTCCACATTGACCTTGCCGATCTTCACCCGGCCGGCGTATTCCTGCCCGAGCTCCTCCACTACCGGCGCCATCATCCGGCAGGGACCGCACCAGTCGGCATAGAAATCAACCATGACGGGGGTTGCGCTGTGCAGAACTTCCTGTTCAAAATCTGATGTTGTAAATTTCATAGACACTCCGTTTCCAAATCAGGGCCTGCCATCGGTTTCAGAACAGCCCTATTGTACCATAGCGGGCCGGCGGGAATGTAAAATTTCGATGAAAGCGTCTGTGTTTAAAATTTCGGTGAAAGCGTCTGTGTTTAAAATTTCGGGGAAGGCGCCTGCGTTAATATTTCAGTGAAAGTGCCTGTATTAAATATCAGTGAAAGTGCCTGTATTAAATATCAGTGAAAGCGCCTGCATTTTACTGCGTTTTTCTGGAGAGAATGTACTTGCAGATCGGGTTTCCCATGGCTGAAAATTTGCGCTCATATTCGGTCATCACATTGCCCTCGTTCATCACGGGATCATTGTGCAGATCATAGGTCAGCGCGTCAATCTGGAACCCGCCCTCCGGCACCTCGTCCACGGCAAAATCAAACAGGGCCCGGTTGTCGGTCTTGAATTCGATCGTTCCGCCCGGCGCGAGGAGCTGATTGTAGAGCCGGAGAAACTGGCGGCTGGGAAGCCGGCGCTGCGCCTGTGATTTCTTGGGCCAGGGGTCGGAGAAATTCAGGTAAATCCGGTCTACCTCGCCCGGCGCGAACACGTCCGCGAGCAGCTCCGCCTCCCAGCGGAGATAGCGCACGTTCGGCAGCTTCTGCTCCTCTTCCTTCTTCACGGCCTTGTAGAGCGCACTGGAATACTTCTCGATGCCGACGTAATTGATCTCCGGATGGAGAGCGGCCATGGCAATAATAAATCCTCCCTTGCCGGTGCCGATTTCGATGTGAAGCGGATGGCTGCTGCCAAAATACTCCCTCCAGGCGCCGCGCAGGGCACCCGGATCATGAATTGTGTACGGGTTGGCTGCCAGATATTCCCTGGAACCCGGGATATTGCGTAGTCGCATGATAGCCTCTTAATAACCTCTTCTCTCTTTTCTCTTCTCTGACGATTTTTGTACCGAAATTCTGGCGGTATCAGCGGGAAAATGTCCGGATGGAATTTTCCCTGACCGGGATATCGGTGCAAATGGCGCCAATGTCCGTTTGAACGTGATATATTGGCGCACGCTCAAATGGCGGGCACCCTATTTTACAAGAAAACCGGGGCGGCTTCAACGCATGTGCAACTTATGGTAGAATCGGGAGCAGATTGAGAGCGGCGCATGGGACATCAGGATCTGTTTTTCCTGTTTTGACTAATTCGCTGAGACACGCGAACAGATGGAGAGCGGCGTGTGAAATATGCTCCGTTATAGATGATTTGAAGAGTACAGGATTTATTTTTATGAAAAAATATACAGGCAGGGCAGTTTTTCTCTGCTTCGCGCTTGCTGCGGCGGTGGCGGTCGGGGGCTGCGGAACCGAACAGCGGCAGGGCAAGGGCGCCGGCGCGGATGCTTTTATCACAGAGGATTCTCTCGAGGCGGAGAGCGGGTCCGGAGCAGGGCAGGAAGAGACGGACGCGGGGGCGGCGCTGCAGGGAAATACAGAGCAGCGCGCCGGACAGAACAGGGCAGTCGATGCACAGATCGAGCTGATGAATTTTGGTAATACGGGCAGGAATATTGTGGAAATCCCGCAGTTTGTCACGGAGTCGGGGGAGAGCACCCGGGCGATGGAGGAGCTCAACGCGGAGACGGAATCGCTGCAGGAGTTATATGAGAAGGTGAAGGAGGAGAACGACGGCGTCAGCTTTGTCGAGATCCGAAGCTACATCATGCCCACCACCCGGTTTCTGCAGGTGACCACCACGTATTGTGAATATCCCACGTACGGCACATGGGGTGATCTGATGACGCTCGCTTACGATACGAAGACGGACACGGCGATTACGGCCCGGGAGGCACTTGAAATGAGCGGTTACACCGGGGATCAGCTCTCGACCAGTGTGCATAAGGCCTTTGTGAAGGCCGGACTGAGCGGGCAGATCGAATCCACGGAGATGGAGGGATTCGAACTGGACGACACTGGGAAGGTGACAGCCATTTATATGAAGCTGGGCGTCCGCGCCGAGGAATCGGACTCTTCATTCGAGGCCTTTTATCGCTATGTTCCCTCGACCGGGAAGATTTTCATGATGGCCTTTTCCGATGAGGACGAGGGGGACGGCAGCAAAGAGATCAGCGGTTCGGAGATGACGCAGTGAAGCGCTTTCTGCAGGACATCGCAGGATATCAATGCGAGGAACTGGCAGAGGAGAGGTGGAAAAGGAAGGATGTTCCGGCTGTTTTCGATTCTGATCGGGTATGCACTGGGAAATTTTCTGACGGCGGAATGGGTTGTCCGCAGGCGGACAGGAAAGAGTGTGTTTGACATCGGCTCAGGCAATCCGGGGATGGCCAACGATATGGCGCAGTGCGGGTTCGGGCCGGGAATGCTGGTGCTTGCCGGGGATCTTGGCAAGACGGTGCTGGCCTGTGTGCTCGCCCGATTTGTTCTGTTCCCGGAGGCCGGCGCCATGGCGGCCGCCTGGGCGGGACTCGGCGCGGTGCTTGGGCACAATTTTCCCTGCTGGCACGGGTTCCGCGGCGGGAAGGGCGTGGCCTGCACCTGTGCGGCCATATTTTGCGTACAGCCGCTCTGGGGTCTGCTCGCGATGATTGTCGGGATGTTCGCGGTATTCCGGACGCAGTATCTGCCGGTCGGTGCGGTGCTGATTCCGTCCGCCTTCACACTCTTTGGGTATTTGTATTTCCGCGGTGTGGCTGCGATGGACGCGTCCGGCGCGCCGCTCACGGGAGGCTGCGCACCGATCGGCGGTTCGGTGGGCAGTGAGATTGCGGCGGTCTCCGGGCTTCTCAGCATCATTATGCTGATCCGGCATTTTCCGGGCCTTCGCGGCGCCGCTGCCGGCACGGAGCCCAGAATCAATGTCACAGGTCTGCTCAATCAGAAATTCGGCCGATTCACGGCGGCCATCGCAGCAGCAGTGTCGGTGATGCTGTTTCTCTGGGGACTTGCACCCTGGTATCAGAGCTACATGCGGCGGGAGGACAGAGAGACCTGCTGGAAGGCCCGGTTTGCGGTGTGCCTCGATTATCAGGCGGCCAAGGAGCAGAGCAGGGCGCAGGGCAAGGAGGAGACGGAACAGATGGCGCTCCTTGCGGTACAGAACAGTCTGCAGGAGCATTTCGGCGCCTCTATGTCCGCCTTCGGCGAGCCGGTTTCCGGGATCTGCCGGAGCGGGGACGGCACCTGGACCATTCTCTACGATCCGGATACGAAAACCATCACGATTTCCTGCACGGCGCAGGATCATGAGCCGATAGAAAGCTACAGAGACTGATCCCGTCAGCAGTCCGGGCAAAGAACAATGCACAAAGGAGAATCATGACAGAAAACAGACCGACCCACAGGGTAAGGCAGGCGGAGGACAGAACGCTGTCCATGCAGAAGGACAGGGCAGAGCGCAGCGGAGGATGGCACGGCGGTCCAAAATCCGGATCTCAGAATCTGGAGAGTGAGGTCCGCGCGCAGGAAGCGAAGGCAGAGCAGGCGGACGAGGGCATGCAGGCCGCCCGGCAGGAGGGCATGAAGCTGCCGCTGATCTTTGTGGGAGCGTTTGTCTATGCATTTGGCATGAATTACTTTCTGCAGCCCCTGCATCTGTACGCCGGCGGCATGATGGGCTACGCCCAGCTCATCAATACCCTGCTGAATATGGCGGGGATCACCTTCGGCGGAGTCAAAATCTACGGTATTTTGTACTACATCATGAATGTCCCGGCCATGATTCTGTGCTACCGAAGACTGCGCCACCGCTTTGTCTTCAAGACTGTGTTTGCCGTCACCTGCATCACGATCTTCATGCAGCTGATTCCGATCCCGGCCGAACCCGTTCTGGAGGACCGGCTGGCGGAGTGCATGATCGCCGGCATCATCTGCGGCGCCGGCATCGGCGTCATTCTGCGCATGGGGGCCTGCGACGGCGGCATGAACCTCTTCGGCATGGTCATCGCCAGCGAGAAGCAGGGCGCGTCCATCGGCAAGGTGGCACTGCTCAGCAATATCGTCCTGTATGGATTCTGCCTCTTCATCTTCGATATTCCGACGGTGATTTATTCGCTGATCTACTCCGTATTCAATTCTGTCGCCTGCGACAAAATTCACACGCAGAATATCAATTCACAGATTCTGGTGGTGACAAAGCTCAAGGATACGAAGCCGATGGAGGTGAATGTGATGGGGCGCCTGCACCGCGGCATGACTGAGATCGACGCGAGCGGCGTGTTCACCGGCGAGGATGTGAAGATTTTCGTCATTTTCGTGAGTAAATACGAGGTGAACCGCCTGCGCAGCATCATCCATCTGTATGATCCGAAGGCATTCATCGTCGAGAACGAGGGGGTCAATATCGACGGCAATTTCAACAAGCGGCTGACGTGAGGAAAGTGGCCGACGTGAGAAAAGTGGCTGCGGGGACAGGATACATCGTCATTGCAGGGGCAGGAAGCGGAAAGGGCCGCCTGCCCGATTTTGCTAAAATGCCCGAATCTCTCCCTCATCGTCGGCGTCCTCGATCCTGCGGATGATGAGATCATAGCTGTAGGAGCTGCTGACATGTACGGTCACGGTGTCGCCGGCATGGTGGTTCAGCAGCGCCCGCCCGAGCGGAGATTCCACGCTGATCAGTCCCTTCAGGGAATCCTCGCGGACCGTGGAGGTGATGGTGTAGCTCTCCTCGGCATCATCCTCCGGAATGTAGATGGTGACCTTCCGACCGAGTGCGGCGACGCCCTCCGGTACCTTCTGCTCCGGAATCACCCGCGCCGTCTTGATCATGCGCTCCAGATACCGGATGCGCGCGTCGTTGTGATTCTTGGCCTGCTTGGCCGCGTGATACTCATAATTTTCCGAGAGATCGCCCTGCGCCCTGGTCTCCTTGACCTCCTCAAGGAGCTTCGGCCGAAGCTCCAGCTTGCGGTGGTCGATCTCCGCCTGCATTTCATCAATATCCTTCTTTGTCAGTTCGTTTCTCATATATACCCCGTGCTGCGTTTCCTGCGGCACCCGCACGGGTGCCTGGTTTTGTCATTATAGCAGGTTTCAGACAGTGCGGCGCAGTTGTGTTTCTGCTGCGCGGAAAGTCGGGATGATAAGTCTGAAATAACAAGACCGGAATGACAAGATTCAGGACGACAAGGCCGGATAAACCGGCCTTGCTATAATTCGATTAACCTATTTTCCTCTATCTGCGGTACACTATTTCCGTATGGCTGCGGCCCGGACTGCGGCAGCAGGATGAACCGGCAGGCGTTCCTGAAAGCGGTATGGAGAAAGGCAATCGGGAAGGATTGCGGCAATATCCAGCCTTCGCGCCGCACTGCATCAAGAGGAGAGAAAATAGAGGAAAAAGAGGGGAACATGTTTCAACCGGAAATCATTGCACAGAAAGAAATCATATCGCAGACAGACAGGGCGGCTGTGCTGGACAGTATTGCAGGAGGATGCTGTATCATTTCCTGTGAGGAGGAGCGGATTCTGTACGTGAATGCGTCCGTTCTCTTTTCCTATACCTGTCCGGATCAGGAGTCCTTTCTCAGAATGACGGGAGGCAGTTTCCGCGGAATGGTGGAGGCGGAGGATTATCGTCCGCTGCAGGATTTTTTCGGCGTTGGGAGAAGAATCCGTACAGAAAGAAAAAAAGAGACAGCGGCCGGGCGGTACAGCGCACCGGCCGAACAGAATGATCCCGCACAGAAAAGCAGCACGCTGACGGATCGGAACAGCGGCACGGGCGGGGACAGCACGCCGGTTTCAGAAAAGATCCAGGAGGAGAAGAGCGGCGCGTCCGCGGAAGATGCGGAAGACAGGGACCGGCTGAGCTGGAACGCGGAAGGATACCGCTATTTCACGTTCCGTTTCCGGACGCTGGAAGGGCAGCAGAGGAGAGCACAGGCCTTTTTATGGCGGGACAGCCTGCCCTCCGCGGGAGAGGTCTGGGTCATGAATCTGATTCCGACGGCGCTGATGCAGCAGGGACGGATGCAGGAGCGCTTCACCGGACTCATGGGGGTGCACGATTTCTATGAGAAAATGCTGGAGCAGGCCGCGCAGGACCGGCGTGAGGGGCATTTTGGAAGCCGGGTGGAGGTCAGCTTCAATATTGTCAATTTCAAGGAATACAACCGGATGTTCGGCGTGCAGGCGGGGGATGAATGTATCTGGATTGTTGCGGACACGCTGCGCCGGGCGTTCCCCGGACAGCTGCTCGCGCATATCAGCGCGGATCGTTTCTGTGCGGCAGTGGACAAGGAAGATGTCTGTGCCAGGATTGAGGCGGTCTGCAGCCGGGTAAACGGCTACATCCGCAATCAGGGGATTGTCCTGAAGGCCGGAATCTGCGATCCGGGTGCCGATGCCAGCGATGAGGAGGTGCGGCAGGCGGTAGACCGCGCCAAAATCGCCTGTGATTCCATCCGCGACGACGCGAACCGGTGCTGGGCGGTCTATACGCCGGATATGGGGGAGATGATCGAATGGAATACCTATATCCTGCAGCACTTTGAGGAGGCGCTGGAAAAGCAGTATATCAAGGTCTATTTTCAGCCGATTGTGCGCACCCTGACCGGAAGACTCTGCGGCCTGGAGGCACTTGCCCGCTGGGAGGATCCGGAGAAGGGAATGATTATGCCGGGTATCTTCGTCCCGGTTCTGGAGAGATCGAGACTTATCAGCAGGCTGGACACCTATGTGTTGCATCAGGTCTGCGGGATGATGCACCTGCGGATGGAGAAGGGACAGGAGCCGATTCCGGTTTCCATCAATCTGGCCCTCGATGATTTTGTGCAGACAGACATCTGCGGCCTGGCCGAGCAGGAGACGGCGGCGAATGACCTGCCGCGGGAATGCCTGCGGTTCGAGATCACGGAGTCGACGCTGGCGGGCAACAGCAGCGCTGTCCGGGAAGGTGTGAAGCGGCTTCAGTGCGCCGGATACCAGGTCTGGCTGGATGATTTCGGCAGTCAGTATTCTTCGCTCAACTCCCTGCATGATTTTGAATTTGATGAGATCAAGCTCGACATGAATTTCTTCCGGAATTTCAACGAGCAGAGCCGCAAAATTCTGACCGGCATCTCGGACATGGCCAAGGCGCTGGGCATTCATACCGTCGCGGAGGGTGTGGAGACGCCGGAGCAGGTAGCGTTTCTGAATAAAATCGGCTGCGGCAAGATACAGGGCTATTACTACGGCAGGCCGGTGAGCTGCGGAGAGGCGGAGGCAAAGCAGGAACAGGACCGTCTTGTGCTGGAGGACGAGCGCGAGAACCAGATGTATGACGCCACGGATCTGATCCGGGTGGCAGGCGCGATGCCGGTGGGGCTTGTCCATATTTGCGGGCAGACCATGAACCTGCTGTTTGCCAATGACGCTTTTCTGAGCGCATTGGGGCTGTCCGGGCCGGACGGCCTTCAGCAGGCGCGCAGGGATATCCAGGCGGACTGGCACCCGATGCACGGAAAGTGGCTCTCCTTTTTTACCAAGGTCTATGCCAGCAGCCGTGACGAACACATGACCTATGTTGACAACGGGCAGTATTTACGGATGGAGGCGCGCAGGCTCTCCGGGGACCAGGATGACTGGCTGGCGGTCGTGCACCTGTACAACGTCACGGAAGACCGTCCCGGTGTGGCGGCAGGCTATGATCATGTCCTGCGGGAGATGACCCGTCTGTGCGACAGTGTCTTCTATTTTGAGCCGGAGAAGGACCGGGTGACCGTCCTCGAGGCCACCGATCCGAAGGCGCACGCGGGGCAGGTCTTTACCAATATCCGGGACATGGAGAGAAAATACGCGGCCCGGGTGATCCATGAGCGGGACCTGGAACGGTTTCTGTGGATTTCCGATCCGGATCATCTGCGGGAGAAGGCGCAGCGGCTGCATCGCTCTGCACTCGATGATGTATTCCGCGTGAAGGGAACCGACGGCAACTATTACTGGATGATTTTCCATATGCTCCTGCTGCAGAAGGCAGAGAGCGGCAATTATCTGGTGAGCGTCCGGAGCGATATCTGGGAGGGACGGAAGGATGAGCCGGAGCTCTTCGCCGAATTCGTCTCGTCCATCGGCATTCTGCCGGACGGCACAGCGGGACTGCCCCGTCCGTCGGCGGAAGAGGCGCTTTTGGAGGCCATTCTCGGCCACTCGGATCTGCGGCTGTTCTGGAAGGACCGTGAGATGCGCTATCTCGGTGCCAGCAGAGCGTTTCTGGAATATTTTGGCCTCAGAAGCGGGGCAGAACTGAAGGGCCGGACCGATGAGGAGATGGGGTGGCATATTCACGCAGACCATTATCATCTCCGCGAGCAGGAGGCGCTTGCACACGGCACACTGGTGCGCAATGCGCAGGGACAGTGCCTCATCGGCAGAGTGCCGCGCCGATTCTCGGTCACCATGTTTCCGGTCTACCAGAAAAATGAGATCCATGGGATTGCCGGATACCTGAGTGATCCCGGGGACGAGGAGATACGGCGCAGAAGCGGCTTGGAGAACCGGGAAGCCGGTGTGCTGTCCTTCCGCGGGATGCTCATGGCGGGGCAGAAATTTGAGGACGAATACCGCCATCTGGGCAGGGACTTTGCCGCGGTCTGTGTGGATGTGCCGGATTATGGGCGGATTCGCCGGACCTTCGGGCCGGAGATTGCCTCGGAGCTGGTGCGCGCGGTGCGGAACGCAATCTATGACTGCCGGGATGTCCTGCCCGCGGCGGAGGGAGGCGCAAAGAATCTGACAGTATCCAGGGTCGGAGATTGCAGTTTTGTGGCGTTCTTTACGGTGAGGAAAATACAGGACGCGGCGCTCTTCACGGACGGAATGAAAAAGGCGGTCGGAGAGATTCAGCGGATCGGAGGCTACCGATGCACGCTGCGCCCGGCGGTGACTTGGGCGCTGGGCAGCGAGGCAGGACGGCTGGACGGCGTTCTGGCCCTGCTTGTCAGGCGCATGGCGGGAGCCCCGGAGGAGGCGGCGTTTTTGTCGGCTGAGAATGGGATGCGGGATGACCGCTCACGCGCTGCGGCGGGGCTGCATCCGGACATTTCCTCTCAGGAATCCGGAGAAGAATCGGATGCGCTCCGGCGGGAGGAGACGGTCAGCGGCCTGATGGCGGCTGCGATGAAGGAACCGGATCCCGGAGCGGGGATCCGCATGGCTCTGGACGGCGTCCGGAATCTGCTGCAGGCGGACTGTGTCCTGATTCTGGAGGAACAGGACAGGGACGTGATGTACTGCACCTATGAGAGAACGAGGGCCGGCATTCCGGCGCGGATGCCTGCGCTGCGGAAGATAGACTGCCGGGTTCTCTCCGGTCTGAAAGAACGGCAGCGGGAGGACGGCTGCGTCGTTATCCCGGATTTTGACCGGTATCGGAAGCAGCATCCGGAGATGACCGATGAAGATATCCAGAGTCTGACTGCCTGTGCACTGGAGACGGAGGGGCTTTCCGCGGGCTGGCTTGCGGTGATTAACGGCAGAGGAGCGGCGCGGGAGGAGAACGTCAGAATCATCCGGGAGATGAGTGGGTTTCTTTCCGGACTCCTGCAGAGCCGCGACCGGATTGCGCATCTCAAGGATCTGTGCCTGCGGGATCAGCTCACAGGCGTGCTGAACCGGTATGGATACGAGCAATACGTGATCCATCTGACCGGCGCGATGGAACCCGGAACGGAGGACCAATCGATCGCGCTGATTTTCGGAGACATCAACGGGCTGAAGGAGACCAACGACACCGGAGGGCACCGCGCGGGAGATGATCTCATCCGGCGCGCGGCGGAAACTCTCGTCCAATTCTCGGACCGGGATCATGTGTTCCGGATGGGTGGGGATGAGTTTGTTCTGATTGCCGAGAACTGCGGCAACGCAGGTGCGGAGAAGCTGATCGGAGAGATCCAGCAGGAGAATGCGCGGAAGGGAGTATCCATGTCCCTCGGATACGGCGTGCAGAAGAGAAATGAGCTGGAGAGCGACACGCTGATTCTGTCTGCGGAGTCCCGGATGTACAACAGAAAATCGGAATATCACCGTGCGGCCGGGGCACAGATGCACTCCTCGTGACAGTCGGAGGAATCGTTTCATGGCATCCGGATTCCGGTGGCGGCAGCGGGAGAGGGACCCTGTCCAGGCAGACCGGAAGCGACGGCGTGTGATGCGGAGGCGCGCGGGAAGCGGATCAGGCCTGACGGCATTCCGCACAGATCGGAGAAAAGCCAGGAACGGCAGAGCTTAAGGGAGCACATAGTACATGATCAATTTCAGAAATAATAAGAAAAAGCGTGTGATCGCAGGGATTCTGATCGCCATTCTCATCGCGGCGATGGTGATCCCGCTGTGCATGTCGGTGCTGTATGCCTCCGCAGAAGGGCAGGATGCTTCCGCGGCGGAGACGGAGAATGCCTCTGTGCAGGCAGGTGCCCGGGATGAGACAGCCGCGGCCGGAGAGACAGCAGCGGATCAGACGGCGGGGCAGACGGCATCGGATCAATCCGCCGCGGTGGCCGCGGCGGGGCAGAGCGGCATAGATCATCCGGACCGCGTGATTCAGAGCGGCATCACGATCGGCGGCGTGGACGTCGGCGGCATGACAGAGGCGGCAGCGGAGCAGAAGCTGCGCGACACCTTCGCGGGCTACGGCAAGGCGGTGATCACGCTGACCGGGAGCGAGGGGAGCGGACAGGATCCGGTGGAGGTGACGGCGGATCAGCTGGGCCTCTCCTGGACGGATCACAGCGCGGTGGAGAAGGCAGGGAGCTATGGGCACGGACCGAATCTGATCGCGCGGTACAAGGAGAAAAAGGATCTGGAGCAGAACGGCGCGGAGATAGCCGCTGACCTCGGGTTCCGGCGCGAGGACATTGTGTCCGTCCTGGAGAACCAGTGCGCCTCCTTCAATCAGGAGGCGGTGGACGCCGGGCTGACCCGGGAGAACGGACAGTTCGTGGTGCACGAGGGAACGCCGGGAACGGTGATCGACGAGACGGCGAGCGCAGACAAAATCCTGTCTGTCCTGTCGGACGACTGGAAGGGGCAGAATCTGACGATTGCGCTCGACATGAAGACAGAGCAGCCGCAGGGATCCGCACAGGAACTGGCAGACGTGAAGGATCTGCTAGGCACCTTCACAACCAGCTATCCGAATTCCGGAGAGGCCAGGTGCACGAATATCGCCAATGCATGCGGCTTTATCAATGGAACGGTGGTTTATCCCGGGCAGGAATTCTCGGTGCTGAAGACGATCACACCCTTCACGGCGGAGAACGGCTACGAGCTGGCCGGTTCGTACCTCGGGTCTCAGGTGGTGGACAGCTTCGGCGGCGGCATCTGTCAGGTGTCCACGACGCTGTACAATGCGGTGATCCGGGCGGAGCTTCAGGTGAATGAGCGGCACAATCACTCGCTTGTCGTGGGGTATGTCGATCTCTCGGATGACGCCGCCATCGCGGAATCCTCGGGCATGGATTTCAAATTCACCAATACGCTGGACTGCCCCGTGTACCTGGAGGGTTCGATCTCGGGCAAGAGCATCACGTTCAATATCTATGGTAAAGAGACCAGAGATCCCGGCAGAAAGGTGAGCTTTGAGAGCGAGACGCTGGAGACGGTCGAGCCGGAGGGCGAGGCAGTCTACACGGACAGCACGCAGCCGGTCGGTACGATTACTTATACCGCGGCGCACACCGGATATCGGGCGCAGCTCTGGAAGGTGGTGACGGAGAACGGCAAAGAGGTGAGCCGGGAGGTGTTCAACCACAGCACCTATAACATGGCGCCAAAATCCTGCACGGTCGGCACGCTCGGCACGATGACGCAGGCGCTGCAGGCTGCGGTCAGCAGTCAGAGCATCAGCGCGGTGGAGACCGCGCTTGCCAACATCGAGACGGACAAGGCAGGAGAAGCGGCGCTCGCCGCGCTGCAGGCGCAGGCGGAGACGGCGGCAAAGAACGCGTATGCGCAGGCCATTGCCAGCGGTGCGGATGAGGCTGCCGCGCAGGCGGCTGCGCAGCAGGCTTCGCAGGCCGTGGCTGCC
>Ga0256404_1008458_pt1 | contig 15453 bp, 12 predicted proteins | sample RumenRJG_01DNA_FD_185990 | JGI IMG/M metagenome (GOLD analysis project Ga0256404, IMG submission 185990) | Bovine rumen microbial communities from Lethbridge, Alberta, Canada - RJG_01 | ecosystem: Host-associated > Mammals > Digestive system > Stomach > Rumen | place: Canada: Alberta | collected...
CTATGGCCTGTAATGCCTATCTACACTAGGCTTTCCGGCGGGGAAGTCTTTTCGTAACACTTCCCCTACACTTCCCTAACACTTCCCCTTGTTCCATCGTTTTCTCAATACCCAGATACCTCTCTTCGGATTCCCATTCCTGGGGAGGTCTGGGGGAAGTCTGGGGGAAGTCTTTTACAAACACTTCCCCTCTCGCAACCCCTTTCTGCACAGCCTTTCCGAGAGATTTGGGGAAGTGGGGAGGTCTTTTTCAAAATTTCATTATTTCAAAGATCGCGCGAGCCGAGTGCAAAAAGAAAGCTTGCTTTCATGTTTTGCCGAGGCGATGCCGATTTTCGAGCTTTAGCTCAAAGATCGCTTATACTTCTTCTTTCTTACATCTTCTCTGACCTAGGTCAGAGTGTGGCGTTCTCTCTTTGAGAGTGCGGCGTTGCAATGCGAATTCATCTTACTTCTTCCATCGTTTCGCCATTCGGCCTATCCAGTTAAGTCTGCCACTCTTGTCTTTACACACCATCGTTGCCATCCATGTCAGGCAGTACCGTATCTTCGCCGTGATGGGCGCTATGGGCTTCGTCCATAGCAGGTCGGTGGGATGGTGGCACACATCTGTAGCTATCTGCTTGTGGAAGATGTACGAGGCGTAGTTATTACGCTCACTCCTGCTATATCCCACGATGTGGTATCCATTCTTCAGGTGCCACTGCACGGACCATGTAGCTGGGATTGCTGTAGAGCAGGTGGTATATCTGTATCCTCTTTCTCTCAGCCACCGCACCTCTGTTTCTATTAGCCGTGTTGCTATGCCCTGCCGTTTCGCCTTCGGCGCTACAGAGAGGTTGCTTTCTGCCACACAGCCCTTTTGACTATTCAATGTCAGCGTTCGCATCGCCAGCAACTCACCTGTTGACTCATCCTGCGCCACGAACACCGTTTTATCTTTTATGTATCTACGGAACTGCTCTATCGTTGTTTTACTTTCCAATATGTTTAGTCCTGCATCCGTCCATTGCTCAAATGCTGCAATGCGCAGTTCGTAGAGATCCTCGACAGACACTTCTGTCTCGTTGTATGTTCTTATGACTATATTCCTATGCATTGTCGCAAAGCGAAGTTTCGCTCTTCCTACGCGCCATCGCATGGCGGCTTTGCGTAATTATAAATCTGGTGCGCAAGGCGCTGTGTGTGGCCCTGCGCCCCAGATACCAAATATTGATTAAACCGAGAATAATCTCATTATGCTCATTTAATCATCTTCTACCCCCAGGTTGGAATCACCGCTACTCATCTGGAGCAGGGCGGCCTGAGCCTTCAACTTGATAATCTCCATCTCTGGAGCTTTGTATTCAATCTTCTTCATTTCTCTTTTCCTTATTAATTATTTTTGGATAATGAAGAGTTCGTCCACACTCTTTTTCTTAGGTGGGCGAACTCTTTAGTATTTTGAAAGGGAATTACTTGATAACAACCTTTTTACCGTTGTTGATGTAAATACCCTTCTCAGTAGGCATACCCTCAAGCTTCATACCATTAACTGTGTACCAGCCCTCGGCAACCTTCAGACCCTTGATCTCGTCAGCATTCAGAGACTGGATAGCGGTCGTACCGTTCTCAAAGTCCTCAACGAAGATACGTGCGCCCTGAGCGGCAGGATCCAGGATCAAGAATGCCTCCATTGGCTCAAGAGCATGAGCATTGCTCATACAGTTGTACCACTTGTTCTCGTAGTTACCACCACTTACACGCTCGTCGGTGCTGTTAGCCAGCCATCTGTACTTCTTGTCAGCATTTACTGTACCATCGAGCTCATAGCCCCACAGCAGAGACTTACCACTCTCATAGGTAGCAGACAATGTAGCCTTATCGGTCACAGTAGGAGCAACAGCAGCCTTAATCTTTCTTGGAGTATAAATGTTGGTTGCATTCTCAACAGTATTCCACTTCGTCTTAGCAGCAGGCTTGATGAGGAATGGAGTACCAGCAGGAATCTTATCCATCTCGATACCGAAGTTTACAATAGCCTCGTCACGATTATGACCAGTTCCACTGACATATTCAATCTTAGAGCTCTTCAGCACGTTTACAACAACATAAGTGTTCAGATTCTTAGCAAGCTCAAGAGGAGTTGTCTCAAATGGCAGAACCATAGCATACCACTCCTTAGCTTCCATTACGCGAGAATCACCTGCGAAGGTAACTTGATAATTAACATCAGCAGTCTGAGCAGCCGTAAGCTTTGTCTGCAGATCCTCGTCTGTAACCTGGAGAGCGATGGTGTTAGCTGCAATCACAATCAGTCTGCCATAAGCCTTAGTTGCATCAGTTGTATTAACATTAGCACCTTTCAACTCGTAGTTGTCATTGTCGATTGTCAACTCAATACCCTTAGCATATGAACCTGGGGTTGCAACATTTGCTTTCTCAGCAGTTTCTCCATAAGTAGTATTGAATGCCAATGTGCCATTCAGGTCGTCCTTTTCGTCTGAACCTACCAGACCCTCAACAGTCCAATCATCTTGATCGAGAACACCTACAAGAGCATCTTTAGATACAGTCTGCTGGTTAACAGTAACTGTCAGAGGAGCAGGAGTAATAGTGAAAGTAGACTTCTGATAGATGATACCACCAGGATACTTCGAGATGTTTGCTACAGCAGCACCATAAGCCTCCAAATCGTACACATCTACGTCAAACTTATCATTCGTTGCATCCTCGTCGTCGTTATACTTCTCACGCTTGAACTTAGGAGCAGTAGTAAGAGCATCACCACTAATCAGACCAGTTACAATATAGTCAGTACCAGCCTCAATGCCACTCCAATCCTCACCTACACCAGTATAGGTCTGAGTGTGAGGCAGAACGGTAATGATAACCTTAGCATCAGGATCAGCAAGAACAGTGAACTTACGGTCACCAATAACATAACCATCCTTATCTTCACCAGCATCTGACATCTCATAGTTGTTAGTGGTCTTCAGAGTACCCTTAGTGGTGAATTCGATATCATACACATCAGGTGCAGGATTAACAGCAGGAGCATCAGTAGTCAGAACAGGTAATGTTGCGAATGCAGCTGTAGCTTCTTCGCCATTCTGAAGACCAGCAATTGTATACTCGTTGCTGATATCATATACAGTACCAAAGACAACTTTGATATCGTCTTTAGCAGTTACAGTCAGCTTAGCCTTAGCAATAGTCAGATTACCAGGAATAACAGTATATCTGTAGTTCGGGCTAACAGCCTCAAGAGCAGCCTCAGTAACGGCTACTGCATCAGTGTAAGAATCTGCGTTCTTGCAAGTCTCTTCAAGATCATCATAAGCAACACCTGAGAAGTCAAGAGCATCGCCCTCAACACGTCCCATGAAGGTGAACTTGTCAAGGCCATTGTCAACAACAGCACCAGCATAATCTACCAAACCGTTGTAGCTCTTGGTAATGTTGTTAACCTTAACAGACAGATCCTGTCTCTTAATCTTTGTACCAGTAATTGTGGCCTCGGGAACAGTATTAAAGTTCTGATTCTCTTGAACACGATACTTAACAGTATAGTCACCAGCATTCTTACCAATGATATCACCAATGGTAGTAGTCCAGTTAATTTCAGCCTGACCGTTTCCAGCAGCTACATAATACTCAACTAAATCTTCTACAGTATTGGCACCAGCAGTAATCAGCACCTGATCATCATTGTTCCATGTCAGATCATTAAATGTAGGAGCAGCTGTCAGAGCATCATTCTTGGCAATATTAACGTTAATAATTACAGGCTCAACACCATCTCCATAGTTATCATCAGCAGCGTCCTCGATAAGAGCCTTGACTTTGTAATAACCAGCATTTGTACCGGTAATCTGGGTTATATCAGTGGTAGCGGTAGCGGGATACCAAGCAGCTGACCAGTCTGTATTGTCTGGGCTATATTGTGCCTGATACTTAATCAGAGTAGAAGCACCATTAGAAGCAGTAGCAGCTGTCTTAATCAGACCCTGCTTGTGGTCGTCGGCAATCTTGTACTTGAGATTTGACTGTCCACTAGCAGCAGTAAATGTAATAGCGGTAGTAGCCACACCAATTTCTTTCGTGAACTTCTGAGTAGAATTATCAATCAGATTATTATAACCTGTACCACCCAAAATCTTCCAGTAAACAGTGTGTGTACCAGCAGAAGAAGCCGTAGCATTAGGAGTCCACTCAGTTGCAGGATCAGCGGGGTCAGCCGGATCCACAGCGAATAACATGGTACCCTTTCCTGTACCAACCATTTTACCGGTATTAGTCTTAAGCAGATTCAACTCTTTGGGAGCATTATTCTGCCATGTGAATGTCAGATCAGCATCATTTGCCAAAGGTGCAACATAGTCTTCAGTAACTACGAGATTCTTTCCAGCGATTTCATAAGTAGCATCATCACCTACTGTTCCAATCTTTTCATTGTAGTTGCTAGTAGCTTCAGCCTTGAACCATACTTTGTATGTACCAACGCTTTGAGCGGTAGGATAATCTGTAGACCATCCTGTAGAGGGAGCTACACCTACAGTGCTTGCTGTAGCAGCATACTTAAGACCTGTTACTACAGTCTCAGTAGCACCAATCTTTACCGTAGGCGCTGTTTTAACCAAAGTAATGGTAGCACCACTATACTCAGTACCACTAGCAGGGGTATCCTGAAGAGCACCAGTGGCAGTAACAGTAAGGTTGGCCTTCATGACCATGAATTTAGCAGTCGGTGTAGCCAATGCACCAAAAGTCTTGGTGTCATCTGCCGTAACTGTTACGGTATAACCAGCGCTAGCAAAATCAATGACATGCTCTGCACTCCAAGATACATTAAAGCCGTTTTCCAACACATACACGTCACTTGCGTCTTTGGTCTTTACCAACACAACATCGGGGCGGATATCCGTACCAGTGTAAGTTGCTGCAGTTGCTGACAACCTGATACTCCAGCCGTCAGACAGATCGGCAAAAGCTTCAGGCCAAGCCACATCAGCGGCAAAACCTGCGAGCGGCAACAGAGCCATCAGCATCAAAATAAGAAAATGTTTTCTCATAATTTGAATGTTTTAATTAATAATGTGAATAATAATAAAATTTATAAATTGATTTTAAATCTTTCAGTCAGAGAGGGACACACAAAGTGTCTGGCCAACCCTCCCCAGCTGGTCATCATTCACATTAGATGTCTGAAGGCTGATGTCTGATGTCTGATTAATCAGCACTCCGCAATCTACACAAATTATGGAAACAAAAAAGACGTGGGAGTATGTATCTCTCCGCGCTTATCCCTGTGTTCAGGCCTTCGCATTGCCCCCAGTCAAGGATAAGCAACATGAAGCCTGCCCACGCCAGCGATTATATATACACACTACGGCCATAATAATCCCAGGATATACATATCCACGGAATCCGTCCCTAGGATATATACGCAAAGAGCGTGCACCCTTGAAGGGTGTACACCTTATTATATATATAAAGGGGAATGATAGCCGCAGGTAGATATAAAATCAACCCACGTAGACGTCTCTGTTGCACTACCGCCGTGACTGGTTTCAAAGTTGCGAAGTTTGAACACACAGACAGTAACGTTAAGAAAACGTCCTTTCGAGACTGGCCGTACAAGTGGCCTGAGGTCTCGTTCCATCGATGTTAGTTTAACGTACCCACCCTCACCTGGGCAGGCATTTCGGGAGCAAAGGTAAATAAAATCTGTGAAACTGCAAAGTTTTTTTCAAAAAAAATACAAAAAATGCCGTTTTTCTTATATTTAACATAAAAAAACATGCATTTTGATGTTCATATCCTGCTAATTTATCATTTATTGGGAGATAAGAATACCCCCGACAGTTCAGTGACTATCGGGGGTACACGTCGCTTTATGTATGTACTTACTTACAAAAATGTGTTATTGTAAGGGAGTTATCGGATAGATTATGTTCACAATAAAGATGTTGGCGGCAAGGATGATGAGGTTCATCAGCAAGCCAATGCGCATGAAGTCGCTGAAGCGATAGCCGCCAGGACCATAGACCAGCATGTGGGTGGGCGAACCGATGGGCGTGGCAAAGCTGCTGCTGACGCTGATCATCAAGGCAACGAGGAAGGGGAAGGGGTCGTAGCCCATCTTCTCGGCGGCCTCGCACATGATAGGGAAGAACATAGCACCTGCAGCGGTGTTGGAGATAAACTCGGTGATGAAGGTGCCGACAAGACAGACGGCAGTCATAACCACAATAGGATTGGTGCCACAGACATTGAGGATGCCGTTAGCCAATTGCTCGGCAAGGCCCGTCTTCTGGATGGCGAGGCCAAGGACGGCACTGCCGGCAAAGACCATGAGAATCTCCCAGTTGATGGCTTTCATAGCCTGATCCATGTTGCAGCAACGACAGATGAGCATGGCGGCGGCAGCAAGGAAGGCACACTGTAGCAGTGGGAGGATGCCCAGTGCCGAGAGGGTCACCATGGCTATCATAATGAGAGACGAGATGAGTGTGCCATGTCCCACGTTAATGACCTCGTCACCGAGAATCAACCCGTGGCTTTTGGCCAGTTCCATTACAACCTTGATACGTCCCGCATAGGTCAGATGGTCACCACCCATCAGGAACTCATTCTCGCTGATGGCCACGGGTGCATTATCGAAGTGGCGCCATTTCAGCAGGCGGCAACCCTCCACGTTGAACATGTCAGCCTTGCCTATCGTCTTGCCAATAAACTTGTGGGTAGAGGGTACTATCAGTTCCACGGTATAGTCCGTTGTCTCCTCCATCGAGTCCTCAGGCGCCTTACGGTCGGGCAACAGACGGCGCATGGCAATAACGGAAAGTATGCCGACAGCCAAACAGAACAGACCAGGGATGGTGGTGGTCATGATGTTCATAGTCTCGCCCGTCGTCTCCTCGTAGAGTCCACTGATAATCAGGTTTGGCGGTGTACCGATAAGTGTGCAGACACCACCCATGCCCGATGCATAGCTCAGGGGGATGAGCAGTTTGGAGGGTGACACGCCGAGCTTCCTGGCCCACATCTTGACAATGTTGACAAAGAGCGTCACAACCGTCGTGTTGCTCAGGAACGAGCTCAGCACGGCTACGGGCAGCATCAGTCGCGTCACTGCCTTCGAATATGAGTTGGGCGTGCCCAGCAAATTCTTCACTATCCATTGCAGCACGCCAGTATGCGTCAGTCCAGCCACCACCACGAAGAGCACGCCAACGGTAATGACGGACGTAGAGCTAAAACCTGAGAAGGCCTCTTTGGCATCGAGCACACCCGTTACGTAGAGCACGCCGACGGCTCCGAGGAACACCAGGTCGGAACGCCATTTAGTAAATAACAAAATAGTAAACATGCCCAGCACCGTGACAACGGTAATCCAGGCATCCAGGCCAAAGCCTAAGAACATGAATGATTCCATTTTTACTTATTCCTGTTTCTCCATAAAAGGTAAGGTTTTTGCTTGCTCCAGCATCAGATCAGCCAATTTGGCATTGGCATCAGACTCGCCATTGATTGCGTCGCAGACGGACTTCAGACCTTCGCGGCCACCGTCGTGTTTCAACACATAGACCAGGCAAAGGTACTGCAGGGCAGCACTTGAAGAAAGGATATCGAGGTCGGTGATGGCCAACTGCGAGAGAGCCAGTTGGTAGGCATCGTCGCTGTTGTCATCGATGAAGTGTTGCACGTCGCCGAGTGTCTCCATTCCGAACGATTCGAGCAATGGCAGGTATGGCATCAGGGATACGGGATATATCTCGGCCTGATTGACAGCGGCAATACGCCTGTTCAGACGCTCAAAAGGCTGCAAGTCGAGATAGTTGCGGAAGGAGTCTGCTGCCAAGGGCACGTCGTCGAGTTTTCCATGCTTCACCAATGACTGCATCTGACGACGGTAGTCCGTAAGCACGATGCGCAGACGACTGAACTCATCGTCGATGAGCTCGAGCATGCCCGCCAGTCGACTGAACTGTCGGCGATATTCGTTGGGAATCTTCACATCGCCTTTATAGCCCAGGTCGTGCTCGATGGTGGACCACACATGCTGCAGACCTGTGCGCATCTGTAGCTCGAAGCGCGGACCACCCGTCTTCAACCTACAGATATAGTGCAACGAGTTGTAACCAAAAACATTCAGCTGGTGCTTGCGCTTGTCAACGCTTTCTTTCCAGTCGATATCGAAGATGCGCTTGGCAATGGCTGCAACCTTGTCAACCTCGTCAGTATAAAAGGTGATAATGCGCAAACCAACCAGGTCGGTGATATCTTCAATGGTCTTATACTTCGCACCCTTCAGTTCCAGTTTTCCTGCCAGCGACTTCTCAGTCTTCACCCTATACTCAATAGCCGTGACATAGATGCCCTGTTCGCGCAACTTCGTGCTCAACAGGTCGTAAGCATCCTTTGCCAGTTGTTCCAGTGTAGGGCGCAGTTCGCGGAACTGCTTCATCAGTGCCTCGCCATGTGGGTCAAGCTGTATCATTTTCCCCATCTGTAAAACGTCTATTTATATGAACTCAAAGATGTTGATAAAGCCTGTCAAGGCGAACACTGCACGGACATCATCGGAAATGCCCTTGATATAGACATGACCACCCTTTTCCTGGGTATTCTGCAGGATGGTGAGGAAGATGCGCAGACCTGCTGATGAGATGTATTCCAACTCCGTGCAGTCAAGAATGATTTCCTTCTCCGTACCATTGATAAGCTCACCCATTGCCTTTTCAGTATCTGGGGCAGCAGCGGTATCGAGGCGTCCTTTCAGAATGGCAACCATGTTGACGTCTTGTTTTTGAATGACTGTTTCCATTTCGTTTTTTTATTTATTTAATTATTTACTGTTTGATTATTATTCAATTTCTTTCTGAGTGTCAGCACGTTGAGACTATCCACACGTTCATAGTTGATAGAGTCCATAATCTTACGCACCAAGTGGATGCCCAGTCCTCCGATGGGGCGATCCTCAGCGGATAGCGTAGTGTCTACTTCGGCGCGCACGGTGGGGTCAAAGGGCATTCCGCTGTCGATGATGGTGAACTTCAGTCGCAGGTCGTTCGACTGTGCCTCAATGGTCACGTCACCACGTTTCTGGGGAGGATAGGCATACTTCATGACATTGACCACAGCCTCCTCAATGGCGAGCGTCAGTTGTGCAGTGAGGGCGCCATCGAAACCCATAGCCTCGCACACCTCCTCCACGAAAGCAGTCAACTTCGACACCTCCTCCACATCGTTAGGCAGCACGATGCTTTTGCGCAACTTCACGTCATGCTGTTGCTTGATATACTGTATCGCCATCATTGTCAGGTCATCGCTCTGCTCAGCATCTCCCACAAACTGATGAACAGCTTCCGCCATGCTACCGATGAGTTCTTTGGGTTCCTGCATTTGTTGTGCAAGCGCCTGACCAGCAACTTCGTTAACTCGCTCCATTTGGAACTGTGCGTGGTTGATATCCTCAGCCTCCGTCAGTCCATCGGTAAACAGGAAGATAGTAGTGCCTGTAAAGATGTGTGCCTCCTGCAGGGTGTACTTCCACTGAGGCATGAAACCGACGGGAATGTTGGCGTCGCAGGACAACTCGCCAACGCCAGCACCGACAAGCAAGGGAGCATCGTGGCCAGCATTGCAATAGTGCAGTCGGCCTGTGGGCAGGTCAAGCACACCAACAAAGAGCGTCACGAACATGTTGGTCTTGTTCATGTCGGCTATGGTCCTGTTCATGATGGTGACGATGCGGTCGGGCATCGACTCATGAACAGACACCGTGCGGAAGGTAGAACGTGTGACGGCCATGAAGAGTGAAGCGGGCACACCCTTTCCGCTGACGTCGCCAATGCAGAAGAAGAGCTTCTCGTCACGGAAGTAGAAGTCGAACAGGTCACCGCCCACAGCCTTGGCGGGTGTCAGCGAAGCATAGAGCTGTACGTCATCGCGATCTTCCTTGGTGGGGAATTTCACAGGTAGCATACCCATCTGGATATCACTGGCGATGCTGAGGTCACGCTCTATCGAAGCCTTCTGAATGGTGGTGTCCTTCAGCTCTTCAATGTATTTCACAAGCGACTGCTGCATATTGCCGAACGACTGGCTCAGCTGGCCAATCTCATCAATACGCTGCAACTCAGGCAACTGAGTATCGAACTGTCCTGAGGCAATGGTCTCAGCTTCTTCAGCCAAACGTCGTAAGGGCTGCAATTCGCTGGTGATGACGCGGATGAAGAAAAAGAGCATGAGGAAGAGTCCCACAAAGACGATAGCCCTGACACTGTTGCGCAAACGGTCGAAACCATGGAAGATGTCACTCTCAGGACAGACAACGGCCATAGAACATCCCGTCTGACCAAGAGGTTTATAAAAAACGTAGCAGTCCTTACCATCTATATTCATCTGTTTCAGTCCCTCCTCTCCACGCTGCATGGCATGTCCTAAGGCCGTTAGAGCAGCGTCTGGATGTTCAAGGGTCTGGGTAAATATCGTCTGCCGTGTAATCTTGGTGGAATCAGGATGTACAAAGTAGGTGCCACCGCGTCCTATCATAATACTGTAGGAGTTCGGAAAAGGCTTGACAGCTGAAATGGTATGTGAGAGCCAGTTCAGCGAGAGACTGGTATTGATGACGCCAATCACTTCGCCTTGATGGTTCTTTAAGGGTTGACAGTAACTGGTCACCATCTCGCTCGTATTCGTGGCCACATCGATATCCATGTAGGGTTCTGTCCAGGAGGGCTTGTCCAGTAGCTTAGCCATGAGATACCAGTCCATGTAGAAATACTGGTAATTATCGTTACCGCCTTGTATGGTACGGATGCTGTCACCAATATACTTGGTATAGGCAGAGAAATATCGGCCCTTGTCCTTGAAGTAGTATGGCTCGAAGGCGATAGAGCAGTTATAGAAGTCGGGGTTGTTGAGCAGCATTCCTCGGCTATAGACGAACATAGAGTCCGCCCTGTCTGGATGTCGCTGTACCAACCACATCGTCATGTTACTTGCCACCTCCACACGGTTCAGGATGCTCTCGACACGTATCGACGTGTTTTTCAGTATCTGTGTGGCTTTGCTGATAGCCTCTTCACGCACTGCCTCACGGGCTTGATAGAACAAGAAGCCTAAGGCAACATTGAAGATGATGGCTGCAAAGAACACCACCCACAGACTGACCTTAATAGAAAGCTTTCGACGGACGTAATTCTTGATTCCACTCATTGCCTGTCCTCCTTACTTTTTATCCGTTAATTCCTCGTATGTCACCTCACGATCCAGCATATTGTTCTCAACCATCAGACGGCTGGCCTGACGCACCATGTCTGGACGCAAGCGGAACTCACGCTTCTTCGATTCGCGGTCTATTTGTAGGCGCAGTATCTCTTTCAGCATCAGGCGTTGTATCACGCGGTTGGTGGCAATGTTTTCTTTGTTCACATACTCCATCACAATGTCCAGCGCCTCCTCAGGATGCTGGGCAGCCCACTCCCACCCTTTCCTGCTGGCCTGGGCAAAACGACGGGCTTGGTCTTTGTGCTTCTCGTAGTAGTCACGCAGCATATAGACACCGTCCTCCTGCACGTTGTAGCCATGGTCACAGAAACGATAGATATTCTTATCCGTCACCTCATAGCCTGCCTGCACCAACTGGTAATACTCGTTATAGCTCATGGCGAGCATAGCATCGAGCGCACCCGATAGGAACAGATTTATATTCTGGGCAAAGAGTATCCACTGGTAGTCCAAGTGGTCCTTAATGCTCATACAAATGGCCAGTTGTCCGAAACCTACGCTCCAAATGCCAACTTTGGCACCCTTTTGTTTCAGTGGGTCTCTGCCACGAGCTGAGACGATGACCATCGCATTGTTCATGGATGTTTGTAAGATGTTCACCAAAGGATCGCCATCATCCACAATCTCCATAGCCTGACAGAGCTGCAACGTAGTAGCCTGACTTTGATTATTGCGCAAGCGACTCATGGCAGGTTGTGTAGATGTGGGGTGCTTTATTTTCACATTCACGCCAGCCTCACGATAGAAACCTTTGGCTTCGGCCACATAGTAACCCGCAAACTGTGCCTGTGCCGTCCACTGGGGTGTGAACACGATGGTCTCATCCTGACTATCCGTTGCTTTCGCCACCGACTTATGCTTCTGTGCCTGTGCTGTCGCTACCATCATGGCACATAATACTATGTAGACTACCTGTTTCATCAGTCGAATACTTGATTGATTAGTTGTTCAAACTCCTTGTATGCAAAGGTGTTCTGAAGTTCACGAAGTGATGCTGCCAACCCTCGGTAGTGCCACTCATGGTCCTTGCGGTCTTTCATACGGAAAAGATTCCAAAGGGCGTCACCCTGCTCGGCATAGTCTCTTGCAATGGCTCGCATATTTGACAGTTTGTCGCCCAGTGCCACCATCTTCGCATCGAGCGGAGCAGCGGCAAGACGGTCGATGGCGGCCTGCTTGCGAATACGCCAACTTTCCTCTTTGCTCACACCAGTGACCTTGATATCACTCTCGGCCTCAACCAACGAGGCTATATGCTCACCGAACTCTTCGCGAATCTGCTCTATCGTAACATCGGTGTCCTCCACAGTATCGTGAAGGGCGGCGGCGGCCAGCAGCTCTTGGTCAGCGGTCATCGTGGCAACAATCTCCACAGCCTCCAAAGGATGAACAATATATGGAAATCCCTTGCCGCGACGCTCAGTACCAGCGTGGGCACGTAGTGCAAACACGATGGCACGGTCAAGCAATGTAGTATCTAAGGGTTGGTTTTCCATATTGGGCTTTATCGTTATTTCGTTGCAAAGATACGAAATTCTTATTAAATATAACACAGAAAGATATTTTTTTATCTCAAAAGCATCAATTCTTTGTTAAAATATATAGCCATTTATTCGCTTATTCCGAGAATTATGTGTACTTTTGCGTCATGAAACTGAAGTTGCTGTTAGTTGTTGGCTCTTGGCTCTTGGCACTGGGTTGTCAGGCACAGGACAAGAAACGGCAGGAGGTGGACATGGACAGTCCCACCTTCGTACCCACTGTGCGGGTAGGTAAGGTGCTGGAGGACGGCGACAGCATTCAGTACATGGAGATGAACAATGTCTATGTCTTTCCACCCGTGACATTCAGCAGCAAGAAGCAGCAGGGTGCCTACATGCGACTGGTGAAGAACGTAAAGACGGTGTTGCCCATTGCCAAGGAGGCACGCATGATTATGATGGAGACGGCGGCCTACCTGGAGACGCTGCCCAATCAAAAGGCGCGCGAGGAGCACATGAAACGTGTGGAGAAGAGCATCATGCAGGAATATAAGCCCAGGATGAAGAAGCTGACTTATTCGCAGGGTAAGCTGCTCATCAAACTGATTTACCGAGAGAGTCACTCATCAGGCTACGAACTGATACAGGCGTTCCTCGGTCCTGTGCGTGCAGGCTTTTATCAGGCTTTTGCCTGGGCGTTCGGTGCCTCGCTGAAAAAGGAATACGACCCTGAGGGCGTGGACCGCCTGACAGAACGCGTGGTGCTGATGGTGGAAGCGGGACAGCTGTAGAGAATTAAGAGTTAAGAATTAAGAATTAAGAGTTAAGAAAGATAGGAGATAAAAGTGAAGAAGATATTGTTGGGAATGGTGATGGGCATGCTGATGGTAGCGTGCGGAACGACGAAGAAGAGTCAGAGTGAGGAACAGAAGGCAGTGAGCATCCAGTTCAGTGCCGATTCTGCATATGCGTTCTGTGCTGCCCAGTGTCAGTATGGTCCACGTACTATGAATAGTGAGGCACACGAAAAGTGCGGCGAGTGGATTGTAGAGAAATTCAAGCAGTATGGCTGTGACGTAGAGCTGCAGAAAGCTGACCTGAAAGGCTATGACGGCACCATTCTGAAGAGTACGAACATCATTGCTAAAAGCAAGCCGTCTGACAAGCCACGCATTCTGATTTGTGCCCACTGGGACAGCAGGCCGTGGGCAGACAACGACCCAGACTCTGCCAACTGGCACAAGCCTGTAATGGCCGCCAATGACGGTGCTTCAGGCATTGCCGTCATGCTGGAGATAGCCCGCCTGTTACAACAGAACGACTCAGCGAACATGGCCGTGGACTTTATCTGTTTCGATGCGGAAGACTGGGGAACACCCCAATGGACAGACGAGAGCGATGGCGATTCCTGGGCACTGGGGGCACAGTATTGGGCCTCTCACTTCTCACCTCTCACCTCTCACCCCTATGATTACGGTATTCTCCTCGATATGGTAGGTGGACAGAGTGCCAAGTTCTATCGGGAATACTTTTCTATGAAGTATGCCCGCAATATCGTCGAGAAGGTGTGGCAGGCCGCCAGTGCAGCAGGCTACGGCAGCTACTTCCCTGCTGAGGATACGGGCGGCGTGACCGACGACCATCTGCCCTTGAACGAGAAAGCCGGCATTCCGTGTATCGACATCATCAACCACTACCCTGACTGTGAGCAGAGCAGTTTTGGACCAACATGGCACACCATAAACGACGACCTGCAGCATATTGACAAAAATACACTGCAGGCCGTAGGTCAGACGTTGATACAATTAATCTTCAGTTAAGCGCGACTTTGCTGTACTAAGCGCATAACGCGCAGGAAGTTGCCACCCCATAACTTCTGGATGTCCTCCTCTGAATAGTGGCGACGGAGCAGTTCACGGGTGTAGTTCATCAGTTCCGACGAACTGGCAAGACCACGGATACCGCCATCTCCGTCGAAGTCGGTACCCAGTCCCACATGGTCGATACCCATCACCTCGATGGCATGGTCCACATGGCGCATGGCATCGTCGAGGGTAGCCTCACCATCCTTCACCAAGAAACCGTTATACAGCGTAACCTGCATGACACCGCCATGCTGGGCAAGGGCTCGCATCTGGTCGTCGGTGAGGTTGCGTGGATGGTCACAGAGCGCACGGCAACTGCTGTGGCTGCAGACGATGGGTGTCTTGCTGAGTTCCAAAGCATCGTAGAAACTCTTCTCGCCAGCATGGCTAAGGTCAACCATGATGCCTAGGCGGTTCATCTCGCTAATCACTTCACGACCGAAGGCACTGACACCGTTATGGGTGTGCTCGCCACGTGCAGAGTCGCAGATATCGTTGTCGCCATTGTGGCACAACGTCATATAGACAATACCACGCTGGGCGAAGTGTCGCAGGTTGTCGATGCTACCTTCCAGAGCGTGACCATTCTCAATGCCGAGCATGATACTCTTCCGTCCCTGCTGCTTGTTCAGCCACAGGTCTTCGGGCGTGCGAGCAATGGAGACATACTGGTTATTGCGAGCCACAATATCTTCTATCTTATCGAAGATGTTATCAGCATAGTTCTTGGCATCTGCCTGTCCTTGGGGCAGATAGGCCACCATGATGGTAGCATCCTGATGGCCTTCGGTCATCTTGTGCAAATCAACGAGTATCTTCGGGTC
>Ga0256404_1008460_pt1 | contig 15446 bp, 10 predicted proteins | sample RumenRJG_01DNA_FD_185990 | JGI IMG/M metagenome (GOLD analysis project Ga0256404, IMG submission 185990) | Bovine rumen microbial communities from Lethbridge, Alberta, Canada - RJG_01 | ecosystem: Host-associated > Mammals > Digestive system > Stomach > Rumen | place: Canada: Alberta | collected...
CCAACTGATCGGAGGCGCCTTCCGGGGCGTCGAGGAGGAGAAGGCGGAGGGATTGTTCCGGGAGATGTCGAAACGGCTTGACCAGGTCAGGTCCTACGATGATTTCCAGAGGCTGATCACCGCAGGTCTTTTCCTTCCCGCCATCCTGAAGAACAGCGCTACCGGCTTTTCCGTCAGCGGCCTGGAAAACCTGGAAAAGGATGAGGCATACTTCTTCATCAGCGACCATCGTGACATCATCCTCGACTGCGCCCTGATCGACCTTGCCCTTGGCCAAGGCGGCATGGGCATGTGCGAGATGGCGATCGGCGACAACTTGTTGTACAACAGTTTCGTCAAGGACCTGTTCAAGCTCAACGGCGGGGTGACCGTCAAGCGTACGCTTCCCCTGAGGGAGAAGTACATGGAGTCGATCCGGCTGAGCAAGTATTTCGTCGAGATCATCACCGAGGCGCACCACTCGATCTGGTGCGCCCAGAAGAGCGGCCGCAGCAAAGACGGGATCGACGACACCAACCCTGCAATCATCAAGATGCTCTACCTGTCCAAGCGCCATAGCGGCATCTCCTTCGGCGACCTGATCAAGAGCTGCCATATCGTTCCGGTGGCCGTCAGCTACCAGTATGACCCCAATGACATCAACAAAGGGCGCGAGGAGGTGGCGATCGCCCAGAATGGAAGCCACCAGAAACGCCATTACGAGGACATGATCAGCATGGCCCGGGGAATTACCCGCAACAAGGGCCACATCCATATCGCCTTCGGGACTCCCTTGGTCGACGACTATGGCGACGCCAAGGAGGTGGCGGAGGAAATCGACAGGCAGATCCACCTGAACTACCGCCTGTACGATACCAACTACTTCGCCTACGACTATCTGGAAGGCGGAAACCGCTTCACCGACAAGTACCGGGACTTCGACCATGACGTCTTCCTGAAGCGCTACGAGGACCAGAGACCGGAGGTCCGCACGTTCATCCTCAACATGTTCGCCAACCCGGTGAGGTCCTACCTCGGTGCGCTGGAGAAGTAGCCTGACGGGAGCCTTCCTGGGAGGGCTCCTGCTTGTTTCCTGCACTTCGGGCTCCTTCGAGGCGGGAGACCTCTCCGCCTTTGTCGTCCAGGAGGCTGGGCGGCAGTACCTCGCCGTCTGGGCAAGTCCCAGCGGGGTGGAGGAGGGGATGCAGGTGGGAGCCGAAGTGACGAGCCCGGGCGGACTTGCCTGGACCTTCCAGGCCGAACCCGTATCCGTCGGTGACCTCACTTGGTATGGTTCCAGCTCGCTGCTGCTTCCCCAGACGGAGGAGGGATCCTACCGGCTCTCGTTGACCCGGTCCGACGGAAAGAGGATCGAACAGGATTTCCATCTGTCTGCCGGAGCCATGGACGAACGCCTGCCTGCATTTTCTGTCACCGGGCGTGCCATTACCTGGAACGACGGGAAAAGCCTTACCTGGGTGGCTTACGACGCCTCGGGATCGATTGTGGGCAGCGGGGTGGCAACCGGAAGCGTCAACGCCCCGGAAAAGGCCGGACGGATTGCCTTTGCCTGGTATGCGGAGGGCAAGGCGCTGGTGGAAAGCCTCTGGCTCGACTAGACGATCCGGCCTACAGCTTCCATCAACTCCTTCTTCTGCAACCTGACCACGAAGGTACGACCGTGGGGGCAGACCGGGTCTTCCAGTTCGAAGACCTGCTTGAGCAGGTTGACTGCCGTAGTGCGGTCCACCGGATCTCCCTGCTTGATCGCCTTGTGGCAGGCGACCACCGCGTACAGACCCTTCTCGACCTCGCTGGCGTCACCGGTCTCCTGCTGGATGAAGGAGACTACCTCCTGCTCGATATTCTTGAAGAGCGAGGGGACGCTCTCGAGGGCCCACTGGCAGTCGCCGGTACGCGATAGGGCGATTCCCAGGTTCAGATAGATGTCCAGGTTCTTGGAGAGATAGCCGTCCACGTCCCGGTCCACCTCGAAAGAGACGGGAACCAGCAGGGGCTGGACGTCCCGTTTCTGCTTGATCGCGTTGAAGAGGATCCTCTCGTGGGCCGCGTGTTGGTCGACGAGGAAGAGGTCGTCCCCCTTCTGGCAGATCAGGAAGAGGTTGAAGGCCTGTCCCAGGTAGATGAACGAGTCATCCGCCTGCTCCTGCTGCCGTTTCCAGACATCCTCGCTGTCGGTCGTACGGTCGGTCTCCATGCCGGCGCTCCGCTTCTCCTGGCCGAGAATCTCACGCGCCTTGCTGAACCACATCGGGTCGATCGGCTTTTCCTCAAGGGAGGGCCCCATGGCATGGTAGCCGCCACTATGGGAATGGACCGATTGGGACTCCTGGCGGACCGCGGGGTACGCGGATCCGGTGGCTACGGGCAGGGACTCCTCTTGGGCTGCGGGAACCAGGCGTGGGATGGTGCGGGCCAGCTGCTCGTGGAACATCGTCGTCACCCCGTGGTGGACCTCTGCCTTGTTGCGGATCTTCACCTCGCGCTTGGTGGGGTGGATGTTGAAGTCGACCAAGGTCGGGTCGTCGGTGATGAAGAGGTAGCAGTAGGGGAAGGAGCCGCCAGGCAGCATCTCCCCATAGCCATAGGTGACTGCCTGGACCATGCTGAACTCTTCGACCGGACGATTGTTGACGAAAATGCGGATGCCGCTCTTGTCGCTCCGGTAGAGGGCGGGGGAGGAACAGACCGCCTCGAGCGAGAAACGCCCTCCCTCCAGCGTCAGGCGACGCATTTCCGCCGGAACCACCCGCTTGTCCAGGGAAAGGACGTCGAGCACGCGCTTCATGCGGTCCGCCTTCTCCAGAACAAAACGGGTGCTGCCGTCGACGGTCATGACGAAGGTGATCTCCGGGTAGGCGAGGGCCTTCTCCAGGAACACCTCCTTGCAACGCTGGGTTTCGGTTGCGGGCCTTTTGAGAAACTGCCTGCGGGCGGGTATCTCCAGGAAAAGGCCCTCGCTGGTGACCCGCGTCCCCTTGTCCGGGCCTCCGGAGACAACCTCGCCGCTTTTGCCGTTGTCGACGACGATGGTGGCTGGGTCGTTGCCGGAAGTGACGCTGGAGATTGTCGTCTTGCTGACGGCGCTGATCGAGTACAGGGCCTCGCCACGGAAGCCCATCGTGTCGATATGGTACAGGTCGTCAAGGGTGCGTACCTTGCTGGTGGCATGGCTCTCGCAACAGAGCGGAAGATCCTCGCGGGCGATGCCCGAACCATCATCCAGCACGCTGACCAGGTCGATGCCGCCGTTCTCCAGGGAAAGGGTGATCGTCGTCGGCTTGGCGTCGATCGCGTTGTCGACAAGCTCCCGTACGACGCTTGCGGGCCGGTCGATGACCTCGCCCGCGGCGATGCGTCGCGCCACCAATGGATCCAGCCGTGCGATATGTGCCAATTAGAACCCCTTGTGGAAATCCAGCTCGCAGAGGGCGTAGCCGACGAGCGGACTGGTCGATGAATCGATGTTGCGCTTCACGCCACCCTCAAGGTGGAGGAAGGACCAGTCATAGGCGAGACTCGCCTTCAGCATGGTGGACAGGTCGTCCGCATCGTCCAGGCCGTGCATGTCGTTCAGTCCATAGACCTCGTAGCCTGCGCCCAAGGTGAAGCCCTTCAGCTGGGCGGAGAGGCCGATGGACAGCATGTCGGCATGCACGCCGTCGGAGAAGCGCGCGATCTTGTCATCCTGGTCGAAGTCAAACGGCAGCGTGTAGCTGGCACCGAAGGAGAGGCACCTGCCCTTGTAGGTGGCCTGCAGGCGGGCATCCATGTCCGCCTTGTACTGCAGGTAGTTCATGCCCATGGTCCGGACGAAGGGACTGCGCACGTACGGGTTGATGAAGCCCTTGTGGTGGCCTGCGGTCAGCTGGACGTCCCAGGCTTTGGTCCCGAAGGAAAGTCCCGCGGTCAGCAGAAAGTTGTCGAAAGAGCTTTCATCGCTGTCGTAGATGTAGTCGAAATCCATGTCTGGAGAGACCGGCAGGTATGTCGCGGCGCTTCCCAGCAGGTTGAGATGGTACTGACGCCTGTTGCCCAGGAAGGGGATGTTGATCTCCGCATAGGGATAGCTGACGGAGCGGTACGTGTGGGCGCCGGCCTCGTCCCTTTCCTGGAAGGTGACCGTGCTGTCCCCGTGCAGCGCATAGACAGCGCCGAAGCTGAAGAAGGAAAGGTCGTCGTCAACCAGGCTCAGGCTCAGGTTCCCGTACTGCCAGCCCTTCAGGCTCCTATCCGTCTCCCGCATATGATGGAGCTCGACGTCATCGAAGGACCCGTTGATCCGGACGCTGCCGAAGCGCATGCCGAGCGACAGGTTCTTCCAGTCGGGCTGTACCGCGTGGTAGCCGGTCATGATCCTTCCTTCCTCGTTCAGCGGCTCTTTGTCGACCGCCATCCAAAGATGTCCGGCTTTGCTGCCCAGGTGGAAGGAATCGATGTAGCTCATGATGCTGCTGGTCGTCTCTTTCCATCCGTCGCTGTCGAAGTGGGTCAGGTTGGAGCTCCAGTCGTTGTCCCAGTCCTCGTAGTCCAGCGTCTGGACGGCAAGGTCCAGCTTCAGGCCGAAGTATTTCGACTCGACGTAGGGTTTGGCGCTGAACTGGTGCAGGTTCTTGGAAATCTGGTTGCCGCCATTGATGTAGAAATACTCGCCAGCCCGGTCGTACTCGTAGGAGAGCGTCACGCCCATCCGGGCCGACGCCTTCTTGGGTTGATGCTCCTTTCCGGTGGCCGGGACGTGGATCCCTTCGTCCGGCAGAGATGCCGCCAGCTGGCTCGGGGTGGGGGCGGGGATGAAGGCATCATCGCCGATGGCTGCCGTGCTGACCGAAACCTGGCTGGGGGCAGGGGCGATCGAGATCACCCGGACCGACAGGCCGCCGGGGGCCGCAGGAAGACGGGTGACCGTCAGGGTCTGCGGCTGGCTTGGAATCGAGCCAGGATAGGGGGTGACGACAACGTTGCCGAAGGTGGGCGCGTCAGGGATATGCGCGAGCGACCTCTCCCAGCTGTCCTTGTCTTCGGCGCCCAGCAGGGTGATCTGTCCGGTCTTCTGGTCCAGCCTCTCCATCGCCTTGACCTGGGTCGCCTTGTGGGTCAGGCCGTTGACCGACTGGGCGCTGCCGACAAACATGGAGATCGCCTCCTCGCCGGCGTTGGTGGTGACCAGCATGCCGCTGTAGCCGGTGGCCCGGTAGCGGGAGACCGGAGTGGAGACGGTCAGACGGCCGGTGAAATCCCGCGCCGTGGAGAAGGAGGCCTCTCCGTCGACGAGGTACAGGGAAGGGCGGGTCTCGGAGAGGTCCCCGGTGACCAGCGTCGTGTTGGCCGCAAGCTCGATGGTGCCGACCGGAGTCTGGATGGTGACCGGCCGGTCTTGCGTCTGGACGATCCATCCGTTGGTGGCGGTACGTGCGGCATTCTCGTCAAGGGCGAGGCGCTCGCCGCTTTCGTTGTACAAGGCAAAATCCCCGGAAGAGACCGCGAAGGGCTCCTGGGCCGACAAGGCCATGGCGGCAAGGAAAAGAGTCGCGACCAGCAAGTGTTTTTTCATATGGCAGCCTCCTAGAAGATCACAATCTGCATGGAGGACTCGAACACGGGATTGTCGCAGGCGCCCTCGGAATCAAACTGCCATTTGCCCCCGAGGATGCATTTGATCCCACGGAATTTAATCTGCGCATGCATCATGATATACACGTTTTTCAGGGTGGACAGACCCGGGAAAAAGTCCTCTCTCGCTCCACTCGTAAGTGAAGGATAATTCTTTTCATAATTCAAGTCCAGAGAAATGAAATTGTACAGCAGCTTGTCGATCCTGACGATCAGGTTGACCCTCTGGTCTTCCAGCTGTACCGAGCCGGGGTCGACCGTGGCTCGGAAGCGCAGTCCTGCGTAGACCTGCTCGTTGTCCATGGCGAGCCCCATCGTGGTATCCAGCCAGGCCTGGCCCCGCCGCAACGGATGGTTCCGCCCCAGCCGTGCCAGGTAGGTGTTCTCCAGGTCGTCACCATGGGCTTGGAAATCAGAGAGGATTCCTGCATTGTCGACCGGATTGCCGTCGCTGTCGGTCACCTTGCTGTCATAGTCGTTGCTGTCGACGTCGTTGTAGCCGGTGGTGAAGTAGTCGGCGTAATAGGTTCCCTTGACGGGGGTGGTGACGCTGGCGTTGAAGGAAAGGACTCCTGTGGGGATATAGCCGCCGACACCCAGGCGGACAGCCTGGCTCTGGCTCCAGATCGAGGAGTGGGGGCCTTGGAGGATATAGTCGGCAAAGAGCATGACCTGCCCGTTGTCCCCGGAGAAGAAGGGCTGGGTCACGTCAAAGGCGGTCTCGAAGAGGGTCCGGTAGGAATAGTCGACAGTCAGCCCGCCGTCCGCGTCTTCGGTGAACATGTCCACCTTTGCCCTTGGATCGAACAGGATCGACATGCCCCATTCCATGTTCCGGATTTTCTTGAAACGCTTCTCGTTCTCGCTTGCGAAGGGCCGGATATATGCCCGCCACCCGAAGATCGAGGGAAGGAAGAGGTCGTCGACGACCAGCTCCTGCCCGAAGCGTCCCCAGGGACCCAGCTTCAGGTTCAGGCCCGGCCTGCTTTCCAGATACCCTACCGAATAGTCGTAGTAGGAGGAAAGCAAGGCCCCGTCCCCAAGGGTGATGTTCTCCAGCTTGCCGTAGCGGAAATAGAAGGAGTCGTAACGCTCTCCATAGTGCATCGAGTAGATGAAGCCCGCGTACTGCTCGGCGACGGTCCTGTGATACTCGCCTTTGGACATGGATCCCTTTTCCGGCACCTGGTAGTTGGAAAAGTCGAAGGAGACCCAAGGATAGTCCGACTGGAACTCACCGTAGAACGTGAAGTTGAAGGTTGTCACCAGCTTGCCGATCTCCACCGTGGGCATCAGCGAAAAGTGGAAATTGCCGTCGTTGGTGGCGACCAGCGAGCCCGAGGTATCCTCGGCAGGAAGCGGAAGGGCTATGGCAAGGGCCGCAAGCAGGACTGGCAACAGTTTCTTCATGGTGTCTCCATCCTCATCGCGGCAGCCCGTGGGCCGCGTAGACATGCTCTCTGACCAACCTGTCCATGCGGGTCAGTTCCCCGAGAACCGGCTTCAGCTCGGAGCGGATGTTGGTCTGGTCGAAAGGACAGACGGCCTTGATGCAGGGGATATTGTAGGTGTCTGCCAGACGCCTGGTCACCTTCTCGTGCACCTCGATCATCGGCCTGACCACCTTGAGCTTTCCGTCAAAGAAGTCCTGCACCGGGCTCATCGTCTCGAACCGGCCGCGGAAGAAGAGGTTCATCATCGTCGTCTCGACCAGGTCGTCGAGATGATGGCCCTCGGCCACCAGATGCCAGCCATGGGAATCGAGGAACTGGAAGAGAATGCGCCGGCGGTTGCGGGCGCAGAGATAGCAGTTGAACTCACCCTTGAACCCCTCGTGGTGCTGGACTTCGGTGACGATGGAGAGGTCGATGCCAAGGTCTTCGAAGAAGGATCGCAGCAACGCCTTGTGCTCCTCGCCGACCGGGTGTTCCTGCCAGTCGATCAATAGGCCGTGCAGGCGGTAGTGGATCGGGAGCCACCTCTGGCGCAGCGAGAGCGCCAGCGCCAAGGCAAGACTGTCCTTTCCGCCGGAGACGGCGACCAGCACGTCGTCCCCATCCCCGAACATCCCGTATTCGCTGACCGCTTTTCCCGTGGTCTTCAGAAAGCGCATGACCCAGGGGGGAATCTCTCCGGAGAGCAGCTTGTGGTAATCCAATTTGTCGCTTTGCGCCCGCATGTCCTCATTCTAGCAAATTCCGCACATTCTTGCTATCGACCGGGGCGGGAAGGTAGAGGCGGGTTTTGCGCAGGCATCGGGTGAACACCCGGCTGATGTCGGACTGGAAGAGCTGGTCCCGTCCAAGGAAGGGCACCCTCCTGCCATCGGCAAGCAGGATGGGGATGTCGGCCTCGAAGGAAATCGGCTCGGGGATGTCGACGACCACCTGCCACGGCTTCAGTGCCGGATAGGACGCCGAGAGCCTCTCGAAGATCCGACGCTCGAGCCTGCCGCGTCCCCCAAGGCTGGCCGCATCGCGGTCAAAGGGGTTGGTCTCGCACCAGTCCCTCTCGTAGGCGACCTGAAACAGACGGCCGTCGTGCACCTGGCGGATATTCTCGAAGGCAGGGTGGCCGACCCGCTCGGCAAGCAGGAAGAACTGGCTGTCGTCAAGCCCATACAGCTGCTTTCCCTCTATCGCCCCGTCGGCAAGGGCGGAGAGCAACGCCTTCTTGATCATCGCCGTGGCGGAGCGGGTCGACGGATGCCAGTAGACCGAGCGGTACATCAAGTACTTGCCGAACAAGAGATGCTCGACATTGCCAAGCGCCTTCTCTTCCAGTGCGGGGAGACCGCCGGAAAGCGCCATGTGGGAGGTGATGAACGGGGCGTCCTGGCTGCCGTAGGGGACTCCGCAGAACCACGCGTCCCGGTTCAGATAGTCCAGTTTGTCCGGGTCCAGCGTGCCGCTGAGCAATTTCCGGTAGCAGGCCACCTCCCGGTCGTCGGAAAAAAGCGTGTCGTCGATGATGCTGGCGACCATCGCCGGTTCCGCCCCCGCCTGGAGGACAGCCTGGTTCAGCTCCCTCTCGCCCATGATCAATTCCCCTGCCAGGGCCTCGTGGCTTTGCAACGGCAGCTCTTTCAGCGAGTGGGCATAGGGGAAATGGCCGATATCGTGCAGCAGCGCCGCTGCCAGAAAGCTCTTGACGCCCTGCGTGGTGAACAGGGACTCGCAGCCCTTGCGCGCGAGGGAGCGGAGGATGGAGAGGGCCAGGAAGTAGACCCCGAGACTGTGGTCGAGACGGGTATGGACCGCCGAAGGGTAGAGCAGGGAAGCCGGTCCCAGCTGCTGGATGCGGGAGAGCTTCTGCACGCACCTGCATTGCAAAACCCGAAAAAGCTCCTGGCTCATCGGGATATCCTTCCAAAGCGCGTCGCGCACCGTCATCTCCTGGCCGTCGTACAAAAGGGAAAGCATCTCGTTGTGGTTCATGGCTCCATGGTAAACGGAACTGTACCGAAAGGAAAGATTGGGGTACGATGAAGCCATGCGACGCTTCCGCCTTTTGCTGCTGTCTCTCCTCGCCGCCATCCCGCTCTCCGCCAAGGAGACCGAGCAACGCCTTGCCATCGAGCGGGGCGGGATCGTCGTCGCCACCGAGGCGACCCTAGGCGCCATCACCGAGCCGGCGCCTCGGGTGCGGGCCATGCTGGAGCATGCGTATACGCTGGATTGGCTCGAGTCCTACGTCGACCCTGCGGTGAGGAGCGCTTTTTCCCGTGCCTATGGAGACCGGCTGGCGGACATGCTGCCTGTGAAAGGGGCGCTGTATGGGAAGCCCGTCCCGAGCGGACCCTATACCTTGGTGCCGGTGCGCGTTCCGGACGGCACCTATCTGACCCTCTGCATGAGGGACGGCCTGCTCGTCGGCCTATCCATCGACTCCTAGCCTTCGTCCTGGCGCGCGATCTTCTCCAGAGCCTGTGTCTGGCGGTGCTGTTTGTAATATTTCTTTTCCCGGTTGAGCCGGCGTTTCTCGTTCTTGCTTGCCTGCCACGCCGCCTGGTCCCTCCAGAAGGAGCGGGAGAAAAGGGCATAGACGGTGACCAGCTCGAGACGGCCTACCAGCATCAGGAACGAGAATACCCACTGGCACCAGGACGGGAAGACGCTGAAGTTGCCCGTCGGGCCGATGTTCCCGAAACCGATGCCGATGTTCCCCAGGGCAAGGAAGGCTGCGGAGAAGGTGGTGACCAGGTCCTGGCCGGCAAGGGAGACGACGATTGCCCCGATGATGCCGGTGGTCAGGTAGAGGCCGACGAAGCCGGCGATGCCCAGCATGACGTCGTTGTCCACCACGTTGTCGCCGACGCGGTTCTTGCAGACGGCGCTGGGATGGAGCCTCTTGTGGAGCGTGTTCCTGCCTAGGTTGACCAGGGCGACGACGCGGACCACCTTGATGCCGCCGCCTGCCGATCCCGCGCAACCGCCGACGAAGAAAAGGGCGAGCAGCAGCATCTGGCAGAAGACCGGCCAATGGGTGTAGTCGGCCGTGGCGAACCCCGTGGTGGTCAGGACGCTGACCACCTGGAAGAAAGCGTAACGCAGGGAAGTGAGGAAGTCCTTGTACAGCCCGCCGAAGGTCAGGCTCAGGGCGATCAGGAGGGAGAAGGTCAGGACGATGTCGGTATAGGCCCTGAGCTCGCCATCCCGGAGGGCCTGCTTCGCCCTCCCGCTGAGCATCTTGAAATAGAGGGAGAAGTTGATGCCGGAGAGAAACATGAAGCAAATGCAGACGGTATCGACAAAGGGGCTCTGGAAGGAGCCGATCGAGCTGTTGCGGACACAGAATCCTGCAGCGCTCATCGTGCTGAAGGTGATGGTGACCGCATCGTACCAGGAGAGCTTGCCCAACATCAGCACCACAACCTGCAGGGCGGAAATGCCCAGGTAGATCGTCCACAGCGCGCCCGCGGTTCCTCCGGTCTTCGGAGTCAGCTTGTCCTTGGTCGGGCCTGCCGACTCGCTGCCGTAGAGCATCGTTCCCTTGACACCGAGCATCGGCAGGAAGGCGACGAACAGGACAACGATTCCCATGCCCCCCAGCCAGTTGGTCTCGCTGCGCCAGAAGAGGATGGAGCGGGCCTTGTCCTCGATCGAGGTCAGCGCGCTTGCCCCGGTGGTGGTGAATCCGCTCATGATCTCGAAATACGCGTCGGAATAGTTGTCCATCGTTCCGGACAGCAGGAGGGGAAGGGCGCCGAACGCGGTCGCAAGCACCCAGGTCAGGGTAACGAACAAGAATCCGTCGGCGGGGCTCATGCGGTCGCTTTTTCGGTCACGGCAGACGAACAGGACCAGAAAGCTGAAAAGGGCCACCAGCCCCATGGTCAGAAGGAAGGAGTGCAGAGCCGCCTTTTCCTGCCAGCAATAGGCGATGATGGCGGGGATGCCCATGAAAAGCCCGATGAAGATCTGGATCAGGGCAAGCAGGCGGAAATCCTGTTTCAGGTTCATGAGAAAAGCCTCGTCGCGTAGTCGACCCTGCCGTGGGGGACCGCGACCAGGATGGTGTCCCCCTCCGTGAAGGTGTAGTTGCCGCTGGCAAGGATGCTGTTCTTGTCCTTGTCGGTGACGCCGGTGATGATCACCTTGCCGGCAAGCGGGACATCCTTCAGCTTCTGTCCGAGCAACTTGTTGGTCGCGGTGAGCTTGTACTCCGCCACCTCGATGGAACCGCCGAAGATTGAGTGGATGGAGGTGATGTTCTCTCCCCTGATGTACCGCAGCAGGCTGTCGACCGTCGACTCGGTGGAGCTGATGACGGTGTCGATGTCCAGGTGGCGGGCAAGCATGGCGTAGTTGGGGTTGGTCTTGACCAGCGCGATCGTGTGGGCGATGCCCATCCGCTTGGCGTAGGCGCTGATGATGATGTTCAATTCGTCCTTGTCGGTGATCGCCACCATCAGGTCATAGTCGTCGAGGGACTCGTCGTCCCAGACGCTCTGGTCGGTGATATCACCTTTGATGACCAGCGTCTCAGGGTACATCTCGCTGAACTGCTCGCATTTCGCCTCGTCGATGTCGACCACGGTGATCCGCTTGCGGCTGGAGGGAGAGAACTTGCTGAGCAGGTAGCGGCTGATCCGTCCGGCCCCCACCAGACAGATATGCCTCGGCGTGCTGATCGACGCGTCGAACTCGCCGAGCATCTCGGTCATCTGGTCCTTGAAGGTGACCAGCGCCAGCGTGTCGCCCTTCTGCAGCACCGTCGATCCGGAGGGGAGCAGCGTCTGTCGTCCCCGCTGGATGGCGGTCAGGACGAAGGGGGTCTTGATCAGCGGCCTGACCTTGGACAGCGGCATGTCCCTCAGCGGGCTGTCATAGGAAATGGAAAGGTTGCAGAGGATGAACGGCGTGTGGGGAAAGGTCATGGCTCCCTGATAGAGGCCGTTCATGATGATGTCGTAGACCTGCTTGGAGACCTCCTCGGACGGGTTGACGATGATGTCGACCCCAAGCAGCGGGACGTTCATCTCGCTGCCGGTGTAGCTCATCGACCGGATGACGGCGATGGTCCGGGGTGTCTTGAACTTGCTGGAGACGAGGGCGCAGGACACGAGGTTGACCTCATCGCTGTTGGTGATGGCGATGAAGATGTCGGCATTCTTGCACCCTGCCTCGTCCAGCACCTCGGGGTCGGTACCGCTGCCGTTGACGGCCATGCAGTCGAGCTTTTGCGAGACCAGGTCGCATTGTTCCGGGTCCGAGTCGATGAACGTGATGTCTTTCTTTTCTCCAATCAGGAGCTTCGCCAGGTGCAGGCCGCGGTGGCCGGCTCCAAGAATAACAACAAGCATGGTTCCACTTTATCAAAGGGTGAAGGAACGCTCAACTCCCCAATGGACGGTACGGTGAAAACCGCGGCCAGCCGGAACCGGATGCCTTCGCTTGCAGAGAGCAGGTATTCGGATTATAGTTTGGGTCTATGAAAAAACGACTGATTACCTCTGCTTTGCCGTACGTGAACAACGTTCCCCACCTTGGGAACCTGCTGCAGGTACTTTCCGCGGACGTGTTCGCACGCTTCTGCCGTTCCAAGGGCTATGAGACCCTGTATGTCTGCGGTACCGACGAGTATGGCACCGCAACCGAGACCCGCGCATTGCAGGAGCACATGAGCCCCCGCGAGCTCTGCGACCACTACCATGCGATCCATAAGGAAATCTATCAATGGTTCAACATCAGCTTTGACTATTTCGGGCGTACCAGCACCCCGAAGCAGACGGAAATCGTCCAGCATATCTTCAAGCAGGTCTACGATGCCGGCTACATCACCGTCCACGAGGAGGAACAGCTCTACTGCCCCCACTGCGGGCGCTTCCTTGCCGACCGCTTCGTGACCGGCACCTGCCCCCACTGCGGCTACGAGAAGGCGCGCGGGGACCAGTGCGAGCACTGCGGCACGTTGCTTGACCCGACCGAGCTGAAGGACCCGAAATGCTCGGTCTGCGGCACCACGCCCGTGCTGAAGAAGACCAAGCACCTCTACCTGGACCTGCCCAAGGCGCTTCCCATGCTGGAGAAGTGGATGGACAAGGCTTCGGTCGAGGGGTTCTGGGCCAACAACGCCATCCAGATCACCAAGAGCTGGATCCGCGACGGCCTGAAGGACCGTGCCATCACCCGTGACCTGAAGTGGGGCATCCCCGTCCCTCTCGAGGGCTTTGAGGACAAGGTCTTCTACGTCTGGTTCGACGCCTGCATCGGCTACGTGTCGATCAGCGCCTACGCGACGGAGAAGTGGAGGGATTGGTGGTTCGATCCCGAGCACACCGAGCTTTTCCAGTTCATCGGCAAGGACAACATTCCCTTCCATACCGTCATCTTCCCGTCGACCCAGCTGGCGACCGGGGACAACTGGACCATGCTGCACCACATGAGCTCGACCGAGTACCTCAACTACGAGGGCGGCAAGTTCAGCAAGAGCCAGGGAATCGGCATCTTCGGCAACGACGTCGAGTCGACCGGGATTCCTGCCGATGTCTGGAGGTTCTACCTGTATTACAACCGTCCGGAGACGAGCGACTTCACCTTCACCTGGGCTGATTTCCAGGAGAAGGTCAACAAGGAGCTGATCGGAAACCTTTCCAACCTGGTCAACCGTACCGTCACCTTTACCAAGAAGGTGGCGGCCGGATGTCTCGAGGCTGGTCCGGTGGACGAGGAGTTCCGGAAGCTGGCCCTCCAGTACGAGGAAAAGATCGACGCGCTGATGGAGCGGGCGGACGAGCGCGAGGCGCTTCGCACCATCCTCGCCCTCTCCTCGGCGGGCAACAAGATGTTCCAGGACGCGGAACCTTGGAAGACCAAGGAGACCGACATGGAGGCGACCCGGAAAGTGCTGCGCACCCTCTGCGGCCTGATCAAGGACCTGGCGGTCCTGGTCGAGCCGTTCATGCCGGCCACCAGCGCCAAGCTGCTCGGATTCTTCGGAATCGGCAAGCGGACCTGGAAGGAACTGGGAAATTGGGACGGAGAGATCCGTATCGGCGATGTCGAGCTGCTCTTCCAGCGCTTGGAAGACGACCGTGTCGCCGCGCTCCGCGAGCGCTTCAGTGGAAGCCAGAAGGAGCGGGAGGAGAAGGCCAGGGAGGCCGCTCCGAAGCAGGAACAGAAGAAACAGAAAGAAGGAGCGAACAAACACAATATGGGAGCATTGGATCCGAATTTGTCGATTGCCGAGAACTTCCAGAAGCACGTCATCCTGAAAGTCGCCGAGATCACCAACGTGGAGAAGCACCCCGAAGGGGACAAGCTCTACATCCTGACGCTGAACGACGGCAGCCCGAACCCGCGCACCATCGTCAGCTCGATCGTTCCCTTCTACAAGGCCGACGAGCTGCAGGGCCGCCATATCGTCCTGGTCAGCAACCTGAAGCCGGCGAATTTCCGTGGCGTCAAGAGCTACGGCATGCTGCTGGCGGCCAGCGACCCGGACGCGCCCAACCCGCACGACACCTGCGAGGTGCTTTTCCCGGACGATATCCCGGCCGGCACCGTGCTGGAGCCCGAAGGGTTCAGCGCCCCGACCGAGGACTACTGCTACGTGAAGCCCGAACCCTTCTTCTCGATGCCGATGACCACCAAGGACGGGGTCCTGACGATCGACGGCAGGAAGATCGTCAGTGCCGACGGAAAGGAAGTTCACGCCCACAAGTACGTGAACGGCAACGTTGGCTGATGTTTCTTGCGCGAATACGGGCGGAGGAGTTGTCCTCCGCCCTTTGCATGCAAAGCCCCTATTGGGCGGCGTTGAAGGAAAAGCATGGGTGGAAGGTTTCCGCCTACCATCTTTCCCATTCCACATTGCTGGTGCTCACCAGGACGTTTTTCCGATTCGCGACCCTTGCCTATGTTCCGTTCGGCCCCCAGCAGCCGGTGAGCCTGAAAGAGCTTTCCCTTGCCTTGAAGAAATACCTGCCGAAAGGTACCTTTGCCATTCGCTACGATGTGCCTTTCGGCATGGAGCTGGATACCACAGGGGCGATCGTCCAGCACGATTCGGTCCAACCCGACGCCACGGTGGTCATCCCGCTCGAGAAAGGCTACGAGGCGGTATCCAGGGAATACCGGGACCGGGCGAAGCGCCAGCTGAAGCGGAGCCAGGGGCTTGTGGAGGTCCGGCAGTGGGATGGAAGCGAACGCCAGTTCAACCTCTTCTTCGGCCTGTACGAGCAGACCGGCCGGAGGGACGGCTTCTCCACCCGCAGCAGGGACTACCTGTGGGACGTGCTGCACGGTCCGGCCGGACAGACGAAGACCAAGCTCTTTCTGGCTTGGAGGAACCGGCAGATGGTGGGTGGCTCGATCCTGCTGTATGGACCG
>Ga0256404_1008464_pt1 | contig 15442 bp, 14 predicted proteins | sample RumenRJG_01DNA_FD_185990 | JGI IMG/M metagenome (GOLD analysis project Ga0256404, IMG submission 185990) | Bovine rumen microbial communities from Lethbridge, Alberta, Canada - RJG_01 | ecosystem: Host-associated > Mammals > Digestive system > Stomach > Rumen | place: Canada: Alberta | collected...
TACGATTTCGCTATCCCTTCTTCTCGCCTGCACCTCACGGTGCAAACCTTGGGAGTCGCTTTGGGGTTCGTCGGCAACTACGCCCCTTATGGACTTTCACCACAGACTGACGGCATGCCCGTCATACATAATAAAAGCCGGAACGGAAGTTCCGGCTTTTGTCATAGCAAAGAGAAGGCGTGTGAAGAAACGGATTTTCGCTTCTTCACACGCCTTCTCTTACTGCATGGGTTTTGTCTGTGCAGCTTCAGTATATCCATGCGGACCGTCATCCGCGGATTCTGTCATCGATCACTTCCGCATCGTCACGGCTCATCCTGTACCGCTTCTTAAGATAACGGATCTGTCTCTTGCGTCTGCCGCGTGCCCTGGCGAGCGGAATCAGTACGATAATACCGACGGCAGCCAGAATAATGCAGATGACCACTGTCATGATGCCGTCAAACGGCAGCAGGTTCTGCGCCGCGTAAAGGACAAGCGCCGCACCGAAAAACGGAAATACGATCGCCGCATTGCGTATACCGGTACCGGAATTCTCATATTCCAGCTTCTGGATCTCCTGCAGATAATCGGTGACAGCGTCATCATCCGGGGAGCCGACCGTAATGCCCTGATCCTTCTTCTCCGGCTCAGGCTCTTCGCTCTCTTCCGCAATGCGGGTACCTTCTTCGTCCTCCTGCGTCAGCGGCATCAGATCAATCATGGTGCCCTCTTCATCGATGGTGCCCATGATATATCCATGGTTTACGGTGTCATCGTCAAAGGAAACCAGGGAGCCCGCATAGGCAATCGGCGCATTCTTATCCATCCACGGTCTGAGACGGCCGCCGATCGCTGCATAATCAAAATTCGCCGAACGCAGCCTGTCCAGATCAATCGGAATATGTTTGCCGTCGCCGCCAAAAGCAATCAGAATATGGCGGCAGTCAGACGGCACGCTCTTCCCGTCTGCGAAATGCGTCAGCGGTACGAGACGGTCATATACCGGCTTGTTCATATCCGGATCGGCATAGCTCATGCCATAGACAATCGTATTGATATCTTCCAGATACATATAGGAAAGATGGTCCTTGCGGAAAAAGCTCACGTTATTGGACCACTCATATGCTTTGTACGGGGAGCCGGAGCTGATATAATCGCGGGCACCCGCGATCGCCGCAACACGCGCCGTCTTCAATTTTCTGAACCGATCATTCAGCTCATCCAGCTCGCTGCGGAGCGGGCGGCGGCTGAAGAGGTTGCCCGAAATGATAATCAGGTCAACCCTTTCCTGATCAGCGATATCCAGTATTCTGTAAAACTCATCCCAGGTCTGTGCATATCCCCTGTCCGGTTTGCCGGACGGTGCACCGGCACCCAGCAGAACATCCGAAATATGTATGAATTTCAATCTATCACCTCAAATTGTTGCCGAATCAAGTCTGATACAAATTGCATTATACCATACGATATGCGCATGGCAAACTAAAATAACAAAAAAACAGAAAACAGACAGATCTGCGCGACCTGTCTGTCAGTTCTTCTCTGCCTTCCCGGCACGGCGGCCGAATCTGTGCAGAATATGCGGTCTGCCGGTGCCTGCTTCTTCCGCCTGCCCGTTCTGCGCCTTCTCCTGTGCGCTCTCCGTCTTCTCCTGCGCCTCGGCAGCCTGCTGCGCATTGGTAATACGCACCAGATCTTCTCCTTCCACCGGGTCAGTCATATTCTTAATTGAAATATTCTTGCCGCGTCCGAGGACCATCTGTCCGACTTCCGTCATGACAGCACTCAGAAGAAGTTCCGTATAATAGCTCAGTCCACGGCTCAGAACCATGGCCGGCAGCGTCGCCGTACCGCAGATCGGCCGGAAAATCTGGAGGAAAAACGACTCCGAAAATCCCATGCCGCCCGGTGACGGGAGCATATCAACTGCCACGGAAATCGTCGCCTGCAGCATGACGATCGTGAAATAGTCCGTTCCGTACAAACCGAGTGAACGGTAAACCAGATACGTAACGGAAAACATCAGGAATCTCTGCACCACCGTAATCAGAAACACATTGCGGACGACCTTCTTATTATTCTTGAAATAAACGGAAACGTCAGCATACTGATTCATGATGTTTTCGAAACGGTCAATGTAGTAATCCTGCTTTTCCTTCTTGATAACGCCCTTCCTGCCGAGCCAGCGCACAACGCCCATCGTCCATTTGCGGGTAATGCCCGGCATGAAGATCAGCATCATGATAAACGCGATAAAGGCCACGTTCAGAAAAACACCAAGATAAACCCATCCCATAATCGGGGACAGATACTTCATCAGGAAACCCGGTCGGAAAATCACGACAAACAGGCCGACGACGACAAGTACCATCTTATAGGTAATCGCCGCAATCAGAAGTACAATCGTGGAAGTGGCAACCGGTATGCCATCTTTGAACATATAATAGACCTGCGCCGGCTGACCGCCGGAGGCAGATGGTGTTATGCAGCTGAAGAAATAGCCTATGAAAGAATACAGGAGGCCGTGCGTTGACTTCACCTTATGACCGAGACTGCGCAGCATGTAGGTAATGATCCCGGATTCAATCAGTACATAGGCAACGACAAAGCCTACCGCGGGAATCCAGTAATACATGTTGGCGCTCTGGATGTACCCCATCATGGATTCAAGGTCCTCGCCCTTGAATACCAGAAACAGCGTAATCACAAAGATGGCGGCCATAATGAGAAGATTGTAAAGCTCTCTTTTCTTACTCATATCAAAACCCCTGCTGCTCCCTGAAAGGAGCAGTCAAAGTAATAACCGGAAGCGCCTCTTCCCCTGCCGCTCCCGCAAAACAGCATTCCATGCTCATATTACTTTTATGTAAACTCAAGCTATTATAGCACATTGGCCAAAAGATGTGTACCCGAAAAAGTCAAATTAGAAATTTAAACAAAGTGCCTTATCAGTATGTAAATTTATTGTACACAATACGCAACGGACTATCTTTTCTGTCCCGTTCGATTTGTGAAATTTATTGAACTTTACCCTGCTTCGATATATAATACAGTTGAGTGCATACAATAATCGGGGAGAACAATAAGATGATATGAATCCAGAAAAAGTACATCCGGATAGCCTGTAAAATGGTTTATCCTTTTATTTTTTCGAAAAATTTGGAAAGGTGGTGATACATGTTGACGCATGACACAATTCAGGCGATCAGTGATGCTGAGCGCAAAGCGGCAGACGCAGAGAAAGCCGCTCGTCAGGAAGCCGGCAGAATTGTCGAAGACGCCCGTGCCCAGGCTGTGCAGATCAGGGAATCCATGACCGATGAATCCAGAAAAGCAGCAGACGATGCTGCCGGGAAGATCAAGGTGCAGGCGCAGCAGATCATGGACGAGGCTTCCGCCCGGGCCGAGGACCAGAAGAAGGTTCTTCAGGCACAGGCCGCGGAACATGAGAAGGAAGCTGTTGATCTGATTGTCAGCAGCCTGCGTTAATACCCGTGTACATTAACCGCATTAATAATGTAAAAATTTTTCAGAAAGGAGGGAGGATGAATTATGGCTGTTTTACCCATGAAGAAGATTACTATTGCCGGTATGAAGAAGGACCGTAAGACTGTGCTCGAGGCGCTCCAGCGCATGGAAGCCGTCGAGATCATCGACGCGGATGAAGAGGAGACAAAGGATACGGCATTTTCGAAAGCAGATACTTCCGAACAGCGTACGCAGTTCGAGAGAATGGCTTCCCGTATCGACGATGCCCTCGAGATCCTGAATCAATATGCCCCGGATGCCAATTCCGGGCTGAAAGCCAAACTCGCCGGCAAGGAAGCACTTTCTGCAAGTGATTTCGGTACAGTCGTTCGCAGCCGTGAGCAGACTCTGAATTATGCCAATGAGATTGTGCAGAGGCAGAAAGAGATCACCGAGGCAAAAGCCGAAGGCCCGCGCATCGAGACACAGATCGAGTCGCTGATGCCGTGGATGAAGATGGATCTGCCGCTGGATTTCAAAGGCACCGCGAAGACCGCTGCCCTGATCGGCACTGTGCCGGAAGCCGTAACGGAGGACTCCGTCGCCGAAGCGATATACCAGTATGCACCGGATATCACAGGCGTGAACGTCGATGTGATTTCGTCGGATGACGAGCAGTCCTGTCTGATGGTTGTATGTCTGAAGAAGGATGCCCCGCAGGTCGATGAAGCACTGCGCCGAATGGAATTTGCGCGGCCGCCTGTTTCCAGCCGGATTCCTTCTGAAGAGATCGCCGCTCTGCGGCAGCAGATGCAGGATAATAACAAAAAGATCGAAGAACTTCAGTCTTCTATCGCATCGTTCGCTGAGCACAGAGAAGATCTCAAGCGTCTTTATGATTATTTCGTAATGCGCGCGGACAAGTACCAGGTAATCGACGAATTGGCGCAATCAAACCGTACATTCATACTCACCGGCTACGTACCGGCCGAACAGGCAGACGAAGTCGTCAGTGCACTCACATCACGGTGTGAACTCGCTGTCGATCTCGCGGACCCTGACCCGGACGAAGACGTGCCGGTCAAACTGCACAACCCGAAGCTGGCAGAGCCGGTTGAAGGCGTTGTGGAGAATTATTCCATGCCAGGCAAAAACGATGTGGACCCTACCACACCGGTTGCATGCTTCTACTACTTCCTCTTCGGTATGATGCTTTCGGATGCGTGCTACGGCGCAATCATCTGCATCATCACGGGGATACTGCTGAAGAAGCATAAGAATATGGACGGCGGCCTGCAGAGATCACTGAAGATGTTTTTCCTCTGCGGTCTCGGCACGATTCTCTCCGGTATCCTGTTCGGCAGCTATTTCGGTGATCTGATCCCGACAATCGGCAGCCTTATGGGCAAGGATATCAAGATCTGGAGCTGGATCGACCCGCTGCATCAGCCGATGACCATGATGACATTCTCATTCACGGTCGGCATCATCCATATCTTCACCGCGCTCGGTATTCTCATGTACAGTCTCATCAAACACGGACATGTACTGGATGCCATCTACGACGGTGTGTTCTGGTATATGCTGGTCGGCGGACTGATTGTCTTCGGACTTTCCTATGAGAGTTTCTGCGGCATGCTCGGTTTCGACGCAGCCGTCGTATCCTCATCCGCAGGTTCCGTCGGCGGATGGATTGCTCTGATCGGTGCAATCGGCATCCTTCTGTTCGGAGGACGCGATTCACGCAACTGGGGCAAGCGTCTCGCCAAGGGTGCTTATGCACTTTACGGCATCACAGGCTACCTGAGCGATATTCTTTCTTATTCAAGACTGATGGCCCTCGGTCTGGCGACGAGCGTTATTTCTTCCGTATTTAATACGCTCGGTGCAATGTCCGGCAATGTCATTCTTTTCATCATCATTGCCCTGATCGGCCACGTACTGAATATACTGATCAATATGCTCGGTGCTTATGTACATTCAAACCGTCTGACATTCGTAGAGTTCTTCGGTAAGTTCTACGAAGGCGGCGGCAGAAAATTCAAACCTTTCGGCATGAACACAAAATATATCAAGGTTACCAAATAAGGTACAAGGAGGACACAATGAGTTTAGCTACAGCTTTAGCTTTAATCGGAGCAATTTCAGCTGCTCTTTTCGCAGGTATTGGTTCATCAATTGGTGTTGGCAACGCCGGCCAGGCTGCTGCCGGTGTTGTAACGGAAGATCCGTCCCTTTTCTCCAAGGTTCTGGTATTACAGCTCCTTCCAGGTACACAGGGTATCTACGGTCTTCTGATTTCCTTTATCACACTCAGCCAGATCGGTATCATGGGCGGCAGCAATCCTACTGACATCGGCACCGGTCTGCAGTATCTCGTAGCCTGCATGGCAATCGCCATCGTTGGTCTTGTTTCCGCTATTCAGCAGGGCCGCGCAGCCGTATCTTCCATCGCTCTTGTTGCCAAGAGACCGGATCAGTTCGGTAAAGCCATGATTTTCCCTGCAATGGTTGAGACATACGCAATCCTTGCTCTTCTTGTTTCTATTCTTGCCATCAACGGTATCGCATGATCTAACGCGCAGAATAAAAATATCAGGAGAAAGGAGAAGATTCCATGACGGGATTAGATAAGATCATAGGTCAGATCAATAAGGAATCTGACGAGACTGCCGCCGCGATCACAGCGCAGGCGAACAGTCAGGCAGAAGAGATTATCAACAATGCCAGGGAAGAAGCCGACAAGGAATGTGCCGATATCGCCGCATCCGCGCAGCACAAGGCCGATGCCGACATCGCACGTGCGCATTCCGCCGCTTCTCTCGCTATCGGAAAAGAGCTCCTTGCTGAAAAGAACCGTCTTATTTCTGAAGTATTTCAGAAGGCACAGGATTACATCGACAGCCTTCCGGACAGCGAATATTTCGCGCTGCTTAAGGATATGGTGAAGAAATACGCCATTCCGGGCAAATCCGGCGAGATCAGATTTAACAAGAAGGACCTCAGCCGTCTGCCGGAAGGATTTGCAGATGAGATCAGCGCAATCGTCGGCGCGGCCGGCGGCAAGATTACGGTTTCGGACAAAACGGAAAAGATCCGGAGCGGATTTATTCTCGACTACGGCGGTATCGAGGAGAACTGCTCCGTCTCGGCATTGATCAACGAGTCACGTGAAAGTTTGCAGGATCAGATACAGAAAATACTTTTCAAATAGCGCACCGTAAAGGAGGATGACAAATGTCTGATAAACAATATATCTATGCGGTCGCGCGAATCCGTGCAAACGAACTGTCTCTTCTGAATAACGCCTTCATCGACCAGCTCATCGGGGCGAAATCGTATGACGAGTGCATCCGGCTCCTGTCCGAACACGGATGGGGAGACGGCACCGACAGAACGGCTGCCGGAATGCTTGCCTGCGAGCGGGATAAGACCTGGAACCTGATCGCCGAGCTCGTGAAGGATATGAAACCATTTGACGTTTTTCTGTACAGAAATGACTTTCACAATCTGAAAGCAGCCATCAAGGAAACGGCTTCGGGTACGGAGCGTGACGGGATCTATATCGATCACGGCACCATCGAGCCGAAGCGCATCAAAGAGGCCGTACAGGCCAGGGAATTTGAGAACCTGCCGGAGAACATGCGCGCTGCCGCTGAGGAGGCGCTGAATGTTCTGCTGCATACCGGCGACGGGCAGCTCTGCGATATCATCGTGGACCGCGCCGCGCTGGAAGCCATCTACAAGGCAGCCGGCGAGTCGGACAATTCCGTAATCCGTCTTTACGGCGAGCTTACGGTTGTCACGGCCGATCTCAAATCCGCCGTCCGCTGCCAGCGCATGAAGAAGGACAGACAGTTCATTGACCGCTGCCTGGTTCCGTGCAGAACGCTCGACATCCGCCGTCTGGCTGCGGCTGCTACCGAAGATGACGACGCCATCAGCGAATATCTCCGGAACACGGATTATTCAGAAGGTGCAGACAAACTGAAGGAATCGCCTTCGGCATTCGAATGCTGGAGCGATAATCTCATTATCAGAGCAATCAAGCCTGAGCTCTATCATCCTTTTACGATCGGACCTCTGGCGGCTTACATACTTGCACGTGAGAATGAGATAAAGACCGTTCGGATCATTCTTTCCGGTAAGAACAACGGTTTTTCCGAAGACAAGATCCGGGAAAGGGTAAGGGAGATGTATGTATAAAATCGCTGTTATCGGTGATTGGGACAGCATTTATGGCTTCGCAACACTGGGCATGGATACGTTCCCCGTTACCGACCCGGCTGCTGCCGGACAGAAAATCAGAGAACTGGCTGAAAGCAATTATGCAGTAATCTATATCACAGAAGCACTTGCTGCCCGTCTTACAGCCGAAATCAATCACTATCGTCAGGAACCGCTGCCGGCGATCATCCAGATTCCGGGCACCTCCGGCAACACCGGAGCAGGCATTGAATCTGTCAGAAAGTCTGTGGAACAGGCGGTCGGCGCCGACATACTTTTCGGCAAAGACGATACAACGACCAATTAATATTTTTCGATAGAAAGGAAGATAAGCAATGAGCAAAGGTACGATCAAAAAGGTCGCCGGACCTCTTGTAATCGCTGAAGGCATGCACGATGCCAATATGCACGACGTTGTGCGTGTCAGCGACCAGAAGCTGATCGGTGAAATCATTGAGATGCACGGTGATCAGGCTTCCATTCAGGTTTACGAAGAGACTTCCGGACTCGGCCCCGGCGAACCTGTTGAATCGACAGGCGTGCCGATGAGCGTAGAGCTCGGACCTGGACTTATCGGCAGTATCTACGATGGTATCCAGCGTCCTCTGCGGAAAATCCTTGAAGTAACAGGAAGCAATCTTCTCTCCCGCGGTATTGAGGTACCTTCCCTTGACCGTGAAAAGGTATGGCACTTCGTCGCGTCTGCTAAGCCGGGCGACAAGGTGCAGGCGGGAGATATTCTCGGTACAGTCAGGGAGACAGAGATCGTCACACAGAAGATCATGGTCCCTTACGGTACCGCCGGCACCGTCAAAGAACTGGCTGACGGTGATTTCAAAATTACAGACAATATCGGCGTGATCACCGATGACGAGGGCAACGATATCGATATTCCGCTTATGCAGAAGTGGCCGGTACGAACAGGCCGTCCGTACACGAAGAAGCTTCCGCCGGATGTACCGCTGATCACAGGACAGCGTGTCATCGATACACTCTTCCCGATCGCCAAGGGCGGCACGGCAGCCGTTCCGGGACCTTTCGGCTCCGGCAAGACCGTCGTACAGCATCAGCTGGCAAAATGGGCAGAGGCGGATATCGTCGTCTACATCGGCTGCGGCGAGCGAGGCAACGAGATGACGGATGTTCTGAACGAGTTCCCTGAACTGAAGGATCCGAAGACAGGATTCTCTCTCATGGAAAGAACCGTTCTGATCGCCAACACCTCCGATATGCCGGTTGCCGCCCGTGAGGCTTCTATTTACACCGGTATCACCATCGCGGAATATTTCCGTGATATGGGATACTCCGTGGCACTGATGGCAGACTCGACATCACGATGGGCAGAGGCCCTGCGTGAGATGTCCGGACGTCTCGAGGAGATGCCTGGTGAGGAAGGCTATCCGGCTTACCTCGGCAGCCGTCTCGCACAGTTCTACGAGAGAGCCGGCCGTGTCATGACACTCGGCACCGAGCCGCGTGAAGGTTCCCTTTCCGTTGTCGGTGCGGTATCTCCTGCCGGCGGCGATATTTCCGAGCCGGTTACGCAGGCAACGCTGCGAATCGTCAAGGTATTCTGGAGCCTGGATGCTTCTCTCGCCTACATGCGTCACTTCCCGGCCATCAACTGGCTGACAAGCTACTCGCTGTATCTGCGTGAGATGAAAGACTGGTTCAACACGAATGCTGCCGCAGACTGGATGGATCTGCGTCAGGAAATGATGAGTATTCTGCAGGATGAATCGAAACTGAACGAGATGGTACAGCTCGTCGGTATGGATGCCCTCTCCGCACCGGATCGTCTGAAGATGGAAGCTGCCCGCTCCATCCGTGAGGACTATCTGCATCAGGATGCGTTCCATGAGATCGATACCTACACTTCGCTGAACAAACAGCATCTGATGATGAAGCTTGTTCTGGCCTTCTACAATGTTTCCAGCGATGCCCTGAAACAGGGTGCGGACGTCAACAAGCTGATCGCCATGAATGTCCGCGAGGAAATCGGCCGTTTCAAGTACACACCGGAGGATAAGGTCGATGCAGAATACGAACGTATCACAGCCGACCTGAACCGTGAGGCGCAGGAGATCATTTCTGCAAAGGAGGATTTCTAAATGCCAAAAGAATATAGAACCATACAGGAAGTTGCCGGCCCGCTTATGCTTGTACGCGGCGTAGAAAACGTCACATACGATGAGCTCGGCGAAATCGAGCTGGCCAACGGCGAAACCCGTCGATGCAAGGTTCTGGAGATCGATGGCGGCAATGCTCTTGTACAGCTGTACGAGGCTTCCACCGGCCTGAACCTGGAGACATCCAAAGTCCGTTTCCTCGGTCATTCCATGGAACTTGGTGTTTCCGAAGATATGCTCTCCCGTGTATTCGATGGCCTCGGCCGTCCGATCGACGGCGGCCCGGAGATTCTGCCGGAAGAGCGCCGCGATATCAACGGCCTGCCGATGAATCCGGCTGCCAGAGCATATCCGGAGGAGTTCATCGAGACAGGTATTTCCGCTATCGATGGCCTGAACACACTGGTACGAGGACAGAAGCTCCCTATTTTCTCCGCTTCCGGTCTTCCGCATGCGGAACTGGCTGCACAGATTGCCCGTCAGGCAAAGGTACGCGGCACGGACGAACCGTTCGCCGTTGTATTTGCCGCCATGGGTATCACCTTCGAAGAGGCACATTTCTTCGAGGAGAGCTTCCGTGAAACCGGCGCCATCGACAGAACCGTACTGTTCGTCAACCTGGCCAACGACCCGGCCGTAGAACGTATCGCGACACCGCGTATGGCACTGACCTGCGCCGAGTATCTCGCCTTCGAAAAGAACATGCACGTACTCGTTATCCTGACAGATATCACGAACTACGCAGATTCTCTCCGTGAGATTTCCGCGGCCCGCAAGGAGGTTCCGGGACGCCGTGGCTATCCTGGCTACATGTACACCGACCTTGCTTCTATTTACGAAAGAGCCGGCCGTCAGATCGGCAAGAAGGGTTCCATCACCATGATCCCTATCCTGACCATGCCGGAGGATGATAAGACGCATCCTATCCCTGACCTTACCGGATACATCACCGAAGGACAGATCATCCTGTCCCGTGATCTCTACCGCAAAGGCATCACACCGCCGATCGACGTTCTGCCGTCGCTTTCACGACTGAAGGATAAAGGTATCGGCAAGGGCAAGACCCGTGAAGATCATGCCAATACCATGAACCAGCTGTTCGCAGCTTATTCGCGAGGCAAGGATGCCAAGGAACTCATGATGATCCTCGGCGAAGCCGCCCTTTCCGACATGGACAAGCTCTATGCGAAATTCGCGGATGAATTCGAGAAACGCTACGTTTCCCAGGGCTACTATACAGACCGTTCCATCGAGGAAACCCTCGCCATCGGCTGGGATCTGCTCCGGATCCTGCCTCGTTCCGAGCTGAAACGAATCAAGGACGAGTACCTCGACAAATACTATGATCCTGAGGATGAGAAGAGGACGCTGGCAGAAAACGCAGCAGAATCCGATAAGAAACAGTAGGGGGTGATTGCTTGGCACAGCAGCATGTAAATCCTACCCGTATGGAACTCACGCGGCAGAAGACGAAGCTCGCCTCCGCCCTGCGCGGCCACAAGCTTCTCAAAGATAAGCGCGATGAGCTCATGCGGCAGTTTCTTGCGATGGTTCGTGAAAACATGGCCCTCCGGAAGAAGGTTGAGGAAGGCATCAGACAGGCCGACCGCAACTTCGTGCTCGCGGGTGCTTCCATGAGCCCGGAAGAGGTCCAGGTAGCCTTCATGTCGCCGAAGCAGGAAATACAGCTTGATGTGAGCACGCGCAATGTCATGAGCGTGGATATCCCTGTATTTGACAGCAAGACACGTACGAGCGATACCAACGACATCTACTCCTACGGTCTCGCCTTTACATCGAGCGATCTGGATGATGCCGTGCACAGCATGGCCGACATTCTGCCGGATATGCTGAAACTGGCGGAGATTGAAAAGTCCTGTCAGCTCATGGCTGCCGAGATTGAGAAAACCCGGCGCCGTGTCAACGCACTCGAGCACGTTCTGATCCCGCAGATGCAGGAAAATATCCGCTACATCACGATGAAGCTGGATGAGAATGAGCGAAGCACCCAGATCCGCCTGATCAAGGTCAAGGATATGGTACTGGAAGACAGCCATCATTATCAGGAAAAGAGCGAGGAGCTCACACGCGAGGCATTTGCCCGCGAGGCCGCCGAAGGGGATGCCTGAAACGGCCGCTGACAAAAAAATTATCCCGGATCACCGTCCGTCAGACGATGATCCGGGATTTTTCGTTATGCCGAAAAACTGCTGCACGTTATACCGGCAGGTGCTGCGGCACGTTATGCCAAACCGCTGCCGCCCGTCAGCTATCTGCCGAAGGGCGTTACTGCAGACCGGCGGAAATGATATCCCAGATATCCGTACCGCTCTCAAAACCGATCTTCCACGCCGCCGCACCGGCAAGATTGTTATCTTTGACCATCTGCATCTCCGTGGTCACCGAGTCCGCATCCTGCAGCCAGATCTCATAGGTGCCGCCGTCAATATCCGATACATAGCTTCCGTAGTTGAGGCCGGTGCTCTCCTGCATCTGCGGCGTCACGCCGTGATCTGTCAGATAGCCCAGCGCTTCCGTCATGCCGCACGCAAAGGATGTCACGGTGCCATCCGCCGCCGTGCACCACACGCGGGAATAGAACGGAATGCCGTTGATCACCTTGGACGCATCGACCATCTCCAGTGTATCGCTGATGCCCTGCTCCACAAATGAGGAGGAGGCAACCGGTCCCGGTGTCTCCGACCCGGCCGGCGTCTCGTCGTATCCCATTATGACAACGTAATCGCATACCTTGCCCTGCTCTGTCCGATTGTAGTAATACGTGTACTGCGGCACATAATTATCGACAGAAAGCACGATGCCGGATGCCCTGCAGGCAATCGACAGCTCGCGGATAAATTCGATATAGTCATCCGCATTGGCCTCCGGAATCACCTCGAAATCGACATTCAGTCCGTCAATGCCATTCTGCGCGATATAATCCATGACCTGCCTGATTGCCGTCTGCCGCTTCGCCGTATCGCTGATCACCTGCGCCGTCTTGTCCGAGTCAAAGTTCCGGGAACTGCCGTCATCCGACGCAAATTCATTGGAAAACAGCGCCCAGACTTCTCTTCCGTTATCATGGCAGCTGGTCACATAATCCGCCGAGGCCAGAGAAGCCACATTGCCATCCGTGTCGCTGAAGCTGAACCAGGTCGGCGACATGGTATTGACGCCCGGCGTCGTCGTCAGAATACTGTCGATTTCCTCGTTGGCATCGGCTGTTGTAATCTGATGCCACGCCATATCGATCTTGTAATCCTTCTGTATATTCGAGTAGACCGGTTCCTCAAACGACGGTTCCTGCGGCGTCATAGATTCCGGCTCCGAGCAGGCGGAGGCCTTCACCCAGCCGAAATAGCCATCTGAGGTCACAACGTTGTACCACTTGCCGGCCGACTGCAGATAGACCATCGTCTCGCCCTTCTCCGTCTTGCGGAAAATGTCGGCCTTGATGCCGCCCTGGTAGCGGATCGCGGTCTCCGAATCAGCCGTCACCGTCTGCTCCTCATCCCAGTTCGTCCTGATCCGGATGCGGTTCGGGTCCTGATTCACCGTGTAATCCATCTTCGTGTTGTCCGTGACAAAACGCATGTCGACGTAATAGGCGTCTCCGATCTGCCGGATCACCGGATAATCGGTGGTCTGCGTCTCGCTGGAATCCCAGTACTGAACGGTCACCTCTGTCTGATCCGGCTCGTAGATCTGCATGGCATCCGGCGTCGTATAGATCATCCGGTTCTCGTTCTCATCCCAGTAAATACGGCTGTTGATGGTACTGCCCGCAAAATCGACATTCAGGTAGACATTGCCGTCCTCTTCGACAGCGCGCTCATCAATCATCTCATTGTTCAGAACAATCGTATATTCATTATCCGCCAGATCGTACGCAGACGCATAGTCAATCACGTTATCAGACGGAAGATACTTCTCTCCAAATGTGCTCATCACGACGATCACCGCCACGCAGACAATCGCCAGAGACACAATGATAATCGGCAGCTTCTTATGCATGTTTCCTCCTTGGTAATTCATTATTATTCAAAGTTTATTATACCGCCATCGGCATGGTCCTTCAACTGCCGCGGGCGCCCCGCCATCCTCGCTTCTGCCCAGGCTGCGCTTTTTCTTTGGTTTCCGGTTGAAAACGTCTCTGTGATATGTTTCCTGTTAACCGTTTCAGCATCAGAACTGCTTTGATCATAACCTCATTTCCGCCGCGCCGCAATTATTCATTTTCGACAAAAACATGCATTTTTCATCTCAGCTGTATCCAGAAAAACAAAAGGCCGGCGGACCGGTGACAGCATACTTTACACAGCAATCTTTTACAGATATAATAAAGCTGAAAAAAAATCGTGAGGAGGGATCAATATGAAGATAGAGTCCATTAATGAAAATCAGATTCGCTGTACCCTTACTCTGAATGATCTGATCGGACACGAAGTCAGACTCAGTGAACTTGCGTACGGCTCCGCCAAAGCCCGTGAGCTGTTTCAGGAAGTCCTTGCACAGGCACATGATGAAGTCGGCTTTTCCGTCGACAACATGCCGCTGATGGTCGAAGCGGTTCCGATCTCCGAAGAATGTCTCATGATTATCATCACGAAGGTGGAGGACCCGGAAGAACTCGATACCCGTTTTTCCCGCTTCACACCGGAACCGGATTCCGATGAGGATGAAGACGATGACGACGATGACGAGGATGAAAATTCCAACAGCAATACACAGCAGAGCGACCTGTACGATATCGTGCATAAGCTCGAACAGGATGTGATCGACAAGCACACGGCCCAGCCGGAGGCGAAAGACAGCAAGGATACCGGCGATCAGGCGCCGCACAGCCGCCGCTATACGCGGATCTACTCTTTCGCATCACTGGACCTTGTCTCCACGCTGGCTGCGCAGCTGGGCAGCGATTTTTCCTGCTCCAGCACGCTTTACAAGAGCCCGCGCAACAACCGCTGCTACCTGACCATAACCGAAGGGCCGGACAATCAGAACGACTTCCGGCTTGCCTGCGGTCTTGCCGCAGAGTTCGGCCGACCGGAACGGGCCAGCGGGAACACGCTCTATTATTATGAGGAACATTACCGGAAACTGATCGACGGCAATGCCCTGCAGGTTCTGCGGAAAATCGGTTAAGCAACAAGAAAAAAAACGGGAGAGATGCCTTGCATCTCTCCCTTTTTATCACGGTTATAAAATATCGATCAACCCTGCTCGATAGCACCCATCGGGCACTGATCTGCGCAAGAACCGCAGTCGATGCATGTATTCGGATCGATTTCATACTTGCCATCACCTTCGCTGATAGCACCCATCGGGCACTGATCTGCGCAGGAACCACAGTCGATGCAAGCATCAGTAATTACATAAGCCATGATAGTTACCTCCTTAAAGAAACTTGGATTTCGTACTAATTTATTCTATAACAAATCATAATTTAATACAAGCATTTTTCCGCATTTCGTGTAAATAAACAATTCTCATGAAGGCCGCTGCAGCGCCCGCTGCCTGCAATTACGGGTGTCAATAGTTTTCGATAATGTCCCATAAAAGATTAAAGATGAGCGGGAGAATTTCCCGCTTTATTGGTTAATAGATTCGTGCATTCTGAATCATCATGCATA
>Ga0256404_1008465_pt1 | contig 15442 bp, 14 predicted proteins | sample RumenRJG_01DNA_FD_185990 | JGI IMG/M metagenome (GOLD analysis project Ga0256404, IMG submission 185990) | Bovine rumen microbial communities from Lethbridge, Alberta, Canada - RJG_01 | ecosystem: Host-associated > Mammals > Digestive system > Stomach > Rumen | place: Canada: Alberta | collected...
GAGGCCCTACCTGCCCAGCTCCCCCTATATCTCCTCGGCCTCCTATCGGGCAGGCCACGCGGCGGATACCCCCGAGCAGCACCTGTGGGGGCCTCGCGACTACTTCAAGGGCCACTTCTACCACGACCACACGGCCACGTTTGCCAGTGAAATGGGCTACCACGGCTGCAACTCTCCGGAGAGCATCCGCAAGTTTATCCCTGAGGACGCCCTGTGGCCGGAAACGGACAACGCCATGTGGCTGTACCATTCCGCGTCGCCGGAGCTCAATGACTCCCCGTATACCTACCGCATCCCGCTGATGTCGGGGCAGATTCGATATGTGTTCAGCCGCGCTCCGCAAAACCTGGACGAGTACGCCCACATGAGCCAGATCTGCCAGGCGGAGGCAAAGAAGTTCTTTGTGGAGAGCTTCCGCAGCCACAAGGGGGTGCGCACGGGCCTCATCTGGTGGAACATCATGGACTGCTGGCCCCAGTTCTCCGACGCGGTGGTGGACTACTACTTCTGCAGGAAGCTGGCCTACTTCTATATTCGCCGCAGCCAGCAGCCGGTGTGCCTGATGATGGACGACAAGACGGGGGCGCTGGAGCTGTATGGCGTCAGCGACCGCCTGGAGGATGTCGAGATCCACTACACGGTGAAGGATTCCGATACCGGCGCCACAGTCGCGGCGGGAACCGCCATCCTGGCTGCCAATGCCTCCACCCGTCTTCAGTCGATCCGGGACGATGGCGGCATCCACTTCTATGTCATAGAATGGGAGACCGAAGACAGTACAAGGGGAATCAACCACTATCTGCAGGGGAAACCCTTCTACGATTATGAATGGTATATGGCCTGCCTGAAGAGGCACGGGCTGGATGAATTTGAGGGTTTCTGACCGCTGAACCGTCGGGCCGCTCAGCTCGATTTGCGGATACAAAGAAGTTCGGAGGGATCGCTGTGAAAGATCGCTGGATCGGAATGGATATCGGCGGCACGAAGTGCGCGGTGCTGCTGGCTGCGGTGGACCATGGCATTCAGGTTCTGGACAAGGTACGCTTTGACACGCAAAAAGAAGGCGGCTTTGACGCAGTATACGGGCGTCTGTGCCGGGAGATGGAGGACCTCATTTCACGCAACGGCCTGAGCATGGATCGCCTGCGGGCCATCGGCATCAGCTGCGGTGGCCCGCTGGATTCCCGTCGGGGCGTGATCATGGCGCCGCCGAACCTGCCAGGCTGGGACAACGAGCCGCTGGTGGCGTTGCTGGAAGCGCGCTACGGGATCCCCGCCTTTTTACAGAACGACGCCAACGCGTGCGCGCTGGTGGAGTGGAAGCTCGGAGCCGGCCGGGGCACCCAGGATATGGTGTTTCTCACCATGGGCACTGGACTCGGCGCAGGCATCATTGCCGAGGGACGACTGTTGCGCGGCCACGCAGATATGGGTGGCGAGGTTGGCCATCTGCGCCTCACAGAGAACGGCCCCGTGGGCTATGGCAAGGCCGGCTCTTTCGAGGGCTACGCCAGCGGCGGCGGCATTCAGCGGCAGGCCGTGGAACTGACCCGCAAATGGGTTGCCCAGGGCCGTGTCCCCGCCTGGGTGCAGGACGGTGTGCCCGAAGCGGAGATCGACACCCGGCTCATCGCTGGGTACGCCGCCCGGGGAGACACGGACGCAAAGGCCATATTCGATGCTGTGGGCGAGATGCTGGGCCGGGGCATCGCGCTGCTGGTGGATACTCTGAACCCGGAGCGTGTAGTCATCGGCAGCGTGTTCGCCCGGTGCGAGGCGCTGCTGCGTCCGGGGATGGAGCGCGCACTTAAGGCGGAGGCTATACCTTACGCGCTGGAGGGGCTGAGCGTGGTGCCTGCGGAAACTGGAGAGGCGCTTGGGGACTATGCCAGCGTGATGGCCGCATTGTACGCCTTGGACATCGATCCGCTGGAGACCCGATGCACCCCTGGCCCGGAGGCAATGGCGCATTACGAGCGGCTGTTCACCCGCTACCCGGCGCTGGAGCCCTGCCGCGGCTCGATATTGAAGGCCTATTCTCTGCTGTACGACTGCTACCGGCGGGGTGGAAAGCTGCTGGCGGTGGGCAACGGTGGCAGCTGTGCAGACGCCGAACACATTGTGGGTGAGCTGATGAAGGGCTTTTACCTGAAGCGGCCATTGGATGAAAACCGGCTAGCGCAGGTGCGGGCGCTGATGGAGCCGATCCTGCCCGGCGCAGCGGAAAAGCTGCAGCAGGGTCTGCCCGCCATTGCCCTGACCGGCCACGCAGCCCTGTCCACCGCGGTGCAGAACGACATGGATCCCCTGCTGGCGCCTGCGGAACAGGTGCTTGGTTACGGACAGCCGGGAAACGTCATCCTCGGCATTAGCACCAGCGGCAACGCGCGAAATGTCGCCCTGGCGGTCGCCGCGGCGAAGGCCCTGGGCATGACAGCCATCGGCCTGACCGGCGCGTCGGGCGGAAGGCTGGCCGAACTGTGCGATTGTCTCATCGCCGTGCCCGCGGATACCCCTGCGGATACACAAGAGTTCCACCTTCCTGTTTATCACACTCTGTGCGCCATGCTAGAGGCGGATTTTTTCTCAGATCGCTGATCGCACATCTATATCTGTCTTATCCTAGTATAATCATAATGGATTGCAAAACAATGCTTTCCGCCCGGCATCGTTTATGTTCTCACGCTAAGATTAAGCGACGAAGCTGAGGATCTGGAGTACAAGATCGGGACGGACTTCGTGATATCATGCTTCTGTGTTGGTTTACAGATGCGGCACGGCTTCAACCCCGCGCGGACGGCATCGCTGTACCGGGCAAAGCCACGCAGGTTCGCCTCCCTGTCTGGTTATCCGCGCACGAACGGCGCCCTGTACTCAGCATTGATCTCGCTGATCTCTTTCTCCCCATCGATGTAGGGCTGATACAGGGATTCTATCCGCAATGAAGGTGCCCATCAGATCTTTACCATTGCGAGTATCCAGCAACGGCATGTCGACCACACAAATGTCGATGCCGATCTCCTTCGCCAGGATCCTCCATTGGCGCTGGATCTCTTCGTAGTTTCGACCCAGCCGGTCGATGCTGAGAATGTACAACAGATCACCGGATTTCATCCGTTTCACCATCTTTTGTACTGCGGTCATTCAAAATCCTTTCTGGATTGCTTGTCGATATATGGAATAAAAAAAGAACGCCCCGCCACCAGCCATATCCTGCTGACGGCGGGGCAACCCTTATTCCCGTATATCCCCTATGAAGTTGTACACGATTTTGATTTCCTGCTTCTTCTCCCCATCCACCACCTGCGCCTGCCCGATCTCCACCCGCTCGATCAGCGTGGCAACGATCTCCGGCGTCAGCTCCTGCATTTCCGTGAACCTCTTCACCACCCGGATGAACTGCTTCGCCTTGTCAGAGGTGGTTCGCGCTGCGGTGATTTCGGCCCTGAGGGCCTCGCATTTCGACCGCAGGCCCTCCTGCTCCGTTTCAAACTGCGCCAGCATTCTGGCAAAGCGTTCTGGCGACAGCCTCCCTCCAACCTTATCCTCATACAACTGGTTGATGATCTGGTCGATCTCATCTATCCTCGCCCTGGCCTCTCCATATTCTTTTTCCCCATTCCTCACGGCATCCTCTCCCTGCCGCCGGGTCTTTCGCTCCACCATCTGGATGAACTCCGCCTCATGTTCCCTCGCAAAGGCGCAGTCAGCGCGGAGGCGGGCCAGCACCGCGGGGTCCAGCTCGTCCCTGCGGATATAATGGGAAGTGCACTTCTTGTAATGGAGATAGTATCCACACGAATAGGTGCCGCTGGTCCTAAGCCGGGAGGGGTGGTTGAAATAGAGCTTGCTGCCACAGTCAGGGCAGTAGAGAAAGCCGTTCAGCGGGCCCTTGTCCCACGTGTGTTCCTTCCTCCGTCTCCCACTCTCCCGCATCCTGTGGACGGTCTGCCAGTTATCCTCGTCGATGATAGGGGGCTGCGTATTCTTCGTGATAATCCAGTCCGCCTCAGCGTTGAGCGTGGTCTTGTGCGTTTTGTAGGAGATGGTCTTCCGCCTGTAGCTGACGGTGTGGCCGCAGTATTCGTACCTGTCGAGGATATTCAGAACCGTGCCGGGGTGCCACAGAGCCCGAGGAGTCTCAAAAGTGACAGCCTTCCCCTTGAAGTACTGCTTCTGCCTCGCGAGGTATTCTCCGGGAGCGTCGTAACCCTTTTTCGCCATCTCCTCGGCGATCTGTGTGGCGTTCTTCCCGCCCAGGAAGAGCTTGAAGATCTCACGGATGATCTTTGCCGGCACCTCGTCGATGACCCATTTTTTCGGGTCGTTGGGGTCTTTCTTATACCCATAAGGCGGGGTTCCCGTCAGGTGCTCTCCCGACTTGGCCCGCGACTGCATGCTCGCCTTGATCTTCTTGGAAATGTCCCGGCAATACCATTCGTTGATGATGTTGCGGAAGGGCGTGAAATCATCGGAGACGCCGCTGGCGCTGTCCACGCCGTCGTTGATGGCGATGAAGCGGATTCCCGCCTCCGGGAATTTGATCTCGGTGTACATGCCAACGTGGAGGTAGTCCCTGCCGAACCGGCTCATATCCTTGCAGATGATCGTTCCGATCAGGCCGTCGTCCACGTCCGCCATCATGGCCTCGAAGCCCGGCCGATTAAAATTCGCACCGCTCCAACCATCATCGACGTAGAACTTTGTGTGGGTAAAGCCGTGCTCGGAGGCGTATCTGGAGAGCATGGTCCTCTGATATGCGATGCTGTTCGACTCCGCATCTCCGCCGTCATCCCTTGAAAGGCGGCAGTAGAGCGCAACGATTTTGTCGGGCATTTTCACTCCTCCTCGAATCGATTGTTCAGTGCTATATATTGCTCAGAGGAGCGCATATATCAAGCGATTACCCTTGAACAAAGTGATAACTTCTGAGCGGCGTCAAGGATGAGTTTTTCCAGCTTTTCGAGCAGTGTTTCCGTTGCAGTCTGGCTGTGGGCCGTTGAGATGATGAACAGAGTGTCTCCTTGCTTGATTTCCGTTTTTTCGCCCTCTCCACCTATGGGAGAGACCGTCGGCTCGGCGGGCTGGAGGCCGTTCCTGGCGCAGAAGCTCCGTACCGTTTCACGGGAAAGGGACAGCTTTTCCGCAATGGCTTTATAGCCGAGGCCAGCCGCTCTCAGATCTTTTATCGCGGCCTTTTCCGCATCCGTCAATCGCCTCATCAATCAACCTCCTTCACGAATTATTTACAACGCCAAAATGTGTACATTTTTACAATTGACCCCAGTACGATACTGTTCCGCGAAGGGCCGATTTACGTTCTACAGACGAATAGCCAAATCGGCCCTGTTTGAATTCAGCATCCTGCCAATAGCCCTGCGGAGCAAGGGATGGTACGATAAAAGCGGCACCTTGAAAACGGGATACCGCTTTTCGCGTAGCACCTTTGAAAAAAAAACAACGTGCGCTTTTGCGTCCCTGCCGCCCCTCTCGCGCACAGTGCGGCATTACGGCAGGGACGCGCCTATCATCTCTCAGCTTTCCCTGGTTGGGCTCAGGTGGTCAGGTCCTCCTCCGGGATGCCGGCGAGGGACGTGAGCAGGGACGCAACAGCCGCCAGCGCCGCGGTGCCCAACACGACGAGCCAATCCACTTCGGTGATCATTGCGGATGCCGGGAGCAGCGCCACGGTAGTCTGAGCAAAAGTCTTCGCTGCGCGGATGCCCGCCGCTCGAAACCAGGTCTTCCAATTGCGCATAAGTACACCTTACCTTTCTGGCGACCGAACCGGCCGCCGGTCGTTGTTGGCTCCCATCCGCAGAAAGCGTTTGGAAGGAGATCAATGATGCGCCTGTTGATTGAGGTGCTTTTCCAGCCTGGTGATCGCGTCGTCCACAGGCCCGTCACAGCCCTGTTCCCGCAGGCCACGGAGACATGCCAGCACGCCATAGCAGACGACCTGCTGTTCTTCCTTCATCTTTTTGATTTCCCGGTCTTGTTCGGACTGATGCGCTACGAAGCGGTAGATCGAAAACACCGCGCCGAAGATCACGACGAGGGAAGAAAAGACAGACGCAATCGTGGTGATCAGTGTAGCATTAATCTGCATAAGATACCCCCTTTCTGGTCTTGCCCTTCATAGGGCATGGTAGTGGTTGGGACAAGAAAAGCCGCCCGAAGGCGGCGTGGCGGCTCCTGTGGCCCCCCGTGGGGCAGCGGCTCCTTGGGCGGCGTGGCGGCCCCTGTGGCCTCTGTGGGCCAGTCAAAAGGTCTCGGTGTAGCTCAGGTTCATGGCCTCCAGCTCCTGCACCAGGAGGGCACCTTCGCGGATGATCTCCGCCGCCCGGATCAGATCCTCGGGGGTGGGGTTGCCGCCCATGCTGGCCAGGCTGGCGCGGAAATGCAGGTTCATGGTGACCTCCCGCTTCGACCAGTCGGTGTCCTCGGCGTACTCGTCGGTGATGGTGAAGTTCAGGTAGTGGGTGCCCTGCTCCGTGATGTTCGGCCAGCGGTACCAGCTGCTCTCCTCGGCGGTGAATCCGTGCTTCGCGGCGGTCTCCTTGATGGCGCTGATGATCTCGTTCTTCGTCATGGTGGTTTGCCCCTTTCGTTTTTGTTGTACACATATTGCCATACCTCACGCCCAAACAGGTGTAGTTGGCGCTGCATCCGTGATAACTGTGTACAACTCAGAGCTGCCAATTCTTCACACACCACCATGCCGTCAGCGGCTTCTTCCTGGCGAATCCGGCCTGTTCCAGCGCCTCCTCGGTGCCGCATTGACTGCAGACTGCGATATCAGCATATCTGCTGACTGCCTGCCGCTCAAATCCCTCCAGCGGAAGGCCGCACCTGGGGCAGTGTCCGCCCCCTGTCGCCCCTCGCTGGCGCTTCCCCAGCCATCCGAGGGATTCCTTCACTTCGGCCTCCGAGGCCACACGGTGCGCCCTGTCGGCCCCGAACGCGACGGAAAGGGAGCTTCCGCAGTCCCACGCCGTCTGGATATTGCCTGCGTCATCAACGCCCAGGCATGTTCCCTGGGTGCCAATGGGAATGTGGGTATATGGATCGTCCATTTCATCCAGCACGATCCGGCATCCCACGGGGAACTCCTTCCGCAGTCGGGCGACTGTTTCTCTGTCCGGAAAAAACATGTCCGCTTCCTCCTTTTTGTTGTTTGCCGCCCCAGCGCTGAACCGGGGCGGCGCGGGTGGGTCAAAGGCTGAACCGGAGCCCCATGAGCCGCTCCTCTTCGTCCTCGCCCCAGCGGTGGCGGTGTTTGGTGACGATGCAGGTTCCTTCGAGCTTGCAGCCGAGGCCGACGAACCAGTGGATGTTCTCCATCAGGGCGGTGCTGTTGTTGGTCACCACGAAGGTCTCCAGCCCCGCCTTGCGCAGCGTGTCGATGAAGTCGGCGGCCTCGCGCTCCCAGACGAAGTCCTCGAAGAGGAGCTCGTCGCTCTCGCCGTACTTCCAGGCGCGGAAGGCCTTGTTGGCGCCGGAGGTGAAGGGGCCCGTCATCTGCTCTTCCTCGGCGTACCAGGCTTTCAGCTCGGGGCTGTCCCAGCCGTGCTCCTCGAGGATCTGCTCCTTGCGCGCCTTGTGGGCGTCGTACTTCTTCTGCCATTCGCGGCCGATGCGTTCGAGTTCTTCGAAGTAGGTGTTGTTCTTCATGGGTTTGCCCTCCTTCAATTTGGTAGGTACATAATGCCATATCCGGAGGCAAAACAGGTGTATATACAGAGTCGTGTCTGATACGTTTGGACGTAGTTTCACTGTGTAAATCACACAAAGCCCTGACCGTAATCAGGGCAATGTGTGACCGTTCCAATTCAGGGAGGCGGTGGCCACCCTGGTCAGTCGATGGTCGTAGCTTCGATCTGCCGCTTTTCCGCCTTCAGGCGGCTGATCTGCTGGTCGCAGCACAGCCGGACGAAGGTGTTGCGGCTGTGAGCCTTCCGCTCCCGCTCTGCCGCGATCTCGGCGTTGTACTTCTCCAGCACCTCGCGCTCGTTGCCGCTGAGGGCATCCTGCATCCTGCTTTCCAGTCTGGTCATGGTCGACATCTCCTTTGCCTTTGGTAGCGCAAGTATACCGTCTATGGAGGCGGAACAGGCGAAGCTGTCGATAACATGTAGCGAAGATATACAGTCAAAAGCCAGGAGGTTATTCCCCCTGGCATAATGATAGGATTGTTTGTTTCACTTCACCGGCTTGGTGTACACCGAGGAGACCCAGGCGGTTCCGCCGTTGTACTTCACCTTGTACCAGTACACCCCGCGGCTGTCCACCCGGCGCACACCCTGGTACTTCAGTGTCTCGCCCTTCTTCAGCGTGCCCACGTCCTTGCCGGACAGGCAGGGCTCCATGCGGATGTTGCACTTGCCGCTGGCCAGTACCTTCTTGCAGTTCTTCTTGTAGCTCTCGGGTTCCGCGCCCTCGTAGACGTTGGACTTGCCCTCGCCGCCGGCGGAGTAGATGACCGCGCCGCTGTCCTTGGTCTTCTTCAGGCAGTCGTTCTTGAACCACAGCGAGGTGTTCTGGTCCAGCGTGACCCGGGTCCAGGCATCACCCTTCTTCTCGACACAGGCGACGGAGCCTTTCCTGATGATGATTCCGGTCTTCCCGCTTCCGGCTTTCTTGTATCCGATGCCGTTCTTGGTGAACTTCACGTACGACTCGGCAAAGGAGACGGTGCTCAGCAGCATCACGGCAATCAGCATCGCGGCAACAATCTTCATCATGGTCTTCATATCGGTGTACCTCCTTGTTTTCAGTCGGTGTTGTTCTCTCTTTGATGGGTACAGTGTAGCACACGCTCCATCACACAACTGTCACACCAACAGGAATGCTTTCAGAAAGGACGCCATACGGTCACGCTTCGATGCTTTCATCTTTTACGCTGTCCGTCTCCACATGAAAACGGCGATATAGGGTTGCAGATTGTTATGGGCAGTACTGCCGCCCACGGAAGTCGTCTTCTGCACACCGGCTATGTCATCAGCATCTGTTGCCGCCATGACGGAGCGCGCGGATGTGCTGCTCGTTGCCGCCACCTTAATACGAGCCACAGAATCGGAGCTCGTATGCAGGTTGGTCGTGAAATTGCGCTTGTAGTTCTTGTCGCTGCCTGCCGTGTTGACGTTGGAGGGTTCATGGGCATGGGCAGGCATTTCACTTACAGTCAGCTTGTGCGTCTTCTGGCCGCCTGTCTTCAGAGCGGCATCGAAGTCGGTGTCGCTGGCATTGACGCCTACCAAAACGCGGCCCGCGCCGAAGGAAACCCATGTGCCTCCAAAGTATTCAGACGGATTTGTGCTGTTGACGCTCAGGTAGATGCTGCCCACTGGAAACAGCCCGCACTTCTTCCAATCCTCCGCCACCTCGAACTTCTTTGAGTCCCCGGAAGAGGCGGTAGACCGCATGCCAACCGCCACGCCGTGGGGTTCGATGTCCAGCAGCGCTCCATCCTTCAGGATGTCGTTGCAGACCAGCGTGGCGGTGTTCCCCAGCCGGTCCGTGATCGTCAGGCGCAGATGCCAGTCCATGGAGGCGTCCAGCGTGACCAGCGCCAGCTGCTCCTCATCATAGTTCAGCTGAATGTCTTCACCATCGCTGCCAGACAGGTTCCATCCGAGGACCTCCCCATTGTCTCCCACCTGAGAGCCCGCCGTCCAAGCACTCGATTCCTGCATGTCCTGGCTCCAGTAGGTCAGCACGGCATTCCAGGCGTTCATGCCGTTGATCGGCGTAACAGTTGCCCGCAGGGAGAGCCAGATGTTCTCCCCCGAGGACGACGACACATGCTGGGGGACGGAACCGGTGAGCACCTCCTCCCAGCGCTCACAGTTGAACGCGCTGATATTCGGCGGAAGATATGGCGTCACCTGGAATGTGCCCGTCAGCGTCGCGCTCATGCCGTAGCTGTCGGTGACCGTATAGGTCCAGGTGACAGTCCCGGAGTAGAGCGGCGCGTCCACGTCCAGTGTGACGGTGGTAACGCCGTATCCGGTGTTCGCGCTGACGCTGTGCTCAACGCTCCCGCAAACCCAGGTAAGAAGATGGGAGGCAGTCAGACCGGGATCCCTGTAGTTGACGGGATCAAGGGCAAAGTCGAACCGCAGCCTCGGCAGGCTCACCAGCTGCAGCAAGCCCCCGAAGTACTCCATGGGGGAGCCGTCTGCCGCGTCCGGCATGGAGGCACGGTCTGTGAGCAGACTTCCTGAAATGGTGGGCGCAGTGCGCTCCGCCAACCGGATGACGGCATCTGAGACGTACATGTCATAGAAGCCGCCGCTGCCCGCGTCAGCGGATATGCTGAACATGAGATAGTCGCCGGGCTCTATCCCCATCCATGCCAGGCTGGGCACATCGGTCAGCTTGACGGAGAAGCTGTAGGCCTTGGACGCGCCCTTGGCGATGGACGCCTTGGTAAAGGTCTTGATGGTGAGCCCGTTAAAACCGCTCACGCAATCCTTACCCTCGTCCTCGTCATACTGGATTACGCCGTTTCCGAGGGTGACTTCGACATTCCCACTGACCGCCCCGAACGCGGCCTTTGAGCCCACCGATATCGTGAAGGAAATGGTGACCGTATCTCCCGGAATATACGATGCCGGAGTGACGGTCAGGTTCCTGACGGAACAGCCATTGTCATCGAAATAGCGCAGGATTATCCCTCCTCTCTCTTAACTCGATGGTTATGTCCCGGGATTCACATTCCACACCCAGCCGCCCGCCGAAGTTTCCCTGCATGTCAGGCCGCCCATGCGGATGCTGCGGGGCTCGAACAGATCCTCATGAAAGGCTCCAACGTGGCCAGGGACGTCCGCGTGGTCGATGTAATAGCCGTCGGGGGTGACCAGCGTGGACCACTTGCTGTAGCTGCCGTCTGCCCTCCGGATGCGGGTGCGCAGGCCATCCGAGCCGAAGGAGAATGTGGTATTGTAGTTCTCCGCGTTCCCGATGAACACCCGGACGGCCTCGCTGGCGCTGAGCAGCAGCTCGCTGCCCAGGGCGGAGATGGCGGTGGTGCGCAGCTCAGGGATGGCGGCGCTGGCCAGGGTGGCCTCCGTGGCGGTGATTTGCCCGGCACTTAGGGCATGGGTCAGCACCGTGCCCAGGATGGCCGACTCCGCATGGACACTCCTTCCGGAGAGGGTCTCCGCGTTGATGGCGTCCGCAACGATGTTCCTTCCGTCAGCGGTCTGCCCAGCGGTTATTTCACCTTCGTCCAGCGTGACGCTCTCTATCTCGATGCCGCCTCCGCTGCCGATGTGAACCGCGTAATAGCCGCCGTCGTCCCCGGTAAGCACCAGCCGCCCGATGACGGCGTTGAGCAGGTTCGCGGAGGTGACGGAGAGCCGGTCGATGTAGAGGCTGCGGGCCTCGCCGTCCCGGAGGATCGCCTCGTCGGCGTCAAGATCCCGCACCCGGGCATAGCCCACATCCAGCGTGGCCATGGCGGTGCTAACGATGTCGGCGGTCACGGCGGACAGTGTGTTCGCCTGAACGGTGCCCGCGCGGATGTCCTCCGCCACCAGCGTCGTCAGGTGGGCAAAGGCGGCGGCCAGGGTGTCCGCCTCAAGTGTTCCCGCGTGAATCTCAGTGGCGGACAGCGACCGTATGGCGGCAATTACTGCCTCCAGCGCCTGCACATGGGCGGCTCCCGCCGCGAGGTGTTCCGCCATGATGGCCCCGGTCACGATGTGCCGGGAGGTGATGGATTCCGCCTGGATGACCTGGGCGTTCACGCTGTCGGCCTGCATGTGCCTGAGGCTGATACAATCGTCGTCCAGGCTCCCGGAGGTGATGGTTCCGCAGGCGATCTTTCCGCCGTTGATGCCGCCTGCCAGCTGAAACCCCGCCACCTTCGGCGACAGATCCTGCAGGGTACCCAGCTCTACTTGTTCCATCCGCTGCAGCCGGCAGTTCCACACGATGCGGGTCACCCGTGCTGTCACGTCCACATGGATGCGGGGATTGAACACACGCACGCTGTCAAAGAGGAACAGGTTCTTTAGCCCCTTATAAGCGGCGTATTCCACGGTTTCGCCCAGCTGCTGGAATGTGACCCTGACGCCCACCTGGGGCTGGTCCGCACCGGATGCCAGCAGCTCCTTTGCGGCGGCCTTCAGCTTCGCCCGGGCCTCTGCCGTGGTGAGCGTGCCCTTCTTCACCCGGGCTTCGCTCACCTCCAACGTGGCGACACGCCTGTAGGGATACTGTGCCGCGCGGCTGCTCTCCACCAGCCCCTTGTAGCCCTTGATGTACAGAGGTTTGCCTTCCGCAGTCTGCCCGATTGGCCGTACTGCCGTGACCACATTCTCCCAGTTCACTTCGTACTCCACGCCCATCAGGTCGTGGGCATACTCCAGGCAGACGCCCCGGTTATACCCGGCTTCATCAATTAGGTAGCATTCGAAGTTGTCACGGATAACGTCTGCGCCCCAGCGTGCGGCGATGCCCTCCTCCGGGTCCAGCAGGGCCTCCACCAGGTTCTTGTTGACGTAGTGGGCCGCGGTCCGGCTGCCCCTGATGTTGGTATGGAACACGGTCTCGCAGCTGCCGATGCGGTTATTCCTGATGCCCTTCAGGACAGTTGACAGGCTGACATTCCCTGTGGCATCATAGGTCGTGAGGGCATAGGCGTTGTCATAGAAGATGTGGCGTGCCTGGACAATGACCCTGTCGTCCTGACGCTGGACGCTGTAAATGCGAAAGAGTTGCTCCTTCGCCGTCCACGTGGGCTCCACTTTCTCCATGAAGTCGTAGATGTTCGCGTAGCTCTGAGGGGTATACGTGTGCGTCTCATGGATCTTGTCGTCCAGCGCCTCGCGCACGATATAACCGGTCACCTTGCCAACCTTCACGCGCACCTCCGGATACAGGTCGCCCCAATCCTTTGTAACGGTGACCTTCGCGCCCTTTTTGAGCAGCTTCAGGCGTTTCTTCTTGATCTTGTCGACGTCGATGTCGTTCTCCAATTCGCCGGAGACATCCTCGCCGGCGTCCTTGCGCCGCTGACGGTCCTCCCGCGCCTGGCGGTTGGCCTCCTGGGCGGCTGCCCGCGCCGCCGCGATCTGGTCATCCCGCTTGTTGTACACAGAGCGCTCTATCTTGCTGGCGTCTGAGCGCACATACCAGGTCTGGACGGATTTGACGTAATCCAGCGTCTCTTCATCCAGCTCAGGGATGTTCCGCACCGGCACGGTGGCCTTCAGGATGCGCCCCGGAAGCAGGAGCGCGAACCTGCCCTCCGGATCAATAGGATGTTCCAGCGTAAGCTGGCTCAAGCCATTGGCCTCTTCCTCAAAGGTGCAGGACAGCTCGTCCAGCCGACCGCACAGCCCAAGAGTGGCGAAGTCGTCGCAGTCCTGGTCGTAGATATAGGTTTCCGCCATACTACAGGTACCTCCAGTTGGGCCGGATGCGCACATAGTCCACCCGGCTGCTGCCGCCGACGGTCGCCCAGCTGATCAGGTTGGCTGTCCCTGCGGGTTCCAGCCGGGGCCAGACGCCCTCCTCCAGCTTGACCTGCTCCCCGGCAAACACCTTGTTCCCGCCGCTGTCGAAGCCGTAGGCGATGCCTGCCTCGCAGTCGATGACCACCTGCCCGCTCACGTTGTCCAGGTACACCGTGGCGTCGTTCACCATGAGGTTGATCTCCCCATAGCCTGCCACGGTGATGACCGGCTCCGAGAAGACGCTCCCCGGATTGTCCACCAGGTAGGACTGCGTGGTGATGAGGATGTCCTCGGCATTCGCGTCATACCAGAAGGGCTTGCAAAGAAAGGTGACGGTAAAGGAGCGATGGGGATTGCCGCGCAGGATGCGTTCAAACCCGATCTGCTCCGACACCCGGGCATAATAAAAGCCACCCGGCCGGGTGGCGAAGGTGACCTTGCCGCTGCCCCTGAGCCAGGCGGCAATATCCGGGATGCGGCTGGAATCGGTGATGAAGCAGGTGACTGTCAGCGTCATGTCCTCATACACATCCTGGCCTTCGGCAATCGTCAGGGTGCCGGGTCGCCCGGGGATCGTGACCTGCTGGATGCGCTCTTTGGGAATCGTGATGGGCGGCTGCTCGGAAACATGTATGCCGAACTCCGTACATCGCCGCCCGTTCCATTCAAACCAGTCCTGCATGACGAAACCTCCTTGACAACCCTGTTCCCCTCATATACACTATACAAACAAACCATTGGTAATTATGCTCTCACCCCACACCGAACCCACTGTTTCTCCTCTTTGTCAGCGCGGCAATCTCCTGCGCGAGCGCGTGGATATCGCTCTCGTCCCGGATATAGAAATTGCTTCCCGCGAAGCTTACGGTGCTCTGCTGGTTGTAGGTGCGCCGGTTGTCGTTCTGCGTGGCCCCCTGTGCACTGTCCCGGGCGACGCCGGTCAGATACCGGGCGGCGTTCCCGATGATCTGCGCCTGGGCCTTCGCTTCACTGCTGATGCCCTCGCCAAAGCCGCGCATGACCATGACGCCGACTTCATCCCGGAAGACGCGCGACGGGCTGTTGATCTGGAGCTCCGACTTCGCCGCCTGAACGGCTGCCTGCGCCGCCGCACGCATGGCGCTGACCACCGAGGCCGATCCGCTCCGGATACCGGACGCGAGGCCCGCCATGGCGTTGCTGCCCACGGTCGTGAGCGTGGAGGAAGTGAGCGAACCCGAAATGGACGATTTCACCTGTGCGGCGACAGACGATCCTGTTGCGCCAAAGCTATAGGATGTTAATCCGGAAACCAGCCCGGCGGCGGCAGTGTTGCCGATGGGATTCAGCGTACTGCCTGTGAGGCTGCCGCCCACCGCCTGCTGGACGTTCGAGCTTACCGCAGAGCCCGCGCCGGACATGTCCACGCCGGTGAGCCCTTCAGCCAGTCCGCTCGCGGCTTGTGCACCGGTCTCGGTCAGCTGATCCGGGGGTATCGAGCCCTGGATCGCCGTCATGACAGATTCTCCGTCGGCAGAGAAATCGTGCTGCGCCATGCCCTGGCCAATACCGGCGGCGATGTCATCGCCCAGGGGGTTGAACCGGGCTGCAGGTGAGTGCGCGCCGGCTGACCCGCGCAGCGCTTCTTCGTCGTTCCCGATGGTCGCTTCAGCGTCACCCGAGAAGTCATGCCCGGCCTCACCCTCGCCGATACCGGCGGCAACATCCTCGCCAACCTGGCTCAGGTCACCGCCAGCCGCCTCGAATCCGGAGACGATGTCGCTCATGACCGTGGAACCCGTGCTGCTCCAGTCATAGCTGTTCATGGCGTCCGCCATGCCGTCCGACAACGTGGTGCCTACGGTGCCCGCCGAAGCGGCGGCTTCACCCGCCTGGCTGTCCAGGACGGTGGTGAGGTCGGATACCACCTGGGTATACTGCTCAATCTGGCTGCCGTCCAGCGCTCCGTCGTTCATCAGCTGCATGCCGTTGGCGAC
>Ga0256404_1008466_pt1 | contig 15441 bp, 9 predicted proteins | sample RumenRJG_01DNA_FD_185990 | JGI IMG/M metagenome (GOLD analysis project Ga0256404, IMG submission 185990) | Bovine rumen microbial communities from Lethbridge, Alberta, Canada - RJG_01 | ecosystem: Host-associated > Mammals > Digestive system > Stomach > Rumen | place: Canada: Alberta | collected...
GGTTATGAAAGCACGCGGCTAAAAACTGGAAATTAGCCCGGTTCTTTCGCCGCGTCCTGCTGCGGGTCATACAAGCACGCGGCTAAAAACTGGAAATTAGCCCGGTTCTTTCGCCGCGTCCTGTTTCGGGTCATGCAAGCGCGCGGATAAAGCCTGGGCATTAGCCCAATTTTCTCGCCGCGGCCTGTTTTGGGTCATGCAAGCGCGCGACCGTAGTCTGGATATTAGCCCGGTTCTTTCGCCGCGACCTTTTTCGGGTCATGCAAGCGCGCGGATAAAGTCCAGGCATTAGCCCAATTTTCTCGCCGCGGCCTGTTACGGGTCATGGAAGCGCGCGGCCGAAGTCTGGATATTAGCCCGGATCTTTCGCCGCGCCTTGTTTTGGGTTATGAAAGCACGCGGCCGAAGTCTGGACATTAGCCCAATTTTCTCGCCGCGGCCTGTTTCGGGTCATGCAAGCACGCGGCTTACGTCTGGGCAGTAGCCCGGTTCTTTCGCCGCGGCCTGTTTCAGGTCATGCAAGCGCGCGGCTTACGTCTGGACAGTAGCCCGGTTCTTTCACCGCGTCTTATTAGGGTTCATGAATTACGGATTTGCCGTCTTCTGTGTCCGTATGGTTTTCATGGAATAGTCTTCCAGCCCCTGGATTTCAAAACCCTGTTCCAGACAATACCAAAAATATTCCGGGAGTTTTTCCGGGATCCGCTCTCCGGGTGTTACCAACGGTATTCCCGGCGGATACAAATAGGCAAATTCGCATGAAACCCGGCCGGCACAGGAGGAAAGCGGTGTATGTTCCGTTTTCTCCCGCGGCAGATCCCAGGCTTCTGAAATTTCCATAACACACTCCGGAAGCCGGTTTTCAGGCAGACCGGATGTCGAAGCCGCCGTGGAAGCCCTCCGCGCATTCTGCATTTTTGTCCCAATCCCAGCGCTGCCTTTGCCTTCTGCCGCCGGATTCTCCTGAAGCCCTGCCTCACCTGATGTAAATGTAGCAGGATCATCACCTGTGATATCCGCGGTACGAAATTGCTTGTGTATAAAAAGTTCCTCATCGATGTCAGCCATCGCTTCTTCCAGGCGGACAAGCCCTTCCTCATCGTCCCCGATTCCACTGAGGCAGAGGACGTACTCTGGTGTCACCATCTCCGGCTCTATGTGAAAACGATTCCGCAGGGAAGCTGCCATCTGCGGTCCGGACATTTCTCCGCCGGGACATGCGATAATAATTTTAGAAGGGTCATCTGTTTTTATTCGTTTCAGCACCCTCAGATTTCCCGTCAGACTGTCAAAGCGGGACAGCATTCCGGCGTATGCTTCGAAAAGTTCCGGTCCCTTCTGCTGAAGCAGCCGGACGCACTGGTCCATGGAAGCCATCAGCACATAGCTTGGGGAACTTGTCTCATAAACATCCAGCAGTCTCCGGATTTTGTTCCGGTCAACACGGTCTCCATTTACATGAAGAAGGGCCGTCTGTGTCAGGCTCGGCAGAGTTTTATGGAGCGAATGGATCACCAGGTCTGCTCCGAGATGGACCGAACTGTCCGGAAACAGCGGATGCATGCCAAAATGGGCTCCATGTGCTTCGTCCACAATCAGCACAGCATGGTGCCGGTGCGCCGCACGCGCGATCGCCCGAACATCGCTGACCACACCATCGTATGTCGGAGATGTAATAAATACCGTATGAATATCCGGATTTTCCTGCAGCTGTCTTTCCACATCCTCCGGACGGATTCGGCCGCCGGCACCGGACGCTTCAAACGCCGGTTCCTGTGGAATGAGATACTTCGGTTTCAAATGATTCAGGTACACCGCATGGTAGGCGGACCGGTGGCTGTTTCTTGCCATAAGAATACGGTCACCGAATCCGGCAGCTGCGCCGATCGCGGTAAGAATGCCGCAGGTGCTGCCGTTCACCAGAAAACAGGTCTCCTCCGATCCATACAATGCGGCGGCATTCTGCTGGGCTTCCAGCAGAATGCCGCCGGCATGGTGGAGATTGTCAAATCCATCAATTTCCGTGATATCAATTGAAACCGGGTCCGGCATGACAGCCATCCTTCGTTTGTGTCCCGGCATATGCATCGGATAGAAATCCGATCCGGCATACTCTATTAATTTTTCAAGCAGACTGCTCACTTCTTCCGCCGCCTTTCCTTTTTGCTGTCCTTTCTTCGCCAGCCACGGCTCCTTCCGCGCAGCCCGGCTGTCCGCTGCCGTCCTGTGATCCCCGCCGTCTGCATTTCTGCCCAGATAGCCCGGCTGTACCCTGCCGTCCTGTGATCCTCTTCACCGCTTCTACGAGGCTGTCTTCGCCGTCTGTGTTTTTGCTCCGGCGGTCTGGCTGTCCGTGCCATCCGCCTTTGAAATTTCTGTCCGGCCATTGCTTTCTTCCGCCCTCGCCGATTCCGGCTCAGCAGCAGATTCCGCCTCCGTCATATCTTCGGTTACGGCTTCCGTCTGCGCCTCCGTTTCTGTCTGCGACTCGCTCTGTTCCTGAGCGGCCAGCTGTTCATCGGCAGCTTTCGCCTGCGCAATCACATCCTCCTGATTTACATTTCCGTTCAAGCCGTCCGCGATCGACTGCCACACATCGTCTGTCTCGTTCGACAGGCACCAGGCAGCAATTCCGCCCAGGTTATATTTACTTACCAGATTTGCCTTCAGAGCCAGAGAGTATTTATCCTCAATCCAGATGCTGCAGGTAGTCCCGTTGGCATCCCAGGTAACAAAATTCTGCATTGTCTCGCCATTCCAGGTCGGAGCTACCTTCCAGGAGCGCATGGTGTTATTTACTTCGCTCATAGTCAGTGTCTGACTGTCCGTAATTGCACCAGCCGTGTCCGACGTAAACCACAGGCGGGTATAAAACGGAACCGCACTGATAAACTTCGAAGCATTGACCTCCTCAAGCCCCTTCTGTATACCTCCTTCCTCAAAGGAAAGAGAAGCGACCGAACCAGCCTCCGAGCCGTAATAATGCTCATCGTAGCCCATCATGATCACATAATCGCACACGGTTCCCAGCTCTTTACGATTATAATAGGTATTAAAATCAAAGGTAACCGGGACGTCCACCGACAGCACAATCTTGTTTTTGCGGCACAGGATCGAAAGTTCACGCATGAACTGCACATAGCTGTACCGCGCCTCTTCCTTTATTGTTTCAAAATCAATATTAATCCCATCCAGATCGTATTCCCGGGCTGCACGGATCAGATTGTCGGCGAGCGTACGCCGCGCGTTTGTTGATGACATCAGGGTGGCCGTCGACATATCCGCGCTGAAATTATCAATCAGTGCCCACACCTGAAGCCCCTTCTTGTGCGCTTTCTTAACATAGTCCTTATCCGCCAGCGAAGAGAAGTTTCCTTCATTGTCCGTAAGAGAAAACCAGGTCGGAGAAATGACGTTCATCCCGTCTGCTTTTTCGGTTACATTGTCCAGGTAATCATTGGAATCCGAATTGCTGACCATGTGCCAGCCAAGGACTATTTTTTCATCGGAAGTTATACTTGTATAGTCCGGTTCATCAAAATCACGGGTAACCTCCGTCTCCTCCGGAGCCGAAATTCTGCTGTTTCGAATGTAGCCGATGAACCCGTCCGCGGTGACAACGCGGCTCCACTGATCCAGCTGTTCCAGGACCAGCACGCTGCTTCCCTTCGGAGCCTCCGTCAGGATCGGACTTTTGATACCGCCCTGGAATCGTACGGCTGCACTCTTTTCAACCGTGGCTGTCGTCTTCGTCCCCCACTTGCTTGTGATCAGGACATGCTTCGTTTCCGTCTCCACGGTGTATTCCACGTTGGTATACTGCTGCACAAACGCTGCCGACATCCACAGATCATCCGAATCCGAAACGATAATTTTTGTATCAAATGTCTGATCCTCCCCGTCAATTGTATAACCTGTGCTGTTCACCGGAATTTCGTACGTCTGGAGCGGCGTTGTGAAAATAATCTGCGAATTACCCTCATCCCAGTAAAAGCGTTCATTCAGGTAATCCCGGACCAGCTCGTACGAGAGATAAAGATTCTCCCCGTCCAGCCGGGCCTTTTGCGGAATAATTTTATCATTCAGCACCACTGCCAGCTCATTCTCCTTAAGCTCTGCCTGGGTTCCATCCGACGACATTGCCTGGGTAAAATAAGTTTCCGCATCCATCTTCTCACGGGACGGCATATATTTTCTCACCAGAACAACGCCAGCCAGCACAGCCGCCGCAATTATGACCAGGAAAGCGATGTGGCGTCTGACCTGATTTTGTCTCTCTTCTTTTCTCATATATTTCCCCATTGAATAACAATTCAAAAATAATGGCCGAAAATGCCTGTGTACGATCCCAGTATACCAGTTTGATCTTTCCTTTTCACTGTGAATCGGTTTTTTTAGTCATTTCTTAGGAAATGGCCGCCAACGAATAAAATGGCCGCCGCCTGATCTGCCGGCATAACGGGGAATTCTGACAGATGAACGGCGGCGGCTATTCTGGCTTACCGTGAATAGTCTTTGATACGTATAAAATCGATTTCACGAATGACAGAGTTTTCGTCTTCGACAATATCTCTCATAAAACTGCAATGTTCCCGGAAACAGGCGTGAACAACCTTTCCTGGAGTACTTAGCTGGCCATCCAGCAGTAAGGCACATCCGTTTTGTTCGTAAGCGCACAGCTCATCGTAGAGCTGCTGTTCTGCCGGAGTTCTCCTCATCCCTTCCCTTTCCTGCTATTGCCTGAATAAAGATACTGCCCTGAGGTGTTTTCCGTGATATATTTCCCGTTTTCCTTCCTGTCTCCTGCTTTCTATTTACAAAAGCTGCACCGCGTTCGCAATAGTAAAATCTTAGCACAGAAGGCAGAGCAAGCGGCAGTATCGCCAACAGTATCCGACAGATGAGTCTTCCATTCAACAATCTGCGAAAATAAAACGTGTCCGGATATGTCTGCTTCCTCCGCGCATCTGGCGGTTCCGAAAAGAAGGCCGAAGATTACCGCGTATTTATACCGGCGAAACCGGCGTCATGATTTCGCCTTCCAAACACGCCGGCGGAACAGCCAATGGAGGGGACCGACATAAAGATAGGATCTGAGAAAGCCATTCGTTCAAAACAGCTCTGGGGGCGTAAAATCATTCATGGCTGCTGCCCGAATGGCATTATGTGGTTTAAGGACAGATGTATATTATAGTTATCACTCCCTTCTGTGTTTATATAATTCAACTCATCCTGTCTTAAAATATATTATAGTCAATATGTATCTTATTTCAAGCCCTTTACAGAAGAATTTCATTCAGATATAATAATTCAAACAAGGACTGATCCTGATCTTATGTTCATCTGTAGGAAAAGGAGGTGAACCACCGTGAAGATCGAAAAGATAAATGATAATCAGCTCCGTTTTACCCTGACCAGGGAGGATCTCGTCAGCCGGAATATCAAGCTCAGTGAGCTTGCCTACGGCTCTGATCAGGCAAAAAAGCTTTTTCGCGAAATGCTGCAGCAGGCTGCCAGTGACTATGGATTTGAAATTAACAATAAACCGCTGATGGTTGAGGCTATTCCGGTTTCTGGCGATTCCATTATTCTGATAGTAACCAAAGTCAATAATCCGGAAGAGCTGGACAGCCGTTTCTCCCATTTTTCAGCTGAGAAGGGGGCCGGCACTCCGACCGGCAGAAGCAGCTCCTCCGGAGCCGATGATGTACTGGATCTGATTGCGAAACTGGATAAAATCCGCAAGAGTGCTGCTGCCCGGAAGAAGGAAAATAGTCCGGAAGAAAACGCCGCCGGCAGCAGTAATGCTTCTGCCGGCCGCCGGGACACTGAAAATACCGCTGTGGCAGGCGGTTCCGGAGATGAGGAAGATGTTGTCTCCCATCTGTCCCGTTTTTTCCTGTTCCATGACCTGGATACGGTCATCAGCGCCGCTCAGGTACTGGGAGCCGGCTACCAGGGACCAAACAGTCTTTATAAAAACCCGGAGGACGGCAACTATTACCTCATCATCCGAAAGGGCGACACCACACCGGAGATATTCAACCGTGTCTGCAACATCCTGTCGGAGTACTCCATACAGGGTGTGTACGAGGACGGGCTTGATGCGTTCTTCGCCGAACACATGACGGTCATCCTCAGGGATAAGGCTATCCAGAGCCTGCGCCTTCTGAAAGACTAAAAGCCGGATCCGGACGGAAAGGCTGAAGAACAGCTGAACAGTCCTATCCCGAAGGGCCTTTATCCATGCGGTACTATTTTGATTGAAAAATTACTTTCATGCGGTACAATTTTAAGGGAAAATGGCTTGCAATCCTATGCACGGCTGTATTATTATTACGGGGAAAGCTCTTTTCAAAGGGTAAGTGTACAAATTATATAAGGAGGATACTATCATGGCATATGTAATTTCTGATGAGTGCGTAGCATGCGGAACATGCGCTGCTGAATGCCCGGCTGAAGCTATTTCCGAAGGCGATGGAAAATATGTAATCGATCCGGACAAATGCCTTGACTGCGGAACATGCGAATCTGTATGTCCGACAGGCGCTGCACACGCTGAATAATTTTATCATCAACTAAATACAGAACGAACCAGCATCCCCAACGGAACGGTTTGTTCAAAAAAGCCCGGCTGACGTTTCTACCGTCAGCCGGGCTTTTTCACTCTTCCGTTCTTTCATGCCGGATTTATTCCGGCCGGATTGCTCCGTCTGGATTTGTTCCGGCCGGACTGCTCCGTCAGGATTTATTCCGACCGGATTTGTTCCGGCCGGACTGCTCCGTCAGGATTTATTCCGACCGGATTTGTTCCGGCCGAACTGCTCCGTCAGGATTTATTCCGGCCGGATTGCTCCGGTCATACACCCGGCAGTCACTCGAAGGATTGCGGGTCAACTTTGATTTCTACGTGATCCAGATGCCAGATTTCATCGACATACTGCTGGATTGTGCGGTCCGATGTAAACTTGCCGGAGCAGGCGGTGTTCATCATGGCCATACGTGCCCAGCGGCTGCTGTCGCGATAGGCTTCCTCCACTCTTCTGTGTGCGTCCGCATAGGACTTGAAATCCGCCAGAATGAAGTACTGATCCGGACGGCTGTATTTGCTGGTAAGCAGGGAATCGTACAGTTCCCGGAACAGCTCCATGTCGCCGTTGGAATACTCACCGTTGATCAGCTGCATCAGCGCACGGCGGATATCCGGATCATTGTTGAAGTAAAAGCCCGGATCATAGCCGCCGTTCTTCTCGTAATCCATCACCTGATCACAGGATAATCCAAAAATGAAGGCATTCTCCTCGCCGACTTCCTCCACAATCTCAATGTTGGCGCCGTCCATCGTGCCGAGCGTAGGAGCTCCGTTCAGCATGAACTTCATATTGCTGGTTCCGGAGGCTTCCTTCGAAGCCGTGGATATCTGCTCGGAAACATCGGCTGCCGGGAAGATCAGCTCTGCGTTGGATACACGGTAATCCTCAATAAAGACAACCTTCAGTCTGCCCCTGATGGAAGCGTCGTTATTGATGACATCCGCGACATTGTTGATCAGCTTGATTGTCAGCTTGGCACGTTCATAACCGGCGGCTGCCTTGGCTCCGAAAATGAAGGTTCTTGGATAGAAATCCATCTCCGGATGGTCCTTGATCTGGTTATACAGATACATGACGTGCAGAATGTTCATCAGCTGACGTTTGTATTCATGAAGTCTCTTTACCTGCACATCAAAGATCGACCTGGGATCTACATCGATCCCGTTGTGTTCCCTGATATACCTGGCCAGGCGGATCTTATTCTGGTACTTGATATTCATGAACTCATGCTGCGCCTTCGGATCGTCCACGTACATTTTCAGCTTGGAAATCTGCGGAAGGTCCGTGATCCACTCGTCGCCGATATGCGCTGTGATCCAGTCGCTCAGCAGCGGGTTCGCATGGCACATAAATCTTCTCTGCGTGATGCCGTTTGTCTTGTTGTTGAACTTTTCCGGATACATCTCGTAGAAGTCATGCAGCTCGCGCTTCTCCAGAATTTCCGTATGGAGTCTGGCAACGCCGTTTACGCTGTAGCCAGCCACGATGGCCAGGTTCGCCATGCGTACCTGCCCGTCATAGATAATGGCCATCTTCGCGATCTTTTCCTGATTGTTCGGGTATCTTTCCTGAATCTGCAGGATAAAGCGGCGGTTAATTTCCTCGATGATCTGGTAAATACGCGGAAGGAGGCGGGAGAACAGCTCAATCGGCCACTTTTCAAGTGCTTCCGCCATGATGGTATGGTTGGTATAGGCAACGGTTTTTGTCGTGATATCCCAGGCCTCGTCCCACTCCATGCCTTCCTCGTCAACCAGAATTCTCATCAGTTCGGCAACGGCGACCGTCGGATGCGTATCGTTCAGCTGGAAGGTTACCTTTTCATAGAATTTGTGCAGGTCGCTGTGACGTCTCTTATAGTTTGCAATGGCCTCCTGCACTGATGCAGATACGAAGAAGTACTGCTGTTTCAGGCGCAGTTCCTTGCCGGCGTAATGATTATCATTCGGATACAGAACCTCTACAATGTTGCGGGCCAGGTTTTCCTGTTCCACCGCCTTCTGGTAATCGCCGCGGTTGAAGGAATCAAGCTGGAAATCATTGATAGCCTCCGCATCCCACACACGCAGGGTGTCCATCAGGTTGTTGCCGTAGCCGACAACCGGGATATCGTACGGAATTGCCTGTACCGACTGATATCCATCCTGGATAAACTTGTTTCTGCGGGTCTTTTCGTCATATTCTACGCGGACATAACCGCCGAATTTAACGATCTTTGCGTATTCCGGACGGCGCAGCTCAAACGGATAGCCGTATTTAAGCCAGTTATCGGGCACCTCTACCTGATATCCGTCCTCAATCTTCTGCTTGAACATACCGTAGTGATAGCGGATCCCGCAGCCGTATGCCTGATACCCGAGGGTTGCCAGAGAATCAAGGAAGCAGGCCGCCAGCCTTCCCAGACCGCCGTTGCCCAGCGCCGGGTCGCGTTCCTGATCCTCAATCAGGTTGATGTTAAATCCCATCTCATCGAGCGCTTCCCTGACATCCTTATAAGCCCCCAGGTTGATAAGATTGTTGCCCAGGGTACGCCCGATCAGAAATTCCATGGACATATAGTAAACAATCTTCGGATCGTCTTTCTTAAACTGTTCCTGGCTTGCCAGCCAGTTATCAATAATAACGTCCTTTACTGCGTAGCAGACTGCCTGAAAAACTTCCTGCTGCGAAGCTTCCGATAATTTTTTGCGGAAAAGGGTACGGACATTGTCCTTTACCTGTTCCTTGAAAGTTTTCTTGTCAAATCGCTTGTTGATCTGCATTCATCCGTCTCTCTTTCCGTTAAGCCTGTTTTTCTACACCCAGAATAACTTTCTCTCCGTTGATGTTCCACTCTTTCGCATAACCGCCGGCCTCTCCAATGACAATGTCATTGGCAAGAACACTGCCGGAAATCTGATTTCCGTAACGTCCCAGGATATCCGCGATCCGGTCGTTTCCTTCGCAGTAAACCCGGATATGATCCATAACCTCAAAGCCGGCTTCCTTGCGCATGGTCTGAATCTTGCTGATCAGCTCGCGCACAAAGCCCTCCTCGATCAGTTCCGGTGTCAGGTTTGTATCCAGAACTACCGTCAGCTTCGAATCCGACTGGGATACATAGCCTTCTACCCTGGTCGGCTCAATCAGAAGATCCTCCTGTGTAAGGACAACTTCCGTTCCGTTGACATCAAACTTCAGTGCGCCGTCCTTCGTCAGTGTATCAACGGCTTCATTTCCGTCAACGGAAGACAGATACTTGCGGATTCCTCCCAGCTGTTTGCCGTACTTCGGGCCGACCGTGCGAAGCTGCGGTTTAATGATGTAATTTGTGAACTGACGCACATCGCCGGTGAAGGTGATCTTCTTTACGTTCAGTTCATCAGTAACGATATCTGCAAAGTATTTTTCAAGCGGGTGCTCACTCCGGACGAACATCTGGCCGATCGGCTGGCGGCTCTTGATGTTGGCTTCGTTGCGGGCAGCACGGCCGAGAACAACGATATCAAGAACCTCGTCCATGGAATCTTCCAGATTTTTGTCGATCTGTGCCTCGTCGGCTTCCGGATAGCGGCACAGATGGATGGATTCCGGCGCGTTTGTATCTACCTTGCGGACAATATTCTGATAAATCTCCTCCGTAATGAACGGAATCATCGGTGCCGCGCACAGGCATACATTTTTCAGGGCTGTATAGAGCGTCATGTAGGCATTGATTTTATCCTGCTCCATGCCCTTCGCCCAGAAACGATCGCGGCAGCGGCGCACATACCAGTTGCTCATATCATCGACGAAGCTCTCCAGTACCTTGCAGGTCTCCGGAAGCTGATAAGCCGCCAGCCGTGCATCGGTATCCTTGATCATGGAGTTCATTCTGGACAAAAGCCAGCGGTCCATAACCGGAAGTTTGTCATAATCCAGGGTATGTTCCGTCGGATTGAAGTCGTCAATGTTCGCGTACAGTACGTAGAATGCGTAGGTATTCCACAGGGTGCCGAGGAATTTGCGCTGGCCTTCCTGCACGGCCTTTCCGGAAAAGCGGTTCGGCAGCCATGGCTCGGAATTGGAGTAGAAATACCAGCGGATCGCATCCGCACCGTAGGTGTTCAGCGCTTCCATCGGATCTACCGCATTGCCCTTGGACTTGGACATCTTCTCACCATCCTCATCCAGTACAAAGCCGAGGCAGATGACGTTCTTAAATGCCGGGCTGTTGAACAGCAGCGTAGCCTCCGCGTGAAGGGAATAGAACCAGCCTCTGGTCTGATCCATAGCTTCGCAGACGAACGAAGCCGGAAACTGTTCCTTGAACCTGTCCTGATTTTCAAACGGATAGTGAAGCTCCGCGTAAGGCATGGCACCGGAATCAAACCAGCAGTCAATAACCTCCGGCACTCTTTTCATAGCGCCGCCGCAGTCCGGACATTTGATCGTCACCGTATCCACATACGGACGGTGAAGTTCGATCTTCTCATTTTCCGGATTCCCGGAAAGCTCTGCCAGTTCTTTGCGGGATCCGACGCAGATTCTCCTGCCGCAGTCCGGGCATTCCCAGATGTTCAGCGGAGTGCCCCAGTACCGGTTGCGGGAAAGACTCCAGTCCTGAATGTTCTCCAGCCATTTTCCGAAACGCCCCTCGCCGATCGTCGGCGGAACCCAGTTGATTTCCTTATTATTTTTTACCAGATCATCCCGCACCTCGGTCATTTTAATAAACCAGGACTCCCGTGCGTAGTAAATCAGGGGAGTGCCGCAGCGCCAGCAATGCGGATAATCATGTTCCATCTTCGGAGCGGCGAACAGAATGCCTCTCTCCTCCAGATCCTTCAGCACTTCCGGATCCGCACTGACCGCTCCTTCATCCTTCACCTCATGCTCCGTCGGTTTGCAGCGCATACCTGCGAACTTTCCGGTCTCCGGTTTCATGCGGCCATGGTCATCCACCATCTGTACAAACGGGGCGTCATATTTGCGGCCGACACGGGCATCATCCTCACCGAAAGCCGGTGCAATATGGACAATACCGGTACCATCCGTCATGGTTACATAATCATCGCAGTATACAAAGAATGCTTTCTTGTGCTGTTTCCTGGCAGCATCCGCCGCGCACGTATACAGCGGCTCATATTCCCGGTATTCAAGATCCTTACCCTTGCAGGTTTCCAGAATCTCATACGCTTTTTCACCTTCGGCCGCCTTCGGTCCCAGCACGGTATCCAGCAGCGCAGTTGCCATGTAGTAGGTGTAACCGTCAGCACAGGCAACCTTTGCGTATTCCTCTTCCGGATTTACGCACAGGGCAATGTTGGAAGGCAGTGTCCACGGCGTGGTTGTCCATGCCAGGAAATAAGCATCCTCATCCTTTACCTTGAAACGAACGATCGCCGTGCGCTCCTTCAGCGTTTTATAGCCCTGCGCAACCTCATGACTGGAAAGCGGGGTGCCGCAGCTCGGGCAGTACGGTACAACCTTGAACCCTTTGTACAGAAGGCCCTTATTCCAGATTTCCTTCAGCGCCCACCATTCCGACTCAATATAGTCGTCATAGTAGGTAACATACGGATGCTCCATGTCAGCCCAGAATCCGACCTTGTCGGAAAACTGTTCCCACATGCCTTTATATTTCCATACGGACTCTTTGCATTTTTTGATGAAAGGTTCAATCCCATATTCCTCGATCTGATCCTTGCCCTCGATGCCGATCTCCTTTTCAACCTCGATCTCCACCGGAAGGCCGTGGGTATCCCAGCCGGCTTTTCTCGGAACTTCCTCCCCCTTCATGCTGTGATAACGCGGAATCATGTCCTTGACAGCGCGTGTCAGAACGTGTCCGATGTGCGGCTTGCCGTTTGCTGTCGGCGGTCCGTCGTAAAACATGTACATCGGATGTCCCTCATTTTCCTTCACACTCTTGTTGAAGGTATCATTTTCCTTCCAGAACTTTTCAACCTGATTCTCACGCTCAACAAAATTCATGTCCGTTGACACTTTGTCGTAAAGCATATATTTTCCTCCTTGTCAGAAACGACCTGCATTTCTCGTCTGCAAGCCGCGTGTCAGGTATGTGGCTTTTCGTAAAACAAATTGCAGAATTTTCCTGAAATGCCACTAAAACAACGTAGATTATAAAGGAAACGCTTTTCATTGTCAACGCGGACATGGAAAGGCGTAACCATTCGCGTGTACCGGCAAAAGAAGCGCCCGCGTGCACGGGAAAGTGAAGCAAAAAGTAAACATATATGTGCGCAGATGAAAAAAGAAACCGGTGGAATTATCCGCCGGTTTCTCTAACAATATTACGATCTATATTACAATGCTGAGGACAGAAGGTCTTTCTTCTTTCCCTATTCTGTCTTATCCGGATCTGTATCAGCCGGATCTTTTGTTTCATCGCCAATTCTAAAATCCATGTCGCTGGTTATTTCCTGCTTTTCTTCCGGCATCAGCATCTTAAATTGCTTGTACTGAAGCGATGAATTCAGGAAACTGAGTACCGAAAAACCAAACATCAGCCACAGCAGAAGGCCGATCGAAAGCGTCTGTGCATTGTACAGCGTCACATACACACTGGCAAAGCAGACAAAGGTAAACGCCAGAGCCCTCGGCGCATTGCCCATCGACAGCAGAAGCGCATTGTGCAGTGTCACCTTCACCGTATTGACAAAGCGGGAAAGCAGCGGAAACGCCCAGCTGACCACCATGAACCAAACAACAAGGGCTGCCAGAACGGCTACTTTCATCACGGAAACATACGTGCCTTCCCCATTGTGCAGGATATAAAGATCGATCCCCAGTACAAATCCGACAGCCAGGCAGATCATCCACATGCCGGTTCCCTGCCGGAAATTTTCCTTAAACGATTTGAAAAAGGACTTAAATACGTATCCCTCATCGCCTTCCTTCATCTTCAGTGTCACATAGGACATTGCCGTATAGGAGGCCCCGATCGTAAAGACGGGCAGCGAGCAGACAATAAACAAAACATTCAGAATAAGGAAATCCGCCATTTTGGAAAGGAACGAGTAAAGCGGACCATCCAGAGAAAAGAATCCTCTCATTTGAATCCTCCTGTGTCAATGGTTTGGAAACTGCGCAGTGATGCATGGATTATGCCCGGACTGTCTGGCCTTCCTGCGTTTCCAGTATTTTTTTAACAAAAGCCCAGACATCCTTGTAAACTTCCTGATAATTCAGTTCATTGAGAACTTCATGCCGGTCGTTCGGATACAGCCGGCATTCGATGTTATGCATACCGGCCTGGCTCAAAGAAAGCGCTGATTTTTTCACACCGGCGCCGAAATTGCCCACCGGATCCATCTGCCCGGCAATAAACAGAACCGGCAGATCCTTCGGGATCTTCCGCAGATTCTCCTGGCCCGTCAGTGCTTTCAGGCCGACAAACATATTGTAATAGCCATTCAGCGTGAACATGAACTGCGTTCTCTTATCCTTGCGGTACGCATCTACAACTGCCTCGTCCCGGGTCAGCCAGTCAACCTTTGTCCGGACAGGCTCGAATTTTTTATTATAATTGCCCATCGTCAGCTGTGTCATGAACGGACTCCTGTACGTCCATCCCTTTGACCGGGCAATGATCCGGCACAAAGCCATGGCTGTATTGATCTCCGAATCCGGATGCCAGGCTGTTCCGCTGATAATGACGCCGTCCAGGAAATGACCATACACGATCATATACTGGCGGGCAAGAAAGGATCCCATCGAATGACCAAGCAGGAAATAGGGAACATCCGGATATTTCAGTGTGATCCCGCGCTGGAGTTCCCGCATATCCTGGATGACGCAGCGATTTCCGTTTTCCTCGGCAAAGTAGCCATACTGTTCTTCGTTGCGGACACTGGCCCCATGGCCGAGATGGTCGTTGCCGACCACCAGAATATGATGTTCGCACATAAAGCGGGCGAAACGGTCATAGCGCTCTATGAACTCCTGCATACCGTGGGAAATCTGCAGAATTCCCTGTACCTCCCCGTCCGGAATCCACGCAAGCGCATGAATCATTGTCATTTTATCCGAAGACATATAGCTGATTTTCTTTACTTTACACATACCATTTCTCCCTGGTTCTGCACCTCACAGACGCGGGTCTGCAAGCGCATCCGCCACCCTGGCAAACTGTTCCAGCGAAAGCTGCTCTCCCCGCACGTTTTCAGGAAGTCCCGTTCTTTCCAGAGCATCTGCCGCCTGCTGCCTGGTCATATTCAGGTCCGGGCTTTCGCGCAGCGCGTTGATCATGGTTTTCCTCCGGTGATTAAAAGAGGCCCGGATCACCCTGAAAAGCATCTGTTCATCCTTCACCTCCACCGGCGGTTTATCCAGGCATTCCAGATGGATGACCGCGCTGCCGACGTTCGGCCGCGGGATAAAGCAGTTCGGCGGAACATTGGCAGCAATGGACGGTTTTGCATAATACTGAACTGCCAGCGAAAGCGCACCGTAATCCCTGGTTCCGGGGCCTGCCTGCATGCGCATAGCCACTTCCTTCTGGACCATCACCGTGATGGATCGGATCGGCAGATGTTTTTCCAGCAGACTCATGATCACCGGCGTTGTTATATAGTAAGGAAGATTCGCAGCAACCCGGATCTTCTGCCCGTTATTTTTCCCGCGTGCGGCTGCAGCAATATCCAGCTTCAGAATATCCGCATTTACAACCGTCACATTAGAATAGGAAGAAAGAGTTTCGGAAAGGATTGGAAGCAGAGCGCGGTCGATCTCCACGGCCATCACTTCGCGGGCGCTTTCCGCAAGATACTGTGTCAGTGTCCCTATCCCCGGCCCGATTTCCAGCACAAAATCCTGATCCGTAATCTGCGCAGCATCTATCATTTTGTGAATGACATGGGAATCA
>Ga0256404_1008467_pt1 | contig 15440 bp, 16 predicted proteins | sample RumenRJG_01DNA_FD_185990 | JGI IMG/M metagenome (GOLD analysis project Ga0256404, IMG submission 185990) | Bovine rumen microbial communities from Lethbridge, Alberta, Canada - RJG_01 | ecosystem: Host-associated > Mammals > Digestive system > Stomach > Rumen | place: Canada: Alberta | collected...
GATACAATTCCAGCTATCCTGAAAACGCAGCTTCAAGCAGCGTAGCAACTGGATTTTGATAACTGAATAACTGCCAGATATTGAATTTTCAAGGTGCATAGGCTAAATCTATGTGCGAAGTTTGAGTGAATAACAAATATTATATAAAATGTATAATTGTAGTAATTATTTCAGATATAATTGTAATAGAATGGAATGGTAAAGATATTTGTATTACAATTTTATCAATATATGAGAGGAGATGTAATAAAAATTATGATTTCGGATGAAATACAAATAGATATTCTACCTGCTGTCTTTATAATTAAAAATTTCATTGATGGAGAAGATAATTGTAATTATGAAAAATATTTATTGGAATTAGTAAATAAATCTATTTATTTTAGAGAAAAATCTAATTTTAGAATATATGAACCACCACTATCTGAATCTAATGGTGAATGTGATTGTAATTCCCTCACTTATAAGTTTGATTTTAAACTACTCGAAAGTACAACACGATTTCAAGCATCAAGAGAATTGACTAGTCAGATTCAAAAAATTTTCGATGGCGTTATTAGTTATTGTCCCCCAAGAAAACAGAACACTGAAATGAAAGTAACAAGATTACATGTTGCACTAAGAAACCATAGTTGTAAAAAATTATCCGAATTTCTTACAAATGAATATGAGTATGGCACCATTGAAAATGATATAAAAAATTATGTCAAGTTGCTTACTGTTAAAAAAAATTTATTTTTCTTATTTCCATATCAATTTAGTTTCAAAAAGAACTACACTTTTAGGTTTGCAATAGAGAATATCAATGTTGCTTTATCAAATAATTTCAAGGAATCATACTTATTTAGAGAAAAAAATTGTGAAGGTTTTGATACCTTTTTTGCATATATCTATGAAGATCATTTAATAGTCAGCAGTTTTAAAAAAGACTGTACTTTACAAATAGTTGATACTATATATATGTTTCAGAGCGAAACATATAGAAAATTGTATGACTATGTATATTCGTAAATTCTAGTTTTTAATATACTTTAAACATTAAATAAAAAATGCAGAGTTGTATATTTTTTCAGATACGCTTCTCTGCATTTTTATATTTTTAAAACATCTATAAAAAAATTAACGGATGCCTTCTCCACATCATATATAGTGTTTTTATCAGCATAATTAACAATCAAATATATTATAATCTCCATAGATTCTATATTTTAATAGCAACTATGTGAATTTTATTTAGTTTTAAACATTTTAGGGCACTTTCTTTTGAGTATTGATTTTACTGATAACGCATTTTTGACCATAACCCATACCAATTTATTTTATTAAGTTTTGGAGAGTTTAATCCATTAATTTTCCCTAACTACTTAGTTAAATTTTCTTAAACCCAACACTATTATTGTTTGAATATATGGAACAATAGCGAAAATACATACAGCAATTGCCACTATAGCAAGTATGTAAGACTGACCAAATGAAGTTCCTATATCATCTGTATTTGCAAGTTTTCCATTAACCACAGCCATTACCACCCAGACTAACCCTGTTAAACACATTAATGCAATCGGCAAACCGATATAATAAAGTACCTTTACTAATTTATTCTTAATCCTGTCACCCGTCTTTATTATTCTTATGCTCACTCTCGTCCCAAGAATGCTTGTAATTAATGCAACTACAGTAAATAAAGCTGTTGCAAATAATCTTACAGAAATATCCTCATTATGAAAAATAATAAATGTAGCTGTCATCACAAGAATTGTAATAAACATTCCTGATATTTTATATTCTTTACTTAACATTTTCTTTCTCTCCTCCTCATAGCAATATTTTATATAATTTCTTTTTCTATAATCCACGAATTATATTTAGATAATCTTGCCTTTGATCCACAACTGCATATACGATAACATTTTTCTTTTCTTCATCAATTTTATAAAATACCAAATTTTTATCTAAAATAAGTACCTTATATCCTTGACGTTTAAGAACAATATATCTTGGAGACATTCCCATATATGGATCATTACCTAATTCAAGAATTCTTTTTTCTATTTTCTCAAGTTTCTCAAGTGCAACATCGCTTCCAAAATTTTGTGCAATATATAGAATTATCTTTCTAATCCCCTCATCTGCTATATCCGTTCTTATAACATTATATTTCATAATCAACCCTCTTTAAGAATTTTTCTCAAATCAGAAAATGTTTCTGTTATTGGTGCAATACGACCACTCTTTACATCATCTTCCGCTTCGGCTAATATTTCTAATAACTCTATTCGTGCTTTCATATTTTTATATTCCTCGTATGAAAGAGTTACTGTATCACCTCTGCCATTTACTGTAATAATTATTGCTTCATTATTTTCCTTACACTGCTTTGATATATCATTATAATGATTTCTCAAATCAGCAGATGGTCTTATAGATTCTTGCATTACAAACATCTTAACTCTACCTCCTCACGTATAATATATACAAATTATATCATAATTTGTATATATCTTCAACTAAGATAATTTTATATATTATAATTCTACATATAATAGTTATCAATCCAGAATCTTCAAATAATCATCCTTAGCAAATCTATGATAAGTAATACCAAAATCGTCCTGCTCCACACAGTATACATATGGTTCTACATTCTCATCTTTCAGATACAATACAGTACCTAAGCCGTCTGTTTCCTTTTCAAATACTAATTCAGTATTATTCTCTCTGGCATATCTTTTGAATACTTCTAATATTTCTTCAAACTTCTGTGTCTTAAGTGCTGCTAAAAAGTCAGTTAAAAATTCCGGTGTCTCAATATTATCCTCAACATATTTACAGCCTTTATCGAGAACTTCAATGCAATATCTGTCTTTATTATAGGTAATATTAACCTTTCCTAATTCTCCTGCTTTATTCTTCATATAATCATATAACATTTCTAACAAATCATCATTCGAAACCGATTCAGGCACTTCCATATAATCACACAGGGACGATTTAGGATAATATAATCTTATATCTGTATCTATATTTCCTATTTTCAACTGCCATTCTTTAATTGTATCAATTATATGCTTTTTAAGTGTCACTTCTATTCCACCTTTCTGATTTTATTTGTCACATTATCTGCTATATTATTGTCATATTGCTTGTCACATTATTTACTGTATACTATTTGTCGCATTATTTGTTATCATATTCATCTAAGAAATGATGTTTAACACCATCTTTTTTATAAGCAACCAAAGTGTCTAAGTTTACATTTTCAACACTTCTGAAAATATTGCTCTCAACAAATGGATTAACTTTCTTCAAATCACTTATAAGCTTCTTTATCTCCATTCTCTTAGACTGATTTTCTTCATTATTACACGTTGTACAAGTGTCTGTAAACTTGCAGGCACACTGTATAAAATGCAGATTATTATAATCTCTCCACGCCTTTATATCATCTTCACGAATTAAATATAGCGGACGGATTAATTCCATTCCCTCGAAATTCGTACTATGAAGTTTAGGCATCATAGTCTGCATTTGCGCACCATATAACATACCCATAAGTATTGTTTCAATTACATCATCATAATGATGTCCGAGTGCTATTTTATTACACCCCATTTCCTTGGCATAGCTGTATAAATGTCCTCTTCTCATTCTCGCACACAGATAGCATGGAGACTTTTCTATATTATATACTGAATCAAATATATCCGATTCAAATATCTTAATCGGTATATTAAGTTTCTTCGCATTTTCCTCGATAACCTGACGGTTTGCAGGGCTATATCCCGGATCCATAACTAAGAATTTAACTTCAAATGGGAATTTATTATGAAGCTTCAATTCCTGAAATAATTTTGCCATAAGCATAGAATCTTTACCACCGGAAATGCATACTGCAATTCTGTCACCCTCTTTAACAAGTTCGTATTCATTAATTGCCTTAGTGAATTTGCACCAGATTTTCTTTCGGAATTTCTTTCTTATGCTAAGTTCAACATCTTTAGCAAAATCTGTATCACTTTCATTATCCTCTGACATGGCATCTAACAGCCACGCAATATAACCGCCCTCAAGACTCTCAGCTTTTATGCCATTCTCATTAAGCTTCTCCACAACTTCTTTACTGTATATTCCTCTTGTACAGCATATGATAAGCTCCTTGCTAAAATCAATCTTATCATTATTAATGATATCATCTGCCGGAACATTTATAGCACCTGGTATCTCTCCATGTGCTACCTCCACCTCATCACGAATGTCTATAATCTGATATGTCTCTTTATCTTTCTTTTTTAATTCCTGTACTGTTATACTCATTGCTTTATTTCCTTTTTATACTATTCATTTTATATTTATCAAACTATTATCTTCTAACAATTTTTAAGTATACTTAATTTTATTCTATTTTTCAACTGTCTAATAATTACATATTATGATTCCCCAGCCCTCTTATAAATTTATACAGTTCTTATGAAGTGCTTGGATATTTATATACCATTAAATATATAGATGCATATTAAATGCCTATGCACCTTTAATATATGTACCTTAAATGCTTTATGGCTTAATCAGCTCATACAATGCTTCAACCACTTCATCTATCACATTGATATCAACCGATGAATAATTCATTACATAAGTATTTCTGTAATTCTCTGCATTTTTACCATTTCCATTTTCGCCATTTCCGATGTAATAACCCGATAATGGCATCATATTAATACCTTTCGCCCTTGCAAGCCTTACGAATTCCTCTTCACTATATCTACTGTCTATGTGCATCAGAAAATGTACACCTGCTTCGTCACCCTCGATTTCAATGTATTTACCTAGTCTGCTGTTACAAAATGCATCGACGATAACTTCTCTCTTATTCTGATAATAAGTTCTTAGGCGGTTAATGTGCTTTTCAAAGCTTCCGTTTTTCATAAAATTTGCAAGTGTGTACTGCTCGAAATTCGAAACCGTACAGGAATAAAAACCAAGCTTCTCATAGAATTTCTCCATTAACTGTGATGGCAGAATCATATAACTTATTCGCACTGTCGATGCTAATGTCTTAGTAAATGTATTAATATAGATGACTTTATCTGATACATCAATACTTTGTAATGTAGGAATCGGCTTGCCACTTAACCTTAACTCGCTGTCGTAATCGTCTTCAATAATATATCTGTTCTTCTCCTTTGATGCCCAGCCAAGCAATTCATATCTTCTGCTTATCGGCATTACTATTCCTGTTGGAAAATGATGTGACGGTGAAATGTGGATTATATCGACTGATTTCTTCTCCATCTGTTCTACTGATACACCATTTTCGTCTATATCTATGTATTCACATTTAACTTTCATACTGTCATATATTTTCCCGACTTTAAGATAGCCCGGGTTCTCGACAGCATACACCTTATCATTTCCTAATAACTGTATAAGCAGGCTGTATAAATACTCTGTTCCCGCACCAATAATTATCTGAAGAGGATTAACACTCATTCCCCTGAATTCTTTTAGATATTCTGCAATGGCATTTCTAAGCTCCATAATACCACCACATGGTGGATTGATCATAAGCTGGATTCTGCTGTCATTTAATACTTCCCTTACTACCTTTGTCCATATTGTAAATGGAAATATTTCCGTAACGGTCTGATTACTTGTAAAATCTGCCTTATATGAATTCTTACCTCCGGTTAGTGATATCTGCTCTTTTTCAATCGTTTTACCTGAGTTACTATTCACATTTCCTAATGCACTTTTAAAATCAGTTACATAAAAGCCTTTCTTCGGAATCGAATAAATATATCCCTCAGCAATAAGCTGTTCGTATGCATTTTCGACAGTAATAACGCTTATACCCAGATTTTTTGCAAATGTTCTCTTAGACGGAAGTTTCTCGCCAATGCCGATATTTCCATTAATAATGTCGTTTTTAATGCATTTATATAGATACTCATATAACGAATCTGACCCTATATTTGTAAAATTATATGTAATCATCTTATGTTCTTCTCCTAATCTGACCTTACTGAATATATTTAATTTGATAATTTTAATATGGTTACAAATGGATTATACTTCCACAAACACAAAAAGTAAATACAATATACAGATTGGAGAATAAAAAATGAATAACAGATATGAATTAAACAAAGACTTAGCACAGATGTTAAAAGGCGGCGTAATTATGGACGTTACAACTCCTGAACAGGCAAAGATTGCTGAAGCTGCCGGTGCATGCGCAGTTATGGCACTTGAAAGAATTCCTGCTGATATAAGAGCTGCAGGCGGTGTATCAAGAATGAGCGATCCTAAGATGATTCAGGGTATACAGAATGCCGTTTCAATTCCTGTTATGGCTAAATGCCGTATCGGACATTTCGCAGAAGCCCAGATATTAGAAGGCTATTGAGATTGATTACATTGACGAAAGTGAAGTTTTATCTCCTGCTGATGACGTATATCATATTAATAAAAGAGATTTCAAAGTTCCATTCGTATGTGGTGCAAAAGATTTAGGTGAAGCATTAAGAAGAATTAACGAGGGTGCTTCAATGATTAGAACTAAAGGTGAACCGGGAACAGGTGATATCGTTCAGGCTGTAAGACATATGCGTAAAATGAACAGCGAAATTGCTAAAATAACAAGTATGCGTAAGGACGAATTATTCGAAGCAGCTAAACAGTTACAGGTTCCTTATGATTTAGTAGAATATGTACACAATAATGGCAGACTTCCTGTAGTTAACTTCGCTGCAGGTGGTGTAGCTACTCCTGCTGATGCAGCATTAATGATGCAGCTTGGTGCAGAGGGCGTATTCGTTGGTTCAGGAATCTTCAAATCAGGTAATCCGGAAAAACGTGCAAATGCTATTGTAAAAGCTGTTACAAACTACACAGATGCTAAACTTATCGCTAAATTATCTGAAAACTTAGGCGAAGCAATGGTTGGTATCAATGAACAGGAAATCGCATTATTAATGGCTGAAAGAGGTAAATAAATGACAATTGGTGTATTAGCAGTTCAGGGAGCATTTATTGAACACGAGAAAATGCTTGAAAAACTTGGTGTAGACTCTATAGAGCTCCGTAAAGCAGAAGATTTAGACAAAGAGTTTGACGGTATCATTCTTCCCGGTGGCGAAAGCACTGTTCAGGGTAAATTATTAAGAGAGCTTAATATGTATGATAATCTTAAAGCACAGATTCTATCAGGCAAACCTGTTCTCTCAACATGTGCAGGAATGATTCTCCTTGCCGAAAAGCTTGATGATGATAATACAACTCATCTTGCAACGATGCCAATAACTGTCAAAAGAAACGCTTACGGCAGACAGCTTGGAAGCTTCTTTACAACCGGTACTGTTAAAGGTATCGGTGAAATTCCAATGACTTTCATCCGCGCCCCTTATGTATCGGAAGTATCAGATGGTGTGGAAGTTTTAGCCGAAGTCGATGGTAAAATCGTAGGTGTGAAATATGGAAATCAGCTTGCATTTGCATTTCACCCTGAATTAAATGATGACCTGAGTATTCATAAGGCATTTATTGATTTAATAAAGTAGTAAAACATTAGACAGAACATTAAAAGAGAAGTCCGTCTATAACATACACTTGATTATAACGTATTGTGTGTGAGTTATAAATGGACTTCTCTTTTTTAATTGTTCTGAATGTTGAATGAACTGAATAATTCAATCCATTTTAAAATTAATTTAATACCAACTCCTATATCGGAATACTATCCCTCAAACACAATGCCCCAAAACCGATTCTTTCATCAGGAATCTGTGTATATCCCGGCAATGGTCTTGCTCCCTTTATAAGATATGCTTTCACTTTTTCACCATACAGATATGCATCATTTTCACGTACAATTCCCCATTCCATAAGAAGTGCCGCACTTCCTGCCACAAACGGACATGCCATGGAAGTACCGCTTTTCTCTGTGACTCCTCCGCCTGCTGCCGCTGAAGTAATATTTACAGCAGGTGCTACGATGTCAGGTTTTATTCTTCCTAACACTCTTGTAAACCCCCGCCCTGAGAAATCTGCATAAGACATAAGTAATGAATTATAGCCACCTACTGATATCGCAGAATTACTTGTTGACGGAATCGTAAGTGTTGTTTCAGGTGATGGTGTCAGGAATCTGGTATCTTCATTTAATGATGCTGAATCAGGAAGCCACATATCAACCCTGCCATTTACTACCCTCTGCGCTACCACATCTATACTCCATATTCCTGACGTTATATAATCATTTGCCGAAATATCAGGGATAATTTCTATGAAAATCTCCTGAAAAGGACTATATGGTGATGGTTCGCCATAATATATCAGAATTTTATTAGAGCCTAATCTTGTCTTTGTACTTCCTATCACATTGTCAATCTTAATGGAATTGACTCTGCCCGGTGATACAATAGTGAATTCAAATACATCTTCATAGTTCTTCCAAATCTGGATATTTACATTGCTTTCATATTCGCCTATGGTGAATCTCATACTTTTTTCATCATTTACCTTAAATATTTCCTCGGTATGGCCTGCCGCTGCGCCCTCATTTCCCGTTCCGATACTGATACACATTTTCCATAAATTAGATATATTATCAATAAATGTCTCTATAAGCGAAGTTCCATCATGCGAGCCATATGAATTACCAAAGCTTATGTTAATTGAAACAGGCATATTATACCTTACGGCTGCCTGATAGATATAATTAATTGCCTGCATTAACTCCGTAGTCCTTGGAAAACCATTATTAATCGATGTATTTAACTTAACCATAATTATCGGACTTCTGGTCGCTATCCCTATACTGTTATTCTTATCCGATGCGAAATTTCCTGCCATTATTCCTGCCACATGAGTTCCATGCCCCGACACATCTCTTGACCTGAATTCGCCACTTCTAAGTGCAGCATTAATATCGTCCCTTGTAAATACTGTTCCAAGCATGTAACCCTCTGGCGGATTACCACTTATGTTCTGATCCCAGATCTCTAAGATTCGCGTGCTGCCATCATTATTTCTGAAAGCATCATTAAATATGTCAATGCCACTGTCAATTAAAGCACATATTACGCCCTCGCCAAACAGCCCTCCACGATTTGAGAATTCTCTTACCTGTACATTATTAATACATGAAATTCGTGTGCCATTAGCTACTGTAAGATACAGGCTTTTTGGCATTTCCACGTATATAATCTCCTGATAAGAATTAAGATTCCTTATAAAATTATCGGGTACTGTAAGGATTGCATAATTACCTGACAAATATATGATACTTACTCCATTACTTTTAAGAAATTCTATATCACCATTATATCTTACGATTACTTCCCATGTATTTATTATACTGTCGAAACCTACATTAAGAGTCTTGCTCTGCTCTCTGTCTCCCTCAGAAGTATCAAGTGCTAAATTAAGCATATTTTCATATTTCTGACTATTCATTTCCTATCCCCAAATTCATAATCCTATATATCTATATATTTATATATTGTGTCCATATCTTCTATATTGTGTCGGTGTCATCTGGAATTTATTCTTAAATGCCCTGTTGAAATACGAGACATTATTAAACCCTGTATCTGTTGCTATATTAATTACCGGCTCATCAGTTGATTCTAACTTCTTCGCAGCCACAGAAAGCCTATATTGATTAATATATTCCATTGGGCTTTGTCCTGTGCAATACTTAAATGAATGTGAAAGATTGTATACACTCTGATTTGTCAACTTCGCTAAATCTTCTAATGTGATTTTTTCTGTAAAATGCTCCTCTATATAAGTTATTATTGCCTTGGTTTTATCACTCATTTTAATAAGGGACGATTTTTTACCTGAATTTTCATATAATTTGTTTTCAAATAAATATTTAAAGAATTCCAAAAGGTAAATCTTTAACTGTATTTCGTAGCAATCTGCCTTATCGTAATAACATCTTAGAAATTTTCCTACAATTTCCCTGATATTCTCAGTATGCTCTTCGCCATTTTTCATATGTATCTGTAAGACAATTTCATTATTAAATAATGGCATAAAATACTTTGAGGAACATACATCAACTGTACTGTTATTCACCATATTAAGACTGAATACACTTGAAATTCCAATAAAACGTTCCGTTCCACTCTGTTCAAATGAATGTATAACCCCAGGCGGAATAATAAGCACTTCTCCCTCATATAAATCATACGGTTTAAAATTCACATAGTAAATGCAATGACCTTTACTGGCATATATGACTTCTATTTCATCATGCCAATGCGCAGGGAAAAACGTGCAGTTATCAGGAATTAATGTTCCATACATTGCAAATGGCAGCATATAAGTACCATGTCCTTTTTTCTCCTCATATTTCATAAAATCTTCGTGATTCATATTTACGTCACCTCATTTTTACATAGTCTTATCTGAATACCTGTAATTATATGCTAAATTTATATTTTTAGCAAGATTGTGTTATTTTTTAGCATTATTGTTGTAGATATATTGCTATTTTTGACTGTATAATGACAAAAGAGATATGAGAAAAACATATAATTGCAGAATATGTCTGCGGAATGGAGAGTTGTATGGAAACTTCAAATACAGATATTAAAAATACATCATTGTTTAAATTAGGCTGGCCGATTTTTGTACAGTCATTATTATCAATGTGTCTCGGATATATCGACACTTTGATGATAAGTAATTATTCTGATACAGCAGTCGGCGGAATCGGTAATGCCAACCAGATTATCGGCTTTCTTACACTTGCATTTTCCATTATTGCAAGTGCTACCGGTGTTATAGTTGCCCAATATCTTGGTGCAAAAATTAAAGAAAAGTTAAATCAGATTTACACCGTTTCAATTACCTTTAACCTTTTGTTAAGTGGAATAATAAGTGCATTGATATTAATTTTTAACCAGTTTATATTAAAGGTTATGAAAGTCCAGACTTCAATGCTTCCTGATGCCACAAGTTATATGAAAATAGTTGGTGGTTTTATATTTCTTCAGGCTATCTTTGATACATTTTCACAGATATTCAGAAGTAATGGTCAGACTAAAATCGGTATGATTATTGCAATCGTGATGAACCTTGTAAATATCGGTGGTAACTATATGTTCTTGTATGGTCCACTCAAATACTTACACAAAGGTGTAGCCGGTGTTGCTATCTCAACAACCTGCAGCCGATTTGTCGCAGTTGTTATTTCAATAATATTCTTCATTATCAAAATTGATGGACAGATTTCTATTAAATATTTAATTCCATTCCCATTTGATATATTGAAGAAGCTGCTTAAAATAGGTATTCCTACTGCCGGAGAAAATATTTCATATAATATAGCACAGCTTATAATCTTAAGTTTTGTCAATTCATTATCCGCTGTTGCTGTTAATACTAAAATTTACGCTACAATGTTAAGTAACTTCGCATACCTTTATTCGATATCTGCCGCTATGGCTACTGCTATCGTGGTAGGTCATTCAATCGGTGCAAATGAATATGATTTTGCATACAAAAAAGTTCTGTCTACATTAAAGAAATCTATGATTATTTCAATAACCATTGCACTTATAAACTTCCTTATAAGTCCTGTTACTATTGGAATATTTACAGATAATACAAGCGTTGTAAACTTAGGTCACAAGATTATGTTCATATGTATTTTCTTAGAAATCGGAAGAACTGCTAACCTTGTAATCATCAACAGTATGCGTGCTGCCGGTGATGTTAAGTTCCCGACTTATTTAGGAATGGCTTCAATGTGGGGAATTTCAGTATTACTTGGTTATCTGTTTGGAATCGTATTCGATTTCGGATTAGTTGGTATCTGGATTGCAATGGCACTTGATGAAATAGTACGTGGTGTGGTAGTATATATCAGATGGAAACGTGGTACGTGGAGAGGCAAACGTATTGTAGATAAAGTATAAGAAATCACTCAGAATGAAAGTAGTATGTAATATGAACGAAGAAGAACAGTTAAAGAAACGCTTTGCTGATTTAGCAGACAAAGCATATTCAAGAGATATTTGTACCTTTACAAATTTCCTTGGCTTATTAGAATTAAATACTTACTATAGCATAGAAAAAGAGCTGTCATATGTTGACCGCTCTCTTTTTGGTGGAAATGATTTCTGTGAACGCCAGATAGTGAGATTTGGCAACATAGAAACTGCATTTCCAATTGATTGTATACACATAACACCCGTACTTAAGAAATTCTCTGATGAACTAAGCCATCGCGATTTTCTTGGCGCATTAATTAATCTCGGCATTAAGCGAGAAACCCTTGGCGATATAATAATTATGGATAATGAGGCATTTGTATTCTGCCTTAATAAAATATCTGAATTTATCGTAGAAAATCTGACAAGAGTAAAACATACAGTTGTTAAATGCAATATTACTGACTCCATACCTGAAAATGCATTTAACAGAATTAAGGTTAAAGAATTCAATGTGGCATCACTTAGATTAGATGCAATAATAGGCGAGGTTTATAATCTGTCAAGAAGCCAGAGCCAAAATCTCATACGTGAGAAAAGAGTATTTGTAAATGGACGTATTACCGAGAATAACAGCTACAATGTAAAGCCCGAAGATAAGATAACAGTTCGTGGAATGGGAAAATTTATCTTTGGAGATACGATTCATACAACGAAAAAGGGACGATTCTTTGTAGATGCACATATCTTCATATAATTCGCTCTAACTTCTAACTTACATTGTTATTTTAAAGCAAATCACTTGATGAATGATTATGATATATATTAATATTTACACTTATTGGATAAAATTGCGTAAATTTGTCAGGTATTGATTTTTTGCTCAGATTTTGTGTACATTCACCGAACGGACAATTAAGTCAAGGTGTAAGTCTATGGCACACGCTCTCATAATTCCTTAATCGGGTGTGAGTAAATGCCGTCCTCTGCAAAGTCTATTACGTTGCAGTAAATCAAACGCGCTTTGCTTGAACGGTGATTTACTGCAACGACCTTTTGCATCGAACGGCATATAACTCACACTCATGATACGTCATAAATCGAGTGTGTGACAAAGACTTACACCTTGATTTTATTGTTCCGGGCGTTGAATGAACATAAATAATCAAAAGAGCAAAAAATCGATACCGACAAATTAGCAATTTAATACACAAGTGTAAATATTAATATATATCGAATCATTCAACATTGATAAACTAAAATAACAATGTAAGTTCGAAGTTTTCGCTTTATTTAATCAGATATTCTCCTATCGTCTCCATAAGCTTCTGTATATTTATCGGCTTTTCTATATATCTGTTCATTCCACTATCCATAGCCTCCTCCACATCTTCTGGAAATACATTTGCACTCATAGCTATGATAGGAATTGTCTTAGCATTAATATGTTTACTGTCTCTTATAGCTTTAGTTGCCTCATAACCATTCATTATCGGCATCTGAATGTCCATAAGTATCATATCGTATGCACTTTCTTCGCTATGAATAAACATATCATATGCCATATATCCATTATCTGCGATTACAACTTTTGCACCGTATCTCTCAATCAGTGCTTTTTCTACCATCTGGTTGACGTAATTATCTTCCGCTAACAGAATCGTCATATTGCTTAAGTTATAATCTTTATTATCCATAATACCGATGTTTTTCTCTTTTTTCTTATATTCACTGGCACTTGCATCTATCTGGAAATGCATATCAATGGTTATATTCGTTCCCTCCATCGGTTTACTATCAATCTTTATCATTCCACCACTTGATTCTACAACACTTTTGGCTATGGTAAGACCTAATCCTACTCCATCGTTTTTAGAATTCGTAATTATATTATCAGTATAAAATGGCTTGAATACTTCTGGTAATTTATCTTTAGTTATACCAACTCCATTATCCGATACAATTATTCTTATATTGGCATACTTATTATTTTCGGCCGGAATTTCTATGATTCTTAACTCGACTTTTCCGCCATTTGGAGTAAATTTACTGGCATTATTCAACAGATTTATAATAACTCTGTTAATTCTTAGACTGTCTGTCAGAATGTCATTATGCACAACATTTATGCATACATTGAACTTCTGATTCTTTCGTTTGAACATATCTTCACTTATCTGCCTGATATTTTCTACCTGTGTAGGAATATGAACTTTCTCTTTGATTAACACCATCTTGCCATTTTCGATTTTAGACATGGTTAAGACATCATTTATAAGTGATAATAAATGATTCGATGATGTTTTGATAACCTAAAGGTATTCTAATACTTTTTCCTTATTATCAATATTTTCCATAGACAGCTCTGTCATACCAACGATTGCATTCATTGGTGTTCTAAGGTCATGTGACATATTTGATAAGAAATTTAATTTAGCCTTATTTGCTGATTCTGCATTTAACAAGGCATTTTTAAGTATTTCATTCTTCTTCTGCTCCTCAATATAGATATCAGACACATCTATTTCCGATACAATAAGCTGCTTTTTCTCCCTGTTCATATACGAAAATCTTACCTTTTTTCTTCGTATTTCCCCTTTGATTACAGACGAAAAGAATATGAATAATTCCCTGCTGTCCTCTAACTGCTTATAAATATATGATAATTTGGTCTGGTTAATTAATCTTTCCCTTTCCTCTTCAATTACATATTTATTAATCAGATATATTTTCGCCTGTTCATATTGCTTGCCTGAAACTGCTGAAATATTGTCAGCACTGTTATTTTCATTAATAAATATAGTATATTCTTCATTGATTCCGTTTACATATGCGACATAATCGTACTCCGATGCAATTGTACTGTAAATTATTTTCTCGGAAATCTTTATCTCTTTTTCTGATACAATTCTCTTAGTCATTGCATTATGGTATCGCATTTCAATAATTTTATTATCCGTTATATCAACTGCTAGACCATAGGCTTTCACAGGCTTACCTGCCATATCACAGATGACTTTATAATTAATATTAAGCCATCTGTCCTTCTTATCATCTTTTAATTTAATCTCACAATTACACTCTTCTTTTCCCTCTAACACCTGTTTTAACTGGTTAGTGTAATCTTTCATACTGTCTTTATGTACCGGAATAATCGTCTCGTATTTCTCAGAATACTTTTCCACAACCTCCGGAATATTGAAATCTCTTTGCGAAGCCTTGCTCTGTATGGAAATGTCGTTAACAATATCATAATACCAATAGTACATACCCTTATGTCCCAAGGCATTTTCCATCATTTCCATTATTATCTTCTCATCATATTCGCCTGTCTTTTTTAAATGACTTTTTATCTTATCTATTATTTTCATAACTTCATCCTCCTATGCTGCCTAGGTAGTGTCAAGTTTACTACCTTATTTTTTATTAAAAACCTTTATTTTAGGGAGTTTGCAAACAAAAAGAGCATTGACCTCCTTTTTGTGGTATAAT
>Ga0256404_1008468_pt1 | contig 15438 bp, 12 predicted proteins | sample RumenRJG_01DNA_FD_185990 | JGI IMG/M metagenome (GOLD analysis project Ga0256404, IMG submission 185990) | Bovine rumen microbial communities from Lethbridge, Alberta, Canada - RJG_01 | ecosystem: Host-associated > Mammals > Digestive system > Stomach > Rumen | place: Canada: Alberta | collected...
TCCATTCCGTCCGTTTTGTCTGCGGTTAAAATAATATACGTCCGCGGCAAATCTATACACCATGTCAGATACATCATTATCATACGATTCACAGGTCCTGCGGCAGCAGGCCTCCCACTATGTGCTCTGCTTCAATGGCGCATGCAGCCGTCATGAGCACTGCCTACACTATATCCTCACCGGCTACGCCCCTGAGGCCGACCCCGTTGTCACCATCGTCAACCCACGTCGCCCAGACGTCCTTGCCGACCAGTGCACCGACTTCCAGTCCGATGCCAAGCGGCGCATGGCGCGAGGCTTGATGAAGTTCTACGAGAACATCCCCGAGCCAAAGGCGAAGGCTATCCGTGCCGACCTCATCGCCACCTTCAACAAGACCCTCTACTTCAAGTGGCGCAATGGTGAGAAGCCCATCACACCCGAGCAGCAGGCGCAGATAGCCTCTATCTGCCGTGCCAACGGCTGGACGGAGCCCCCTGTCTATGATGCTTACTACGACGAATACCAATTCTGATGTTAGTTTTCAGCCGAAAAACTAACGGTTTTTCACTGAGAAACTAACAGTTTCTCGCCTAAAAACTAACGGTTTCTCGCCTAAAAACTGATGGTTTCCGATAAAGAGACCAACTGTTCCCCACAAGGATACCTCCTCTAATAAATGGAAAGCAAAAATATTGCAAAGCAACGCAACAGCAATGTAGAGCTACTTCGGTTTTTCTTCATGTTCTGTATCGTGTTCGATCACGTATATGGTCATGGAAGCGGATTGGACTATAACTGGCTCTATTCATTAGGAAACTCACCACAATCGGCAGCTCATCTTGGCTTGTTTAATATCGGCAAGATAGGAGTAACCGGATTTATGTTTATATCAGGTTACTACGGAATCAAGATGAACAGTAAGAAGATTCTGAATCTGATTATTATCACTACGACTTATGCCTTAGCCCTTGATATTATATTCAGAGATTTCAATCTCCATGCACTATTATCTGACATACATGCTTTTGATCAGTGGTGGTTCGTCAAGGATTATCTTTTCGTATGTCTTTTAGCTCCTTTCATGGAGATAGGCATCAGAAACATTTCAAAAGCGACTTTTCTGAAAGTAGTACTTGGAGTTTTGTTTATCTCATATTTTGCCCACCTTATATCTTTTGACAACAGTCATGATTTGACAATGTTGCTGAGTATATATCTTGTAGCAAGGTATCTAAAACTCTACCCCCCCCACTGCCGTATCAGTACTCAAAATGGTTTGCCATTGCAGGTCTGTTTACCATCGCGATTGTTCCTATGATGAGCTCTGCATTAGGACTGCCATTTAAAATTCAGAAATTATGGTTTAGCAACAACAACATCATATATTTGTTCACCTCTTGGATGCTGATCGTTTATGCCAATAGGAAATACTTCTGCAGCAAGTTCATAAACTATATGGCATCTTCAGTTCTGGCAATATATTTAATCACAGATTCTAATCAATTAAGGCCATTAGATAAGCAGCTGCTTCCTTTAGTGTTGGCTTGGTGGGGCTATTTGGTCATCGTCTTGGTATGCTTAGGCTGCTTGTTGATTGATAAAATCAGGATAACTATCACAGACAAAATAATCGATGTCTTCAAATCAAGAAAACAATAAGCGCATAGCGAAGAACACCATCTTGCTTTATGGTCGACTTCTGTTAACCATGGCGATTGGTCTGTTTACCAGCCGCGTCATACTTAATACACTTGGCATATCCGACTACGGTATCAATAATGTCGTAGCCGGATTTGTTTCGATGTTCTCTCTCTTTACCGGTTCACTTGGTACGGCTATTAGCCGCTTCATTACCGTTGGGCTCGGTAAGGGAGATATGGAAAAGCTAAGAGTGATATTCTCAACGAGCGTAACAATCATGGTTGTTATGTCCGTTATCGTCTTGATAATAGCCGACCCGGTTTCGATATGGTTTCTTAACAACAAGATGAATATCCCGGAAGGTCGTATGTATGCAGCCAACTGGGTACTACAGTTCTCCCTTCTGTCTTTTGTAGTCAACCTCATCAGTGTACCCTATAATGCAATGATCATTGCTCATGAGAAGATGGGCGTCTATGCCTACATGAGCATCTTCGATGTGACAATGAAACTTATCATTGTCTACATGCTTTATATCTCGCCTTTCGATAAACTTATCACCTATTCGTTCTTGTTCCTCTGCGTGGGCATTCTCGACCGAATAATATACGGTATCTATTGCAGTCGTCACTTTGAGGAAGCCCACTATAAGTTTGTGTTCGACAAATCCTTGCTTAAGGATATGGGCGGCTTCGCAGGATGGAACTTGTTCGGCTCCGGCGCCTATCTTTTCAACACTCAGGGCGTAAACATCGTAACTAATATATACTTTGGTGTTACCGCAAATGCTGCCCGTGGCGTTGCCAACCAGGTGGAAGGCATCGTCAAGCAGTTCGTGACCAACTTCACTACTGCCATCAACCCGCAGATCATGAAGTCGTATGCGAAGGGAGAGATGGATTACCTCTACAGTCTTATCTGCCGGGGAGCGAAGTTCTCTTATATGCTCATGCTGCTTTTCGTGGTACCCTTCATGTTTGAGACTGAGACCATCATGCGACTTTGGTTAAAGAACTATCCTCCGGAAGCTCCTCTGTTCCTTCGTCTGTCGATGATCGGAACCATGTTCGATATGCTTGGCAACTCTACAGCCATGGCAGCCTGGGCCACCGGTAAGATTAAGAGATATTACGAGTATGTGGCAACCATAGGATGTTTGGTATTCCCCATTTCATGGGCACTCTTTGCTTTAGGTTGCCCTGCCTATACCTCATACATCGTGTTCATGGGCATATACTTTATCATCATCTTCGTCAAGGTTTACCTGATAAAAGATTTGGTGAAGTTCAATCCTCGCATGTACTACAAAGAGGTACTGTTGAGGATATTCCCGACAACCATTATCGCATTCATCTTGCCTGCCATCATTTACTTCTCAATGTCGGCTTCTCTCATTAGAACTGGAGTCGTAGTATTGGCAAGCGGCGTTTCTACGGTCGCAAGTATATACTATATAGGTATGACAAAGCACGAGCGTGAGAAAGCCTTGGGCGTTGTACTAAAGAAATTGAAGATACATGGATAATAAAAACTATCTTATACTTGGTGGTACCGGTGCCATGGGTGCCTATCTTACCACTATACTTGCCAAGTTAGGGGGGGTAATATATATTGCACCTCCCGGAGCAGCCATGTAGATAAAGGAAACATCTTTTATTTGCAAGGCAATGCCCGTGAGCCTAAATTTCTCAATGAAGTTTTAGGCATGAAGCACTGGGATGCCATCATCGATTTCATGGCATACAGTACCAAAGACTTTGAGCAGGTTTATGAGCAGTTCCTTAGCCATACTGAGCAGTATGTCTTCCTCAGCTCGTCAAGAGTCTACGCTGAATCTGAAGGACCTATAACAGAAGACTCACCAAGGTTACTTGACGTATGCAAGGATGCCGACTATTTGGCTACAGATGAATACGCCCTTGCAAAGGCTCGTGAAGAAAATATCCTCAGAGCCAGTGGAAAGAAGAACTGGACTATCATCCGTCCTTATATCACCTTCGGTGATTATCGTCTGCAGCTGAGTTGTGAAGAGAAAGAGTCTTGGCTTTACAGATGTTTGCAAGGCAAGACGATTGTCTTCTCGAAAGACTTAGCAGATAAGCAGACTTCATTCACCTATGGTGAGGATGTATCAAGAGGCATAGCAGCAATTGTCGGTAAACAGGAGGCTCTTGGCGAAGCTTTCCACATCACGAACAGTGAGCATCATAAATGGGGAGAAATTTGCAACTGTTATCTGAGCGCCATTGAAAAAGAGACCGGTCGTAAGCCGAAACTGCTGCTTACAGACAAGTACGAATACTACTATGGCGGCAATGTGCCACAGGTGAAGTATGACCGATTGTACAACCGGGAATTTGATAACAGCAAGATTAACCAATTTGTAGACATTAAGACCTTTCATCCCACTCACGAGGCCTTGGACTGCTGTATCCATAATTTCATCCAGAATCCTCGGTGGCTACCCATCAACTGGATGTATGAGGCATACAAGGATCGGCTGACTGGTGATAAGGATAGTTTAGGGGTATTATTTAGTCATCTTAAAGATATACCAGGGAAGCGATCCAAGCTAAAATACTTGCTTGTGGGTACAGGTCTTATGAATCCACCAAGATAAGTATGGTATGATTGATTCCCTGAAGAGTTCATACATCATGGGAATCAAGAAATACATTAAGCGTGGTTTAACCTATATCCTTCATGGGCAGCCCATCGAGAAAGTCTATGCACAGGTATCCTATCTGTCACCGACAGACATGCTTAAAGGCAGAACAGCCCTTATAACAGGTGGAACGAGTGGTATAGGATATGAGATAGCAAAGGCGTTTATCAATGCGGGCGCTACCTGCATCATAACAGGACGTAGGCAAGAGAAGGTAGACCGTGCTTGCAAGTCTTTAGATGAAGAGACAAATACGAAGGGAAAGGCATACGGCTTGACTTGGGATGTAACAAAGGTTGGCGAAGATCCTGATACCCTTCAGCGAGCACTCGGTCTGATAGGTGACAAACAAATAGATATTCTTGTTAACAATGCTGGTGTCGTAGGAGGCGAGATAAAGGATTGTACGGAAGAGAAGTATGATTCTATCCTTGATACCAACCTGAAAGGAACCTTCTTCATGGCACAGACTGTAGCAAGATACATGAGGGACAATAACATAAAAGGTAATATTCTGAATGTAGGTTCAAGCAGTTCCCTGCGTCCGGCTACATCAGCTTATACAATATCCAAATGGGGCATCCGCGGAATGACCAAAGGTCTGGCAAAGATTCTTGCCCCCTATGGCATCACTGTGAATGGCATAGCTCCCGGACCTACAGCCACACCGATGCTGATGCCCAATGGCGTAAAAGACGATATAGCCTTTCCCACTAATCCTCTAGGGCGATTCATCATGCCGGGTGAGATAGCCAATATGGCTGTATTCCTTGTCAGCAACATGGGCAGGTCGATCATCGGCGACATGATATTCATGACCGGGGGATCAGGCGTTGTCACTTACGACGACGTTCATTATAGTTTTTAGAAAATTCAATTGAGTATGGAGCAATATTATAGTGACGAGAAAAACGTCCAGATATTAATTTCCTTGATGAAGCAGCACGGCATCAAGAAGGTCGTGGTATCACCGGGGTCCACGAATGTAACGTTTGTCGGCAGCATTCAGCAGGATCCTTATTTCGAGATGTATTCCTGCGTGGATGAGCGCAGTGCTGCTTATATGGCTGTTGGACTGGCAGCGGAGAGTGGAGAGGCTGTTGCACTGAGTTGTACGGGTGCCACTGCAAGCAGGAACTATTTCTCTGCCCTGACCGAAGCCTACTACCGTAAGATTCCTATTCTCGCCATCACTTCTACTCAGGATGAAAGTTATATCGGCAATCTCCGCCCGCAGGTTCTTGACCGCAGTCAGCAGCCGAATGACATAGTTAAGATTAGCCAGCATCTGCAGAACATCAAGGATGAGCAGGATGTATGGGATGTAACGCTCAAGGCTAACCGTGCCATCCTTGAACTCAATCACCATGGCAAGGGACCCGTGCATATCAATCTCTCTACTCGCTATAGCGCCAATTTCATGGTGAAGGAACTGCCGAAGGCCCATGCTATCTTCCGCTTTGATTCTTTCAGCGAGGGACTGCCTGCCATCAATCAGAAGAAGGTAGCCATTTATTGTGGCACCCATGCCAAATGGACCGACGAGGAGATAGAGGCTATTGACGACTTCTGCGAGGTTTACAATGCCGTTGTCTTCTGCGATCCGGCTTCTAACTACCGTGGCAAATATAGAGTGAATTTTGGCTTGGTCGCAACCCAAAGATTCCAAAGCGCTAACCGTTGCCCGGATATTCTCATTCATATCGGCAATATGAGTGACATGAGTTATGATGCCGGTCAGCCAAAGGAGACATGGCGTGTATGCGAGGATGGTGCCTTGGCAGATCGTTATCGCACGCTGAAATATGTCTTTGAGATGCCCGAGCAGTACTTCTTCGAGAAATATACTGTGGGTAGAGAGCATCAGGCTACGACATATTACGAGTCGTGCATCAAAGAGCTTGAAGAGGTAAGGAAGAATATTCCCGAACTTCCATTCTCCCATATCTGGGTGGCTTCACAGATCGCGCCTAAACTGCCAAAGAACTGTGTACTGCATCTGGGTATTCTCGCTCCACTTCGTTCATGGAGCTACTTCAATATCGACAAGAGCATCGAAGTGGAATGCAACCAGGGTGGTTTTGGTATTGATGGCAACATGTCAACACTCATCGGTGCTTCATTTGTCCAAACTAAGAAGATTCACTATGCAGTAGTTGGTGACTTGTCGTTCTTCTACGATATGAATTCGCTTGGCAATCGTCAGATCAAGAACAACGTTCGCATTCTGCTTATCAATAACTCTTTGGGCGCTGAGTTCATCCTGTTCAAGCAGGCAAATTGTGTAAATGTCAACGATAAAGAAAAATATATTTCAGCAGAGGGCCACTTCGGTCATCAGTCACCTGACCTTGTCAAGCACTATGCTACGGATCTTGGTTTCGAATATATGTCGGCATGGAACAAGGAAGAATTCGAGAAGAACTATGAGCGCTTCGTTACTCCCGAGTTGACCGACAAGCCTATGGTCTTCGAGGTGTTCACTAGTCCTGACGACGAGAATGAGGCCTTGAAACGCATGTGGAGCATTATCCCGGAAGAAAAGTCCTCTGCCGACGCCGCCAAGAGCGCGGCAAAGAGTGCCGTCAAGAAAGTCCTCGGCAAGGAGACCGTGGATAAGGTCAAAGAGATTGTAAAGATACTGAAGAAATAAATAGTATCTGTTCTATTAATACGGCACGAGTAGATGTTGAAAAAATAATATGTCTTCAGAATCTCAAAATAACTTTAATTTAACTCTCCAATTTGGTGACAGATCTGTAGCTGTCAACAATCGGGCTGGTAATGTCTCTGTGGGTCGAAACCATGAGATTGATATTAAGTCTATGGAGTTGGCTTCCGAAGGACTTAAGAGTTGGAAGACTGATATTCGGGAGATTCACATTCCAAGGCAGGAGACAAAGACAGTTTTGGATTGGCTCCATAATGGCAAAGGAGACAAGCCTGGTGAGCGCGTCTCCGTATTGGTTGGTAATGCGGGTACTGGCAAGAGTGTCGTCATGCATGATATCCTTGAGGAACTGATAAAAGGAGGAATTCCTGTGCTGGGTATCAAGATGGATCAGATTAACTTTCATTCAACGACGGAATTCAATAACGAAGTTGGCCTAAATGAAGGTATATCTGTGTTTGAAGCCTATAAGCAGCTCAATGATAAGCACGGACTATCAGTCCTCTTGATAGACCAGATAGATGCGCTCTCAATGTCCTTGTCGGTCGACAGAAAAGCTATTGATGTAGCTAATAAACTTATCCATCAAGTATCTACTCTGCCTAATGTAAGGATTGTAGTATCTTGTCGCCGTTTCGATCTCGATTATGACTATGATCTGCAAGAGTATAATCGGTATAATAAAGTTTATCTTAACGGATTGACAGATGGGGATGTTTGTGAGATATTAAACGATCTCCATGTAGATCCTTCCACATTGACCGATCAGACGAGACAGTTCTTGTCCATCCCTATCAATCTCTATCTCTACAGCTTGATTGATGATCCAAGTTTACTTCATGGTGAACCTATCACACTGCAGAAGCTCTACGACAGGTTATGGCGCAAGATTGTCGTTGATGGAAGAGATATAGACAGACGGAAAGTGTCGCTTTTGCTTAGGTCGATAGCCGAGAAAATGTACACCAACCAGACACTGATGATAAGCGGTAAGGCTTATGAAACAGAATTTGGTGACGAGCAAAAGTATTTGCTTTCTAACAATTTCCTAACAGGAAATGAAGACGATGGCATTCAGTTCCTGCATCAATCTTTGTTCGATTATACCTACGCAAGGACGTTTGTGGAGTCCGGCCGTTCTTTAATTGACGAGTTGGAGCGGGAGCATCAAGGATTATTTGTTCGGTCAAGAGTCCGACAGGTTTTGCTCTACTTACGGGAAGTTGACGTCAACGAATTCTTATGTACGCTCAATGAGATCTTGTTTGCCAAGAAGTCAAATGGAGATCAAAAGATACGCTTCCATCTAAAGACCCTGACATTGAATTCGTTAGGGCTCTGCGAGGAAGTATCGGAAGAAGAAAAGACCTATTTCATCTATAAGGTATTCCCTGACAAAGTGTTTGGTCCGGTATTCGTTAGTTCAATATACAGCAAAGATTGGTTTAAGATTTACACGGGGCATAGCCATACCATAAAGAGATTGAGAGGTAACGATAATGCGACGATAAAAGATGTGATGTCGGTTTGCTGGCGGCTTTTTACCCTCGACGAGGATATGGTAGAAAGCTATCTTGAGCATTTAGTGTCATTAGATCAGCCTCCTATCAATGAAGCAGTCTTCGGTCTGATAAACCAGATAGGAAGATATGGCAAGAATATGAATCGTCTCATATCCTTGTATAAGGCGACTAAAACAGAAGACGCCAAAATCTCCAGATATGAGTTTCTTGAGCAGGCCATAAACTTTGACAGCAACTTCGTTGCTACCGAACTGAGCAATGCTATATCAACTCAGTTGGCATCTTACGAGCATAAAGGAGCCAGTAGCTTTTCAATTGATTACGAAACAGAGCAAGTATACGATGCTCTACAAAAGAAATCTCCGGACCTTGCTTATAAGATTTCACTGAAAGCCGTTCATGAGATATTTGATAAGACGCTTTTGGAAAACAGCGATAGATATTTCAGCTCGTCCTGGGAGTTCTATACTTACAATCGTGGAGGATTTAATGCTCAAGAGTCGGCATGTGACATGCTGGATTTTATTCTTTCGTATATTGAAGGAATGTCACGTACTACTCCGGACAAGGCAGATAAGGAGTTATCACCTCTCAAGAATTCTAAAAGAGATATCGACATTCTGATTGTATACATCGGATACACCGCTAATCCGGAATATTTCAAAAATGAGATATTAAGCATCTTCACCGATAAGGAGCTATTGGAAGCTCTGTCAGAATTATCTCTTCTACATTATTATTCTGCACAGTTGTTGAAAGCTTCCTTTAAGTTATTCTCCATAGAAGAGCAAGAAGATATCTTGAATACTTTGAGTACTATTTCCCCAAAATGGGAAACCTGGGTATTTAAGGGGCATACAAGTAATGATTACCCTAACATGAGAAAGGGTAAAAGCTTTGGTGAGTACGTACAGGCTATCAACGATGATACGTATATAAAAGAACACTTCCCTAAGATTTACATAAAATATCAGAAAGTTAAAGATGCCTACCTGGATCTCAACGTGGAGAAGCCTTTTAATGTAAGGACTCAATGCGGATGGGTTGGCATGGAAAAAAATGCTATTGATCACATGAACGATGAGCAGTGGCTGAGTTCCATGAGGAAGTATAAGAATGATGGATTTGACACAGATTTCGATAAACCGACGCTTACCGGACATGCTATACAGTTGAAGGACTGTGCTAAGGAAAATCCTTCGAGATATGCTGATCTTATCATCAAAGCAACTGAGGACCCAAGCATAAAACTAACTTACCCTTTATATGGCTTTGAAGGATTGTCGGAGTCTGACATCGAAAAAGAGAAGTTTCATGAGGTATTTCAAGTCATTGCCAAACGATTTGAGGGTGATGTCAATAAGAACAGTGCAGGCTCACTAATAGATTTCCTTCGCTCATTGAAGTTCTTTCTGAAAAAAGAGTGGATGCCAGAAGATGTGTTCGACTTCATCTGTAACGCCGTTATCAACGCTAAGGAAGATGATGATTCCAATAAACCAGATGATAAGGAACCTTGGCAGACAGGTATCAACCGAGCTCGCGGTGTAGCTGGAGAACTGTTAGTAGATTGCAGTATCTTCAAGGACTTATATGGAGACAAGATTTTTTCTGTTCTGAACTCCATTGCTGATAATGCATCAATAACTACTCGCGCAGCTATACTCCTTAATGGCGCGCGACTCAATATGATTGATCCGGACAGAAGCTTGGAATTATATATGAAGATGATGCATGATTGTCAGCCGACCCTGATATCAATACCGCTGCACGATCTGAATCCAGTTGTGTATTACATCAACTATGGTTTCGACAAACTCATCCCTCTCTATAAGGAAGCTATTCAAAAGCCAGCATGCCATAAGGTTCTTGCTGAGACGTTATGGATTGCCTATGTTAAGGATAAAAAGGGTGCAGCTGATCTTCTTAAAGAGGTAATTCACAGTTCGCAGGAGGCTGCAACGAGTTTCATCATGACAGTAGTAAGGTATCATACGATGCCACTTTCGAAATCTCTAAGGTTCCTTGTTGACCTAATGTCTTGCAAGGATGAGAAGATCGACAGGGTTCTGGGAAACATATACAATTCCTCTGAATTTTGGAGCCATGACGATTGTGTTAACTACACAAAGGAATACGTTGAGCATGATTGCTGTATATATGCCACTCGTTCATTTTATGAGTTCCTATCCGTTTTTGCCAAAGATGAACCAGCAGCCTCGCTAGAATGGATAATCACTGTCTACCAGAAAAAGAAACATCATTTTAGGGATGACCAGAACGGTAGATTTGATATTCAGAAGATTCTGGAAATATTGACTCAATCGTATAACGGGGTAAGAAAGTATTCCCCAAGGGATGAACTCGTGGAGAAGGCTATGGATATCATGGACGAAATCATGCAGGATCCTGAAAGCAGAGAGTATCTCCGAGGTTTCCTGAATGAACTGGATAGAAGCTGATGGATTCGTCAAATAACATAGGAGTTCATTCGGCTCCAAGTAAAAACACATCTTCTTATGAAGCAGAGCCGTTGGCGGAACTGCCAAGATATATAGAGCAAGAAATAATTCTCGCTTTGTTTATTAATGGTTATTCAGAGGAGAAACTTATTCAATTCCTCAAGAGTAAGGGATATACGATAGAGAATTGCACCTTCTTGTTCCCAGAAAAAACTCTTAAGCAGATAACTGAGCAAATAGCAAGATATCACGAAGATGAATATCTGGAGATAAAGCAGATAGCTCAACAATATCGCGACAATCTTGGCTTTGTACAAAAGGAATACGAGCTTAAAGATCCATTTCTCAGAATGGCTGTTACGATTTGTAAAAGAACAAATAAATATCTGTTATTTACAAATGAGCAATTCTTAGAAGGGCTGGAAAATGGTGATGTCAATATATTTAAAGAACTGGTAAATGTTAGTACTTGTAAGGTACTAATCTTCCTCTCGAATCCTACATCATATACAAAGTACAAACAGGAATATACAGAATTTCGTTTTATGGGAATTGAAGATTTAAAAGCGGAGCCATTAGTTTATGTATCTCATCCTTGGGATAGCGAAGCAGAGAAATTTACAGATGGATTATGCGTCGCTCTGAGAGATAGCAAGATTCCTTATGAAATAGATAAAAAGGATTTGGAGATTGGAATGAGAATCTCTGAATTTGAGAAGAGGATAGGTAATGGGCGAATCGTCATACCTATTATTGATGAGAAATATCTCAGATCTGTAGAATGCATGTATGAACTGGCAGAGACTGCAGATCACAAAGACTTTAGTGATAGAGTGTTACCTATTGTAATCTTTGATATAAATCGGGATTATGAAACTTTAGAGAAATTGCAAGATTATTGGAGAAAGAAATATCAGGAATATAGTGGGCATGCTGATAAACTGGGTGCCGTGACTGCGTCTGACGGATGTTTAGAGGACATGCGACGAGTAGGTCTTATCCTCAAACAATTGGGAAAGATTTGGGATTATCTTAAAGGAAATCTGACATATTCTAAAGATGATATTACAAGAGAAGGATACCGGGGTATAATTGAAGCCATCAAAAAAAGACTGGTGGTGAAGGATACTGTTTATCAAAATAATGCAATAGACCATCTTGACGACATACCAAATCCTTCTACAACAATGAACTTCCAATTTGGCCAGCATTCTACTATCATCAATAATGAATCTGGCACAATTAACATCAATAACAAGTAAATTATGAATATTCTCATAGTCAATCAGCCACTTAATAACCGTGGCGATGAGTCAGCTCACCGCGCTTTGATTAGGAGTATAGTAAAATATATACCTGAAGCGAAAGTCAGAGTTCTCTTTATGGGTGCCAACCCCAATTCTGTAAAACAATTTATGGTTAAAGATGAGAATGTCCAGTATTCCTGCGAGCAACATAAGCATTGGTTAAAAGCAGGCGGTTTCCTGAGACATGGCTTAAAACACTCATTATTGTGGAATATTCATCCTTATGTAATACAATATCTTGATAATTATCGTTGGGCGGATGCTGTGGTTTGTGCACCGGGAGGAATATGTATGGGTGGTTTTATGAGCTGGGATCATGAATATGAGCTTATGTATGCCATGAAGCTACATAAACCAGTCTTTTATTATGGTCGTTCTATTGGACCATTTTGGAATGAGCCTGCTGATAAGAAACGGTTTAAAGACCAAGCAATAAGTATCTTGAAATATAGCAGCTATGTAAGTTTACGCGAAGCTGAGTCTGTCCGTATAGCAAAGGAACTTGGCATTAAAGATATTGTGGAAACGGTAGATACCGCATTCCTCGATTACCCAGAAGTAGAGGTGCCACAGGAAATAAAGCATAGGATTGGAAACGATCCTTATGTGGTTTTTGTACCAAACCTCCTTATTTGGCATTACTTTTACAAGAATAAGGCAACTAAGGAACAGGTCGTTGACTTCTGGGGTAAGATAATAGATGTTATCAATAAGCATTACCCTGGTCATAAATTGGTGATGCTACCTCAGACTTTCAACTATGGAACATACGAAGGTGATGATATCCATCTTTTCCGTGACATCGAGAAAGCAAATCCATCTTCTAATCTTGTTGTTATTGACGATAGCTATAGCAGCGATATTCAACAGACCATAATTCGCAGTGCCAAAGCTATGTTCGGTGCTCGCTATCATTCAGTCGTCTTCGCTGTTAATAATAATGTCCCATTCGTTGCATTCAGCTATGAACATAAGATATCAGGACTGCTGGAGGAACTTGGGTTACAACATGAGATGATAGATATTAAGGACTTGTTTACAAATAATGACTTCAATAATAGCGTAATAGCGAAATTCGATAAAATGCTTCCTACGATTCATAGAAGTCCAGAAGCGCAGAAAAAAGCCAAGAATAAGGCAAAACAAGCATTCGATATATTTGCTACCAAATTGGGACAACTTAAATTGTAAAGGCTGGCTCCCGCACTCATTACCAAATGCGGAAGCCATCTAGACAAAACAGGCTAATGTCAGAGCTTCTCTATATACCCGAACACCTCATGCACGTTGAAGCAGGGGCAGGACTTGGGAGTCGTACCCGGCAGATCACGATGACCGGCAATCTTGGCACTGGGAAACATCTTATGAAGGATGGTCAGCAAATCCGTCAGTCGTTCGGTTTGAGCAGGAGTACGGGTGTCGCCAAGAAGGCCGTTGTTAAATGTGCTCTATTCAAAAAATAGAAAAGAACACGAACGTCTTGCTTATAGGGATAGATACCCAATTGGACGCTTACATTAATAATAGATGGTGAGAAAATGATTAGCTATTATGCTGAAGGAAATTAAAATAAAAGGCTATAAATCGCTGAAAGATGTGACATTGAATTTAAGACCTATCAACATATTGATAGGTGCCAATGGAGTTGGAAAGTCTAACTTTATCACATTTTTCAGTTTGGTCAATAATATCTATGAGCAAAATCTACAGAGCTATTCTATGGCTTGTGGTGCTGACTCATTATTGTATTATGGCCTCAAGCATACCAATCAGATAGAAGGAAGCCTTGATTTTGGCAATAATACTTATGCATTCAAGTTGTCCCCAGCAAAAGATGGTTCATTATATATTGCAGAAGAGGAAAACGTTTATCTAAATAGCAATTTTATTTATCCTTCCAAAAACATAAGAGAGAGTGAAATCAAAGACTCTACAAGGACAAGGGATAGCTATCTTCGTGATTGCCTTGCAAGTTACAGAATCTATCATTTCCATGACACAGAGATGAGTTCCAAGTTACGCTCAAAATACTGCAATATCGATGATAATGAGAAGTTTGCTGTAGATGGTTCGAATCTTCCTGCCTTTTTATATTTATTACAGGAGAAATTTCCTTCTTCACTAAAAAGAATCGAGATGGTTGTCCGAAGTGTAATGCCATATTTCCATCGCTTTGTATTACGACCTAATCGTTTGGATGAGTCGAAAATAGGATTAGTCTGGCAAGACAAGAACGACTTGGAAAAATACTTCGATGCCTCTGATTTATCTGATGGCAGTTTACGGTTCATAGCTCTTACAACGTTGTTCATGCAACCGGAATTGCCAAAGACAATCATTGTAGATGAACCTGAATTAGGTCTTCATCCTGTGGCCATTTCAAAGTTAGCTGGAATGATAAAATCAGCCTCAAAGAGGGATTGCCAGATCATTATCTCTACCCAGTCTGCTGAATTGATAGATAATTTTGAACCTGATGACATACTTACTGTTGACAGGGGCAAAGACGGTACTATTATCAAACGTTTAGAGCCCACCTCTCTGCAGTCTTGGTTGGAGAGTTATACGCTGGGTGAGCTTTGGACCAAGAGCGTTATCAATGGACAGCCGTTATGAGTAAAAGACTAATTTTTATCGTAGAAGGCGAGACTGAGAAGGAATTCGTTGAGAATCTTTTAGTTCCCCGATTTAATAATGAGTTTGGTTTTTATGACATCAGGTGCTTTAAGACAAAGCGGTCTCAAGGAGGCGTCTCAAAATACTCTTACTTAAAAGAAGATGTACTACGGGTTGTTAATGAAAGTGATGCTATTGTCACCACAATGTTCGACTTTTACATGATTCCTAAAGATACTCCAGGTTATCCTGAGGCAAAATCAAAGTTGAACCATCTGCAACAAGTCGAATTGATGGAACGGTCAATATATCAAGATATAATAGAATCATGTATCGGAAAGAGAATATGTTTCCTCCCATATTTGGAATTACACGAGTTCGAAGCTATGCTGTTTTCTTCTGATGCAGGTATCAATGAGTACTTTAAGGAAGAAGCTGATTTGAAGATGTTCTATAGCATACAAAAATCATTCCCCAACCCAGAAGATATAGACAATGGTCCTATGACAGCGCCTTCCAAGCGAATGGAGAAGATTATTCCTGATTACGAAAAGCCACTATACGGCAATTG
>Ga0256404_1008470_pt1 | contig 15437 bp, 12 predicted proteins | sample RumenRJG_01DNA_FD_185990 | JGI IMG/M metagenome (GOLD analysis project Ga0256404, IMG submission 185990) | Bovine rumen microbial communities from Lethbridge, Alberta, Canada - RJG_01 | ecosystem: Host-associated > Mammals > Digestive system > Stomach > Rumen | place: Canada: Alberta | collected...
GGAATCTTCTTCTCTTCCAGCGTGAGAATGATGTCGCCCGCACTGTAGCCTTCCAGGTACATGCGGAAAATGCTGCGCACGATGTCCGCTTCCTCGGGCACAATGGTCAGCTTCATATCGCCGCGCTTTTTCGTGTAGCCCAGGAACCGGCTCTGCACCAGCATCGGCTTGCCCTGTTGGAAGTTGTACTGCCAGCCCATGCGGGTGTTCTGGGAGATGGACGCGCTCTCCTGTTGAGCCAGACTCGCCATGATCGTCAAAAACAATTCCCCGGATGCCCCCATGGAGTCGATGTTCTCCTTCTCGAAGATCACAGGAATGCCCAGCGCCTTAAGCTTTCGGACGTTCTGCAAACAGTCGAGCGTGTTTCTCGCAAAGCGGGAGATGGACTTTGTGATTACCATGTCCACAAGTCCCGCCTCGCAGTCGGCGATCATTTTGTTGAACTGCTCCCTCTTTTTCGTGCTCGTCGCGCTCAGGCCTTCATCGGCGTAGATGCCCGCCAGAGTCCAGCCCTCATGGTTGGTGATGTAGTTTTCGTAGTGTGTACACTGCGCTTCATAGGAGCTTTCCTGCTCCTCCAGCTCAGTGGAAACGCGGGCATAGGCCGCGACCCGCAGCGCGCCTTCCTGCTGCAGGGCCGACGTGCCTTCCACCCTCGGCTGCGCCGGGATGATTCTTACTGCCATAAAGTGTCCTCCTTCACATTTCGGTTTGTGTTCGTTCCCGCCATGCTGCCACGGTGAGCTTTTCTTCCGGAGCCATTTCCATACGACCCTTGTCGCTCGGTCTTATCAGGCTGTACAGGTAAGCGGCGGCGTCGGCAGAACTCATCCATCCGGTATCCCCTCGTTCAGGCCGCTCCAGGATAAACCGGCTGCTCATCGGCAGGACCGGCGACGGTTTTGACTGCCCTTCATGCGTCCGGGTCTCGCAGTCTCGCTGCACCTCGTCGAACGTGTCCCGGTCTATGATCGGCGGGTAGTAGTCCGTGCCAAGGTAGACCTCGTTACCCAGCAGTTTCCTGAGCGCAGATTTGGAAAGAGGGATCTCCGCCTCGGCTCCTGCGTTTTTTATGGAAAAGCCGTCGAGGTAGGCATTTAGGAACGTTCTAATCCTTTCCGCTTCCTCGGGGACGATCACAGCCTTGCCTCGTTCAATCCTGTATCCGTATGGGATATGCGCCATTGTTTCGTGCTCCTTTCCGCTTTCTCCGCATGTTCTTTTCATGACAACAGATGAGCACGCGGAGGATGAATCAGTGTTACTTTCCGTAGTTCTCCGTCAGCACCAGGCCACATTTCAGATGAAACTCGATCTCTACCGACGTCCTGACCACGGCGTGATCGACGATCCGTGAAAACAGCTGTGAGGGAAACTCGTCCGTCAGCCGCTTTTTCCACACGGTCAGCTGATCGCGCAGCGCCAGCGTTGCCTTCACCTGTGCCGGATCGCCCTGCAGCTGCATAAGCTCCGCGCACAGGTTGTTGGCTTCTGCGTCCAGCTCCAGCGTTTTTGCCCGAAAAGAAACCGGCTCACATCCCTTTGCGATCAGGATCGAGAGCCGGTGCTTTTCACTGGAGATCAGTTCCAGTCGGTTTTGCAGTTCCCTTATTTTCTCTTTGTTCTTCAGACTGTGTTCATTCTTCAATACTGTCAGGTAGGTGTCGATGATCACATCCTGCCCGTAGACCAGCTTGTTCAGCATGGTCATGAAGGCGTTTTGGATGGTCTCCTCATACTCCCGCTTCATCCAGCATTTGTCCTTGTCCTCGATGTGGGTCATGCAGCCCCAGTGGTACTGCTTGCCATCGTGGAGCTTCTGGGTGATTCGCTGCATCGTGCCGCCGCAGCATCCGCATTTCAGCCTGCCGGAAAAAGCGTAGCGGTTGTTGTGCGGATTGTTGCGCAGCTGCTTGTTCTCCATCGGGACGTTGCCTTTCTCCTTGCCACGCTGCCTCAAAGCGGCGTTTGCCAGTTCAAAGGTCTCCTTATCGATGATTCCCTCGTGATGGCCTTCGCTGTAGTACTGGGGCCGTTCTCCGTAGTTGATGCAAAGATGGAAATGCTCGTCCCTGAAGGTCTTCTGCATGAGCACATCCCCGATGTAGACCACGTTCTGGATCATGCCCGTGATCATGTAGGAACCCCACACGCCGGGGCTACCGTCATTGCGCTTCGTGCCCGTGGGGATGCCTCTGGCGTTCAGCTCTTTGGCGATGGTCGGTGTGCCTACGCCGGCGAGCACTCGGTCGAAGATTTCCCTGACGATAGGCGCTTCCTCGGGATCGACCTCAAAGGTGCCGCCCACAAGCCTGTAGCCGAACGGGGCGATGGAGTACTTGAAGGTGCCTTCCTGAAACTGCTTTCGTTTTGTCCAGGTCGTGTTGCGGGAAATGGAGTGGGATTCCTCTTCCGCGAAGGTCGAAAAAAGAGTCAGCATCAATTCTGACTCCATGGAACCCGTATCGATGTTCTCTTTTTCAAACCGGACGTTCACGCCCAGAGCTTTCAGCTTCCGGATCATCTCCAGGCAGTCCGCCGTGTTTCTTGCGAATCGGGAGATCGACTTGGTCAGCACCAGATTGACCTTGCCCGCCTCACAGTCGGCGAGGAGCCTTTGCAGCTCGGGCCGGCTGTCCTTCTTGGTTCCTGACACAGCTGCTTCCCAGTACACATCCGCAATCTCCCAGTCAGGATTGGCGTTGATCATTTTCTCGAAATGCGCCCGCTGGTTCTCTATGGATGTTTCCTGTTCCACAGAGCCGGTGGACACGCGGCAGTAGGCCGCCACACGGAGCTTTGTCGGAACGGATGCCGCCGCGACGCTCTTAGGCGGGATCGCTGTCAGAGTCGGTTTTGCGGGAACAGGCTGCGGTGCTTCCGCAGGGGGAATCATTGCCGCGCTCCGGTTCCTTTCCCATCTTTCTTTGGCTTCGGCCGCGCGCTTGCGGTCGAGCTGTGACAGGGAGGGGATCGTCCTCATCTGTCTTGTCTGTACGGCCTCCATACTCACGGCCTCCTCTCGTATGAAAATCCCCGCGAAATCGGGCTTTTTCCGGTCCCTTCGGGTAGTAGCATGTTAGCTCTGTTTTGCCTGAATTGCAAGTAATATAATAAGGTAGAGACTCGATTTTCCCCGATTTTTCAACAAAAAATCCGGCCGATACGGGCCGGTTCTCAGGTGGATACCGACAAAAAAATCGAGGCAAAATCCCTCGTCTCTGACTCGTTGTATTCTATTGGCTCTGTACGACCGAAAGGCCGCGTGGAGCGGCTTCGGTACGGGAATGTCTGTGTTTTACACAGCCGCCATGAGCTTCAGCGCGTCCCGCTTTGCTTTCCTTCTGGCGTTCAGGTCATCCTTGTGTTCATGGTAGTACGCAAGAGCGCGCGTCCGGCGCTGTTCCAGTTTCTCCTCCTCGCTCAGCACAGGTTTCAGCTCCGGATCAGGGATGCCGGCTGCGCGACGGGCTTCCGCTTCCTTCTCCTTTTTCCTTGCATAGCTCTCACGACAGTGCCGCCGATGCTTTTCACGGTACGCCTTGGCGTAGTCGCTGACCGCGAGGATGCTGGTCAGGTTTCCATAGCAGTCCACCCGCTGCTCTATGCAGATCAGGTTTCTCAGTGTATAATCACGGTAGATGTTGGCAAAGCGTTTTTTGACCGCGCTGCCAAAGTAGGCGCAGAAATTGCCCGTCCGGAAGGTCCCACGTTCAATGATCTGCCAGGCGACGATGCTGCCCTCCTGCAGAAAGTCCTCCGTCTGGTAGGTGACCATCCTGCCCCGATATTTCTCAGCTTCATGCATGGTGATCGGCGCGATGTTGCGCAGCAGTACCGCCAGAGCGTCTTCGCTGTCTGTTTCCCGGATGATGCGCACCAGTTCCTCGTTGGTAGTCGTTTCGTACATACTGAAATCCTCGCTTTCCGCTTTCGTTGTGACCATATATCACTCAGGTGGCGAGAATTATCAAGTAAAATATGAGCCGTTTTGCCTTACATATCAAGGATTTTCGGGCATATTCCGCACAAAAATTCGGGTAGTAATCTGTTGCTTTTATGGGCAGAAAGCAATCAACACATACGGTACGCCCACAGGAGGAGAAGCCCCTCCTCCTATGAGTATTGCCGTTCTCCTGTAGTGGTATCAGCCCTGGGCCGCAGTACCCTTCATCTTGAGCACCTGCACGGCTTCAGGCAGGATCAGCTTGCCATCAATACGTTCCTTGGCGACAAAAGCCACCTGGCCGACACCGGCGTAGAGTTCGTGGAGAGCGGCGAAGGAACGAGCGCCACGATCGGCCACGTTGTAGTAGCTGAAATCACCGAAGGCGATCACGGGCTGACCAGCGGCAATGGCAGGCACATAGGCACTGGTGTACACAGGATAGCCCAGGAGACGATCAGGCTCACCGGCAGTCAGGGCAGGCTGCCACAGATACTGCCCGGTAGAATCCTTCAGCTTACGGACAGCGGCCAGCGTACTGTCAGCCATCAGGAAGGCCGCGTTGGCGCGATAAGGCCGCTTCAGTTTGTAAACCAGATCGACGATTTCATCCGCCGTGATGGTATTGCCAGCGGTCACGATGCCAATCTCGCCGCCCGCAGTCGGATGAAGAACGCCGGTAGGCTTGCTGCTGCCGTCGCCGATGATCATGGCTTCTTCTTCGCTGTTGGCCAGCGCGCGGGAGAAGGAGTCGATCAACCAGCCTTCCAGGTTGTAGGCATTATCGGCCAGCAGTTCCTCGGACACCTTGGTGGCCACGGAGAGCTTATAGGCGTCCAGGATGACCTGGGAGAAGGTGGGATCTGTGAATACCAGCTCACCGCCTTCTTCGACCCAGGCAGCAGCAGGCTTGGAAGCCGCGACATTGATTTTGCGCTCCCCGGAGGTCTGAATCGTCGTGCCGAGCTTGCGCATGACGTTTTCCTGATCCAGCTTCTCGATCAGCCGCTCATCATATTCCGTGGGCACGAGATAACCACCGGCGGCGTCAGTGCCTTCGACCAGCACATTGCTGATCTGGCGGAAGTTGGAGCGGAGGGCGTTCAGCATGGCAGCCTTGTACGCATCGGAAGCGCGGCCGGTCTTGATCGCGCCATTAGCGCCGGGGCGGTTCGTCAGAGGAGAGGCGGTAGGCCGGTTCAGTTCCGCCTCGATCTGTTCACCGCGCTCCATGCGCTTGATTTCGTCACCGAGGGCAATGATCTCGGATTCCATGGCGTTATAGACCTCCACATCCTTGGCGACCAGATAGCCGTCCTTGGTGCGATGGGAATCGAGATAGGCGCTGGCCTCTTCCCACTTCTGAGCCCGCTTTTCACGCAGTTCGTTGATAGTGAATTTCTTCATGAAGATATCCTTTCTGCCCAGTTATCGTGATGGGCGCACAACAAACGCTCCGCATAAAGATTTACGGAGCCTGAGTGATCAGCGCATGATGGCGCTGATGTGTATATAAAGAACAGCAGCGGGAGGGGCTTCTCCAACTGCTGCGCTTTATCTATAACTTTGATGTCTGAAAAACATCGTGTACACGATAGTTTCAGAGCATCCGATTGGTTGGGCATATAACTGATGCCCAATAAAACAGGTATCAGTTTTCATCGCATACACGCTCGTTTTTAAGCCAAGCTGTTTGAAGTGATTTCATCCGTTGTGCTCGCTGTGCATCCGACATTTCGCTCTTATACGGGTCTTTCGCAAAGCGATACGGCCAAAGCGGACAATCCTCACTGGGACACAGCTTCACTTCATCCTTTTGATCGGCTGTGCAGTCCAGGCATTTCATACGGATGATCTTCAGCAGCTGAGTCTTTGTAGTACTCATAGGCAACATTTCCTTTCTGTGCTATATTCTCATCGCCCATGCCATCATTTTTTGAGGCCAAGGGCGAAGTCGGTTTAGTTGGCAGGGTTCGTGGGCGCAGGCAAAAACCACTGGAAATCCGATGGTTATTTCGCCGCCCTATTTCCATCAGGCTTTGTGACGTCTTTCTCGTTTTCCTCTTCATCAGAGGGCCTAGCATACGCAGCACCGACCATGGAGAGCGGGATCATCGCGCCCTGCACCATATGGATATCGCCGCCCTGGTCGGCGGGCAGCAGATCCATGTTTTCAAGTTTCCGGCAATCGTTGATGCTGAAAATGCCTGTGTTCACTGCGGTCTGATACCCGCGCATCCGGCTTTCATAGGAGCCGCGCAGCAAACCGTCCAAGTTGAAACGAATATCATACTGTCTTCGCTCCTGGGGATTGAGCAGGGACCGCATCATGGCCTGTTCAATGCGCACACACCATGGAAGCAGGGTGTAGTATACGAATTCCTGGCTCATCTGTTCGGCGCTGTTGTAACTGGTCTTTGTCAAATCCTGCACCAGGTGAGGCGGCACACGGAAGATACGGCAAATCTCTTCTACGGTGAATTTCCGGGTCTCCAACAGCTGGGAATCAGCAGGAGAGATGGAGATCGGTGTGAACTTGAGTCCCTCTTCCAGGATAGCGACTTTCCCAGCGTTCCTTGTTCCGCCGAAAGCTTCATTCCAGGAATCGCGGAGTTTTTCAGGCTGCTTGATCACGCCTGGGTGCTCCAGTACGCCCATAGGCGCCGCGCCGTTTGCGTAATACCGGCTGCTGTATTCATCGGCGGACAATCCCGCGCCGACGGCATTCCGGCAAGCAGCGATAGGGCTCAGGCCTACAAGACCGTCAAAACTCATGCCTGGGATATGCAGCACATCCTCCGGCAGCAGGATCACCTGATTTCCCTCCATCGTGGGCGGTTCCTCGCTATACCGATGATACCGGTAGAACAGCTGCCCGCTTTCATCCCGCTCCACCGTCATACGGTTCGGCAACAGCGGGTAGAGAGCAATTACCTCACCGCGCCCGTTCCGTAGGATTTGGCAGTAGGCGTTGCCGTAGAGAAGCAGGTGCGTCATTAGGGTTTCGCGTAAGGTGAAGCTGCTCATCTCATCATTGGGGGTATCATGGAGCAGCGTATACAACGGCAGATTCTCAGCTTTCTCCCGGTTGCCGTTATCGCCACGCTTATACACATGCAGCGGCAGACTGTCGATGGATTCCGCCAACACACGGACGCAGCCGTATACCGCCGTCATGGACATTGCGGTTCGTTCGTTGACATTAGCCCCGGACGCTGACTGCCCGAAGAAGAACCGCGGACCACCGCCTGCCAGGTGATTGCTGCTGCGGGGCTTGAAGATATTTTGAAAAATGCTCAATTTAAACTCCTTTCCGGAATCAACATTCCTTACTTTTTTACATCAAAAATGCTCATTCTTACGTCCACCTGGCCCTTTTACCACCATCTGGGGTCTTGACACAGGTGTTATAATGAGCTTGGAAAGCTCATTAGGGGAAATAAAAAGCAGAGGCGCTCAGATAAAGAGCAGACCTCTGTTTTCATATACGGATTCTCCATTGCTCATCTCATGCCTGACCGCCCGATCCAGCGCCATGACCATCGCCACGGCAAGATCGACTTTCTCCGTCGCCCGTGCTTTTGTGATTTTGATATTTCCGGCGGCATCTTGATCAACAACCACATTGTCCATGCACCAGCGAAGAACGGGATGCCCGCTATGGGCCAGCTTCTTTTCCAGCGTCAGTTTGAACAGTTCCTTTGTCGGCGGGCTCATGGACTGCATACCCTGACCGAAGGGAACGACCGTCATACCCTCATCGCTGAGATGCTGTATCAGCATCTGGGAATTCCAGCGGTCATATGCGATCTCACGGATGTCGTATATTTCCCGCAGCTCCATGATTTTCGTTTCGATCGCTTGATAATCGATCACGTTGCCAGGGGTGGCCAGGATGAAGCCTTGCTTGCGCCACAGATCATAATTCACATGATCCTTACGGCTGCGGACATCTATCGTCTCCTCCGGCACCCAAGCGAAGGGCAAGATGGTGTATGGCTCATCCTGTTCCAAAGGTGGGAACACGAGTACCAATGCTGTCAAATCCTGTGTACTGCTCAGATCGAGTCCTGCATAGCAGGGGCGGCCTCGCAGTTTTTCCAGATCGACAGGCGCGTTACACGCATCCCACCGGTCCATTGGCATCCATCGAACAGCCTGCTTCGTCCAGATGTTCAGGCGAAGCTGCAGGAAAGCGTTTAACTCACTCGGATTCTGCTTTGCGCTTTCACAGGCTTCCCGGATAGAGGCTTCCGAAAATGTCACGCCCATGGAGGGATTGGCCTTCCGCCACGTTGCCGGAGCATCGTAGGGATCGGATGGATCAGCGGCGTAGATCACAGGGTAGATGGTCGGATCGGTTTTTCGTCCGGCGATGATGTCCTGCGCTTTCTGAAACAGCTCATATCCGATGCCGTGGATATTGTCGCCCGCAGTGCTGATAATAAACTGCAAAGGCTGCTGCCTTGCGTCCCCGGAACCCTTGGTCAGTACGTTCACCAGATCGGGATTTTTCTGCACATGCACCTCGTCCACGATCACACCATGGGCAGACACACCGTGGGCACGGTCCGCGTCAGAGGAGAGAACCTGGTAGAAAGAATTCGTCGGTGTGTAGATGATACGCTTGCGGCTGTCGAGGATTTTGCACCGCTTTCGCAATGCAGGCGAGAGCCGGATCATATCGGCAGCGACGGAATACACCAGCCCCGCCATCTGGCGGTCGGCAGCTGCACCGTAAATCTCTGCCCGCTGTTCATGATCGGCGCAGAGCAGGTACAGGGCGATGGCGGCGGCAAGCTCCGTTTTCCCATTCTTTTTGGCACAAAAGGTGATGCACTGTTTGAACTGCCGGTTGCCATCTTCCTTTACAACACCGAAAAGGTTGCGGACGAGCCTTTCCTGCCAGTCCAGCAGCTTGAACGGCTTGTTGTAATAGCTGCCCTTGGTGTGCCGCAGGCTCTCGATGAACATGACGGCTCGGTCAGCTTTTTCCTTGTCATAATGCGACGTCGGCAGCATAAACCGCGTCGGCTTGTAATCGGACATGGTTTTCCTCCTTTCCGCCATACAGGACGGCTGTTTTTCACCCATAAAATATTTTCTTACCATCACACCCCAGCGGTTTCTCCTGCATCGGCATCTTCAAACGCATGGACTCCCATGCAAATATTTGCATAGGTTACATCCCCAGCAGTTTTTCCATGATATCGTCCTGAGGATTGCCTGTTACCGGCTCCATACTGTTTGCAGTAACAATGGAGAAAATTTGCTGATAAAGCATATTTGCCTGTTTCAGATAGCCCTGCGCCATGGTCACGAACGGGCTTCCGATCATAGCTCCAGTTGTAGGGTGCTTTGATACAAGTCCGTATTCGCTGGTTACATTTTCAATCTGTATCCAACGCGCCATCGCCATGCTGTATTGTTCCAGCAGGTGAGGACTGACCAGATGAGCACAATTACGGTCACGCAGCCAGGTAACCATCTGCTCAAATATCTCTTTGCCGTAAAGATCGCCCATCCGCTGGTCAGAAGACAAAAACTCTTTTATGCTTTCAATCTCAGGACCATCATAGGGATCATTTTCTGGCAGCGCCAAAACCGCCGCCTTTTTTCCTTCCTGGAGCTTCTCCGCCAGGGGCTTCGGTTTACGTCCCGCGCCTTGGCGTTTTCCACCGCGATTGGTTCCGTCTTTTGCCATGAATACTCCTTTCTGCCACCGTGGGCAGCGGCTCTTCAAGGTGGTGCAGATTCTGCATCGTCTTCTTATCAAAATAATTTGTGGCACTTCAGAAGGTGCACATATTTGCACCTTCTTCTCGCTATGCAGTATAGATTTCAGACTTTCGTCTGCCAAAGTTGGCACACAAGGAATTGTTTGATTCCTTTGATTTCGTTTGAAATAACGGCGCAGAAAATCAAACAGGCTGAGCATCCCGGATGGGAGGATTGTCCTCCCAGAATGTACCCGAAATGCCTTGCCTGTAAGGATTTTCTGATCTGTTGTTTATTTGTGAAACCCTGCCGCCGTGTGGGTTAATCGGGTCTATGATATTCGAGGCACGCCTGACTTGAGGGGCGACGGTCTTCGTCCAAAGGCGGGAAAATGTTACGACCCACCCCGGGCCGAAATCAAACGGAAATCAAACGGTTTTCAAACGCTTTCCGCATCGTCCGCCCGCTCGTCATCATTTCCCTGCTCATCTGATGAACACAGAGGCGTTATCGTTACTGCCGCCACTCGCAGGCTCCGGTCTACCTTCTTCAGACTGTAGTTGCCGACAGAAGTCGTGCCATCCACCGCGACACATGCACAGGGGCTTGAGCGATAGACCTTGTACACCCAATCAGTACCGCTCCCATCCAGCGGCTCGATGCCAACGAGGAGCAATGCCTCCTGCACCTGGGCATCGGTGAGTAAGATGCCCGTCTGGTGGTGCAGGAGGCTGCCAAGCTCATGGGACGTGATGAAGGCGGCAGATGCCTTGGCTCTTGGGCGTGCTGATGATTCCCTGCCCCAGTCATTATAGGGTGGTACAGGATAGACATTGCTGGCAAGCCAGAAGAGTGCCTTTTCCTGCAAACGCTCTCTCAGGCAGCCGAACGGCACCGCGCCTTCCCACGTGTCCACATGAGGCGTCAGCATACCGTCGTTATCGTAACAACTCCAAACTCGGTTCCGCTGTTCCTCAGTCAGCATTGTTTCTCAAACAGTCCCTTTGCTTTCTGTCTCGCTGTGCGGATCACTTTCTCGTCCAACTCACCCTGAGCTTCCTGGCTCAGTGTTCCGTAGAACACGCTCGTGCCATCATGACCGATCTGCGGGAAGTCACTGAACAGTTGGTCATCCGCTTTGCACTTGATCTCATCAATCTTGTTCAGCAGATACACAAGCCTGTCCGCATCCTTCGTAGGAAGGATCTTCGACATAGCAACGCCAGCCACTGCTCCGATGTCGGAAAGCAGCCGCGCATACGCTCCGGCCTCCACATACAGTTCCATGGTCCTTTCGTTCTTCTTCAACATAGCAGTATCCTTTCTCCGTACAAAGCCCGGCGGCACTATTACTGTATGATCAAACAGCTTCACGCTGCTTGTCTCCTTTTAAACTGAGGCGTCGAAGTCATGGGGTACCGTTTTGGATCCCCATAGTTTCTCCGCACGGGTTCACGCTGCTGCCGAGATGATCCCTCTGTGGTAAAATACGGTGTGGTATTTTTTCTGAGTCCTTATATATATTATTTTTTTCTTTTTTCTTTTTTAGAAGAAAGAATAGAAAAATACCACACCACAACAGAACGTGAAAACCCTTGCGGCATAAGGCTTTTCGGCTGTGGTAAAAGTGTGGTAAAACTGAAATCAGCATCATCTGTGATCACTTTTACCACACTTTAGGCCTCTCAAAGCCCCGGTTCAAGCGGTCAGCAGTCCTGTGCATCCGGCTTCCTGCGCCCGGCGGAGCCATTTTGCATGGCACGCCGCTGCATTTTTACCACACTTCAGGACGCCGTCAGAGGTACTCCTGGTTTACCATCAAAGGAACTCCATCGGCGGCTGCCCAAGCACAAAATCGCCCAGCTGGTATTCCGCCCAGGCATCAGGATTCGGCGTATAATCCCGGAGTACCGTGCCCTTTGCATTGGTCACGATCATGTCCTCATATTTCGAGCCAATGGAATCAGCAATAGCAGAGAAGAACTTCTTTTTCGACTTTCGGTAGAAATCCCCGTATACCTGCTGATACCAGGTCTTGTACGCCTCATACACCTTCGTGACCGTGTAGGGATCGTCCCGCTTCACAGGACCTTGCCGCTTCTGCATAAAGTCTTCAAAGAACTCCAGCGCCGTGTTGTTCTCTACCTTATAGTCCCTGCGTTCCTCAGCGATGCTCTTTGGCTCTGTGAACCTGTAGCCGCGCTTGATTACTTCCCGGAAGGCCATTACTGCCCTGTAGACGATTCCGGCGCGTTCCGAATACATCTTATCCAGTAATTCATGATCCTGCTTTTCAGGAGGCAGAACATTTGGACAGTGAATCGGCAGGATACGCTCAAACACCCACTGGCCGTCATCTCCGCCGAACTTCGGCAGATTGTTCATGCAGAACCACAGCATGCCGCGGTATTCAAACTGGAAAGAATCCTGCCCCTTGAATTCGATGAACATGGAATCGCCGCCGGTCGCCAGTTTGAAGGTCTTTAGCTCGGAAACCGTCATATAGGACATGTCCGATGTGCCTGCAAGTCTCTTTCCATAGATTGCCGACGTACCGAACCGTGACTCCATCTGCTGAAGATCGATGCCGGTGTAGTTGCCAGGGCCTAAGAGCCGTTCCGTCAGCCGCTTCAGCTGGCTCTTGCCAGTATCGCCGGGGCCGTACATGAACAGGGATTTCTTCATACGAGATCCCGGCACGTTAGAAAGACAAGCTCCCATAAACTCCAGCAAAAGGCTCTGTGTCTCCTGATCACCATTTGTCAGCGTGGCAAGATAGGCATCGAATACCGGCGTCGGTGACTCTTTTCCTGTCCAGTCGCAGGGGATCTTAATTGAGGACAAAACATCGGGACTGTGTGGACGAATCGTCAGATTCCGAATATCCAACAATCCATTCTGAAAATTGATCAGTGATTCATCTGCATTCAGCTCAGTCTGTAAGACATAATCCAGATCTGTAACCAACTGCTTATACGTTTCATCAATCACAGACATTTTCAGCAACATCGGATCGTAGTCGATCACAAAAGCCTTGATTTCGCCCTTGAACATATCATCGCTGTAAATCTGATAAACGCCGTCACGATATACATATTTCTGATAGGAATTTCGCTCCGCTTCCCGGACAAACTTATAGTCCAGGTGACTGCGGACATAATCGGCAAGAATCGTCGCGCTCACATAATCCTTCTTCCCGTCATTCAGAACGAAGGTTGGCCGCTTTTTTAGGCTATGATGAAATACGCCCTTGCAAGCTTTGATGCCGGCCTTGATCGTTGCAGCAGCATAATCCGTCCGGTCCCACTTGTCGCGATAGAGAGCAGACTCACGGAAAATGGCATCGATCATCTCAGGATCCGGCCCGGTGCGGAACGCGATCATGGCGCAAAGCGACGCATCCGCTTCAGACTGAGATAACCCATCCGGGATCATTCCGTCATCAAAGAGCGATTTAAACTTATCCGCGTTTTTCTGGCTGCGAAGGGAAGCGATGACTTCGGGAATATCCTCCTCGGACAGCCGGATGTATCTGTCGTCCGCCTCCGTTATGACCTCGGGCATCTCCGGCCGCTTCATGAATTTCTCCAGAAAAGCCAGCACAGCTTCGGTGCAGTCCGTAATCTGCTCTGGCCTGCTTTCTGTGTTTCCTGTAAAGGTGGCGAAGCGGTTCGTCAGGCCGCCGATATACAGTTCCAAGCCTGCGGTACTGTTCTTTGTGTAATATTTTCCATCCAGTCTATATCGCTGCTGCTCGGCGTCCCAGTTCTGGGGAATCTGGCTCAGATCGGCTTTCCCGTAAAAGTGATAACCGTTCCCGCTGGGGGAGCGTTCCAGGTAGGTGGGGAACATGGAGATCAATTCCTTCACCATCGGATCGTCTGCACTCTTGTGATCCACATCAAGAAGGAAATAACCCTCCGGCATGACGAAACCGATTCCGTCGAAGCCCAATTCCGGCTTCTTCGCCGCTGCTGCTGCGCTAACGAAATCCGTCCATTCACCGCTGTGATCCGGGCTTGTCCCCGTGGCTCCGCCGGCCGCGGCAAATGGCATCTTCGTCATCCTGCCGCCCTTGCTGACGTATTTCCAGCAGACCCAAACGTTCTGCTTCTTCAATTCCTGCATATGACTCCTTTCCCGGCGGCATAGGCTCCGCCGTATTGTATTGATGTGTAATTCCGCAGCGATGCGGACATGAAAAAAGCCCCGGCGCATAGGGTGCCGAGGCGTCAAAAAAAGCTCCGCAGGAGTGATTCCTACAGAGCTTCTTCATGTTTTATTTGGTAAGCTGCATTACGCTGCCGGTGGCTTCCGTTTTCTTTCTATATAATTATACCCATGGTTACTATCAGATTTCCGCGAAAAGTTTCCACCGGATCATAGGCTGCAAGGCGCGGTCAGCTTTAACTATCGTATAAACCCCATTCTGCGTAATTGCTTTACCCACGGTGCTTTTGACAGGTCAGGCAGATGGATGATCCCATGGAGGGCGTCCTGATGCTGCATATATCTCTTTTCCCATTCTCCGGCCCAGAAACAGCTTTTGCCGCCAGGAACGCCGTACTTCCACGCCAAATAGCGGTCAACTGTCTCGGCCATGGTTCCTTTCTCAACCCTATCCAGTTTTTTAGACACATAGCTTTTGGTGCGGCCCATCTTAGCTGCGATTTCTGGCTGTGTTTTCCGTTCAAGATAATATGCCTCCGCCATGCTGCGAACATCTTCCTCCGGGATATTTCGGACGCACTGTTCCAAAATGTACATCTTCTCCCGGTCAGCCAAATACCCGCTGAGCATATGCTGATCGCGATCAGATAATTTCGCAAGCTGAAACGCTTTGGGCTCCGGGTGATCCGGGTGCTTTTCAGTATCGAAATCATCCTGATTCAGACCAAGCCGTCGGCAGAACCCTTCGTGTTCCTGCTCAAAGAGAACACACCGTTCCTTCATTTTTTGATAATCCTTTTTGAACTCGTCCAGCATCCCGACGGCATACTCGGATGGTGTATATACTTCTGCCAATGCGTTTTCTCCTTTCAGACAGCTTTAGCTGCGGGCTCGGTGCCTGTATTTATGGTCTCATCTGCCACAGTGCTGCTTTCAGACGCCCCTGTGTCTGCGGCATGCTCAACGGCGAGGGGGATCGTTTCATCCCATTCATCGTCCATATCTTCAAAATCGTCCATTTCGTCCAGATTTTCCAGCCCCTCATATTTGCTCCATCTCTCCATTATTTCCTTATATGCGTCAGAAGATACCAATTCAGTCACATTTCTAACACTTGCAGTAATGGCGGCATGAAGCTGTTGAACCCAATTAACGGCCATGACCACATTCTCGGAAGCTTGATGGACAGCATTGACAAGAGATTCCATGACAGGTCTCGGACGATCCGCTTTGCCTCTGCTCCGCAGCCCGAACGGCTCTTTCTCCAGATAGTGGTCGCCAATTATCCTGCGTTTCATTTTCTTTTCCCACTTGCCTATAACATGAGCCTGATACCTATATTTTAGAACCTTCAAAAACGCCGATCCGTTCACAGTGTTAGAGCTTTCGATAATCTGGTCGTAGATACAGAGGAATATTTCATTTTTGCGTTGGCTCACCTTATTGGCGGAAATGTGATACTTGGCCTGGATTTCTTCGTATTTCCTCCCTGCCGCCAAATCTTCCATTATGTTCCTGTCAAACTCATTCAGCCGCTCATTTGCGGCCAGCCTGATAATCTCACAAAGCCATCCATAATATTCTGCTGAGAAGGCAGAGT
>Ga0256404_1008472_pt1 | contig 15433 bp, 17 predicted proteins | sample RumenRJG_01DNA_FD_185990 | JGI IMG/M metagenome (GOLD analysis project Ga0256404, IMG submission 185990) | Bovine rumen microbial communities from Lethbridge, Alberta, Canada - RJG_01 | ecosystem: Host-associated > Mammals > Digestive system > Stomach > Rumen | place: Canada: Alberta | collected...
TTATGGGGATTTTTAGTTTCAACAGCAAGAGGGTAAACAAAAAAGACCACCTTGGCAAGAGGCAGTCTTTAATATGGTCAATAACTTTGGCAGGCTATCGCCGACAGGTCGGCGATTTGGTTCAAAAAAGGAAGACTTTAGAGTTGAAATAGGAGAAAAGGTATTACTTGGGGAAATTAAAGGAGTTGGGCATAACGTCCGTTCTGAGAATGTTTCTCAATTAGATGTACATTATCAAGGATTTGTTGAGGACAATTTGGATATTGATATCAACAATATAAGCGCGTTATTAATAATGAATCATCAATGCAGAAAACCACTAAATGAGCGAAAAGAAGTACATGAAAACCAAATTAAGCTCGCTAAAAGAAATGGAAGTTTAATTATAGAAACTATTGAATTGCTAAAACTATATGATAACTATAGAAAAGAAGATATAACAAGAGAGGAGTGCATTAGACGATTAACGTCTGAAATAGGACTTTTTAAAGCGTAGAATAGTTTGTTTTCTAAAAGGCGGGTGCTTGATCCTATTACGCTTGACACTTTCCCAAAAGGGGAGTAACAGATTTGAAACCTGTAAAAGTAGATTGTGCTATACAATAAAAGACGTTATAATAACATTACTTCCAATAATCGGAAGTAATGTTATTTTTATGGAGGGAACTCTTATGGTAATAATGAGTCTACATTTGGATAATTTCCTGGTTTTTAATGATTTTGAATTATGTATGTCTTATCCAAAAAAAATAGTTCATTCTACAATTGAAGGCGAGCATTTGTCAGGGAGAGAACGCTTTAGATATAAAAAAGTTGTTATTCTAATGGGGGCTAATGCAACGGGGAAAACAGCGCTCGGACGTATTCTTATGTCTATTTTTAATTTTATCGATGGGAAAGAATACAGCAGTATTACTAGGTTGATTGATGATAAGAAAAAGGAGGCTGAGTTTACAATTGACTTAGCTTTTCCTAGCTTTCAACTTTATAGAATAAAAGGTTCTTTTAGTGCATTAAGTGACGAAACTGATGAATACAGAAGTGACGATGTAACCGTGGAAGTATGGAATGAGAGTATTTTGCCCAATGATAGTTATGAACGTTGTGTCGAACGATTAGCTGCAAAGCAGTCGATGATTGCCGATAGTTATATAAAAGCACTAGAACAGATTCCTAAGATGACTTGGTATTTCCAGTATCCCTATGCTCCTGAAGGGAAACTGAGAACATTGATTCCGTTCAGTTCGGAAAAATACCGTAAGACACTAGAAATGACATTAAGGTCACTGGATCCCAGAATTATCGGTGTTTCCAGGGTTGACGAGGCGGTAAAGACAAACAGAACGTACATTGTCCAGTATCCCAACTGTTCAGCTATTATAAGAAACGGCACGGTTATCGATTCACAGATACTATCAAGCGGTACGATAGATGGAATTGGCGTTGCGAATATGATCACATCAATGAAATTAAACGATGTGAGTTTTTATTACTGCGACGAGAAATTTGCGCATATTCATTCGGAAGCAGAGAGGGCGTTCTTGTCTGTATTTATCGATCTTTTGGGACATGATCGGCAGCTGTTTTATACAACTCATAATTCAGATATACTTGATATGGATTTACCAAAGCATTCCTTCGCATTTATGAGGCGGGATGAATTGGAGGAAAACAAAATCTCATGTATTTATGCATCTGCTTATCTTAAAAAGAATACAGACTCTTTAAAGAATGCTGTTGAAAATGACTTGTTTTCATCTGCACCGAACGTGGATCAGATTTTAGGAATTAAAGACACTTGATGGGGACATAATATGAGGAAAAATGTAAGATATCATTATTATGTTGAGGGCAATTGCGAGAAGAAACTTATTGATGAGTTTAAGAAGCAGCAGCTGCCGATCATTTCTGGAAAAATTGATGTCTTCAACGCTGTTCAAGAGGAGTTTACCAACACTCGGTTGAGGATGCTTCCCGAGAATACTGTTGTTATTCTCGTGTTTGATACTGATACAGGAATTGTTGAGATTCTTAATAGAAATTTGGAAATACTCAAAAAACATCCACGTGTAAAAGAAACCTGGTGTGTAATGCAGGTGTATAACCTGGAGGATGAAATAAAGAGATCGACGGATGTTAAGGAAATAAAGGATTTGTTAGGGTCGAAGAGCAATAAAGAGTATAAGCATGACTTTATTGTTGAGAAGAACCTGTATGATAAATTAAAAAGACATCTATTTGACTTTGAGAGAATTTGGGTAACAAGTCCGGATAACGCGTTTAGTGTAATAAAGAATTGCGGAGAGAAGATAAAGAAAAAGGGATATTAGATTGATGAATTAACTGATTTTAACTCAATTAAAACGAGTTAAAAATAAATGTTAACTCGGCAAAAACGAGTTAAATAATATGAGAGGGAGTTTGTAAATGATTGATATCACCTTTGACTTCAGATCGGATTCCAAAGGTAAGGATCCTGACGCATATAGCCCGACACTAAATGCATATCACAAAGCTTTGTGGAGTAAAGAACTTCCTAATGGCGAGGTCATGGAACTTCGGTCAGGTAGAGCTCCTTATGCCTTTAAATGGAAGGATTTCTGGTTCTCGAGTGACACGATCATCGTTGAAATGACGCACCTGAAAAACAAAAAGATAATCAATCAGGTACGCGAACAGTACAGTGATTTTGATGCATGGTGTGAGCATTTGCTGCGCAGGTCATACAGTATAGGCAGTATGGTCATCTTCCCGGTGCATAAGAACAGTATGAATCAGAGGAGAGGAACCAATTTACGTATAGCAGACCGATGGGACTTAACTTTGGAATGTATTCGCAGACATTATGCAGGAGAGGAAAGCCCTCTTTCAAAAGTGATTGAAGGCGACAAGGCATTCTACGATCTGTTTGTGGATTTCAAGGGATATGTTGACTTTTTCCTTATGCAGGATTGCGTTTCAGAGGATTATTCTTCTGTAGATATATGGATGGGGGATGCATCCTTTGTGAAAAGTGGATTACCGGAAACAGTGGAAGACTATTTCAAATTCCTCGTTAAAGAGCATATCTTTTTGGATAAGAGGAACGCAAGGATACAGGAATACTGTATGAAACATCAGGCAGCTGGAAGGCAAAACAGTGATTGAAAAACAATGAAACAATATGAATTTGATGCCGTAATAGTTGAAGACCCTGACAGCGGAGGAGCTTATGTGGCTTTTCCCTGGGACATCCGCGAGGAATTTGGAAAAGGCCGCGTGAAAGTACACGCGACTTTTGACGGCGTTCCTTATGATGGGAGTATTGTAAATATGGGAGTCCGGAATGAGGATGGTTCCATCTGCTATATCATCGGCGTGCTGAAGTCCATTCGGAAGCAGCTGAGAAAAGCTAATGGTGATACGATCCATGTTGTCATAAAGGAAAGAAAGTGAGAAAGATACTTCATCTAACTATTACTATTTTGATAATGCTTGTTGTATCAAGATTTGTGATCAGACTCGTTGATGCGACGGTTCAAATCGATGATGATATCGGTTTGCTAATTCTATTGTTGGTGATAGTGAATGCCATTATAGCAGGGTTAAGTCTCTATGTTTTTAGGAGATGACTTGATTTTTTGACTACATCGTATGTGCTAGCAAACATACTCAGGGGGCACTCTGACTCCTGGGGTAATCAAATGGGGTAAAAGCATGCGCAACAAAAAAAGAATCTTATTGATCATCGGCGTCATTCTCTTTTTTGGCGCAGCAGTCGCCTTCGGAATTAGCCGGTTTTACTACTGGCGGGGAGGCTCCGTGATGGATGGACCGGGCGAATTCTACTCTAGAATGTTTAGGATGTACGATCTTTACCTCCGGATCGCAACAGGGCTGTTGGTGGCTGGCGCAGTATCGATTGCGTTAGATTTCTTGCTGAAAATCGTGAGGCGTTCATAGTTATGATCATACTGATAACAGGTGCATCGCATACCGGTAAGACGATGCTGGCACAAAAAATGCTCGAAAAATATGGATACCCGTATCTTTCAATTGATCATCTGAAGATGGGGCTGATCCGCAGCGGCAATACGAACCTTACACCGGAAGACGACGATGCTCTTACGGAGTACTTGTGGCCTATTGTCCGGGAAATGGTAAAGACAGCTGTTGAAAACGAGCAGAATCTTATTGTGGAGGGCTGTTATATTCCTTTTGACTGGCGGCAGGACTTTGATGAGCAGTATCTGGCACAGATCAGATTCATTTGTCTTGCCATGACTGAAGAGTATATAGAGAACCATTTCGATGAAATCATAAGTCATGAATCGGAAGTAGAAACCAGACTGGTTGAGGCGGATTGTACGATTGACGGTTTGGCGGCGGACAACAAGAGATATGTTGATGGTTTTCAGAATGCCGGAGAACATGTTGTGATAATCGATGGTGATTATGAAGAGACGATTGAGGCTCTATTAATCTGAGTTGATGAAAGTGCGAGGTGCCAATCTTTTGACCACACTAAATGAACTGCTTTTCTTTGATTCAAAGCCTGATGCACTGGCCCTGTACGAGGCCTTCCGCGAGGCCGTACTAGAGAAGGTGCCGAATGCCAGAATTGAAGTGAAGAAAACACAGATTTCATTCTTCAATCGGCGGATGTTTGCGGCGGTATCTTTTGCTCCGGTTCGGAAGGCAAAAGATCGACCGAAGTCATTTCTGACGATTACATTTGGGCTGGCATACAGGAAGGAATCAGACAGGATCGACGCTGCGGTGGAAGCTTATCCTAATCGGTGGACGCACCACGTGATGATCGGGAGTGTGGAAGAAGTCGACGAAGAACTGCTTTCGTGGATTGTGGAAGCGGCAGAGTTTGCGAAGAATATGAAGCGCTAGCAGAGTGATTACAGCAAACAATCTGGACGGGTTCAGCGATGATCTGCGGTTTAGACAACACAAGTGGGTCCACAGACTTTTGAGGTGAGGAGGGCGTAAAAAGACCAGGCAGGGTTTTAATCCTGTCTGGTTGAAAGATACTCGGCTACAGACTCCTCAACAACACTGTTGAGACTCACGTTGTGATTATATGCATATATTGCGGCCCGTTTGTGGAGATCAGTGTTTTTGAATCGGATGTTAAAACTACCTTTAAAAGCCTTTTCAGGAGCTGTCCCTTCAGCGCTGCAGAGTGCGAGATAATCGTCAACAGCACCGTGAAAATCCGCGATAAGTTCAGAAACTGTAGTTCCCTCATAAGATATCAAAGAGCGAATACCCTGAACTTTACCGAAAAGAAGCTGATCAGCTTCCGAAAACTCAACACTGCCGACATAACCCCGATATTCCATTGTATTATTCATATTAAACCCTCCTGTTCCAATTTCTCGCGAAGCTGTTTAACCTGATAATCTATCCTATTGACAGTGTAGCATCGATAGGTAGACCTTGCAACTAAATATAGTTACGGAAATCATAAATCATAAAGGAGAGCAATGAGCATGAAGAGAACGATGACCATCGCAGAGATCAGTGCACTAGTGCTTTTGATGCTCTTTGCGCTCAGCGGTTGCGGATCCCCGCAGGAGAAGGCAGATGAGGCAGCAACCGGCCTGACGGCAGACGAGCCAACTGGCCTGTCAGAGGAGCCAACCAGCCAAAATACTGACGATACCCCGGCATCTCCTGACACAGATGAGGTACCGCTGTCTTTGGATGCGCTGCAGGGACACTGGGTCGACGTGAACGGAGATACAACTCTGGATTTTGACGGGAATCAAATGACCGTGCATTGGGGCGGCTACGAGGATCTGTATACGGTTGGCGTTACAGGGACAGATCGATACGGTACAGTATTCAACGCTAAAGACCGCAACTTAATGTTTGAGATGATGAGTGAGCTCATCTGGAGGAGCGGTGTTTTGACAGCGGGAGAGATGGTGTTGGATGCCGAAGGGCATTCCTACCGTTTTGTGCGGGAGGAGGCGCTGGAGAGCGAGCTTGCGATCGTGGATGATTCCCGGGATATGCCCAAAGAGATCACATCGGAGGTTCTTACGGAGTTTCATCTGACTTTCTCGCTGGAGGACACCTGGTTTGATGTTCCGGCCGATGCGGATTGGCAAGCCGGCCGATACAGCATCAATGTAGAGAGAGAGGAGAGCGGTGCATATCTGCTGACCTACCATGTGTCGGGAGAGAGCTATATCATTAAGCAATACCGAGCGGAAGTGGGAGAAGAGTTTGTTAAGGGGCTTGTACAGCTGATCCGTGAGCAGGGGATTCCGGAGAAGAATGGCTATTACCTGCATAATTCGACGAGCGTGCACAGCTGGAGTCTTTTCGCGGAGTATGAAAGCGGCGAAGGGCTGATGCTCATGGCGGAAGGAGATGCGGCGCTGGAGTGCCCGTTCAGTATATACCGCTTTCTTGAGTATGTGGAGGCGGAGACAAATGGTTGAGCATGGGAGAGAACAACGAGGGTATCTATAATGATCAGAAATATCATATTTGACGAACTGTACGAGGCGACAATATTTTGACCTCTGTAAATGAACGGCTGTTTTTTGATCCCAACATGCATTGGAATTAATGAGAATTATTCACACGGAAAAGTTTACTGGAAAGGATTGGCAAAGTGAATCTCTCAGAATACTGGAAAGAAAAAGAAACGGAACTGGAGAAAAATAAGTGCTTACTGGGAAAAACGGATAAGAAAAAGCAAGAGATCATCAGGAAAATGATCATTGTTCAAATCATGCAAATCCCAATAGATGACTTGGAATACTATCTGAAACGTGATCAATGGCTGCGTGATTTTTCAGGGGACTGTACAGGCATCGACAACGAATTAATCTATGATAATGAGATCAAAGAAAAAACCGATGAAATAATCGAGACGGTGTTTTATAAGCCTGATCTGGCAATGATAAGGAGAATTCTAAAGAAAAGCCAAAACAGTGCAGACGAAAAAAACTATAAACAGAAAATATGCGCTCTTATCAAAGATGCAGTGTATCCGGAGAATTTTGACAAACTTCACGGGGAAGACAGGGAAACTGTTCTGACTCTCGAGAAAGTGTATACTGAGCCGGTAGAACTGATAAACGGCTATATAAGGGAAAAAATAGGTCCGAATACCTATCATTACTATTCACTTCTCATGGAACAGTGGAAAACAGCTAACGAAATGGCTGCAAATATCAGTGCACAAAGAAACAACATGAATAATTTCTATATGTCGCTGATGTCGATTCTTGTTGGAGGCGTTCTTCTCGGTGACGGAGTACTAAAGACAAATATCGACAAGGGCTCCCAGACAGTGCTGTACATTTTTGTTATCTTCATTGGTACACTTTGCTGTAATAAATGGATAAGGCAAATTAATAGCTACAAGGAATTAAACGCGACAAAATTTGAGATTATTAACGAGTTGGAGAGGTTTCTTCCCGCCAATGTTATGTTATGTGAATGGATTAGGGTAGATAAAAAATCGCGTCGCAAAAAGAGAGTTGTGTTTAGTGACCAGGAGATTTCAATAGCCAAAACCTTCAGAGTTGTGATGATTATTGTGCCGGCAGTTATGCTGGCTAAGATTTGGCTGGTTGAGCTGCTGAAGCTTACAGGGCTTGCGGTATTCATCAGCGTCCATTTATGATGTGCGTTCAGACCGGCAATACTCATTTACATATCACTATTACTTTATATTTTACAGGAGGATATATGTCTGATAACAAGGAAGAAAACATTGCTCTGACATCATTTGATATAGCGGATTTGGATTTGTACAAAAAGAAGATTGAAAATATATGCTTCATAAAGTCTTTGGATATAGAAAAAGCCGGGGGAAAGATAAAAATACCGACATTGGAAGGCGAAGTGATCGTGGAAGCATCAGAAGATGTCTATATAATGCTTGGATCATTTGATGATGTGTATCCGATACCAAAAGATTTATTTGATAAAAAATATGTAATGACCGGGAATGCCCCTGATTCAAAAATGGTGGATTATATCGCATCTCTAGGATGGGATTCCGGAGCTCTCAGACAATGCAGGCTGGCACGTGAGTCATATATTTATGCCAAGAGTGTACCATTTGATTTTAATGTCTTTGTTAAACACAGTTCAGCAATAATACACGGGAAAAAAGGCGATTACTATGCGGTGACTTATGAGGACACAGAAAACGCATATATTATCAGGGCAGATATTATGGAGAAAACATACGAACTGGTAGCCAGTCATAAATAAATTACATCTAAGGAGGGCGCTATGTTTAGATTCTTCGTTTCCAGTACATTTAACGATATGCACCATGAAAGAGATATCCTTCAAAAAAGGGTGTTCTCTAAGGTTAACAGCTATGCAAGCAAAATCGGAGAGAGTGTTTATTTTTCTGATCTGCGGTGGGGAGTAAACACTGCAGGGCTGGATGAGGCAGCTGCCAGCAGAAAGATTATTGAGAATTGTATTGAAGAAGTTGAGAATTGTCGTCCTTACATGATTGTTATACTCGGAAGCAGATTCGGTACAGTCATGGGTGACAAAATCATCAATGAGTATACTGATAAATATGGTTGGGATAAGTGTAATGGGATCAGTGTTACTGCTCTGGAAGTAATGGCCGGGGAAAAGTTTATAGGACTTGATAAGATCCTCTTCTACTTTAGAGATATAGAAGGAGAATACCCAAAAGAATTATTCGAAGATGATTACGAAAACGGAAAGAAAAAACTAATAGAACTAAAAGAAAAAATAGAAAAATCCGGGGCAAAGGTAAGCAGGTATACCGTTAGATGGAATGCAAAAACAAATGATATTGAAGGCTTTGAACAGTTTGCAGAATTGGTTGAAAAAGATGTAGAAACAACAATTAATGAAAATCATGAAGCTAAGAATGAAAATATTGTGTTTGCTGATAATGTTGCAGCCAATGCTTATATCAGTGATGAGTTCATCTCAAGGATTAAAAACCATTTAAAAACAGCTAATGCAATAGTATTAAAAGGTGGAGAATACAGCGGAAAGACGTCAACAGCTGCTTGCATTGTAAAGCAGTTAAAAAATGATGGTTATAATGTATATCCAATATTTATTAAAGAGGGCTATAAAGGGAAATTCGACAAAAAAAGCATGAAAGAATATATCCATAAACGCATGCCTGAATATAAAAATAACGATTCTATATTATTTGTGATTGATGGTATAGATATCATTTCAGATTCAATTAAAGAGAGAAATATTGTAGAAAGCATGATATCTGACATAGATGGCATGACTGGGAATCACAAACTAATCATAACTTCATCAGTAGACGTGCTGGACGAGAAGGCAACAATTATAGGTTTGGACGAGAGACTGGATTCTAAATCTATAGAAGGATTACAGAGAACGCTCTTGGCCGGGAAAGAGATACCGAATGAAGTAAGAACTGCAATTGAAAAGAAGTGTATTGGAAAACAATACCTTTATGAAAAACTCCTGCTGCAGCGACTGGATATGATGACAGCAGGTGATTACAGTCAAATTGATTCCTATAGAAAGAATAAAGATACAAGTGTTGTTGATGCCACGATAGCGACCCAATTAAGTATTATAGATAATTTGCCAGAAGAGATTTGTGAACTCGCATATAAATCATGTATGGATTTTGCTTCAGACTATGAGGAGGAGGTCATCAACCAAAGTCTTTGGCTGTTGGCTAATTCGCTGGATGGATTCAAACTGGAAGATTTGGTCAAGATTCTCAAGTTTGAAGAATACAGAGATGACATGTTGGTTTATTTACTAAGCGCCTGTAAGAATGTTTTTATTAGTAGACAAAATGGCAAAATAGACTTTATTTCACAGAAAATAAAATTATACTTCCAGGAAAAAATGCGGCGTCTCATGGGGACTTCAGAGAAAGAAATATTTGAAAGTGCTTTTTGGACTCTTTATGGCAAAGAAACAAACGCCGATTACAAAACGGAAGCTTTTTTCTGGCTTGTAAAAGGCGGACTGTCAGATAGAGAGTGTGTCGAGTTTTTCTTGAAAATGGAACCCAGCACACGCTCGAAGATGCTGAAACTATTTGATGATCAAAATGTTAATGAGAGGATCAATTCTGAAAAAGACATAGAAGATAGAGTAACCTGGGCATATACGCTGGGAAATTCTATTGGTGAGTATAACATGAGCAGTGACATGTTATTTCAATATTTAGATTTGCTCTATGAAATAATGGAGGAAGAGTCTGTACATAGATTTATTAATTGCGCATATTTATTGAATTGCATAAAAGAATTAATAAAAATCAGGATAAAAAACCAGAGCAGTGTGTCAAGCATACTTGGAATTAAAGGCTTCACTGGGAAATGGGAATCTGAACTAAACAAAGCAATAGACATTCAGATTAAGATATATGAGTACCTTCAACTGGATTGTACAAAACTTCGGGATGAGTTTGAAATAAGAAGGGAAAAATTGGCGGAGTACTATAAAAATGATCCGGTTACAGTAATAAACAATGGTCTTTTACTAATTAATGAAACGAAAAAATATTATGAACATTATAATGAATTAGACGAGATTTCAAAAAGAATAATTGGCGCATCAAAGGAGATAATTAAGCAATCTGAGAGGAGAGGAGGCGCGAGTGGAAGCAAATGCTTAGTAGCTGCTGCTTATGTGCTTTATCGTACCGGAGATCTGGCAGCCATGGGGCGTAATGATTTTGAGAAGGCAATGTATTTATATAATAACGCGTTGGAGTTTTTGAAAATTTGCAATGACCAAGGTGATAATTCCTGGATTTTAATGAAAGAAATAGGCTTCCTCTATCATAGAATGGCTGTATGTATGGAAAGAAAAGGCAACAGGCCTGGTTATGTCAGAAAATGCCGCACTAATGCTAAAAGCTGGTTACAGTCTGCCTATCGTGATTGTGATGATCCAATTATATCGAAGACTCTATTAGATGCAGTTAGAAGTCTTAAAACAAAAGTGTGACGAAGACAAAGGTCATTCTCAACGGAGTGTTTAGAAAATCTGACCCCCACAATCACTAGAATCTGCTAAGGCATCTATTAGGAGTGTCGCACATGAATAAAGAAAATCTCCTGAAAATCACAGACCTTCGTCATGAGCTGCACATGTATCCGGAATTATCCATGCAGGAGAGGGAAACGGCTGAGCGGATCAAGACGTTTTTGCGGGATAACACTCACTTCCGGATCGTTGACAGAGGGGACTGGTTTTACGCGTTTAAAGAGGGGCGAAAACCCGGTCAAAAGATCGCGTTTCGGGCGGATATGGATGCCCTGCCGATCACAGAAGATGACGCCCTGAGCTATCACTCGAGGAATGCCGGCGTTTCCCACAAATGCGGGCATGATGGACATTGCGCGGCGCTATGCGGACTTGCCCTGGAACTTGATGCAAAAGAAACCGATTCGGATATATATCTTATATTCCAGCCGGGGGAGGAGACCGGGAGCGGGGCGCTATTTTGCCGGGAATTGATCCGGGAAGAGGGCATCACGCGAATATTCGCTTTTCACAACCTGGGCGGCTACCCGGAAGGGAGTATCGTTTATCGCCGTGGGCTTACGCAGCCGGCATCGGAAGGGCTTCGGATCTGCTTTGAAGGGAAGGCGTCCCATGCCAGCGCGCCGGAAGAGGGAATGAATCCTTCCGGCGTGATCGCACGGGTCATACTGAGGGCTGAGGAATTGGCCGAGGATCAGTCTGACGGGATGCTGCTTTGCACGATTACCGGTATCAGACTGGGCACGGGGGACTTTGGAATCTCGCCCGGTGATGGGGAGATCAGCATTACCCTGCGCGCCGAAAAAGAAGACCGGATGAAGAATCTGGAGCGGCAGATCGTCAGCTATGCGGAAGAGGAAGCGAAGAGGTTTGGCCTCCGGACCAGCCACTCTATTCACGACTATTTCCCGGAGACCAGGAATGATGAGCAGTGTCTTGAGGCGGCCATCCGTGCTGGGTCTGATCTGGGCATGAACGTAATTCCCATGAAGGATATGTGGAGAGCCTCCGAGGACTTCGGCTGGTATCTGAAAGAGTGCCCGGGTGCGATCATATACATAGGCAATGGAGAGGACTATCCTCCTCTGCATACTGTCGGATACGACTTCAACGATAGGATTTTGGAAAATACTGTCGATTTGTTTGCGGCGCTTGCAGTTTCGGAGAGGTATGAAGCTAAGAATCATTAGGATCCGCTCAGGCGGACAGTCCGGAGTTGACCGGGCGGCGCTGGATTTTGCCAGATGCCAAAATATTGAGATCTGCGGATGGTGTCCCAAAGGCGGATGGGCGGAGGATTATCCCGAGGCGCCCGGTATTAAGGAAATGTATCCGGAACTGCAGGAGACGCCGGAAGCAGAGCCGTGGCAGCGGACGCTGTGGAATATGCGGGATGCGCAGGCGATTCTGACGATCATGCCGGAGGGATCCGGGGAATCCAAGGGGACTGAGCTCGGCGTGCAGGAAGGTATCGAACTGGGAAAGTCCATGTTCACGGCGCGCGGAGTGGAAGATGCGGAGGAGATTGCGGCGTGGCTGCGGTCGCTGGCAGCGGATAGATCGGCAGGATCTGACGGTGTTGTCGGCTCAGCCAATTCTGACGCAGTGGACGAATCGGCCAATTCTGATGCAGTGGACGGATCGGCCACAGCGATCGGCATTGAACTGTGCGTCGGCGGTCCGAGGGCCAGCGAGTGCCCAAATGCATATCAAGTAACGATGGAGATTCTGGAGAAGGTGATGGAATTGCTTGATCAGGCTAAGTTTGAAATCCGTGTCATGACGATCGACGATTATGAGAAGGTCTATTCGCTTTGGATGTCGTGCAAGAACATGGGCTTCAACAATCTGGATGATTCGCGGGAAGGAATTGCAAAATATCTAAAGCGCAATCCTTCGACATGCTTTGTTGCTGAGCAGGGCGAAAATATTGTTGGCGTGATTCTTTCCGGCCATGATGGGCGCAGGGGCTTTATCCATCATCTGGCTGTAGCGGAAGATTGCAGGAGACAAGGCATTGCGACAGAGCTGCTGGAGTGTGCAGTGTCGTCGCTTGCCGCTGAGGGAATCAATAAAGTCGCACTGTTGGTGTTCAATAGGAATGAAGCGGGAAATGCGTTCTGGGAGAAGAATGGGTTTACGTCTAGAGAGGACCTGGTATATAGAAACAAAGCGCTGGTGGAAATGGTAAGAATTGATACGTGAGTCTGAGGCAGAAAAATGGTTATTCAATGTACAAAAGAACTCCTAAAAAACATGAAGCGTGAGCCGGAACCCATTCCTGATGGCGAGTCGATGAATCCGCTTTATACTTGGAATGCCACTATCTATCGGAATGGCAGGAGCCGCATGATGGTCCTGCAGAATAGCATGACCAGATGCGTAGTCATATTGTTCCGCCCTTTAGCGAAAGACTTTGCCGCGCTTGATGATAGATTGAGCGAAGCAATTCGGCTGCTATTTGCAGAAATGAAAATTCCTAAGAGCCAGACGGAAGAGTATTTGTCAAAGGCTGGAAAGTGCGTCATTACAAAATCAGGATCCAGAAAAGAAATTGGCAGACTTGTCGAAGTATGCAGATTGCTGGAATACAGTTCTATTTTGGAAGAAGGCTTTAGGAAGGATTCGCTGTTCCAAACTAACATAAGTATGTTGTGCTGCGACACGATTTTGTGGATGACAGAAGATAAAAGTGTTGTATCAGCAATTGACAGTACTCGCGAAGCCGTTCAAGCGTCTGCGAAATTTCGATAGGTCGGCCTGATTTATCCTTCGGTATATGCCTTGTAAATTCCCTTTACTGGTGGAAAATCCGCCAATAAAGGGCCGAGTAAACACATACCTATAGTATCAGACCCTATAGGTACCCTTTTTCAGTACCCTTTACTGGTGGATTTTCCGCCGAAAAAGGGTTGAACAAGCATATACCTATAGTATCAGACCCTATAGGTACCCTTTTTCAGCACCCTTTACTGGCGGATTTTCCGCCAATAAAGGGAATTAGAGAAGGGTGTGCAGCTATTTTTTGACGGAAAATCGGACAAAAATTGCCGAGAGGTGGACACAGAATGGAACTGGAATACAGGTTTGCAACGGCGGATGACATAGAGCACCTCATTCAGACCAGGCTGGACATGCTGCGCGTTGTGAATGATCTTGGACCGGACTACGTTTTCGATGATGATTTTGTGCGGTCAAGCCGGGATTACTTTCTGAATGGGGATCAGATTTCCGTACTTGCTGTTTGTGGTGACAAAACGGTTGGGTGTGCATCCATGTGCTTCATTGAGATCATGCCGACTTTTGCCCATCCGACAGGGAAGCGAGCCCACCTCATGAATGTATATACGGATGCCGCTTACCGCAGGCAAGGGATTGGTTTCGCGATGACAAATATGCTTATTGAGGCGGCTTGGAATCGAGGGGCGACGGAGATTAGCCTTGACGCCACAAAGTCCGGCAGAGCGCTGTACATCAAATGCGGATTCAAGGATTCTGACGAGTGTATGGTGCTGGTAAGGAATTGATGTATTTAGCCGATAGTTAACCTGGAGACGGATGTATGACGCTGGAACGGATTACGGAAAAGAATATTGATTATGCAATTCAGATCCAGGAGGAGCTCTTCCCCGGGGAAAGCGGAAGAACCAACTTCGAGGAATCCATGGATGAGAGTTCCGGCTATGAGTACTTCCTGCTTTATGAAGATGGCACATGTATCGGTGTGATAGGAATATACAGCTATCCTGAGGATCAAAATAGTGCCTGGCTTGGATGGTTCGGTATCAGGGAGGATTTTCGAAGAAAGAAGTTCGGTACAACCGCACTAAAAGCATTCGAAGAGATGGCAGCGGCCAGAGGATACTTGTTTGCTCGTTTGTACACGGACGCTGTGAATAATGATGTGGCGATTTCCTTTTACAAGGCCAATAGCTATGTAAGTGAACCCTATCAGAACCCGCAGGATCCGGCTTGCATGAAGTATAGAACTGTGATTTTTTCTAAGCCGTTGACGTCCAGGCCGTTGGAGTTTTGGAATAACAGAAGTATTCACCTGACGGAGCAAATTGCCAAACAGGAGGGTAACTGTGATGATCAGAAATATCGTATTTGACATGGTGGGCGTTCTGATGCGGTTCGACACAGAGTCGTATATCGAAGAGCACCATTTGTCTGAAGCAGATGTGGCTATCCTCAGGAAAGAAGTCTTTCGCTCCCTGGAGTGGGCGATGCAGGACAGAGGCTCTATTTCTACGCAGGAGGCTGAGCGGCGCATATGCGACAGAGTGCCGGCGCATCTGTGTTTTGCCGTACATGATCTGCTCTACCGGGAAGGCAGGAAAATCGTCCCGGTCGATGGAATGCGGGAGCTGCTGCAGGATTTAAAAGACAGGGGATTTCGTTTATTTGTTCTCTCAAA
>Ga0256404_1008473_pt1 | contig 15432 bp, 15 predicted proteins | sample RumenRJG_01DNA_FD_185990 | JGI IMG/M metagenome (GOLD analysis project Ga0256404, IMG submission 185990) | Bovine rumen microbial communities from Lethbridge, Alberta, Canada - RJG_01 | ecosystem: Host-associated > Mammals > Digestive system > Stomach > Rumen | place: Canada: Alberta | collected...
ACCACCCATCGAGGGATGTGAAGGCAGCACAGTCCATACTGGATGAAGCAATGAGGTTCTACAAAGTCTCTCCGGAACAGAGAGCTCAGAGTCCTGTGGAGGTCGAATCCTATATCGATTATTCTGGATTTTCCCTATTATCGACACGATTTTTGCCTGAGATACAGGAAGCTCGTGACTTCCAGTCATGAGTAGTTCACCGTGCTCGCCCTCATGGAGGAAATCGTCAAGACCGCCGCCGCGAGAAAGCTTCTCAGGAAGACGGAATATCCTTATTCCTGGGTGGACACCGTCTGTCTCTTCACCATCGCGGCCATCGGGTTTTCCCTTCTCGAAGCCGCGGTCTACGCCATCGGAGCCAGCGTACCGGTCATTCTGGTACGGGGCATCAGTTTCCCCCATGCCGGACTCGGATACATCACCGGATATTTCTACGGAAAGGGGATCCGGGAAGAGAAACCTGCCGTGAAATGGATCGGATTCGTCATCGCATGGTTCCTTCACGGGTTGTACGATTTCTCCCTCAGCGAGGTGTTCCTGGAGATCAACGACAACCTGGTCTTCGTCCCCTTTATCCTAGTTCTGATCGACATCCTCCTTGTCGTCCGGATCGTCCGGTTCGTCAAAAAGTCAAAGAACCGCCCGGAATGCACGGAACCCCTCGTTCCGCAGCAGATCACCGAAACGGTCTCCTGAACAATACCGCAAGTACAACAACAGGCGAAGCCTCACGGCTTCGCCTGATCTTTTTCTGCAGTATTTCGCGGAAGATATTTCTTCCGATTTTGGATCAGCGTCCCATCGCCTTCCCGATCGCACGGATCTTCTCACACTCCTGCGGGAAAACAGTGTCATGCCGCTCCTTCTTCGCCTGCGGGTCGAACATGGACCACGGCCAGTCGGTCTTGCTGTAGTCCTCCAGCTGCATGGTATCCCCGCTTACGAACACCTCGGTGGGACCGACGAAACGGTCCAGTGTCTTCCGGTAGTCGTCCAGCAGCCTCAGGTACGCCGAATCCGGGGCGTTGCTGGTCATGACCAGCAGGACCGGCACCGGGTGTTTGTTGATGCATGGCTGATCCATGTTGTAGGTGAGGCTCTGGAACACCAGTCTCTCATACAGCGCGCGGAAGGATGCCGTGAGATTTCCAAGGTAGTTGGGGGAGCCGATGACGACGCCGTCGGATCCGCGGATGGCGTCAAGCACCGGCTTCAGACCGTCCCGGCAGACGCACTGTCCCTTGTTCGCCCTCTTTTTGCATCCGAAACAGGAGATGCATCCGGTGAACTTGTCCAGTCTGTACATGTCAAACCACTCCACGGTTGCTCCGGACTCCTCCGCCCCTTTCGCGGCTTCGCTCAGCAGCGTATCCGTGTTCCATCCCTTTCTGGGTCCCGCGTTCACGATGACGATCTTCTTTCCCATAACGATTTCCTTTCTGTATCACATGTTTTCTGTCATCCATTATACATGAAAAACACATGGCTGAGGTGTTGGTACATCCGAAGCGGTGCGCTTCTCCCGGTACGCCTCCCCCGCTAAAAAAAACTCCGGCCAGGGACGATCCGCCCCTGGCCGGAAACCGTTAAATTAATTCTTTGACGAAGATCAGCCTGCACTGAAATCGATATTGACCAGCGCGCCTTCACCCTGCTCATAGAAGTCGATGCCCACAAGGAGGTCCTTGGCCTCATTGTAGATGGCCACATTCTTCATCGATCCGACTGATTCGGGATTGACCCTCTCGAATCCGGCAGCTGTCAGTTTCTCTTCGTAGCTGTTCAGGAAGTCCTCAGCGTCCGAAGCCTTCTCAAAGTTGATGCCAAGCGTGATATAAGCGATGCAGTCACGTCCGTACTGCGCCTTCTGGAATTTCTTCAGATCACGGCAGGTGATCGGATCCTCCAAATCAATGGCCGGGAACCCGGCGCTGCGGATCATTCCCTCCGCCTGATCGGCGGGGATATATTTCTGGGTGCGGTACAGCAATGTCACTGTCCCGTCTCCGTTGAAATGATATCGGAAACTGAAGAAGCCGTTTTCGGATTCATAGCGGTCGACCTCATCGGAGTCTTCCAGATAATAGACATTGAATCCCGCGTTCTCGACATCTTTTCCGTACTCTTCCAGATAAGTGCACAGTGCATCCTCATCCTCATAGCGGACGTCGACGTACAGTTCCTGATCATAGTCGAAGAAGTACAGCCAGGACTCGGTGCGCGCAGCGGCCCGGTTGGTCGCCTTCACCTCGGAGAAGTTGTCGCTTTCCGGCAGCTCAGGATAATCGTATGCGGTGATCTCTTCGTTCACGGCGTCGAGACCTTCAAAGGTCGGGAAGTCGTAATATTTCTTCGCGGTCAGGTTGAATCCGTTGTCATACCATGCCTGTACGGCAGTATAGCAGTTGTATTCCTCTCTCAGCATGCGGCGGTACCAGGTCTCAGTCGAACCGTCTTCCGCTTCTTCCGCAACTTCGGTAAAGCCTTCGCTCTCGAGCTGCTTGATATAGTCCGCAACATTCTGTTCGGTGGCGTGCGGATCGCGGATACTGACTTCGTCATTCATCATGAAAGCTTCATCGTCCATCCTCATGGCGTAACTCGCGAAGGATGGGAACGGGATCACATCCACACCGGATCCGGTGATAAATACGGAATTGAAGATGAAGTAATCGGGATCGTCCCATCCACCCTTGGAACCGGGATATACAGGGGCAGCCATCCACTCGTCCGCCTGGGCGTTGCTCTTCGCACCGCCGAAAGTGACGGTGACATCGATGTCATCATAGGAGATGCGGGCTACAAGGTCCTCATCCATCTCCGCCTTGATATGGGCGACCGTCGGGTCCTCCGCGTCCAGTTCCAGATATACCTCGTGCATCAGGCGGACAGCGGACTCGCCGTAACCGACGAAGGACATCACACTGCGTTTCACAGTCTCTTCGTAGGAGACGAACTTGAGAGGTTCGTCCACGACATTGTAGAACAGGTTGAAGATGTTCCCCTGGGAGACACTGTCATCCGTCCAGTAATTCAGAAGCCTGCTCTTCGCCAGATCGACCGCCTGACCTTCTCCCAGGTACTCCGCGAATCCCAGCATTCCGTCATCCAGGAATGCCTGGAACGTTTCGTTATCCACGCTCATGACCGCGAAGTCATGATACCGGTCATCGTTGTACTCGAAGCAGACCTGATCCCTGGAGGAGACGGTCGTCTTCAGGAAATCCGCTCCCTGGATCACATAGTTTGCCGCGTCTACTTTGGCCAGGAAGTTGTCCATGACCACTTCGGGATCGATCGCGGTCTCGGTCTCATTGCCGAGTTCCTGCTCCGCCGGCTCGCTCTCCCCGCAGGCCGTAAGGATAAGACACAGCGCAAGCAGCAATGCAAATATCCGTTTCATCTCGTTTTTTCGGCGCTCTATCCTGAAAGGGATAGAGGTACGCCGCCTTTCATAAAATAGGTAGGAATAAAGCCGGCGGCGTTCACTGCTTTCCAGGAACCGGAAACGCGCACCGGCGACTGATTAGATTTGTTTCTTATAGTTTAAAAACATAACTTCAAAATGTAAAGAAGCGAATGCCTAACCAATAACCTTGTACCGCAGACGGAGATAGGAATCCTCCAGGACTTCGCTGCTCTCCAGTCTCATTACGCGGAGGCTTTTCAGATCCTCCCGGGTCCTCAGCGATTCTCCGTCGACGAGCGTCGAAGTGTTTTTTCCTCCGATGAGCACCGGCGCCACCACGATATCCACAAAGTCAATGAGTTTCTCACGCAGGAACAGACTGTTTACCGTTCCTCCGGACTGGATGGTGAGCCTTTCACATCCGAACTCCGACTTCAGGATCTCCAGTGCTTTCCGGAGATCTGTCTTCTCCTGATACAAGATATGGAGATTTTCCTCCTTTACTCCGAAAGCGGGATGATCAGGGTTGGATGTGATCAGGACGAATTCCCTGGAAAGCGCGCAGAAATACCGCACACCGTTCTCCTCCAGATGATGGTTGTCCAGGATGACGAAAGATACAGATCCCTTAGCGGGCATCGCCTTATTGTTGACCCCCATTTTCTCCTGGACCCTTCCTGTGTTGAAGGACCAGAGGTCCGTAGTCTGCTCAATCTCGTAGTACTGATGGAGCCCCTCCCTTACTCCTTCGATCAAAGGGAGATCCCTGTCCACATCCCGCTCATCGACGGAGCCCGTACTGATCTTCCCGTCCACCGACATCAGCATGAATAATGTTGTAACCGGCCGTTCCATTCTCTCTTCCTCCGATAAGCGCTTTGGACAGACACAAGGTCATCCCTGCATCTTCCTGAGCAATTCCTGTAACTCATCCACCGCGCTCTGCGGAGACACCAGTTTCACCTTTCCCGCGAGAGAGCAAAGCCATCCGTAGAAAGTGGTGCTGAGCCGGACAGTGACGTCTGCCCGGAAATGATCTTCGTCCATGACCTTGGTATCCGCGCCGAGGCCGAAGCGGTCCACGATGACATTCATCATGTCATTGGTACACAGAAGCTGTACGTCGCATTCCGGTCCGTCATACATGGAAAAGATCTCACTGTAATAATCGGATTCCCGGTACCCCTTCGGGCGGCCTACTGCCCGTTCCGCAGTCACCGTAACGTTATCGATGCGGTTCACACGGAACGTCACGACCTTTTCGTGGGAGTCAGACCACCCGATCACATAGTAGTTGTCCCCGTTCCAGAGCATGGAGTAGGGAGAAAGACTGTACAACTGCCCGTCATGGCGGAAGACTTTTTTCTTCTTCTCGTTGTAGTCCATATAGCGGAACGTCACTTTTCTGTGCCGGTTAATGGCATGCTGAAGCTCATTGACGATGAATAGGATGTTTTCGTTGGTGGATTTCGGACGAAGTCCCACGGTCAGTTTTCTTTTGAGCAGCTCGTTCTCGTCCCTTCCGGCAAAAACAGCCAGTTTTTCCAGGATCTCTCCGCTCCTCTTCCTTGAAATGAACTGAGCGGCCTGCACCGCGTCGGTGAGCAGCTGCAGTTCCGCGTCGGTAAAGACACGCTGGTCGATCCAGTAACGGTTCTGGGTACCCTTGTATTTCTCGATCGGGATCCCGAAGTCCTGCAGCGTCTTGATATCCTTGTACACCGTGTTTCTCGTCGGCACCTTGATCCCTCTGGTGCTCAGATACTTCATGATATCCACACAGGAGACCGTATGCCTCACATCGGTCTCTTTCCATAAATACTCCAGTGTGCTGAGAAGTCTGTCGTTCGTCATCGCAGTTTCCTCCATCATTTCTGATGATTCCATTGTACTAGAGCGATGCCTGCCCGTTCAACAGAAAACCGGTATCCATGAGCAAAATCGCTCAAAATTTTGCGCACCTAAACATCCGACTTCCCGTTTTTCAGGAGCCTTTCCAGTTCCTTGAGCGCCTCCTTCTTTCTTCCGCGTACTTCAGACCAGCTCATGCCGTTCCGGAAGGCATATTGTGTTTCCGTTGTTTCGTTCTTATCCAGAAACAGCGATCGGACGAGATCCCCCTTCTCCCTATCCAGCGCACCGACCGCCTTTTGCACCTGTTCACGGTCCATCCGGGCGAAGACCTTTTCCTCCACGTCCCCTTCCGGATCCGTAAGATATTCCGCATACCGCTCTTCCTCCTCCTGCTCCAGGATCTCTTCGAGGGGAATATCCTCTCCGGCTCTTCTCTGCGCCTGCCTTCGTCCCCGCTCCAGATAACGGGTCCGCTCGCTGTCCCTTCTCATCTCCTTTGCCAGTTTTCCGGTGCACTCCACCATGATCACACAGTCCTCATCCCCGCAGGAATCGATCCGTATGAAATCGTGTTCCCTGAGTCTGCCTTCTTCCGTACGGAGAAAGGCGCTGTACTGTCTGTAACTCATCAGGATCCAGTTGTCCCTGCCTTCCGGAAGACCGGGATCCCTTTTCACCATAAAGATCCTGCTCACTGTTCACTCCTTTCCGCATGCCGGCAACAGAAAAGCGCCGGGATCTCCGGAGAGGGACAGTCCGTCTCCTCTCCGGTATCCACGGCGCCTGGTAGTTTTTCAGTCCCCTGTACGGGGATCCTGCTCCGCATGCACGATTCTATCGATGTGTTCTCTTGTCCGCGCAGGCAGAGCCTGCGCTCTTCTTTTCTCTCCGGAACATGGACAGATCCACAGCCCCGGAGAACTTGCACTTTCTGCAGTAGATCTCCGCAATCCCGCAGCAGGAATCCTCCACACTGAGGATCCTGTATCCGCACCTGGGACAGACGATGTCCCAGCTCTTCCTTCTGCTGTACAGTTCCGCCGTCCGGTCCAGTTTCCGCTGGACTTCCGCGGGCGGTCCTGCGAATCTCCGTTCCCTGCCCGGTCCGGTCATGAATAATTCACCGGCTTCGGAGGAAGGATCACTGTCTTCTTCCATTCGAATCCTCCGTTGATCCCTGTGGGATCTTTCACGTTGACTTCATAAAACTGTCCGCAGTCCGGGCAGTGTGTGATGAATCTGCCGGCACAAGCGGGAAACGTGATCGCGTCCCCGCACTCCTCGCAGTAGAGGATCTTGCACCTTGCGTACGGTCTGTCCTTTCTCATTGCACCTCTGCCATCTCCTTTACGATGTGTGTCAGCACGCCCTGGATATAGAAGGTATCCCAGGGCCCGATCTCAATATCCTTGTATTTCGCGTTTTCCGGGTGAAGATAGGGTCTCCCATCCTCCCGGCAGCGCAGCCGTTTGAGGGTGTTCTCCCCGTTGAGCAGCGCGACCACGATCTGTCCGTCCTCCGCAGTGACCTGTCTCCGAATTACCAGCACGTCCCCGTCCAGTATCCCCGCTCCGGTCATGGAGTCTCCCTTTGCGGTGAGGATGTACTTCTCTCCTTTCCCAAAGACCGAGGAAGGGAGGCGCAGGTATTCGTCGATGTTCTGCTCTTCGTAGCAGGGGGATCCGCAGGAGATATCGTTTCCCAGCCTCGCTGCCTTCTCGTATCCCGCGTTGAATTTTTCCAGCTGGACACACACCCTTCTCCTGCGGATGTATCCCACATAGTTCTGCGCCGTGCTCTTGGAGACGCCGAACCTGTTCCCGATCTCCCGCACCGTAGGCTTCCGGTCCTCCACCATGATGCAGTCCGCGATATAATCCGATATGTCCTGAACCAGCTGCTCATCCATACAGCGCATGTCATGCCTCCGTTCCGCGCCGGATATCATATCTGGACAGCTGTCCACTTTCGGCGCAACTGCATCTTATCAACCGTATCCTGGACATGCAATACTTTTGGCTCAAACAGGGACAAGGTGATCGCGATCTTCAGCACCTCATCCCAAACAGGCCATCGGGTCGGTCTTCTGTCCTCCGATGCGCACCTCGAAATGCAGATGGTTTCCGGTGCTGTTTCCCGTGGTCCCTACATAGGCGATCACCTCTCCCCTCCGGACGGGCGTACCGGACAGGACACACACCGAACTGCAGTGCCCGTACAGCGTCTCCATCCCACCTCCGTGATCCAGAATGACATAGTACCCGTATCCTCCTCCCCATGGATCGGTGCCGTTGGCGAAAGACACGATCCCGTCCGCCGCCGCAAGGACCGGAGTGCCCGCAGCGGCCGCGATGTCCATTCCTCCGTGGAACTTCTGCTCACCTGTGAAAGGATCCGTACGAATCCCGAAACCGGAAGTCAGCGTTCCCGAGACCGGGAGCGGCCAGGAGAGGATGCACGCGCCGGTCCCTCCGAAGGGATTCAGGATCTGTCCTCCCGGGGAATATCCTCCCGCCGCCCTCGCCCAGAAGTTCCGGTATTTTGTGTCCTGCAGCTCCTCCAGGATCCTGTACTGCGCGTCGGTGAACCCGATGCGGTCAAGATACTGCCGGATATCCCCGTGCCGAACGGTGACCGTGAGAGTCGTCACCGTGACGGTCCCGCTCTCCTCATCCTGTCCGTCTCCGTTCTCCTCATCACCTGTTTCCTCCGTATTCGCCGGTCGGGGCACTTCCTCGACCGTGCGCTGCGCGCTTACCGAAGTGAGGGCGTCCATCATCCCTCTCAGAAACTCCGTATCCTCCACGGTGACAGTGGCCACCTCCTTTCCGCTGCCTGTGGTGCGAAGGACGGCGTAAGCGGGAAGGATCTCCTCCCACTGCACCCCATAGTTTCCATTATCCGAAACGATCTCCAGCCTGTCGTAGCCGCCGGACCCGGTCACCGACCGGATCCTTTCATAGAATTCCAGACTCAGCGCGCTCACGGTGTCCCGGATCGAGCCGTGCTCCTCCTCGATGGAGAAAAAGATGCCGAAGGGGGACGCCGCAGCGCCGCCGATCAGGGACACGACACAGATGACCATCAAGGCAATCGCTCCCGCCAGCACGGCAGCGCCACGGCGGTCCGCTGCCGCCTGCAGGGCGGACCGCAGAAGGACCCGCGCTCCCCTTTTCTTCCTTGCGCCGGTCAAGGCGGAAGGAACCGACGCGGCCTTCGCTGCTGCGGAGGCTTTCCTGAGACGGACAGTCTCCTCTTTTCCGTACCGCAGCTCCATTATCCGCGCTGTTTCCGGAGTCCGTATTTCCTCCTTTCCTGAGCGGGCCGCCCTCCGGATCTCCTTTTTCCTGTCCCTCCCGATATGAAGGGCAGTTTTCCTGCTCCGTATCCGGGGCAGCGTCCCCGCTTTTTCTACCGCAAGTAAAGTCCTCGTCACTTTATCCGCTGCGTAGTTTTCCTGCTGTCCGTCCTCCTCTCCCTCCCTGTACGGCGCCGAATCCCGGACACGGGAGACTGCCTCCTTTCCCAGACGGAACACGCCCTTTTCTGCTGTCCGTATCCCGTCCGTTCTCTCTTTTGTCCGTATATCTTTCACTTTACGGCCTCCCGCATCACTTGAAGGACGTCATTCCCGCGAACATCCCCTCTCCGGGTCTCGTGGTCATGAGATCATAGAGTTTCGTGCCTTTGGGGAAACGGTTGATAAAGGGCACGAGGGAACCGCCGTATTTGATGAGCCCGCACCCGGGCTCCGCGTTGGTGATGTAACTCATCTGTTCCGGGGAGATGCTCAGCAGCGATGCCAGCCTCTCCCGGTCCGGTTCCGCCTGGTTGAGCATCACGATGAATTCGGAGTTGGAGAGCATGGACCGCGCCTGAGGGGAATCCAGCAGGTAGTCCACGTTCTGGGTGATGGCGGTGGGATAGGCGTTGCGCTTGCGGAACTGCCTCCAGGCGGAGGAAAAGAACTGGGCGGAGAATTCGTTCTCAAACACCACGTGGAATTCGTCGATAAAGACGTGGGTCCTCTTTCCCTTCCTCCAGTTGAGGGTCACCCGGTTGAGCATGGTATCGGTGATGACCAGAAGTCCCGCTGTCTTCAGCTGCTCCCCCAGACTGTGGATATCAAAGACCACCATCCTGCGGTCCAGGTCCACATTGCTCTGCTTTCCGAAGATATCCAGGGACCCGGTGGTGTAAAGTTCCAGGGACAGGGCCACCTCATGCGCCTCCCGCTCGGGCTGCACCAGAAGCTTCTCCCTCAGCGTGGAGAGGGTAGGCATCATACCGGTCTCCCGGGCGTCCCGGTATACCTGGGCGATGCAGCGGTCGATGACCGACTTGTGCTGCGGTCCGACACCTCCGCGGTCGATCTTCTCGATGAGGGACATAATGAACTCCGACTTCACCACGATGGGATCATTCTCCCCGTATCCCTCCACCATGTACATGGCGTTGAGGCGGTCCTTTCCTCCCGCAGCCACCCGTATCACAGCGGACAGATCACCCATGGCCTCCGCCAGCGGCACATACTCCCCTTCCGGATCACAGATGAGGATGTCGTCCTCGGTGTTGAGCAGGAGGAAAGTGATCTGCTCCTTCGCATTGAAGGACTTCCCCGATCCGGGGACGCCCAGCAGGAAGGAGGACTGGTTGAGCAGTTTTTCCTTATTGCAGAGGATGAGGTTCCCCGAGATGGCGTTCTCCCCAAAATAGATCCCGCCGCTGTCCATGATCTCCTGCACCTTGAAGGGCATGAAAACCGCCAGACTCTCGGTGGTGAGGGTGCGCACCGCACCGATCCGCGGAGGTCCCAGAGGGAGGGCGGTGGCAAGCCCTTCGATCTGCTGATAGCGCAGAACTCCGATCTGGCACATCCGGTTCCTTCCGATGGAGAGGACCGTCTCGGTGTCGGCGTCCAGCTGTTCCTTCGTATCTGCGGACAGGAGGATGGTGATGACACACAGTGTCATCCTCTGGTCCCTGGTAGTGAGGTCGCTCAGAAATTCCTTGGTCTCCCTGCGCTGCAGTTCCATGTCATAGGGGATCATGGCGCTGAAGTTGTTGTTCCGGTTCTGCCTGCGCTGCCAGTTGGATAGTGATAGGTAACTCTTTGACGTGATCTCCGAGTTTTCCCCCACTCCACACCGTGCGTGCGACTTTCACCGCACACGGCGTTCCATCGATTGAATCATCTGTAATCTTAACAAACAACAAATACACAATTTTTTTTTTTTTTTTTTAGATTGGTCTGTTACCTGCCAGTTCTCTGTATTTATTCAACCTTGCAAGCTGTGACTTGTCCATTTCAAGCAGAAGCAGATACTTTTCTATCGTATCTTTATCTGTCGCGTGAATAAGTCTGTGAACCTGCGGAAGAACGAGGACAAGATTTTCATACTTGTCCGAGCCGCCGTTTTGCTTTGGGATTATGTGATGACAGTGAATATCGCTTAACAGCTCAAATTCTTTTCCTGTCATCGCACATTTACCCCATTGAGCAGAAAACAAAGAAATGCGATTATCACTGAATTCAACGCTTCTGTTCAATGACATTGATTTCATCATCTGAAGCATAAGCGAAGTGTTGATCCGCAAATTGTCGTGAATCCCTTTTCTGCCTTCGGCTGAATACGGACTTGTACTTCTTTTCTTAGTCCACGGTGGTTTGTGTTGAACATAGCCTATAGGATAAATCGGCTCTTCAGAGCCCGCAACATATCTCATCATCGGCGTATTACCGTATATTCCGAATTCGGCTTTGGTAAGCGGTCTTCCTGTTCTTCTTAACCTACTACCTGTCTGAGTTCGTAATCTGTTGGTAAGCACCGTCATTACAGCTCTGTTGAGAGAGTTGAAATCAAGATTGATGTGCGTTGCTATTTTGTAATAGCTTTGCGCTCCGATCACCTTCGCGTTGTACAAATGGATCTCATAACTTTCTGTACTATGCGGAGGCGGGTTTGCAATCTTCTTCGCTTGTTCAACCAATACTTCTTTTTGTTTACAGAGAGCTTTGTCACAAACATGGGATACAACAGTCCATTTCTCACCTTTTCGGTGAACCTTGATCTTGAATCCAAGAAATTCAGAGTATTTCTTTTTGACATTGACCACACGGGTTTTCTCGGGAGATACTTCAAGTCTCAATCTTTCCGACAGCCATTTTGAAACGGCTGTCAATATTCGTTGTGCTTCTGTTTTTGTTCTGCACAGAATACGGAAATCATCTGCATACCTCACGATATACATCTCTTTAAGACCTGTTGTTTTCATTGCTCTGTATGCGTGTCCTAAATCCTTACTGCCGTTGCTGTTAAACTTGAAACTGTATTTCTCGGTAATGGGATGTTCTATCCATTGACTGTCGATCCAGTGGTCAAGTTCATTCAGCACGATATTCGCCAATAGCGGGGAGATTATTCCTCCTTGAGGAGTTCCTTTTGTCGGGCAGATCATCTTCCCGTCAGGCATTTTTATCGGTGCTTTCAAGATTTGCTTTATTACATACAGCAAATGCTTATCCCGCATTCCAAGTGACCAAATCTGCCTTATCAGCTTTGAATGGTCAACATTATCAAAGAACCCCTTAATGTCAAATTCTACAACATAATGAAGATTTGCTTTCTGCATTAGTTGATATACTCTTTGAACGGCATGTTCAACACTTCTCATAGGTCGGAAGCCGTAGCTGTTTTCGCTAAATTTTGCCTCACAGATCGGCTCCATTATTTGCTTGATACATTGCTGAACAAGTCTATCCCACATACAAGGGATACCGAGAGGTCTTAACTTGCCGTTGGGCTTCGGGATTTCTTTCCGTCTCACAGGTTTAGGACGGTATCCGTGTTTGCTTCCTTCTACGATATATCTCAGTTTTTCAACATATTCTTCTGTTGAGAGTTTGCCTATATCATCAATCACCACGTTATCTGTACCGCACGTTTTACTTCCGCTATTGGTTTTGATATTGCGATATGCAAGCAAAATGTTTTCTCTTGATAGTATCAGCGGCATAAGATTGGTGAATACCTCACCGTTTTTGCTTTTCGCATACAGTTCATCGAATACATCTTGCATTTGATAATATTCGGCATGTCTGAGATCATCCACACACAGTAATTTGTTCTTTTGTTTATTTGTCATCAGGCATCACACTCCTTTCGGGGTATGAGCTTTTTAGTCTTACCCGTAATCCTGATCTGAGTTTGATAGATTACGTTTGATTCAATTCGACTTGAGACCATTCCTCCATCCTCATTACAAGGACTTCACAGGTTCGATCTCTGCTTTTCAGTATCGGCTAAACCGCTTATTGTTCTTCGACGGTAAACACATTACGTGTCCGATACCTTTCCTCGTTCCGATAATTCTATCTGTACATATATCCTTAGGTGCTTACTCTGAGCCTGTCAGCTTGAATGTGCCTGTAACACATTATGGAGTTTCATAACATCAATTTTTACTGATCCACACTGACTGCGACGTTATCGCCACCGACATTTCTATCGGCTAACCATTTAGACCCGTACATTCGCAAGTTCGTCAGACCTTACGGTCATTCTCACCATAGATATTTTGTAGACCTCCGGCATATAGGCAGCATAGCTCACCGCTGAGCCACTTTCGATACACTTAAAATTGTGTATTACGGCTGCTCTCTGCCGACTTCACCGAGCTTTTGACAGCTTTCTCTGCCAATCGGAGATTAAGGTGGGCGCTTCCGAGCGTTACTTCTTCATTTCACCCATTGAATTACCAGTTCTCCAAGTCTTATTGGCGCTCCTTTCAATCGCATTTTTCTAACTTGTGCCTGACCTTTTCAGTCAGGAACGAGTCGCACTGATATTGGTCTCAACACCCAGCAAACGGGACTCCGCCTCCTTCACTGCTTCATCGGTGGGTACAGGAATCACATCTATGGACAGCATCATATTGCGGTTCAACTCCATGATCTCCGATACCATTTTATCCTTGATATAAGAGGCGTAATCTCTGAGAAAGATGACTCTCCCGTACCGATCTCCCATTCGGAAGTAATCGCTGTGAAATTCAAAGGAATCCGGTGAGATATAGTCACGGACATCGTGTCCCTTCCTGAGTCTGCCGAAAAGATCATCGTAGTAGAGCGTTTCTTCACCACTGCGGTAGAAGTCATGAAAGACCCTCAGCCTTTCATCTGCTGTCAGCTCATGACATCTGCTGCCAAGCTTGGCGAAATGCGCGACTAGTTCTGCTCCAATCCTGGCAAAGTATGCTTTGGCATCATCATAGGTTTTCTTATACGCCGTGACCGTAATGTATTTCTCCTGAATCATGGCGTTGACACTGTTGGCTTTCTCCTGAAGAATCCCGTTGTATTCCTTTCGGAATTCATCCAGTCCGTCGCCCTTTTCCTTGATAAGGACTGAATTCTCAAAATCGATCTTGTTCAGTCTTCGGTTATTGATCGTGATCTTAGTAGTTGCAGCCGGATCCAGGGAATTCAGCAATTCCGAATAATCCAGAAACATCGCTGTCTTATCTTCCTTGCTGGCTACTGCATAGTTGATGTCCGTGAATATCCAGGTCTTGGAGTATCTTTCTTTTCCTACTTGAAAAATCCCATCCGCATACACGGTGCGGATCGGGATAACATCCTGTACTCTCTTCGGCAGGGAAAACTTCTCCTTTTCCCGTTTAGTCACGCTCTTTAAGGTTTTTGTCATGTTCCGTCATGCTCTCCTTGATATATCTTTCTGTAATAGGTCTCGTCAGTGAAAACCATAGGTTCTCGGGGCGAAAAACGAGCTTTTTTTGACTTATAAGCCCCGATTTGACCCACGCCCATATAAACTCCTCAGCCGTCAGTCCGTTGTACCTTAGAAAGCCCAAAACGGCAAAAGGCAAGGCACCGAGGATGCATGCCCATGACACGACTTCGGTGCCCACTTTCGGTTTCAGCCAGAAGTACAATCCTATTCCTGCTGCACAGGCAAGGATAGAGCAGATGAACTGACGGAGATTCAGACCGAAGAACATAGATTCGGTGTATTCCCGGATCTCCCGGTTGATCTTGATCTCCATCTTATCTCTCAGCTCCTCTGCTTCTATCCAGATCAGCGGCAATGCTCAACCTGTCCTGGGCCATGTTATAGTGCAGGACTCTGGTGCCAAGCTGTTCCTCAGGAGACACCATCGATCTGTTGACTTCCTTAACCATGTACACCATCTCTTTGGGTGACATTTCACTCCTTTCAGGCATGATCAGCATCTCATGCACCGAACTGGGCAGCACATAGTATCCGCCACCCAGCGTATCCGCGATCTGCTTCTGCACATCAGGAAGAAAGAAAGCAGATGCTCCCAGCACTCCGCCTGAAGTATTTGTCAGAACATAAGGTCCAGTACCTTCATCCTTCAGATCTGACTGAAGCAGATTCTCCGGCTTATCTGTTCCAAACACCATATCCTCAATACGGAACAGTCCTGCTCCTTCCTCCCGGCTGGAACCTTTTACAGCTTCTTCCATGATCTCGCTGCTGGTTCTTTCAAAGGACGAGGCAAGATCTTTGGTGATCTGAACGCATCCGCCCGGAAAACCGCTGCTCTCAAGATCTATATATGGAACTAAGGCGTAACCACATCCTACTGGCTGACTTATCACGTTATGGAGCAGAGCACGGTTCGTTTTTGTATTAACAACCTTCACTCGAAGCTTGTCCTTGATTGATTCGTAATTCATGCTCAGGTTGCTGACTTGTTCGCTCATATCCCGATAGGAAAGGAAAGTGTCTGCGATCTCTCTGCAGATATCGTCTAAATCCCGTCCGTCATTGTTCTGATGATAATAGCCGTTGAGGTATATAAGCGGTGCAGCACATTCTCCGTCAGGAATCACCGAAATACCGGTAAGATGCTGGTCGTTATTCTTTACAACCTCATGCAGTTCGACCCTGCTGTTCTCATATCTCTCCGGCAGGTATTCTCTGATCCTTTCATGAATCATCTCGTAAAATTCTTTATCCGTCATAGACTTCCTCCATAATGATCATCTTTGAAGGTCTCTTCTTTCTGAAGATCCTCCCGTGTTCCAGTGCGTCATCGATCTCATCGAAACAGACGCACAATTTGCTGACGCAGTGTTTGTTCTTTCCGCGTCCTTCATAGTACTGACAATATCTGCAGTC